>Ga0307415_100000288_pt1 | contig 21803 bp, 15 predicted proteins | sample DK1Cmetagenome_FD_204524 | JGI IMG/M metagenome (GOLD analysis project Ga0307415, IMG submission 204524) | Maize rhizosphere microbial communities from greenhouse at UC Davis, California, United States - DK15-C-2 | ecosystem: Host-associated > Plants > Roots > Rhizosphere > Soil | place: USA...
CGAAGACCACCGACGACGTGGCCGGCGGGACCTCGGTGTGGAACGCCATCGGGTCGGCCTTCTCGCGCCACTGCCCGTCTGCGCCGAGGATGGAGAACTTGTAGCCGGTGCCGCTGCCGACGTCGGGGACGAACAGCTCCCACACGCCGGAGGTGCCGAGCTGACGCATCGGGTGCTCGCGGCCGTCCCAGTTGTTGAACGACGCCTTGAGCCGGATCCCGCGCGCGGACGGGGCCCAGACCGCGAAGGAGGTCCCGCTCACCCCACCCGCGTAGTGGTGGACGTGGGCGCCGAGCACCTCCCACAGCTGCTCGTGGCGACCCTCGTTGATCAGGTGGAGGTCCACCTCGCCCAGCGTGGGCAGGAAGCGGTAGGGGTCGTCGACCTCGTACGGCTCCCCGTCGTAGCTGACCGCGAGCCGGTAGTCGGGAACCTCCGCCACCGGAAGGACTCCGACCCAGATGCCCTCGTGCTCGTGGGTGAGGTCGACCTCCTCGCGGGAGCCCGAGCCGGCGCCGTAGCGGACGACGACCCGCTGCGCCAGCGGCTTGAGCGCCCGGACGGTGACGCCGCCGGCGTGGGTGTGCGGGCCGAGCACCGCGTGGGGGTGCCCGTGCTCACCCCGGATGATCAGGTCGAGCTCGTCGGTGGGGACGGAAATTGCGGTGGGCGTGCTGGTCATGACACTCCGATCCTCGCCACGGCCTCGAGCGGGATGGTCACCCAGGCCGGTCGGTTGCGGGTTTCGTAGACGGTTTCGTAGACGGCCTTGTCGGCGACGTAGGCCGCCAGCAAGGTGTGTTCCTCGGGCGTGAGGTCGCGCCCGGCGTAGGCGTTGAGGAAGGCCGCGCGGTTGCGCTCCGACCACTCGCCGGCCCGGTAGGCCCGCTGCTCGGCACCGGCGTCCTGGCCGTCGCTCCACGTGCGCTCGACGACGCGCGGGGCGTAGTCGAACGAGCGGAGCATCCCGGCGACGTCGCGCCACGGCGAGTCGGGCTGCAACCGCTCGGCGAGCGGCTTGGCGGGCTCGCCCTCGAAGTCGACGATCTTCCAGCCGCGGACCGTCCGCAGCGTCTGGCCGAGGTGGAGGTCGCCGTGGATCTGCTGCACCCGGACGTGGTCGAGCGCGGCGAGCTCGTCGTAGGCACGCCGCAGGTTCTCGGCGTACGGCGCGAGCCCGGGCACGATCCCGAGGGCCTCCTCGAGACGTCGCCGCATCGCCTCGGCCAGCGCGCCCACCTCGTCCGCGGAGCGTTCCGCGACGGGGAAGTGCGCCGCGAGGGTCAGGTGGGTCTCGGCCAGCGCCTCGCCGAGCCGGGCCGCCTCGCCGGCGAAGTCGCCGCCGACCTCGTCGGCGTGCAGGTCCGCCTCGGCGAACAGGTTGCGGACACTGGCAAGGGCGAGGTCCCAGCCGTCGCTGGCGGTGCGCAGGAACTGCTGCAGCATGGCGAGCTGGAGGACCGCGTCGGTCGGCTCGCCCTCGGAGTTGACCGAGGGCGTCTCGACCCAGCCGTACAGGGCGGCGACGTGGTCCGACCCAGCCTCGGTGAGCACCCGGTGGATGACCACGTCGGGGTTGACGCCCGGGGTGATCTTGCGGAAGACCTTGAGCAGCGAGTCGTCGCCGAACGCCACCGAGGAGTTGGACTGCTCGCCGCTGAACAGCGTCGAGCGGGCCTCCAGGTCGAGCTCGTGCCCGGGCAGGCGGTGGAACGCCAGCTGGCCCTCGGTCGGGTGGACGAACGAGCGCAGCCAGCAGGCCATCGCCTCCCGGTCGTGCACGGCGTCGTACACGTGTGAGGGGCCGAAGTCCGCGTCGTCCCACTGCCCGACCAGGGCGTGCTCGAGGCGGTCCTGCGGCTCGGGGTAGAACGCGAGGGGGAGCTGGTAGTACTCGTTCTCCCCGCCGTCGTCGTAGGCCACCGTGGCCAGGTCGATGGCCACCCGCGGGCCGCCCTCGACGTGACCCGGGACCTCGCCGAGGCGACGCCCGCCGCTGATCGAGAACGAGCGGCCCTTCCCGCCGAACCAGCGCGCCCGCTCGATGTACGGCGCGAGGAGCTCCACCGGGGCGATCACGGGGCGGTCCCCTCGTCGGTCTCCGGGTGGGTCATCCGGAACCAGTAGAAGCCGTACCCCCCGAGGGTGAGGAAGTACGGGAGCTCGCCGATGGCGGGGAAGGGCACCCCGCCGAGCAGCTCCACCGGGACCATGCCCTCCCAGCGGCGCAGGTCGAGCTCGACCGGCTGCGGGAAGCGCGAGAGGTTGTTGACGCACAGGATGATGTCGTGGCGCCCGTCGTCCTCCACGTGCTCACGGACGTAGGACAGCACCGTGGAGTTGGAGCCACCGAGGTCTGTGAACGAGCCGAGCCCGAACGCATCGTGGCGGCGGCGCGCCTGGATCATCCGTCGCGTCCAGTGCAGCAGCGAGGAGGAGTTCTCCAGCTGCGCCTCGACGTTGACGCTCTGGTAGCCGTAGACCGGGTCCTGGATGGCGGGCAGGTGCAGCTTGCCCGGGGTCGCCGAGGAGAAGCCGGCGTTGCGGTCGGGGGTCCACTGCATGGGGGTGCGCACGCCGTCGCGGTCCCCGAGCCAGATGTTGTCGCCCATCCCGATCTCGTCCCCGTAGTAGAGGACGGGGGAGCCGGGCAGCGAGAGCAGCAGCGCCGTGAACAGCTCGATCTGGTTGATGTCGTTGTCCAGCAACGGAGCCAGCCGGCGGCGGATGCCGATGTTGGCCTTCATCCGCGGGTCCTTGGCGTACTCGCCCCACATGTAGTCGCGGTCCTCGTCGCTGACCATCTCGAGCGTGAGTTCGTCGTGGTTGCGCAGGAAGATGCCCCACTGGCAGCCCGACGGGATCGGCGGTGTCTGCTCGAGGATCTCCGAGATCGGGAAGCGGGACTCGCGGCGCACCGCCATGAAGATGCGCGGCATCACCGGGAAGTGGAAGCACATGTGGCACTCGTCGCCCCCCTTCTCGAAGTCGCCGAAGTAGTCGACGACGTCGGCGGGCCACTGGTTGGCCTCGGCGAGCAGCACCCGGCCGGGGTAGTGCTCGTCGACGTACCGCCGGACCTTCTTGAGGAACTCGTGCGTCTCCTTCAGGTTCTCGCCGTTGGTGCCCGGCCGCTCGTAGAGGTACGGCACCGCGTCGAGGCGGAAGCCGTCCAGGCCCATGTCGAACCAGAACGAGATCGCCTCGAGCATGGCGTCGTGGACCTTGGGGTTGTCGAAGTTGAGGTCCGGCTGGTGGGCGAAGAACCGGTGCCAGTAGTACTGCTGGCGGACCGGGTCCCAGGTCCAGTTCGACGGCTCGGTGTCGACGAAGATGACCCGCGCCTCCTGGTAGAGGTCGTCGGTGTCCGACCACACGTAGAAGTCGCCGTACGGGCCGTCGGGGTCCTCCCGGCTCGCCTGGAACCACGGGTGCTGGTCGCTCGTGTGGTTCATGACGAAGTCGATGATCACGCGGATGTCGCGCTTGTGCGCCTCGTCGAGGAAGGCGTGGAAGTCCTCGACGCTGCCGCACTCCGGGAGGATGTTGGTGTAGTCGGAGATGTCGTAGCCGCCGTCGCGCAGCGGCGAGCTGAAGAACGGCGGCACCCACAGGCAGTCGATGCCGAGCCACTGGAGGTAGTCGAGCTTCTCGGTGAGCCCCTTGAAGTCACCGGTCCCGTCGCCGTTGGAGTCGCGGAACGACCGCACCAGGACCTCGTAGAAGACCGCCGACTTGAACCAGTCCGGGGTGCTGCCGACGGTGTCCGGGAACGCTTCGTTCTCTTCGATCAGGGCGTCCGTCAACGGGGGCTCCTCAGGGTCAGGATGTGTGCGGGTTCGTAGGAGGGGTCGAGCCGGACGTAGTTGTGCTGGCCCCAGCTCCAGTCCTCCCCGGTGATCTCGTCGTGGACCACGAACGAGTCGCCCCAGTCCAGGCCGACGCCGGGGAGGTCGAGGTGGACCATGGTCTCGCGCGTCGCGTGCGGGTCGACGTTGACCACCACGATGACGGTGTCGGTCGGCTCGCCGGGCTTGTCGGAGTCGGCGCTCTTCGAGTAGACCAGCACGTTCTCGTCGTCGCTCCAGTGGATCCGCACGTTGCGGAGCAGCTGGAGGGCCGGGTGGGCGCGCCGGATCTCGTTGAGCCGGGTGAGGTACGGCGCCAGCGTGCGGCCCTCGGCCGCGGCCTTGTCCCAGTCGCGGATCCGGATCTGGTACTTCTCGGAGTCGAGGTACTCCTCGCTGCCGGGCTTGACGGCCACGTGCTCGAACAGCTCGTAGCCGGCGTACACCCCCCAGCTCGGCGAGCCCGTGGCCGCGATGGCCGCGCGGATCTTGAACGCCGCCGGTCCGCCGTACTGCAGGTAGGCGTGCAGGATGTCGGGGGTGTTGACGAAGAAGTTCGGCCGCATCAGGTGGTCGGTCTCGCTCGAGAGCTCGCGGAGGTACTCCTCGATCTCCCACTTCGCGTTGCGCCAGGTGAAGTACGTGTAGGACTGCTGGTAGCCGATCGCGCCGAGCGCCCGCATCATCGCGGGGCGGGTGAACGCCTCGGCGAGGAACAGCACGTCCGGGTCGGTGCGGCGGATCTCCTTGAGCAGCCACTCCCAGAACGCCACCGGCTTGGTGTGCGGGTTGTCGACCCGGAAGATCCGGACGCCGTGCGACATCCAGAGCCGCACGATGCGCAGCACCTCCCGGGAGATGCCGGTCGGGTCGTTGTCGAAGTTGATCGGGTAGATGTCCTGGTACTTCTTGGGCGGGTTCTCCGCGAACGCGATCGTGCCGTCGGCCCGGGTCGTGAACCACTCCGGGTGCTCGGTCACCCACGGGTGGTCGGGTGCGGCCTGCAGCGCGAGGTCGAGGGCCACCTCGAGGCCCAGCTCGCCGGCCCGCGCGACGAAGGCGTCGAAGTCCTCGAACGTGCCGAGGTCCGGGTGGATCGCGTCGTGGCCGCCGTCCTTGGACCCGATCGCCCAGGGGGAGCCGGTGTCGTCGGGGCCCGGGGTCAGCGTGTTGTTCGGTCCCTTGCGGTTCACCTCGCCGATCGGGTGGATCGGCGGCAGGTAGATGACGTCGAAGCCCATCTCGGCGACGGCGTCGAGCCGCTTCGCGGCGGTGCGGAAGTTGCCGCTGACGACCTTGCCGGTCTCGGGGTCCTTGGTGGCTCCCTCCGAGCGCGGGAAGAACTCGTACCAGCTGCCGAAAAGGGCGCGCGGGCGGTCCGCGAAGAGCGGGTAGGGACCCTCGACGGTGATGAGCTCGCGCAGCGGGTGCGCGAGCAGCACCTCGGTGAGCTCGGGGGACTCCATCGCGGCGAGCCGCGCGGCAACCGGCCGCTCGGTGTCGGCGGCCGCCTCGGCGGCGCTCCTGACGACGTCGGCGGCGTGGGTCTCGTCCGGGGCGAGCCCCGCGAGGACGCGCTCGAGCAGCAGCCGGCCCTCGAGGAACATCAGCTCGACGTCCACGCCGGCGCGGATCTTGATGCCGGCGTCGTGCTCCCAGGTGCCGATCGGGTCGGACCAGGACTGCACCTCGAACGTCCACGGGCCGCCGACGTCGGGCGTCACCCAGGCGTCGTACCGGTCCGGGATCTCGGGGTGCTTCGTCATCCGGACCGGGGGCCGGCGGTTGCCGTCCGGACCGGTCAGCACGACCTCGGCTCCGAGCTGGTCGTGGCCCTCGCGGAACACGGTGGCCCGGACCGGGAGCGGTTCGCCGACGGTCGCCTTGGCCGGCTGACGGCCGACGTCGACGACGGGCATGACGTTCATGACGGGGATTCGACCGACCATGCCACCACACTTTCGAATAGCCCTCGGCGGCGCAAGCCGGGGGTCTGGGAACGGTCAACGGGTGGTCGGCGACCGACCACCCGTTGACCTATGCCCCGCGTGTGGTGTCAGTACACCTGCAGTTCCGCGGCGTGGACGATCGTTCCCCGGTCCGACGCCGTCTTGCAGTCGGTGGCGTTGGTCGGGTCGGCGTCCTGCTCACCGGCGTACCCCGCGTAGCCCGTGCACTGGTTCTCCAGCGTGACGAGGCGAACCGCGGCGGCCCGGGTGACCGGCACCTTGAACGCGCGCAGCGTCAGGTTCGGCGCCACCGGACGGGGACGCAGGCCCGGGAACGCGTTGGCCTTCGACGTGTAGAACCGCTTCCAGCGCGCGCTGTCAGAGGAGCACTTGCGCACGCACGCCTCGAGCGCGAAGCGACGCAGCGCGGTGAACCGCGACCCGGAGTCCGGGTCGGGCTGCTGCGCCAGGGGAACCTCGCTGGGGTCCGCCGGCGCCGGGTTCAGCATGGCGCTGACCTGGACCCGGTGGATCCGGTGCACGCGACCGGCGAGGTCGACGGCGACGAACGGCTTCGCCCGGTCGACGTTGCGAGCCTCCGGGTCGACGTTGCCCCAGGCGGTGGCCTCGGTGCCGTCGATGAGCGACTTCGCGTTCAGCGACCCGGCGCTGGCCCGGATGATCTTGGCGCCGGCCGCCTTCGCCGCGAGGTTCCGCGGCGGCTGGACCCGGACCGTCTTGCGCTGGCCGGGGGCCACCTTCACCGTGAACCGCTCGAAGCCGCGGGTGGGCGAGGCGAACAGCATCCGGTACCGGCCGGGGGCCAGCTTCACGACGTGGTCCAGCTTCGTCTTCTTCCTGGTGTCCGCGACCGGGGTCGCCCGGGCCTGGTAGCGGCCCACGAAGATGTCGCCCGAGCCCGACGTCCGGAACGTCACCGTGGCGCTCTTGGACCGGGGCGAGACGAAGCTCGGCGTCGGGTCACCGGAGTCCGCGTCCGGCGTCGAGGCGCCCTGGCCCAAGCCGCGGCTGGCGAACGCGTCCCACATGACCTTGAGGTCCTTGCCGCCGAAGCGCATCCGGTCGGCGGCGAGCATGGCGTCGCGGGCGTCCAGCATCGACGTGGCGCCCTGCTGCAGCAGGAACGAGTCGAACATCAGCTGGACCCAGCGGCGGTTGCCGGGGCAGGCGTCGGCCGGCAGCGGGGACTGGACCTCGTTGCCCTGGGCGCAGCGGAGCTGGAGGCTCTCGTTGCGGTAGGGATACCTGCGGTTCCACTTCTTCACGAGCGCCTGGCGCACGCTCCACTGCGTGCCGTTCCAGATCTCGCCGTCCGCGTGGACCTCGACACCGGTGGAGTCGAAGCCGTAGTCCGAGTAGTTCAGCGGGTTCTTGTTGATCGCGTAGTCACGGATGGCGACCGACTTGTTGCCGGTGGCGTAGACGCCGACGGCCCAGGGGTTGCCACCGTTGGCGTAGCCGTGGCTGAACATGTACTCGCCGGCGATCAGGTCGCTCCACGACTCACCCATGGCGCCGCCCTGCTCGGAGGTCAGCCCCTCGTCGGGCCCGGCGGCCATCCGGTTGCTGATCGCGTGGGTGTACTCGTGGGCGACGATGCCCACGTCCAGCCCGCCATCGGTGCACGGGGCGTAGAACGCGCCGGCGATCGGCTGGAAGAGGTACTGGTTGGTGATGCCGGGGGTGCCGTCCTGCAGGGTGATCTGGTTGGCGTTGTCGCGGCCGAGGTACGTCGGCGACGCACCGGTGAGGGCGCCGGCCTGGGCGTTGCCGATCTCCTGGTCACCGCCGACGCCGCCCTTGCCGCCGTTGTCCAGCTGCAGGTTGTAGTTCTCCTCGGTGAAGCCGAGGTAGTAGCTGTAGTCGTGCATCCGGTTGTGGGACACGAACAGGTTGCCCACCGAGGGATTGATGTCGTTGCCGCCCGGGGTGAGCTCCGCGGGGTCGCACTGGGAGTTGTTCCAGGCGTCGGTGAACTCCTCGGTGTACTCCCGGGTGGCCGAGATCGGCGCCTGCGCGGTGCCACCGGGGGTGAGCGGGCTGCCCCAGGCCTCGTGCGTGTTCGCGTTGTTGCCGACCGTGGTCAGCGTGGGGGCGCCGCCGATGGTGTCCCAGGGTCCGGGCGCCGCGACGTTGCGGAACGGCCCGGTCGGGGAAGTGCAGCCGGGGCCCTGCACCCAGCAGCCGATGACGGAGTTCTGCGGCGTGGTGCTGCTGCGGAAGTCGAGGGCGGGGTTCGCCGTGAAGTAGCGCCAGCGCGGCGACGGCAGCGCGGCAGCGCCGCCGGACGGGGGAGCGGTGTCGCTGACGGTCACGAACGCGGCGTACGGGCCGACGATCACCGGAACGCTCGGGGCGTCGTACGGGCAGACCTGGAGGTTGTAGACGCCGGCCGGGATCGACTCGGCGGTGTACGTCGCGGTCTCCGGGCTGGTGCCCAGGTCGCCACTGACCAGCAGCTCGCCCTGCGGGCTGAAGATCTTCACGACCAGGTCGTCGGTGGGGACCGCGGCGTTGGCCACGGCCACGATCTGCCGGGTCTTGCCGTCGCCGAGCTCGAACGGGTGCTTCGGGCCGCAGTCGGTGGCGGTCACGCTGCCGGTGAACTGGAAGGCGTCGTTGCTGTTCTCGGCCTGGTTCTGCCGGTGCAGGATCTTCCCGCTGACGGCGTCGACCATCAGCGTGTAGGCGAACGCCGACCCCTTCTGGACGTCGACGACGTTGGCCTCGAAGACCGGTCGGACCGAGCCGTCGGCGAGGGCGAGCGCGCGGAGCCGGACCTGCTGCTCCTGCGCGAACCCGGGCACCGTCAGCCGTGTCCAGCCCTCGCTGACCGTCGAGGTGATCGCGTCGACGTCGCCCGCCTCGAGGGTGCGGCCGCCGTTCGCGGCGGCCCTGGTCCATGCCTGGAGGGGCGAGAGCTCGGCCGCGGCCGGGGTGCCGGTGGTCTTCGTGATCGAGGAGGACACGTAGGCGATCTCGCCGTTCGCGACGCCCACGGTCACCATGCTGGCGCGGGCCGGCGTGAGCTCGCCGAACTTCTGGCGGAACAGCACCGCCCGGGCGTCGCTCTGCGCGAACGCCTGGTTGTTGACCACGTCGAGGTCGGCGACCTGCGCGGGGGTCAGCCCGAAGACGGCGGCGTTGCGGCTCAGCCAGCCGCGGGCGGCAGCCACGGGGTCGCCGGGCGCGGCGCCGAGCGAGCCGTCGGCCGGGAGGAGCGAGCTCGGCGTGCCGAACTGGTTCCAGCGGACGTCGACGGCCCCGAGGCCGGCGGCGGCGCGGCGCTGGGCGGCGGAGGGGAGCGCGGTGCCGCGCAGGTCGAGGTCGTCGAGCCCGGCGACCGGGTCGGCGATGGTGATGACCCGGTCGGCGGCGGCCGGTGTCGGGTTGCTCGCGAGGGCCGGCAGCTGGGCGAGTCCCGGGACCAGGGCCGCGGTCAGCAGGGCGAGGGCGGCCGCGGTGGGTCGGCCGCGACGCAGTGGCGTGGGTGTCATGCCCCTCACAACGGCCCGCTCCGCCGTTCGTTATGGAGCCACCTGCGACGGCTCCTCGGGGCACGCCGGACGGGCCAACTTCGACGTTCTGTTGGATCGATCCAAGAATCAGGCTACGGTCCTCTAGTGCGAGCGATTAGACGATTCACCGTCCGGCCCGTCCTCCCCCCGGCGCTGAGCGCCCTGAGCGACCTGGCCGGCAACCTGCGCTGGTCCTGGCACCCGGAGACGCAGGACGTCTTCGAAGCCCTGGACCCCCAGCTGTGGGAGGCGACCGGGCGTGACCCGGTCCGGCTCCTCGGCGCCGTCGGCCGGGCCCGGCTCGAGGAGCTGGCCGCCGACAAGACCTTCCTGGAGATGCTGGGCGCGGCGAAGGCCGACCTCGACGCCTACCTCACCGGCGACCGCTGGTTCCAGCGTCGCCAGGCGGCCGAGGGTCCCCGGTCGATCGCCTACTTCTCCCCGGAGTTCGGCATCACCGCCGTGCTCCCGCAGTACTCCGGCGGCCTCGGCATCCTCGCCGGTGACCACCTCAAGGCCGCCAGCGACCTCGGTGTGCCGATCGTCGGTGTCGGCCTTCTCTACCGGCACGGCTACTTCCGGCAGGCGCTGTCCCGCGAGGGCTGGCAGCAGGAGACCTACCCGGTCCTCGACCCCGACGGCCTCCCCATCTCCATGCTGCGTGAGGCCGACGGCTCGCGGGCGACGATCTCGATCGCGATGCCCGGCGGGCCCGACCTGGTCGCGCGGATCTGGGTCGCCAGCGTCGGCCGGGTGCCGCTGCTGATGCTCGACACCGACGTCGAGGGCAACCCCGAGCACTACGTCGACGTGACCGACCGCCTCTACGGCGGCAACAGCGAGCACCGCATGCGCCAGGAGCTGCTGCTCGGCGTCGGCGGCGTGCGGGCGCTGCGGGTGTACTCCCGCATCACCGGCAACCCGGCGCCCGAGGTCTTCCACACGAACGAGGGCCACGCCGGCTTCCTCGGTCTCGAGCGCATTCGCGAGCTGACCGTGGCCGAGAACGGTCCCCGGCTGGACTTCGACACCGCCCTCGAGGTCGGCCGCGCGTCCACCGTGTTCACCACGCACACGCCGGTCCCCGCCGGCATCGACCGCTTCCCGCGGACGCTGGTCGAGCAGTACTTCAGCGAGGGCGGGGCGACCCCCGGCCTGCCGGTCGACCGCGTCCTGGAGCTCGGCACCGAGAACTACCCGGGCGGTGACTCCTCGGTCTTCAACATGGCCGTGATGGGCTTCCGGCTCGCGCAGCGCGCCAACGGTGTCTCCCAGCTGCACGGCGAGGTCAGCCGCGGGATGTTCAACGGGCTGTGGCCCGCCTTCGACGAGGCCGAGGTCCCGATCGACTCGATCACCAACGGCGTCCACGCCCCCACCTGGGTGGCCCGCGAGGTCATCGAGCTCGCGGTCGGCCAGGGCGCCGACCCCGAGTCCGACGACACCGAGGCGTTCTGGTCCGCGGTCGACAAGATCCCGGGCTCCGAGGTCTGGTCGACCAAGCGGCTGCTCCGGGAGCGGCTCGTCACGGACGCGCGCAAGCGGCTGCGGCAGTCGTGGGCCGAGCGCGGCCTGGCCCCGGCCGAGCTGGGCTGGATCGACTCCGCGTTCGATCCCGACGTGCTGACCATCGGCTTCGCGCGCCGCGTGCCGTCGTACAAGCGGCTCACGCTGATGCTGCGCGACCCCGCCCGGCTCAAGCGCCTGCTGCTCGACCCCGAGCGCCCGGTGCAGCTGATCATCGCCGGCAAGTCGCACCCGGCGGACGACGGCGGCAAGAAGCTGATCCAGGAGATGGTGCGCTTCGCCGACGACCCCGAGGTCCGGCACCGCATCGCGTTCCTGCCCAACTACGACATCGCGATGGCGCTGCCGCTGTACCCGGGCTGCGACGTGTGGCTGAACAACCCGCTGCGTCCGTACGAGGCGTGCGGCACCTCCGGCATGAAGGCCGCCCTCAACGGCGGCCTCAACCTGTCGATCCTCGACGGCTGGTGGGACGAGTGGTACGACGGCAACAACGGCTGGGCCATCCCGTCCGCCGACGGCGTCGACGACCCGGACCACCGTGACGACCTCGAGGCGACCGCGCTGTACGACCTCATCGAGAACGAGGTGGCCCCTCGCTTCTACGACGTCGACGAGGAGGGCGTGCCGACCCGCTGGATCGAGATGGTGCGGCACACGCTCAAGTCGCTGGGCCCGAAGGTGCTCGCCACCCGGATGGTGCGCGACTACACCCGCAAGCTGTACGCGCCGGCCGCGGGCAACGCCCGTCGCCTGAACTCCGACTACCGGGGCGCCGCCGAGCTGGCTGCCTGGAAGAAGCGGGTCCGGGCCGACTGGACGGCCGTCCGGGTGGAGCACGTGGAGAGCAGCGGCGTCGGCGACGCCCCCGAGGTCGGCGACGCGCTCAGCGTGCGGGCCTTCGTGGCGCTGGGCGACCTGACGCCCGACGACGTCGAGGTGCAGCTCGTGCACGGCGTGATCAACAGCGAGGACGTCCTGGTCGACACCACGGTCACCCCGCTGCGCGTGGAGGAGACCTACGACGGCGGCCGGTACCGCTTCGACGGCGAGGTCGTCCTCGAGCGCAGCGGCCCGTTCGGCTACACGGTCCGCGTGGTGCCCCACAACGACCTGCTGATCTCCACCGCCGAGCTGGGCATCGTCGCCCTGCCCTGACCTGTCGGTTCCGGTCGCTCGAACACCGCCGACCCGTCACTTCTGGTCACCAGAAGTGACGGGTCGGCGTGATTTCGCAGCCGGTCAGGTCTGGCGCAGGACCATCAGGCTGCGGCTGTCCAGGGAGATCCGGTCGCCGGCCTTGACGGGGGTGCCGGTGGGCAGCTCGACGTCGGTGGACAGGACCACCTCGCCGGCCTGCACCCAGTCGTTCGGGGGGACGTCGATGGTCACCGGGCGGTAGCCGGAGTTCAGGTAGATCATGAACGACTTGTCGACCTGCTGCTCGCCGTGCGGACCGGGGGAGCGCAGGGGGGCGCCGGACACGAACATGCCCACGACGTCGAGGGTCTCGTCGTGCCAGTCCTCCTCGGTCATCTCCCGGCCGGACGGGTGCACCCAGGCAAGGTCCTTCGGCCCGCCGCGGATCGCCGGACGGCCCTCGAACCAGTGCCGCTGCCGCAGCGCGGGGTGCTCGCGCCTCAGCCGGAGGGCGGCCTTGGTGATCTCGTACACGTCCAGCCAGGCGTCGTCGCTCGACCAGTCCAGCCAGGAGACCTCGTTGTCCTGGCTGTACGCGTTGTTGTTGCCGCGCTGGGTGCGCCCGCGCTCGTCGCCCGCCGTGATCATCGGGACGCCGTTGGACAGGCAGAGCGTGGCCATCAGGTTGGCCGCCTGCCGGCGGCGCAGCTCGACGATGGCCTCGTCGTCGGTCTCGCCCTCGACCCCGTGGTTCCAGGACCGGTTGTTGTCGGTGCCGTCGCGGTTGTTCTCGCCGTTGCCCTCGTTGTGCTTGGTGTTGTAGGACACCAGGTCGCGCAGCGTGAAGCCGTCGTGCGCGGTCACGAAGTTGACCGAGTTGTACGCCGACCGGCCGTCGTCGGCGTAGAGGTCCGACGAGCCCGCGAGCCGGGTCGCGACCATGTGGATGCCGGAGGAGGCCCCGCGCCAGAAGTCGCGGATCGTGTCGCGGTACTGGTCGTTCCACTCCACCCACGGCGGCGGCATCCGGCCCACGAGGTAGCCGTCCATCGAGGCGTCCCACGGCTCCGCGATCAGCTTCACGTGCCGCAGGATCGGGTCCTGCCCGATCGCGACCAGCAGCGCACAGTGCATGTCGATGTCGTAGCCGGTGCGGGTCAGGGCGGACATCAGGTCGAACCGGAAGCCGTCGACGTGCATCTCGGTGACCCAGTAGCGCAGCGAGTCGAGGATCATCCGCAGGGCGAGCGGGTTCGAGGAGTCGACGGTGTTGCCGCATCCGGTGATGTCCCAGTACGTGTCGTTGAAGGCGGGGGCCGCGCCCTTCCGGTCGGCCGGCGTGGGCCGCACCCTCTTGTAGAAGCCGCGGTCGTCCAGGCCTCGGAACGACAGCGTCGGGCCCTCCGTGCCGGCCTCCGCGGTGTGGTTGTAGACCACGTCCAGGATGACCTCGAGGCCCGCGTCGTGGAACGCCTTGACCATCTGCTTGAACTCGGTCACCTGGCCGCCGCGGTCGCCCGACGAGGAGTAGGCGTTGTGCGGTGCGAAGTAGCCGATCGAGTTGTAGCCCCAGTAGTTGGTGCGGCCGAGCTTGCCGAGCCAGGTCTCGGAGACGAACTGGTGGACGGGCAGCAGCTCGACCGCGGTGACGCCGAGGTCGCGCAGGTAGTCGGTCACCGCCGGCGTCGCGAGGCCGGCGTACGTGCCGCGCAGCTCCGCGGGCACCCGGTCGTGGAGGGCGGTCATGCCCTTCACGTGCAGCTCGTAGATCACCGTGTCGCGCCAGCGGCGGTGCATGGGGGAGTCGCCGCCCCAGTCGAAGTGGTCGTCGACGACCACGCTGCGGGGGACGTACGGCGCGGAGTCCTCGATGTTGATCTCCGCGGGGGCGCCCTGCTGGTAGCCGAACACGGCCGGAACCGGCGTCAGGTCCCCGGACACGGCCTGGCCGTAGGGGTCGAGCAGCAGCTTGTGCCGGTTGTAGCGCAGCCCCTCGACCGGCCGCCACGGACCGTCGACGCGGTACCCGTAGCGGGTCCCCGGCGTGACCCCCGGGATCGCACCGTGCCAGATCCCCAGCGACCGCTCGGTGAGCTGGTGGCTGGTCTCGACCCCGTCGTCGTCGAACAGGCAGACCCAGGCGTGGGTCCCGGCCGGGGCGTACACCGCGAAGTTGGTCGACTCGGGCGACCAGGTCGCCCCCAGGGGATAGTTCTGCCCCGGCCAGACCTTCGCCGTCTGGCCCAGATGGCTCCACATTCCCGGTGTCACCCGCGCCATTGTCCACGATGACGGCACAATGCCGGAGGGCGTTCCCAGAACTGGTCCTTCCGGACCATCGGGTGACCTCCGGAATCCGCAAACCGACAGGGAGTGAATCGACACCATGGGTGAGATGGACGGGGCTGCGTCCCGCGAGTTCGTTCGACTGGAGGTCGCCGACGGCGTGGGCACGATCCGCCTGGACCGGCCGAAGATGAACGCGCTCAACGTGCAGGTGCAGGAGGAGATCCGCTCCGCGGCGGCCGAGGCGACCGAGCGTGAGGACGTCAAGGCCGTCGTGGTGTACGGCGGCGAGCGGGTCTTCGCGGCCGGCGCCGACGTCAAGGAGATGGCGGGGATGTCCTACACGGACATGGTCCGGCGCTCCGGCGCGCTCCAGTCCGCCCTCACCGCCGTGGCGAGGATCCCCAAGCCCGTCGTCGCCGCGGTGACCGGCTACGCCCTCGGCGGCGGTTGCGAGCTGGCGCTCTGCGCCGACCTGCGCTTCGCCGCCGACAACGCCGTGCTCGGCCAGCCCGAGATCCTGCTCGGCATCATCCCCGGTGCCGGGGGGACCCAACGGCTGGCCCGGCTGGTCGGGCCGAGCAAGGCCAAGGACCTCATCTTCACAGGCCGCTTCGTCCAGGCCGACGAGGCGCTGGCGATCGGCCTCGTCGACCGCGTCCACCCGGCCGAGTCCGTCTACGAGGAGGCGCTGGCCTGGTGCCGCCAGTTCGCCAACGCCCCGACGTACGCCGTCCGCGCGGCCAAGGAGGCCATCGACCGGGGAATCGAGACCGACCTCGAGACGGGCCTCGAGATCGAGCGGCAGCAGTTCGCGGCGCTGTTCGCGACGGAGGACCGGACCATCGGTATGTCATCCTTCGTCGACAACGGGCCCGGCAAGGCAGAGTTCAAAGGACGATGATGACCAAGACGGAGACCAAGACAGCCGTGGGGAAGAAGTCCGCCAGTGTCCGCGTGCAGCTGGCACGCCTCCTGTGGTTGGTGTGCGTGGTCGCGGCGCTGTTCCTCGCCGTCGGCGCCCTGCTCATCGCTCTCGGCGCGAACCAGAGCAACCCGCTCGTCGCCTTCGTCCTGGACGGCGCCGACCTCGTCGACCTCGACGTCTTCTCGCGCCGGGACGGCATCAAGGAGTTCAGCGGCCCGGACGCCGCCACGAAGAACGCCCTGTTCAACTGGGGTCTCGGTGCGATCGTCTGGCTGGTGGTCGGCCGCATCGTCGACCGGATCGTCCGTCCCTGACGCCGACGGCGTCCGGGGCCGATCCGTGCGTCCCTGTGACGGGCCCGACCTGTGACCCAGCCAACGTCGCCACGTGTTCCGCTCGCATATGACCCGCTAGTAACCTCGCCACACACATCGAGTGCACAGGAGGGGCCGTTCCCGGCCACACCACCATGAACATTGTTGTCTGTGTGAAATACGTCCCCGACGCCACTGCCGACCGGCAGTTCGAGTCCGACAACACCGTTGACCGCGTCGGCGTGGACGGGCTCCTGTCGGAGCTCGACGAGTACGCCGTGGAGCAGGCCCTGCAGATCAAGGAAAAAGCTGCGGCGGCCGACGACGCTGATGTCCCGGTGGTCACGGTCCTGACGGTCGGTCCCGAGAAGGCGGTCGACGCGGTCCGCAAGGCGCTGCAGATGGGTGCCGACAAGGGCGTGCACGTCCTCGACGACGCGATCGCGGGCTCGGATGCGATCGCCACGTCGCTGGTGCTGGCCAGGGCGGTCGAGAAGGCCGGCGCGGAGTCCCCGGTCGACCTGGTCGTGTGCGGGATGGCCTCGACCGACGGCAGCATGAGCGTGGTGCCGGCGATGCTGGCCGAGCGGCTCGACCTGCCGCAGGTCACCTTCGCCTCGGTGATCGAGACCCAGGGCGACCAGGTCCGGATCAAGCGCGACGGGGACACCGCCACCGAGGTCATCGGCGCCACGATGCCGCTGGTGCTGAGTGTGACCGACCAGACCGGTGAGGCCCGGTACCCGTCGTTCAAGGGGATCATGGCGGCCAAGAAGAAGCCGCTGGAGACCTGGTCGCTGGGCGACCTCGAGGTCGAGGCCGAGCAGGTCGGGCTGTCGGTGGCGTGGAGCGTGGTCGAGGAGACCGCGGCCCGTCCGCCGCGCACCGCCGGCGAGATCGTCACCGACGAGGACGGCTCGGGCGCCAAGGCGCTGACCGACTTCCTCGCCGCCAAGAAGTTCATCTGAGGAGCGAAACGCTGATGTCTGAAGTTCTGGTGCTCGTCGACCACGTCGACGGTGCGGTCCGCAAGCCGACCTACGAGCTCCTCACCATCGCGCGCCGCCTGGGCGAGCCGTCGGCCGTGTTCATCGGCTCCGGCGACGCCGCCGCCGAGGTGGCCGAGAAGGTCAAGCGGTACGGCGCGGAGAAGGTGTACGTCGTCGACGACGCGCAGATCCGGGGTTACCTGGTCGCGCCGAAGGCCGAGGCGCTGCAGCAGCTGGTCGAGAAGGCCAGCCCGGCCGCGGTGCTGATCTCGTCGTCGTACGAGGGCAAGGAGATCGCCGGCCGGTTGGCGATCAAGATCGGGTCCGGGCTGATCACCGACGCGGTCGACGTGCAGGCCGGGTCCGAGGGACCGGTCACCACGCAGAGCGTGTTCGCGGGCAACTACACGGTCACCGCGAAGGTCACGAAGGGCACCCCGGTCATCACGGTGAAGCCGAACGCCGCGACGCCGGAGGAGGCCGAGGGCGCCGCGGCGGTGGAGGAGTTCGCCGCGGAGATCTCGGACGCGGCGAAGAAGGCGCAGATCGTGGCCTCGCAGCCGCGGCAGGCGACCGGTCGCCCCGAGCTGACCGAGGCCGCGATCGTGGTCTCCGGTGGTCGGGGCACCGGCGGGAACTTTGAGCCGATCGAGAACCTCGCGGACGCGCTCGGCGCGGCGGTGGGTGCCTCCCGGGCCGCGGTCGACTCCGGCTGGATGCCGCACAGCTTCCAGGTCGGCCAGACCGGCAAGACCGTCTCCCCGCAGCTCTACGTCGCCAACGGCATCTCCGGGGCGATCCAGCATCGCGCCGGGATGCAGACCTCGAAGACCATTGTCGCCGTGAACAAGGACGACGAGGCCCCGATCTTCGAGCTCGTCGACTTCGGCGTCGTGGGCGACCTGCACAAGGTCCTCCCCGCCGCCACCGAGCAGATCAACCAGCGCAAGGGCTGATCGCTCGCAGCTTTTCCAGGGCGCCCCGTCACCGTGAGGTGGCGGGGCGCCCTGCTGTCCGCGGAGCTACTCTCCGAAGAAGTCGGACTCGTCGATCAGCCCGACCTGCGGGACCCGCACGGTGCGGTGGCCCGGCGTGCCGCCGATGAAGACCTTGCGCAGCGACACGTTGTTCTCGGTCGAGGCCTCGACCAGCCGGTTGTCGGGGTTGGCGATCACGGCGACGAAGTACTTCCCGTTCGGCAGCGTGCGCAGGTCGAACGACTGGCCGGCGCGGAACTGTGCGTAGGTGTCACCCCACCCGGAGGCCAGGACCTCGCGGATCGACAGCGAGGAGGAGTCGCCGCACGACGTGGACAGGTCGGTGTTGAACGGGTTCCACGCCGCGTTCGGGACGGTCAGGTCGACCGCGTCCGTGTTCGCCAGGCAGAACGCCTCCTTGTGGGACCGGACCGCCTCGACCTTGTCCGCGGCCAGCAGCGAGTACCGCGCGAAGTCCTGGAAGTGCCAGTGGTGGTGGCTCCGCTTGGGGTCCCAGTGCATCTCGCCGACCAGTTCGAAGCCGGTCTGGTTGCCGTCCCCGTCGAAGAAGTACTGGTAGGCGTCCATCACGTCCTCGTCCTCACGCCGGAATCCGTCGACGACCAGCGGGCTGTCCCCGGCGTTCCAGACGGTGGCGGCGAACTGGAGATGGTTGCCGCGCCCGTCGACGCGGATGCCCCAGGCAGGCAGCGAGCGCAGGTCCGGCACCGGGCCGGTCCGCGTTCCCGCAGCGGGCTGGGCGGGCTCGCGCTCCGCCGGCTGGGCCAGGCGCGACGCGGGCGTCCGCGTACGGCCGAAGCCCTCCTCGGTCCGCACGATCAGCCGGTACGTGCGGGAGGCGTCGTCCGGGCTCAGCCCGAAGACCTCCGCGTAGCGCGGCGCGATCCTCGCCGTGACGGTGTACCGACCGGGAGCGAGGCGCAGCGGGCGTGACTGGGCAAGGACCGGGGTCGCCCAGCCCTCCTGCACCCCTTGCACGGAGCCGAGCGCGTAGGGGTTGTAGAAGCAGGTGCCCGGGTACGTCGAGGTCGCCGGAGCCTCCGGGCGCACGCGTTCGGACTCGTTGCCCCCGACGCAGGCCGCCCGGCGCATGGTCCGCACCGTGTCACCGGACGTCACCGTCAGCTTCACGAACCTCCGCAGCCCGGAGGAGAAGGACGGCATCGAGCCGGACGGCAAGGCCACGTCACCGGCGGGCCCGCGCCACACCGTCTGGATCTCCTCGTCGTACGCCGGCCGCTCGGACCAGAGCTCGAACGGTGCGCCCTGCGCGACCACCCGGAGGCCGAGGTCGCTGAAGACCCGGTTGCCGAAGGCGAAGGCGACGACCCGTTTCGGGGCCACCAGGCGGATCGGGGAGCTTTCCACCTCGGACGCGGAGGCGACGGCGGTGGACGAGGCCGGCGTCGCCGGCGGGAGCGTCAGCGCCGCCATGGCGCCGAGCGCGAGGACACGGGCGGCGGACCTCTTCAGCCGCCGAGCGGAGTGGGGAACGGGCACGGTGGTCTTCTCTCTGGACTCGGGACGAGAAATACGAGAACTCCTGACTGCTGAGACGCACCCACGACCGTCGCAGTTGCCTGCACGGCAAGACCACCCCGATTTCGGTGAGGACCGTGGCTAGGCTCGGCCCCATGAGCACCCCGCAGGACGTCCTGGACGCCGCCGGGCGGGCCCGTGAGGCCAGCCACGCGCTGGCGCTGGCCACCCGCGCCCAGAAGGACCGGGCGCTGCACGCCATGGCCGACGCGCTGCTCGCCGCCGAGGCCGATCTGCTGGCCGCGAACGCCGAGGACGTCGCCCGTGCGGAGGAGGGTGGGACGCCGCTCAACATCGTCGACCGGCTCCGCCTCACCCCCGACCGGCTGGCCGCGATGGCGCAGGGGCTGCGGGACGTGGCCGGCCTCCCGGACCCGGTCGGCGAGGTGGTCCGGGGTGGCACCCTCGCCAACGGCCTCGAGCTGCGGCAGGTGCGGGTGCCGTTCGGGGTGGTCGGGATGATCTACGAGGCCCGGCCCAACGTGACCGCGGACGCCGCGGGGATCTGCCTGAAGTCCGGGAACGCGGTCCTGCTGCGGGGCAGCTCGAGCGCCCGGTCGAGCAACGCCGCCATCGTGGCCGTGCTGCGCGAGGCCGCCGTCTCGGCCGGCCTCGACGCCGACGTGGTCCAGCTGGTGCCCGGCGACTCCCACGAGGCCGTCAAGGTGCTGATGCGGGCCCGCGGCCTCGTCGACGTGCTCATCCCACGCGGGGGAGCGGGCCTGATCCGCAGCGTCGTGGAGGAGTCGACGGTCCCGGTGATCGAGACCGGGGTGGGCAACTGCCACGTCTATGTCGACCGCGCCGCCGACCAGGACAAGGCCCTGGCGATCGTCCTGAACGCCAAGACCCACCGCACCAGCGTCTGCAACGCCGCCGAGTCCCTGCTGGTGCACGCCGACCTGGCCGACGCGTTCCTGCCGCGGGTCGTCGCGGCCCTGCAGGAGGCGGGCGTGACGATCCACGGCGACGACGTGTTCGCGGCGTACGACGGTGTGGTCGCGGCGACCGAGGCGGACTTCGGGGAGGAGTACCTCTCGCTCGACATCTCCGCGGCGGTCGTGGACGACCTCGACGCGGCGGTCCGGCACATCCGGCGCCACTCCAGCCGGCACTCCGACGCGATCGTGACCGAGGACCAGGGCGCCGCCCGCCGGTTCGTGGCCGAGGTCGACTCCGCGGCCGTGCTGGTCAACGCGTCGACCCGGTTCACCGACGGCGGCGAGTTCGGCTTCGGCGCCGAGATCGGGATCAGCACCCAGAAGCTCCACGCCCGGGGGCCGATGGGCCTGCCGGAGATGACGTCGACGAAGTACGTCGTCACCGGGGACGGTCACGTGCGCTGACGAGGCTGCGGCTAGGCTGTCGCCCATGCTCAACGCTCTCACCGTCCAGGCCCACGAGGGTGGCGCGAACCACTGGCTCGTCGGCGGCATCACGCTGGCCATCCTGCTGGTGATGCTCTTGGCACTCCTGATCTTCGGCGCGGGACGCGAGCACAGCTGAGCCAGCCAGCCACTCCGGTGGCCGACCCCGTACTGACCGGACCCCGCCGCGTGGGGGTCATGGGTGGCACGTTCGACCCCATCCACCATGGCCACCTCGTCGCCGCCTCGGAGGTCCAGGCGTGGTTCGACCTCGACGAGGTCGTGTTCGTGCCCACCGGTGACCCCTGGCAGAAGTCCGACCGTGGGGTGTCGCCCGCCGAGCACCGGTACCTGATGACGGTCATCGCCACCGCGGCCAACCCCCGCTTCCGGGTCTCCCGGGTCGACATCGACCGCTCCGGTCCGACGTACACCATCGACACGCTGCGCGACCTGCACGCGGCGATGCCCGACGCCGAGCTGTACTTCATCACCGGCGCCGACGCGCTGACCGAGATCTTCACCTGGCGCGACGCCGACGAGCTGTTCGAGCTCGCCCGGTTCGTGGGCTGTACGCGGCCGGGCTACACGATGGACGCCACCACGCTGGACTCGATCCCGCCCGACCGGGTGACGATGGTCGAGATCCCGGCGCTGGCCATCTCCTCCACCGACTGCCGTGAGCGCGCCCAGCGCGGCGAGCCGGTGTGGTACCTCGTTCCCGACGGGGTCGTGCAGTACATCGCCAAGCACGACCTCTATCCCCAGAAGCCGCACGACACGACAGACTCCGGAGCGAAATGACCGCCACCGACCACGCCCTCGAGCTCGTCCATGCCGCCGCCCGCGCGGCCTCGGACAAGCTCGCCACGAACATCATCGCGTTCGACGTCAGCGAGCAGCTGGCGATCACGGACGCGTTCGTCCTCGCCTCCGCGAACAACGACCGCCAGGTCAAGTCGATCGTCGACGAGGTCGAGGACAAGCTCCGCGAGATCGGCGCCAAGCCGATCCGTCGCGAGGGGGAGCGGGACGGACGCTGGGTCCTCATCGACTACGGCGAGATCGTCGTGCACGTGCAGCACGAGGAGGAGCGTTCGTTCTACGCGCTCGAGCGGCTCTGGCGCGACTGCCCGGCGATCAAGCTGCCGGCCGACGTGGTGTCGCCGCCCCGGTGACCCACGCGACGACCGGTCCGACCTCCGCATCGCTCCTCGGGCCACGGCGGCTCGTGCTGCTCCGCCACGGCCGCACGGCCTGGAACCTCATCGGACGCGCCCAGGGGCACACCGACGTCACGCTCGACGAGACCGGCCGGGACCAGGCGGCCGCAGCGGCGCCGTACCTCGCCGGCTACGACCCGGTCGCGCTCTGGAGCA
>Ga0307415_100000289_pt1 | contig 21745 bp, 23 predicted proteins | sample DK1Cmetagenome_FD_204524 | JGI IMG/M metagenome (GOLD analysis project Ga0307415, IMG submission 204524) | Maize rhizosphere microbial communities from greenhouse at UC Davis, California, United States - DK15-C-2 | ecosystem: Host-associated > Plants > Roots > Rhizosphere > Soil | place: USA...
GCAGCGTGCTCGCCTTGGACCGGCCAGCGGCGGGGAGGCCGGCGCCGCGCTCGCCGGCATCACCGCCTCCGGGCTCGACTGAGGAGCTTTCCACGCTCGACGGACCGCCTGAGAGGGCTTCCTTGGGCGATCCACGATGGTCCTCGACACGTGCATGAGCCTGGGTCGAAAGTGCCCTATCGGGCAAACCGATCTGTCCGGATGCTGGCCCGGGTTGGTCGTTCCCTGGGATCCAATTCAACGACGGCGACTTTGAGGCCCGCCAGGCCGGTGAGGACGTCGGCCTGCTGGTCTGGTCTAAGGCCAAGAGCTACTTCAACGGCAAGGCCATCCCCAAGACCTCGACCAAGCCGCCCGCTTCGCTCCCGGGCACACGACAGTGACTGGAGCGGAGGCGCCCGACTTTTCCATGACACCTCAGGAAGTTATGCCAGTTATGAGGTGTCATCCGGTACATGGCTGCCAAACCGGCTCCGAACATACCTGGGACCAGCGTTCTTGCTGGTAGTGGGCCTGGGAGGACTTGAACCTCCGACTTCATCCTTATCAGCAAAATACAGGGAACCGCTGTGCGGACGGCCGTTTTCCCAGGTCGCGCACGACCGTAGAGGCCAAAGTTAAGTGCTCTAACAGCCTCCAGTTAAGTGCTCTTCCAACGCGCCCGGAACCCTGCAGACATTGCACTGATTACTGCCGCCCACCAGCAGTACACCAAGCCTCTCCACCGGTACCTGCACATACGCCTCCATCATGCTACCTCAGCATCCCTCTACCACCTCCATCAGCACTTCCTTACCAACCTGACCCTGACCCACTCACCTTTCCTTTGTCCCATTGCCCTCCCCTCGTACCATCCAAATCCAACACACGACAGCAATGCACCAGCGGTGCATTTGCTGAGCAGGGTGGCGGCGGAGTGGGGTGGCGGTGGTCGCGGATCTGGCCAAGCTCTCGGTGGGGCGGGAGGACTACTACGTCCGCGAGGTCGCCGAGAACCGCGAAGAGTACCTGACCGGCCACGGTGAGTCACCAGGCCGCTGGTACGGCGCCGGCGCTACGGCGCTCGGCCAGGAAGAGATCACCTCGACCGAGGCGTTCAGGCGGATCTTCGAGGGCCGCCACCCAGAGACAGGGGAGCTGCTGGGCCGCGCCCACGGCAAGGGCGCGGTGCCCTCATGGGACCTGGTGCTCCGACCGGTCAAGGACGTGGGCGTGCTGTACGCGCTCGGCGATCACCACGTCGCTCGGGCGGTGATGAGCGCTCACCACGAGGGGGTCGACGCGGCGGTCGCCTACCTGGACGCTCACGTTGGCACCCGCCGCGGCCACGGCGGACACCAGAAGGTGAGCGGCCGAGGGCTGGTGGTGGTCGGCTTCGACCATCGCACCAGCCGGGAAGGCGACCCACTGCCGCACACCCACCTGATCATCGCCAACCGCGTCCAAGGCCCCGACGAGCGGTGGACCACCCTCGACGGCCGGGACCTGTACGCCCACCGGCGGGCGGCCGACGCGATCTACCGGGCGGCCTACCAGCGCTCGCTCACCCGCTCGCTCGGGATCGCCTGGGGCGAGGCCGACCGGTGGGGCAACCGCCCGATGGTCGGCATGCCGGCCGAGGTGGTGCGGGTGTTCTCCAAACGCAGCCAGCAGATCACCAAGCACCTGGCCCGGCTTGAGGAGCAGGGTCGGCAGCGCACGCCTGCGCTGGTCCGCTTTGCGGTGCACGCCACCCGTCAGGCCAAGCGCCATGAGGCCCCGGAGACCTTGTACGACCGCTGGCGGGCCGAGGCGCGCACCCGAGGGATCGACCCAGAGCGGCTGGTCGCCCGGGTGTGTGGGCGGGCGCGGGAGCAGGACCAGGGGGTGTCCAACCTGGCCGTCAAGCGCGCATTCGACCGGCTGGCCGGGCCCGAGGGGCTGACCGCCAGCGCGAGCACGTTCGCCCGCCAGGACGTGGTGGTCGCGCTCGGCGGCGAGCTGACCGGCGCCGGCCCTGCGGACCTTGGGGCGCTCACTGAGCGGTTCTTGGCTGAGCGGGCGGTGGCGGTGATCGACGACCGCGCCGAGGCGGGCACCGAGCGGCGCTGGTCAACCCCTGACCTGCTCAGCGTCGAGCGCGCCCTGGTCGACGCCGCCGAGGCCCGCCAGAGCGATCACGCCGGGGTGGTCGCGGCCGAGCTGGTGCGGGCGACGCTGGCCGCCCACCCCACGATCGGCGACGACCAGGCCGGCATGGTCCGCGACCTCTGCCAGCGCGGCGACGGCGTGAGCGTGGTCGAGGGCCGGGCGGGCACGGGCAAGACGTTCGCGCTGGGGGTCGCCCGCCACGCCTGGCAAGTGGGCGGCTACCGGGTACTCGGCGCCGCGCCGACCGGGATCGCCACCATGAACCTGGAGGCCGAGGGGTTCGAGGAGACCGCCACCGTCGATCGGCTGCTTGGGGAGCTGGACCGCCACGGCGCCGGCGAGGTCCTCGGCGGTCGTGGCGTGCTGGTGGTGGACGAGGCCGGCATGGTCGGCAGTCGCAAGCTGGCCCGCGTGCTCGACCACGCCCGCAACGCCAAGGCGAAGGTGGTGCTGGTCGGGGACGACCGGCAGCTTGCCGCGATCGACGCCGGCGGCGGCTTCCGCGCCCTGCGGCTCCGCCTTGGCGCCAGTGAGCTGGTGGAGAACCGCCGGCAGCTCCAGGGATGGGAACGCGACGCGCTGGAGCTGGTCCGCCGTGGGCTGGTGGAGGAGGCGGTGGATGCCTACCGCGAGCACGATCGGCTGGTCGCGGCCGAGACCAAGTTCGAGCTGACCCTCGCCCTGGTGAAGGACTGGTGGCAGGCGCAGCAGGATGCCGCCGGCGACCCGGCCAGGGAGGCGGTGATCCTGGCGTGGCAGCGCGGCGAGGGCGACCGGCTCAACGCCATCTGCCAGCAGGTCATGGCCGACCACGGCCGGCTCGGCACCGAGCGCCTGCAGGTCGGCGACCGCCAGCTCGCCGTCGGGGACCGGGTGGTGTGCGGCCGCAATGCGCTTCAGCGGCTGGGGGTCGCCAACGGCACCCGCGGCACCGTCACCGCCCTCGACATCGCCGGGCGCACCCTCACGCTGCGGGTGGACGGCGAGCAGGCCCGCGAGGTGACCCTGCCCGCCTGGTACCTGGACGGGGCGCCGCGGTGGGGCTGGCAGCCCGACGACACCCGGCGCACCGTTGATCTCGGGTATGCGACCACCGGGCACAAGGCCCAAGGGCTCACCCGGTGGCGGGCGCTGGTGCGGCTGACCGGCCGGGAGGACAGCAACTGGCTTTACGTGCAGCTCTCCCGCGCCCGACGGGCCACCACGATCTACACCCAGGTCGGCCCCGAACCGGCCGTCAGCGAGGTCGACGACCTCCCTGAGCGGGAGCTGCCAGACGGCTACCAGCAGCTCGCCCAGGCGATCGGCCGTGACGGCAGCCAGCAGCTGGCGTTGGACACCACCGCCCGGTTGGACCTGCGGCGGCTGTCCACCCGCGAGCTGCGCGCCGAGCGCGACCGGCTCACCGGGCTGCTGGCCCGGGCGCCCAAGGATCAGACGCGGCGGCTGGCCCGCGCGACCCGGCGCCGCCAGGACGCCGACCGTGACCTGGCCACCGCGGCTGCCCGCCGGCAGGCTGCCGCCGTGCGGGTCGCCGAACTCGGTCGCCTTGGTGGGCTCGGCCACCGCCGCCAGCTTGCTGAGGCCCGCCAGCAGCACCGGCTGGCCGCGACCGCCGCGCAGCTCGCCTCCCGGCAGGCCGACCGGGCGGGAACCGCGGAGCTGGCCGCCCGCCGCGCCCAGCAGCAGCACAGCGGCTGGCTGGAGCGGCATCCGCACATCGGTCAGCAGTGGCGCGAGGTCACCCGCGAGCTGGCCTGGCAGCAGCGCGCCCGCGCCGCTGGGGTCGAGGCCGAGCGGCCCGCCTGGCAGGAGCGAACCCTCGGCCCCCTGCCCGGCAGCGTCCGCGGCCGACGGGCCTGGCGGCAGACCGCCTGCCAGCTCGCTGACTACCGCCATCACTACGGCATCCGCGACCCCGAGCAGGCTCTCGGGCCCGAACCCAAGGGTGCCGACCTGGAGCAGCGGCGCGCCTGGCGGGCCTGCCGCAACGCCGCCGAGCGCCTGCGCGCCCGCACCGACCCCGCCCGCCAGCCCGACCGCGACCAGCCCACCCGCACCCTCTCATCCCTGCCGCGGCGCGGCGCCGAACGCACCGCCAGCTAACCCTCGGCCCGACCGGGAGGTCTCCATGCCCCAGCCGCCACCCGACCCCACCAGGCCCCCCCTCCTGCTCGCCCTCCCCGACACCCCCACGGCCGGGCCGACCGGCCCCGGCGAGACCTTCGGCCACCCCGGCGCCTCCGCCCACGCCTCCTACCGGCGGCGGCGCGCCGCCGAGTGGGCCCTGTACCAGCGCACCCTGCCGCTGCGGCTGGCCGGGGTCGCCCTCACCAGCCTGGTCGCGGCCCTGGCCGTCGACCAGGTCACCGCCGCGCTGGCAGGCTGGGCCGGGCTCGTGGCTGCTGGGCTGATTGGCTGGCGGCTGCGGTTTCGGGTCTCCCAGGACGCCCGCAACTGGCAGCGCGGCGCCCGCGGCGAGCGTCGCACCGCCCGCCAGCTGCACCCGCTGCTGCAGCACGGCTGGGTCGTCTTCCATGACCTCGCCGTCCCCGACTCGCGCGCCAACGCCGACCATTTGCTCATCGGGCCCGCCGGCGTCTTCCTGGTCGACAGCAAGAACTGGCGCGGCCGGCTGGCGTTCGCGCCCGACGGGACCTTGTGGCATGGCAGCTACCCGCTGACCGCGACCCTGGCCACCATCGGCTTTGAGGCAGCCGCGATCACCGGCGCGCTGGCGGTGCGTGGCCTTGCGGTGGAGCCGCTGCTGGTGGTGCATGGCAGCGCCATCCCCTGGGGCGAGCAGTACCTCGGCGGGGTCGCGGTCCTGCCCGCCGGCCGGCTGGTCGCCACCCTGCTGGCGCTGCCGCCGCTGCTGACCGACCAGCAGGTCACCCAGCTCGCCGGCCGTGCGATGGCGCGGCTGCACCCGGCAGTCTGATCCCAGCTCACCCATAGCCCTCGGGATCGACCGTCCCTCCACAGCCGCCTTGGCCCCGAGCGGGTCAGCGCGCTGTATCGGGCGCTACGCAAGCACACGAAGACCATAAGCACGTGCCGGGGCCGCGGACTCTGCCACGACGAGATGGAGATACGCCGCCACGCCAGCTCCACACCCTGGGGTGAGCGGGTCATCTTGGGCGCCTATTGGCTCACCCCCGGCTACGGCCTGCGGGGACTACATGCCCTCGGGTGCCTTGCGGTGCTGGTCGTCCTGCTCGGGGCGCTGTGCCAGGATCTGGGTTCGACTGTCCGAGTACCGCCTGGGTGGACCCGCAGCGCAGCAGCTCTACATCGTCAATGCAGTACCCGCCGGCGACCATGGCGTGGACCAGAGTGAGCAGCTTGCGCCCGGGGCGGGCCGCCCCGCCCGGGCCCCGAGATCGGCCAGCTGGTCGATGGCTTGCTCGATCCCCAGCCACTCCGCGAGCGTGGCGGACAGCAGCAGCCCGGCGCTGGCCACCGCCCGCTGGTCGTCGAAGGCGACATCGACCTGGTCCAGCACCACGTGCGCGGATGACATTGCAACGGTGTCCTCCGACTCGGGGATCATGCTTGCCTGGCGCCGTCATTCTCCCTGGTCAGGAGGCCTTTTCATCGTCACACCGCACCTGATCAGTGGATCTAGGTGCAGACGCTGCGCCGCGACTACCCCAGGTCGGAGACCTCACCCGGCGCGGCGTCGAGGGCGCGGCGCTTGTGCGCGGCTCGGCGGGCGGCCTGGGCGACGACCTGATCGGGGTGCCGATCGGCGACGGCGTCGAGTAGGCGGAGCGTGTAGGGGCTGTCGACCCGCCAGATCTGATCGAGCAGCCCGACGGCCTCCCCGGGGTCGGCGTCGGGCGCGAAGACCGCCACGGCCGTGTCGGGATCGGCCAGGTCCAACGCCATCGCGCACGTCTCCACCACGTACATCGCGGTCTCCTCGGGGGTCAGCGCGCCTGTCGTGGCAAGACCATGCTCCAGGAGCCACACGATCGCAAAGGGCCGCACCCGCGGCTGGTCGATGAGACCCCACACCGCCTCGGCGGCGACCTCGGGGCCGAGCACCGAAAACGCTCGGAACGCGGCCGCCCTGGCGGCTGGCGGTGCGGCGCGAGCGGCTGCGGCCAGCTCCGACGGCGACTGTGGGCCGTGGGCAGCGCACCAGCCCTGCGTCTCGATCCTGGTCGCCTCGTCGTCGTAGTCAACCAGGTAGTCGAGCAGGGTCGCCGCGTCCGCGTCGGCCAGCCCCCCGACGAGGGGGGCGTCGGCGCCGTGGCGACGAAGCCAACGGTTGATGCCTCGCAGGCCAAGCGGGCTGAGCACCAACCCCTCGGCGCACCGGTCGATCGCGCCGAACTCGGAGAGCTGCTCAAGGAGCCAAGCGACATCGGGGGTGACGCTGCCGCGGCAGTCCCGCAGCCCAAGCGCATCCTGCACCAGCCGGCACGCCTGATCGGCAAACGTGTCGAAGGGGACGGGCTCCGGCGCGGCGTACATGGTGGCCAGCAGCGACACGCACCAACGGTCCAGGACCTGACCCCAGGGCGGAAACGGTAGCTCGAACCTGGCGATCGCCCGCGGCCCGGTCTCCAGCAGGGTCTCGAAGGCGCGCTGCCACAGCTCCAGCGGATCCTCGGCCAGCCGGCGGCCGTCCTCGGTCGGCTCGGCGATACCGTCATGCGGCCGCACGGCGACGAGCCGGCCGGCAAGGACCAGCATGAACGCGGCGCTCGGCGCACCCAGCGGGCCAGCGCCCGGCAGCTCGGTATCGTGCAGGTCCCGACCGGTGCCGACCCAGGCAAGCAGCCCCCGCAGCCGCTCCACGACCGGACTGGCCGCGGCCGCCTCGGCCAGCCGCGCCTCCGGTGGGAGGCGCACCGCCCGCACCCGCCGACGGCGATCCGACCCCAGGTCGGCGTGCCGGTGCGGCACCGCGGTCGTCGACGCCGCCCTCGGGTCCGGCACGCCCGCAAGCAGCACGGTCGCCCGCGTGGCGATGGCGGCCCGCAACCGCCCTGCGTCCTCGCCGCCGGCATCGAGTAGGCCGCTGCCGTCCAGATAGTCGACGAAGGCGGTCATCGTGGCCGCCGCCCACCTGATCGTGTCGCGCGTCGCCACCGCGTCGAGCCGCAGCCCGCTGCTCATCAGGTCCTCCAGGTCGGCCGACGTCCAGCGGTGCAGGCGCCCGTCGCCGCGGCCCCACTTGTAGTCGAGGGCCAACTGGAGCACGACCGGGTCGACCGTCCGACCGGCCCGGGCGGCCCACCGCCCGAACTGGTCGATCACCTGGTCGCGGGCGCACCGAAACGACTCGGTGTCTCCTGGCCCGAAGCTCTCCATCAACGTCACCCGCACCAATGAGCCGCACCCGACGAGGAGCATCCTAGCCTTCGATCATGCCGGGGTCCGAATGGTTGGTGCCGCCACGCAAGAGGGTGGGTCTGTACTGGCGACGGTTCGGCCGCTCCTGAGCGTGCAGAGGGTCTGCTCGATGCTTCTCCCGCTTCATCTCTCGCACCAGACCGTGAGGGTTATCTGGTGGACCGGTGCCCCGGACCCTACGGTCCGGGGCACCGGTGTGACGCCTGCCGCTTGGGTCTTGGCGATCAGAACGGTGAGGGGTCGTTGAACTGGCCGCGCTCGGCGCCACGGTCGGCGGCCCGCTCGCGGACGGCCTTCTCGGGGGTGGCGATCGCCCACTTCAGGCTGGGGGCGACCTCGGTGGCGTCGATCTCGGTGATGTGGCGCTTGTCGCCCTCAGGGGTCTCCCAGGAGCGGGTCTTGAGCCGACCGACCACCACGGCGCGGTGGCCCTTGCGCAGCGATTCTGCGACGTTCTCGGCCTGGTCGCGCCAGACGTTCACCTTGAAGAAGTGGGTCTCCCCATCGCGCCAGGTGTCGCCGTCGCGGACGCGGGTGTTGACCGCCAGGCTGAAGTTGGCCACGGCGGTGCCGGTGTTGGTGAACCGCAGCTCGGGGTCGTCGGTGAGGTTGCCGATCTGGACGGTAAAGTTGTCGCTACTCACAGCGGACCTCCAAATGGTGCTGTGGCGGACAGTGGGCTCGGGCGGCTAGGGTCGGGAGCGGCGAGGGTGGCGGGCCGGGCCAGGTCAGGCCGAGCGCTCACCTCCCTCCCGGGCCGGCGCGCGGCGGGCGGTACGGACGGTGGCGGCGTTGGCGTCGCGGCAGTCCAGGCAGCGGCAGCCGCCCCGGTAGGCGGTGGTCGTGCCGGCTCGTGCCGGGCCGCGGTGGGGGGTGCGGTCGCATACCACCTGGTCGTAGGCGTCGCCCCAGACCATGCGGGGGTGCCAGCCGAGCACCTCGTCGCAGATCCGCTCGCCGGTCAGCACCGTGACCTCCCCGGCGCGCGCGGCGTGCTGGAGGGCTTGCAGCAGCCGGGGCCGCATGAGCGCATCCAGGGGCTGTTGGCGGCGCCGGGCGTAGCCACGTACCGCGTCCACCAGGGGCGCGGCGGGCAGCCGACGCCGGTCGGTCGGCTGGTGGTGCCCTTGGTCGTGGCCCCGTGGTGGGCTGCCGGCCGGCATGGTTAGCGCTCCGGGTCGCTGGGGGCGCGCTCGGCGGGTAGCTGGTCGCGCCCGGCCAGGACCTTGAGGTAGTAGGCGTAGGGCACGCTGTCGCGTTCCAGCGTGTCCACGGCGTGGTAGAAGTCCTCGATGGCGCCGTCGAGCCGGTAGCCGCGGTACCGCAGTGACCGCTGGGCCGGCGGGTCGCGGGTCGGCTCGGCCGGGTGGTGGGTGGCGCTCACCGCTCGGGGCCTGACCGTGCCGGGCCGGCGCGAGCGCACTCGGGCACCGGCCGTTGCGGCAGCGGATGCAGCCCAGCAAGCTCGGCCACCCGGTCGGCCTGGTCACGGGTGGGGTACTCGTAGCCGGCCGCGCGCAGCTTGGCCTCGGCCGCCGCCCGGGTGACCGCCCGCTGGCGGCGCTCGGGGTCGGGATGGTTGTGGGCCCGCAGTCCCTCGGCGGCGCGGGTGCCGAGCGCGAGGGCCTGCTCCCGGTCGGCCGCGAACCGGTGCTGCTGGGGGTCGCGGTCATCCGGCAGGACGCCGAAGTCGGGGTTGAGCGCGGCGAACGCCACCTCGGCGTGCCGGCTGGCGCCGCGCCGAAGCGCATCGACGGTGCGGTGGATGACCAGCAGCCGGCGCGCCCAGGCCGAGCCGGTGTTGTCGATCCTGAGATGGTTGTCGGCCCGCCCACCCAGCGACCGGTATGACTCCCATCCCTGCACAGCCCGATGCCGCTCGGGATTGTGACTGTCGATGTCGAGGTCGAAGTCGTGGTTGAGCTGGTTGAACGCCGCATCGGCCGCCTCGCGGCCGGCGCTGGTCCGGTGGCGGGTGTGGCCGTAGATCCAGTCGCGGTGGTCGTTGTCGTGGGCGGTGTAGGGGTTGTCGTCCGGCCAGGTCCCGGCCGCGGCGATCTGCGGGTGCTCGGCGGCCAGGTGGGCGGTGACGTGTTCCAGGTGCCAGTCGTCCGGGTGCAGCTCAAGGGCGTGGGCGGCGAGGTCGGCGGTGGCTTCGGGGTCGTGGGAGGGTAGGGTGTCGAACGCTCCCATCGGGTTCCTCCGTGGGGGTCAAGGGGAGTGGGCGTGCCCGGTTCGCGGTCCAGGCGTCAGGCGCGCCCCTCCCCGGGTGGAGACGGCGTGATCGGCGGCGTCGCTGGCGTCACCCCCTCTCCGGGGCGGGGCGGCCTGGGGGCCGCTCATGTCCCCGGCTACCGCGTTCGTGGCTTGCTGGGGGTCGCTGAGCAGGGGGGTGGGGGTGGGCGGCGCGTTCGGGGACGCCGCGGGGATGGGCCATGCCGATGCGGCGTGCCGAGGCGAGCGTCAGCCGGGTCGCCTTGGCCTCGGTGGCAAGCAGCCCGCAGCGCTCGGCGGCCTTGAGCAGTTCCCGCTCGACGTGCTCCTCATCGAGGACGCCGCCGGCGGCCAGCGAGTACATACGCAGGCCGGCGTCGAACAGCCGCCGGTTGCGGCCCGTGTCGGGCGCCATGGCGGCCAGCTCGCGGCACTCGCCGTCCAGCGCAGCCTGCCCGTAGGGGTGGCCCGGCCGGACCGGACGGGACGGCAGCGGCGCGGCCCGCTCGGCTAGGCGCGGTCGCAGGAGGTCGAGCAGTGCCGGCGGGGCCGCCTCCAGCGGGGTGTCGAGCCCTCGGGCCCAGGTGTAGGCGCCGTGGGCGTGGCGGGAGGGCGGCGCGATCGCGTAGGCGCCCGTGCCGCGCCAGTCGACGTGGGCGAGCAGCTCGGGGTGGATCGGGTTGCGCGGCCCGGTCCCCGAGGGTTCCAGGTACAGGTGCCAGCCGCGCCCGGTCCTGACCAGTGGCCCGGTCGGGGCCCAGCCGTGGGCGGCGGCGAAGCGGCGCAGCGCCGCGACGCCTTCGGGACCGTCCAGGTCGAGGACGTCGACCAGGTGGCCGGTGGCCAGGCCGATGTTGGCCAGCGGCGCCCGCCGCCACCACCCCTCGATCCACTCGCGGTCGCAGGTGGCTTGCGCAACGCCATGAGGAACCAGCAGGGTGCGGGGGTGCTTGCCGATCCGGTCGCACACCGCGTCCCGGCACGAGCAGGCCACAGCCACCGCCGCCGGGTCCCGATCCGACCCGGTGCCGCACAGCAGCGGGGTGTGCAGCGGCAACACAGGGATACCGCGGGCGGCATAGCTGAGCGCCGCCGCCCGCAACTCCCGCCCTCGGGCCTGCCGGTCGGGTCGGGGCGGCAGGAGTTCGCGGCCGGCGCTGGTGACTAGGGCGACCGGATAGCCGCGCCGGCGCGCCTCGGCAGCGCACTGCCGCGTGCCCTTCGAGCGGCCACTCAGGTCGTCGTGGACGGCGACCACCAGCCGCTCCCCCGCGGCCTGGTCCAGCCGGTCCAGCATCGCCCGGTTGCGCTCGGGCCCGGCGGCCCGGCGGGGCTTGCCCTCGGCGGCCATCTGTGCCCAGCGGGCCGGGAATACCTCGATCGGCACGCCGCGGGCCTCGGCCCACTCGCGGGCGTGGGCGTCGGCGCCGGGCGCGTCGCCCACCAGCAGCCGCACCCCGCCCTCGGCCTGCTCGGCGGCCTGGTCGAGCACCTCGGCGACCCGGCGGCCATCCGGCCATTCGCGAGCGCCGGCCACCAGGATCGTGCGCGGCAGGGTCATCCGCCGCACACCCCCTGGCACTCGGCCCGCAAGTCGGCGGGCTCCGCACCGTGGGAGCCGCTACCGGCGCCGCAGAGCAGGTCGGTGACGGTAAGCATCATCGCCCCGCCACCCCCTCGCGGGTGAGCGCGAGCAGCGCCTGCTCGGGTGACTGCCCGTCCCGCTCATCCTTGGCCGGGCGCTCATCTTCACCATCGGGCACGGACGAGCGTTCACCATCGACCGGGTGGGGCTCACTGGCCGGCGGCAGCGGACGCGCCGTGGCCGGGCGCTCACCATCTAGCGGGCGCGGGCGCTCGTCCACCGGGCGCTCACCGACCGTCAGGGTGCGCTCACTCACGCCGTCGTCGGTCGGCCCGGCGGCCAGCTCGCCCTTGACCTTGGTGAGCAGCCGCCGGGCGGTGCTCGGCGGCAGCTCCAGGCGGCGGGCGATCTCCTCGGCGACCGTCACCCCCTCCAGGTACAGCCGCTTGACCTCGGCGACGCGCGCATCAGCAGCCGGGTTGCGACGCCCACGCCCGCCTGGCGCACGCACCGTCGACGCGCTCGCCGGGCGCTCACCGCGGGAGGACGTGCGCGGCGACCGCGCACCGGCAGCCGCGAGTGCGGCGGGCGCCGGGGTGGTCGCGGTGCGCGCCATCGGCTGCTGCTCACTCGCGCTCCGATCCTGCTGAGCGCTCAGGCGGGCGACGCGGGCGCCGACAGCCCGGCGGACGATCATCATCAGGATCTCGAAGGTGAGCACCAGCGCCGCCGGGGCCAGCGCGGCGACCACCCGGGCGCCGATGTGGGTGGGCGCGTGGGCGATGTTCAGCGCAAACGACCCGCCCGCCGCCAACCCCAGCAGCGCCTTTGGCGACCAGATGACCGCTCGTTGCCACCAGGCTTCTACGGCGCGGGCGGCTCCGGTGGCCGAGCACCATAGGTCGGCGGCAGAAGCGACGAAGATGAACGAGTCGACCAGCAGCGGCGCCAGCCACGCGTGCTCGGGGTCGATCCCGCCGGAGCGCTCGGCGAAACTCCTGATCGCCTCGAACGAGGTGTAGAACGCGGCGGCGGCGACCCCGAAGACGACGGCAGTCATGGCGATAACCACGCCAAACAGGAAGCGCCGGAGCACCGTGTCGGTGAATACCACCGTCACCGACGGCGCCGCTGGCGCGGTGATCGGGATAACGGTGGGATTAGGCATCGGATACCTCCTCAGCAGCGGTCGGGTGGGCACGCCAGGCGGGCGAGCGCGGCGGCCATGGGTGGGGCTGATGCCAGCCGCGCTCGACCTGGAGCGCGCCGCACCAGCAGCGCGTGAAGTACTCCGGCCGACACCAGGCCAGGGCGACCTGGACCTGGCCGCTGGGGCGGTGGCGGTGGCCCCACCAGGCAAGCGGCCGGCGGTGGCCGCGGCGCAGGCCGGGGGCGTAGCGCCAGGCGACCAGCCGAGGCACGCGCTCGCCGAACACGATCGGCGGCTGGGCGCGCCGCTGGGCGGGCAGGTCCCCGAGCTGCTGGTGGGCGGGGCAGGCCGGGTCGAACGCGTAGGTGGGGGTCCAGCCGAGCAGCACGCGGGCGGTCGCTGCCAGCCGCGAGCGGGGCCGGGGGCCGCCGCCGCAGGTGCAGGGTTGCACGACCGTGACCGCCACCGGCTCGGACGGTTGGTCCCAGGGGTCGGGGTAGTCGCCGGCGGCGCGGGTGCGCGCCCACAGGTCGGGCATCCCGCCAGCCCTGCCCCTGCTCTGCGGAGGGTCGTTAGCGCTCATGGCCGCCCTCCCGTGCTAGTGGCTGCTGGCGCTGGGGCGGGTTGGGCCAGCCCGCGATCGTCTGCTCTTGTCGGGCGCCCGGCTGAGGTTGGGGCCTGGGTAAGTCACGGGCCTCGCGCCGCGGGTGACCGGCGCCGCCGGCGCGTTGCTCGCTGCGGTCGCGCAGGTCAGCCGGTTGACGGCTTAAGGTCAATGCTCGTTCATGCTGGAACGGCTCCTCGCAGGCACCGCAGATGATCGGGGCCTGCTCTAGCGTCGTGCGGGAGACCCGCAGCTTGCGGCCACACGCGCAGGAGCAGGCCAGCAGGTTGCGGGAGGTGGTCGCCGGGCCGAGCTGCAACTCGGCATGGCGCCAAAGTTGCTGCGCGGCCTCCAGGCCAGCGAGTTGGTCGGCGTAGCGGTCGGCGAGCTGGTCGGTGAGGCTGGTCTGGGACCATCCGGTCTTGGGATCGGTGGTCACCCGCAGGTCGAGTTCGCCGGCGAGGGTGGCGAAGCGGCGGTTGTGCCAGCGGCCCTGGCGGCTGGTGTCCTTGACGCCGCGGGTGTTGGCCAGGCCGTGGGCGGCCTCGTGCAGCAGGGTGGCCAGCACCGCTCGCGCGCCGCGCTTGAGGCCCTCTCCGGAGACCAGGACCTCAGGACGGTTGGTGTCGGCCACCTGCCAGCGGGCGGCGGCAAAGTGGCCCCATTTGAACAGGCCCCGCCGGGCCTCGCTGCCGGCCCCGAGAACGACCACGACCTGGGGGACATCGGGGTGGTGGGTGCAGATCGCGGTCCAGGCGCGCTCCAGTGCGGCGACCATGGCGCTGGCGGCGACTTGGGCGCCTGGAGTGGTGGGCTCAGCGCTCATGGTCGTCACCTCCCCGCCGCTGGTCGCGGTGGCGTCGAGTGCGCGGCTGGTGGGGTATGCGGGCGGGCCGCTCAGGCGGGATCGGCTGGCGAGCCGCCACCGGACCTGTCCAGCGGGCGGGGTAGCGTCCGTACCGCGCCCGCTGGTGGTCGACCCGCACCGCATCCGGCTCGCCGACCTCCGCAACCAGGCGGGCGGCCTGCTGGTCCAGCAACCACCGGGTGATCGCCGCGAGGCGGCGCACCCGCTCGTCGAACGCCTCGCCTGGCCGTAGCGGGGTCGGGTCCACCTTCCCGAGCCAGCCGAACAGCGCATCTCGATGGCGGGCGGTGTCATCGAGGTAGGCGGCGCGCCGACGACACCGTTCGGCGACCGCGGCGGGGTGGTCACTGAGCAGGAACGCATGGAACCGGGCGTCCAGCACCGACCGCTCCGATAGGTCTAGGCTGCCCGCCGGCAACCGGGCTAGGCTCGCAAGCAGCAAGTCGCGGTCCAGCGCGTGCAGCCGGGCGAACTCGGCCCGGTCGGCGATCACCGCCTGACGGCGAGCGGGGTCGGGCGAAGCATTCTCGGCCCGCAGCCCAGCCTCGGGGCGCTCCCCGAAGGTCGCAGTCACTTCCTGCTCGCGCAGCCGCTCGTGCTGCCAGGGGTCGGTGGCCAGCTCGCCGGGCAGCTCCTCGCCAGGCTCGCGCGGCGGGACCAGGCCAGGGTTGAGCCGTGCGAAGGCGCGCGCCGAGCCCTGCACCCACGGCCGCCGCTCGACTGGCAGCCCCGCGATCGTCTCGGCGCGCAGCGTCGGGGCGGGCAGCGGGGCATCGCAGTCCCAGGGGACGTGCGGCCAGCCGGCCAGGTTCAGGTCACAGGCGGGCGCGGCGCAGTAGCGGGTGAGATCGCGAGCGGCAGTCATCGCTCCGCCTCTCCGCGGCGTGGGGGTGGCCGCAGGCGGGCCGCCCGCCAGGCGACCGCCCGGTCCACGATCGCGGCCAGCAGCGCGACGCTGGTCGGCTGGTCGCTGGCATGACAATCAGCGATCTCGTCGCGCAGCTCGAACAGGTCGAGGCTGGCCAGCTCCGCAGGGGGCAGGCTGGCAGCCTCGGCCAGTGCCCATGCCTGCCGCTCCAGCGCCCGCTCGGCAGCGACGAGTTCCTCAAACGACTCGCCCATCACGCCGCCCCCTCGTCCATGCTCGTGCCAGCGGCCTGCTCGGGCCGGGCCTGGAGAGGGATGGCGGTGCGGGCATGCTGCGGCACCTCTGCCTGCCCGCCGGCGGGGACCTCGGTGGCCAGGCGCCGCAGCCGCCGGTCGGCAAACCAGGCGCGCAGGTACAGCCGCGTGGGAGGCAGGTGCCCGTACAGCAGCACCCCGCGGCCGGGCTTGAGCTGCCGCAGCGCCTCCGCCGGCGCCAGCCGCCGCCAGGTGGTGGAGGCGGTCACGCTGGCGCGGCCAGCCTCCCCGCTGGTGTGGGAGGTCTGGGTGAGGGCCTCCTCGCCGATCAGCCGCGACGCCAGGTCCAGCGAGCCCAAGTCGGCCTGGCCGGACAGCAGCAGCTTGGCGCGGTGGCCGTTGAGCACGGTGGCGGCGCGGCGGCCGTAGCGGTAGGCGAGCTGACCTTCGTCGTGCCACACCGTCAGCAGCTGGATGCCCTGGCCTCTGGCGGTGGTGGCCAGCTCCGGCAGCTTCGACAGCGCCGCGCAGTTGCCCGCCTCGTCCAGGTCCAGTAGCAGCCGATGGGCCAGCATGCCGTCCGGCTGGGCGGCGGCGCGCTCCTCCGCGGTGGTGATGAGCACACCCAGCAGCAGCTCAAACAGCGGCCGCAGCCGGCCTTGCTCGTTGGCGGGGGCGTACAGGTACAGCGTGTTCGGCCCATCCAGCAGCGCCTCGACGTCCAGGTCGCAGCCCTCGGCGCTCTGGGCAACCGCCGGGTCGCCAAAGACATCCAGCAGGGTCTCGGCGGTGCCGAACACGCTGCCGCGGGTGTTGTCGGGGCGGGCCTTGCAGGCGGCCCAGGCGTCTTGGGCGGTAGGGTCGCCCAGCTCCTCCAGCGCCTGGTCGACCTCGGCGTAGTCCTGGGTGTCGACCCAGCGGGCGACATCGGCCATCGACCGGCCCGTCCCAGCCGCTGCATAGAGGAGGACCGCGAGCAGCTTGGCGCCCAGGGTGGTCCAGTAGTTAGCGTCGTCCTGCTTGAGCCCAGTGACGTCGGCAGCATCAGCGAAGGTGCGGGCGACCTTGCTGGCCTTCGAATAGCTGCCGCAGTGCGCCAGCGGCGTCCAAGTGGCGGCCGGCACTCCCGACGTGCCGAGGGGGTCGTAGACCCACACCTCGCCCAGGCTGGCGCGGCGGCCGATGGTGGCGCGCAGCACGTCCGGCTTGATCGAGGTAGCCACTGCCGGACCCGGCCATTCCAGCAGCGCCGGGATCACCAGGGCGGTGGTCTTGAAGCTGTCGGGGGGGCCGAAGGCCAGCACCGAATGGCACGGTTGCACGGCCAGCAGCCGGCCCCAGCGGCTGCGGCGGCCCAGCACCAACCGCCACGCCCGATCCCGCCGGCCAAGGCGCAGCGCCCGAAGCTGCCAGCCGGTCGCCCATCCCGCCCCGCGCTTGTGCGGGGAGGACCGGCCAGGCCGGACGGTCAGCAGCAGCCCGAGCAGGGTCGCCAGCAGGGCGAGCGTGACGACCAGGGCGGCGTACATGCCGGCCGGGCCGGGCAGCGCCACCCGCGCCGCTGGCGGGAACGCCAGGCGCGGGTCGCCCGGGTGCTCGGCGAGCTGGAACAGCACCCCTGGCAGATCGGACAAGCCCAGGTGGATGGCATGGTGGGCGCCGAAGGCCAACGCGGCGACCTGGGCGGCCAGCCACACCAGCACGCTGGCCGAAAGCGCCAGCCCGATCACCACCAGCAGCAGCGTGTCGGTGGGGCTCTCGGAGGGGTAGCGCGGGTCGGGGCTGACGGGGTGGTCACGCCACATCCGGCCCACCCCCCTCGCGGCGCGGCTCGGCGGGGTGCAACAGCCGGGCGGCGGGGTAGTGGCGGCCGAACCAGACCACCGCCGCGCGGATGACCTCCGTGCGCGGCCGCGGCTTCCCGGCGCCGATCTCCTGCCAGGTCTCGCCGGCGATCTCGGCCAGCCGGCCGGCGGCGTCCTCCAGCTGACCTGCCTTATCGTGCAGGTAGAACCAGTCACCGCCGTCCATCGCCTGGGCGCAGCGGGACACGAAGTCCAGCACGCTCACGTACTGCTCGGCCAGGCGGACCTCAGCGTCGGTCAACCGACCAGGGTGGGTGGGAGGGGCGCCCATCAGCGCTCACCCCCACCACGAACCCGCTCGGCCCGCTCCACCAACTTGGCCAACCCGGCCACGTCGGGAGTCGCCGATTCGGCGAGCGCCGCGGCGGGCCGCTCCGGCGGGGGGAGCTCGGCGCGGGCGGCCTCGCCCCCCAGGCACTCCCGCACCGCGGCTGCGCGGGCCTGCTCGCGGTCGTAGTCGTAGACGTAGCCCTCGACGTACAGGTCGATGGCGTCGGCGGCGAGCTGCTGGACGCGCGCCCCTGGCACGCTCCAGTCGCGGGTGGCCGCGGTCGTCTCGAACTCGGCGGCCGCGATGCGGGCGGCGCGGCTGGCCGCGGCGGAGTCCTCCACCGGCGGCCATAGCGCCTCGCCGGCCGGACGGCCATAGCGAGTGAGCTGCTCGTAGTGGTCGATCACTGAGTCCGCCAGCCGCCCCACCACGCTGGCGGGGATCGGTTCGGCCTCGTTGAGCGAGCGCTTCTGGTAGGGGTCGGGATGCATCAACGCTCACCTCCGCCGGCCATGCGGGCCAGGCGACGGGCCCGAGCGACGCGGACACGGCGGCAGGCGCGACAGCGGCGCTCGCCAGTCGGCGTGTAGTAGGTGTTGGCCGGGTCATAGGGGTGGCCGTAGGCGCAATGGGTCTTACTGGCGTTGCCATGGCCAGGTGAGACGCGGCGCCGAGGCGGGCCTCCATGAGCGCGGATCAGCCGGCGGAGCTGGCGTTGCGTCTTGCCACCCCAAATGCCGAACATCTGCCCGGTCTCCAACGCGTAGGCTAGGCACGGCGCCCGAGCGGGGCAGATACGGCACATGGCCAGGGCGTCGAGTTCGTCCTCGGGCGTCGTAGGGAAGAACGGGTCATAGTCGGCGGTTGCCACGCCGTCGCAGATGGCCCCGTCGATGGGATAGGTGGCGCTCACCCAGCGTCACCTCCCGCTTGCTGCGCAGCGCGTTTGGCGCGCTTGGCTTGGACGGCGGCGAGCGACAGGCGGATGAAATAGGCTCGACGGGCATGCTCGGCCCGCCGGCGCCGCTCGATAGGGTCGAGCGCACTGTCCGGGTCAACCTCGCGCTCGAACCGCGCGAGGAACCCCGCGCGAGCTATCGCAGTCGTCTGGCGCGCCTCCCGCCGGGCGTGCAGGGTGTGGGCGGCCAGCCGGGCGCGCAGGCTCCGCTCGGCGGGGCTCGAGGATGCCGGCCTAGGGCTTTGAGCAGGCAGAAGAGAATCGGTACGCTGTTCGCGCATCGGAAGGGGGTGTCCTTTCTGGTGTATGGCCCTGGGCGGGATGCTTGGCGGCGTGTCGCCTGGGGCCTGCTTTCTCTTGCGGAGTCAGATCCTTGGCCTCACCTCCTGTCCTGAGTGTAATAGTCGTACTTGCTTATGCATAGCAATACTATGCGACTAGTCTAGCTCGACTGCTGCCTAGTTGATGCGCCATCCTTCCGGTCGAGCGAAGGATCGGGAGGAGCACGAGCACGTGGTTACACCGGCACAGCGAGAGGTCTTCCGCCGAGCGCTGCGGCAGGCCCGCGAAGATGCCGGGCTGTCGCAACGGGCCCTGGCCCGCGCGGTCGACGTCACTCCCGCGGCGGCTTGGCAGTGGGAGCGCGACAACGGCAGCACCGTGCCCCGCCTGGACATGACCAGCCGGCTGGAGCAGGTCCTGAAGCTGGAGCCGGGCCACCTGTCCCGGCTGCTCGGCTACCTGCCGGCGACCGCAGAGCTGGGAACGGCAACCAGCGTCGTGGCAGCGGCCCGGGCCGACCCTCGCCTCGGAGAGAGCGAGCGTGAGCTGCTGATCGCGGTCTACCGGGAGCTGGTCCGCCAGAGCGCCGCCAAGCGCGCAAAGCTTCCCAAGGACTCGTGAGCTGGTCATGAAGGTCTTCCTGTTCGATGCCGGGTGTAGCCTCGACAAGAGAGGACCGCATCTGTCGTAGTTGTGTCGATAGCCTGAAATCGATGGGTTTTCTATAGAAAACCCAGGCCGGTCAGCCGGACGGCCACGAAGGAAGCGCGATGCCCCGGCCGCTCAACCAGCTGCACCCCGACGCCTCCTGGACGGCCCTGTTCGGCGCCGCCTTGCAGCGACTCCGCTTGGCTCAGCGCTCCCATCCGGTCATGTCACAGCGGGAGCTCGGCAGGCGCGTCGGCGCTGATGACTCCACGGTCAGCGCCATCGAGCGCGGTCTCCTGCGGCCGGACGAGAAGTTCGTGGACAGGTGTGAGCAGGAGCTTCAGGCGGGCGGGGTGCTGCAAACCCTCTTCACGTTCGTCAACCGTGAGTGGGACGACTGGAAACGGCTCGGCATCTCTCCACAACAGGGATCCACGCCTCCACCGGCAGAACTGCTGGCCAACCCAGCCCAGGTCACGGACGCAGGCCAGCTGAAGGCCCTCTCGGACGACGCAGCCGAGGCCATAGAGCTGGCCGAACACGCGGAGGCCTCGAGCATCGGCGCGGGCACACTGGACGGGCTGGACCGGGCCGTGGATCGGTACTGCCGGGACTACCCCAGCACCGCACCCGGCGTGCTCGCTGTCCGCGTGCGGCGGCGCCTGCGTGACGTTCACCGCCTCCTCGGCGGCAAGCTGACCCCGACCCTGCACCGGCACCTGGTGGTGGCCGGCGGGTGGCTGGCGACCCTGCTCGCCTGCCTCCAGTTTGATCTGGGCCAGCGAGAAGCGGCGGAGCGAACCCGGGACGCCGCCTTCCAGCTCGCTAAGGAGGGCAAGCACCAAGAGATCATGGCCTGGACCTTCGAGCTGCTGGCCTGGTTTGCGGTGGTGGACCGCCGCTACCAGGAGACGGTCGACTACGCGCGAGCGGGCCTGGAGCTTGCCCCTAGCTCCTCGGCCGGGGTGCAGCTCGCGATCCAGGAGGCCAGGGCGTGGTCTCGGCTCGGGAACCGGCGGGAGGCCGAGCATGCGATGCGGCACGCCGGCACGGCTCTAACCAGGCTGCCAGTGCCCTACCACCCTGAGCACCACTTTGTGTTCGACGGCTCCAAGCTCTCGTTCTACGTGGCCATGTGCTACACGTGGCTAGGGGAGGCAGACCGCGCCGAAGAGCACGCCCAGGAGGTCGTCGCCCACTCGCTTGAGGTCCCGGGGATCGTCCGCTGGCCGACGCGCCTCGCCATTGCCCGCCTCGACCTTGGGCTTATCGCCGCCCAACGTGGCCAGGCCGACGAGGCGGGCCAGCTCGGCATTGCGGCCCTTGAGTCTGGCCGCGTGGTCGCCTCCACGCTGGAGTGGTTCGCCGAGCTGGACGCCGTGCTGCTGCGCGACTACGCCGACGCCGCAGACGCCCAGGACTTCCACGACCGCTACCTGACGGCCCGGCGAGCGCTTCGGCAGGAGGCGGCGTCATAAGCCGGTCCAGCCTCGCCCGCCTCGGCGCCCTCGCGCTGCTGTGGGGCTCCGGCTTCCTGTGGATCAAGCTCGCGCTCGGTGGCCTGAGCCCACTGCAGATCGTGCTCGGCCGCATGGTGGCGGGCGCGGCGGTGATGCTTACGATCCTCGCCGTTACCCGCCACCACCTGCCACGGGAGCCGACGCCGTGGGCGCATCTGGCGGTCATGGCCGTGGTCGCCAACATCGCGCCGTACTTCTTCTTCGGATGGGGCATCGAGCGTGTGGCCTCCGGCTTGGCTGGCGTCCTCAACGCCACGACCCCGCTGTTCACCCTGGCGTTTGTCCTCACGGCCCGATCTGAGCGCCTCTCGGTGGTTCGGGTGAGCGGGCTGCTGCTGGGCTTCGTCGGGGTGGTGCTCCTAGCTGCCCCGTGGCGAACCGCCGCCCTTGGCGGCTCGCTTCCGGGCGTGGGCGCCTGCCTGCTGGGTGCCGCCTGCTACGCCGCGTCATACGTGTACGCCCGCCGGTTTCTTATCGGCCGAGGCTTCTCCGCGCTCGTGCTCTCAGCTGGCCAGATGGCCGCGGGCGCGGTGCTGCTCGTGCTGGCAGCGCCCATCGTGGCCCGGAGTCCGGTGACGCTCACGCCTACCGTAACTATCAGCGTGCTCGTGCTCGGTGTCCTGGGAACCGGAGCCGCCTATGTGCTGAACTACCGGCTGATCGCCGACGAAGGCGCGGTTGCCGCCTCGACGGTGACCTACCTAATCCCGGTCGTCGCCGTCGTGCTCGGTGCCTTGATCCTCAACGAGCCCCTCACCTGGCATCTACTGGCCGGCGGGGTGATCGTCCTCGTCGGTGTCGCGGTCTCGGAGGGCCAGCTCAGCAAGACCGTGCGAGTGAAGCTGCTCCGGCACCAAGCGGAGTTAGACCGAAGTTACGTGAGTCATGAGGGCCGAAAATGACCCTCTACCTGCACAAGCGATGCCCAGACGAGCCCGGGCTGTAGTCAGAAAAAGTTGCGCTCGCTCACGGTTCTGGGATGGGATGCGGCCCGCAAGGCGCCGAATGCTCCCAGAAAGCGGCGCAAACCGGACTCATGTAGGGCAGAACGCGACCCTCCTCCGAAGCTCAAATTCCCTGCTCAGCGGGTAAGTCGCACACTCTCAAGCCACGTAACTTCGGACTAGACCCAATGCCGTTGTGTTAGGTGGTCTGACGAAG
>Ga0307415_100000290_pt1 | contig 21692 bp, 24 predicted proteins | sample DK1Cmetagenome_FD_204524 | JGI IMG/M metagenome (GOLD analysis project Ga0307415, IMG submission 204524) | Maize rhizosphere microbial communities from greenhouse at UC Davis, California, United States - DK15-C-2 | ecosystem: Host-associated > Plants > Roots > Rhizosphere > Soil | place: USA...
GTGCTGCGACATCTCGGCCTCGTTGTCGGCGAGCGGCGCGGCCGACAAATCGTCTACGCCCTGCACGACTCCCACGTCGCCGATCTGCTCGACCAGGCAGTCTTCCACGTGGAGCATCTCCGGCTCGGCTTCGCGGAGCCGATTCGCGAGGCGTCGTGACGCTGAAGACGATCGCAGCAAAGAGCCGTAAGTACGACCGCCAACCGGGCGGCGAGCGCAGTGGCGAGGACGAGCAAGGGCAGGGATCGCTTCACGGACACGACGAAGGCCACTCACACGGACTTGTCGATCGGTCGATCGTCCGTTCGCGTGCCGGTGTTACAGCGGTCGGCAAGAGCCTCGCCGTCCTCGGCCTTACCGCCGGCGCACAATTCGCCGTCTTTGCCCTCTCCGGGTCCGTCGCGCTCCTGGCCGACCTCATTCACAACTTTGGCGATGCTCTTACCGCGCTCCCACTGGGCGTCGCGTTCTTCTTGCGCTCCTACCGCGGTGAGAAGCTCGGGGGTCTCGCCGTCGTGCTCGCCATTTTCGTCTCCGCCTGCGTTGCTCTCTACGAGACGATCATGCGCTTCATCGAACCGCAGCACCTGACACACCTGTGGGCGCTCGCGGGCGCGGGCGCCATCGGCTTTATCGGCAACGAGGTCGCGGCCCAGGTGCGGGTACGCGCTGGCCGGATGCTCTCGAGCCCCGCGCTCGTCGCTGACGGCAACCATGCCCGCATCGACGGTTTCGTTTCTCTCGGCGTGGTTGGCAGTGCGGCCTTCGTCGCGCTCGGAGCCGAGCTCGCTGACCCGATAATCGGCTTGGCGATCACGATCGTGATTCTCAAGATCACCTGGACCTCCTGGCGCACCATCTCGACAACGGAGCCGGGCGATCTTTGCGACTTGACGAGGGCGCTAAGCGCATGAACATCAAATCGTTCGTCGAGGCCCACCTCCCGCCAGCGCCTGCCCGGGTGCTGGAGGTGGGTTGCGGGCACGGCGACCTCGCGCGCGCCGTCTTCGAATCAGGCTACGAGGTGGTCGCCATCGACCCGGACGCGCCCGAAGGCGAGCTCTTTCAAGCCGTGTCGCTCGAGGAGTTCAACTCCACCGATCACTTCGACGCTGTCGTGGCGAGCAGGGCACTCCATCACATCCCTGACCTTTCAGACTCGGTTGCGAAGATCGCGGGCCTACTGCGGCCGGGAGGTCGCTTCATCCTCGACGAGCACGCCTGCGACCGTTTGGACGAACCGACGGCTCGCTGGTACCTGGAGCAGCGGGCGGACGACGCCGACGCGCCGAGCTCGCTGGAAGCCTGTCTCGCCGACTGGGAAGCCGACCACAACGACCTGCACGGATACGCGGCGATGCGCAGAGAGTTGGATCGTCACTTCACCGAGCGCTTCTTCGGCTGGATGCCCTACTTGTACGGTGAACTCGCGGGCGTCGAAGAGCAGGAGGAGCGGGCCCTTATCGAGGCCGGCGCGATCCGAGCCATGGGCTTTCGCTACGTCGGCGAACAAGAGGGCCTGTCCACCGCCCCTGACTACGGTCCGGACACTGCACGGGTCTGACTGTGTCGTGTCCGCGCGGGCGTAGAACTTGCCCAGTGGCGGCTGTCCTAGAGTCCTGCGCATGACCTTCCGCGACTGGGCGAGCACGGCCGTCGGACGGGCGGCCGCAGTCGGCTCTCTGCCGACGGACACCGCCGACGAGCGGCTGCGCAAGTCGGCGCTCGTCCTCTCCTCGCTCCTGATCACGAGTCTCTCCTTTATCTGGGTCGGGACCTACGCGGCGCTCGGGCTCTGGCGCTCGGCGCTCATTCCACTCGCCTACCAGATCGCGTCGGTAGTCGGGCTCGTTTTCTTCGCTAGGACGAAGCGCTACGCCGTGTATCGCGCGAGCCAGGTCGCGATGTTTCTCCTTCTCCCCTTCCTGCTCCAATGGAGCCTGGGGGGATTCGTGGAATCGGGCGCTGTCGCGCTCTGGGCGTTCGTCGCTCCCCTCGGCGCGCTCGTCTTCTACGGGCCCCGCCAGGCGATCGGTTGGTTCGCAGCCTTCCTCGCGCTGGTCGCCCTCTCCGCGGCCATCGACGGCGTCCTCCCGGAGCCCTCGGGGGGCGTTCCCTCCTGGCTCGTGGTGGCCTTCTTCGCACTGAACATCTTCGGCCCGTCGGTCACGACGTTCGTCCTCCTCGAACACTTCGTCCGCTCCCGCGACCGCGCGCACCGGTTTCTAGCCGCGGAGCAGGAGCGCTCGGACACTTTGCTTCTCAGCATCTTCCCGCGGCCCATCGCCGAGCGGCTGAAGGTTTCGCAGGAGGTCATCGCGGAGCGCTGCGAGGAAGTCTCCGTCCTCTTCGCCGACATCACGGGCTTCACCCCCGTTGCAGAACGACTTCCGGCGGAGGAGGTGGTGGTCCTGCTGGACGAGATCTTCTCGGCCTTCGACGGGCTAGTAACGCGCCACGGACTCGAGAAGATCAAGACGATCGGCGACGGCTACATGGTCGCCGCCGGGATCCCAACGCCACGGGCTGACCACGCGGAGGCGGTCGCGCGCTTGGCGCTGGCGATGAGGCAGGCGCTTGCCGATCTACCGGTCGCATCCGGCCTGAGTCTCAGGGTCGGCATCGACTCAGGGCCGGTGGTCGCCGGCGTCATTGGGCGAACCAAGTTCGGCTACGACCTCTGGGGGGACACCGTCAACACGGCGAGCAGGATGGAGTCTCACGCCCCGACAGGCACGATCCAGGTGACCGAGCGAACGTATCGCCGGCTGGAAGACGGCTTCGTCCTCGAGCAGCGCACGGGAGTCGTCGTCAAGGGCAAGGGCGAGATGACGACGTACATCCTGCTCGCGGAGCGGCCGGAGCCCTCGCTCGCCAGGACGCACTACGAGCCGGCCAGTTCCCGGTAAGGAGATTGAGCGCCGGGGCGACTCGGTGAGAACCGCAGTGAACCAGAGCCCCCGAGATCCCTCGAGATCCGGCTGAGCGACAGGAGGAGCAAACGCTGCGACTACCGGGGAATTGTCTCGAGGCTCTCGCGGGAGCTGAGCTTCGGGGAAGACTCATAATCCGCGGGACCCGGGGTTCGAATCCTGCCGGCCCATTCGCAAACGTCTTGGAAACGCCGAGTTCTCTCCGGGCCGCAGTGGGGCGAGCGCAGAGTGAGAACAAGGATTTAGTCGCGCGCTGGTAGGCACGCGCTGCGAGCCCGAGCACGACGCTCCAGACTGCGACGACGATCCAGCCCCTCAATCCCCAGCTCTCTCCGCCGATCGCCACTCGGCTGGCCTGCAATAAGTAGAGAGGCCCGGCGGCTGCCGAGCCTCTCTCGACCCGCTGATGGATGGCTTCAGTAGGCGGTCGTTCGGCGGCCGCGACCCCCGCGACCGACCACGGCCCGGTACAAGAGCAGAAGGACGACCGAGCCGATGATCGCGCCGAGCCAGGTGCTGAGATCGAAGAACTCGTCGATCGGGTCACCGAAGCCGAGCGCCTTGGCGATCAGGCCGCCGATGAAAGCCCCTGCAATGCCGATCAGGGCAGTAATGATGAAGCCGCCCGGATCGTCGCCGGGAAGAAGCGCCTTTGCGATCAGCCAGCGAGAAGTCCAAGGATGATCCAACCGATGATGCCCATGCCCCTCTTCTTGTGTTTGCGTGTTAGCGCCCCCATAACGGCGTAGACATTCCTCTGAGGTTCGGGTCGCGGTGGGTACTGCGAGGTGTATCCGGACGCGCTCCGGAGCACGGCGCTATGACTCCTAGGCCCCTGAGCGTCTCCCTTTTTTGGATCTTCGACCCCTGTGCTCGGACGATCAGAACGTCACTGAGACGGCGCTCCGCGAGGATCATCTTCGACAAATGGCTCGGCCAACGGGCGCTTGTCCACGACTACGAACCTCTCGTTGCGGGCGGCCACCCACTCGAGCTCCTCTTGTTCGTGACCCGGATAAACGGCGAAGCGGTCGTCTTGTGAACGAACCTTCTCGTACTCCCGGATCGTCAGTTGGACGTGCTCCTCACAGCCGAGGTCGCTGGCGTCGTCCCCGCCGCACTCGCACAGGAATTCGAAGAAGGCTTCTTCAGGCGCCAGGCTTGCTTCTTCAGCAGCCTTGTCCACCTTCTCGATTCGCTCATTCACCTCGCGGATGAGCGCCTCGTTTCGAGCCGTTCGTTCCAGACGTTTGTCCATGGCCTTCCTCCGGATCCGAGGCTGGATGAGGCATTGTCTACGCGCGCCCCCACGCCACAAGGGCGTCCTGCTAGACGGGCTTCTGCGCTATTTCGTAGTCACCGATCGAGCCGACTACTTCCTCGCCTTCGACGCGCCGGTGCCCCGCTTCCAGGAGGTAGTGGTTCCGTTTCGAGGCGACAGCTTCCCATTCGCTGGGCAGGACGTTGACGGTGCCGAGGCAGTCGTCATCGGCGCACTCGCAGATGAAAGGCACGCGTTGAGCCTCCCCCACGTGATCTTCAACGGCGTCGTGGAAGCGCTCGTTTGCTTCGCGGAAACGCATTTGGTTCTGCTCTCTCCGCGTCGCCCGAGACGCCCTGTCCCATGAGGGATGCCGGGGCGTGGCTAGACGCGGTTTGACTCAGGCAGCGGAGGCGGCTCTGACGGGTCCACGTCAGGGTCCTCAGGCATCGTCGGCGGTTCTGGCGCACTCCCTGGCTCTTGCTCCGGCATCGTTCCCGGTTCTGCCGGCATGGGCTCCTCGGGCGTGGGGCGATCCGGGGTTGTGCCCGGCTCCTGGCTGGCCATTTCGTCTCTCCTTCGTCTAGGGGAGACCCATCTACCCGGCCAGCCCCCCGCAAAACGTGGGCCTAGGGCGTACGACCGAGCGGCCGCCTTAGGGCGGCGCGGAGCCGCGTGTGGGGGGAGCGCTGGCGTCAAGTAGCTCGCAGGGACGCTCGAGCCCGTCGGCCGTGACCTACGGTGCGTACCCCGCTGCGTAACCCGCCGGTACACCGGCCACGATTTGCAGGGAGCCATTTTCCTCGCATTGGCGTAGGACGTCGGTACGCTCATCGACATGAGCAGGGCACTGGAAAGGCTGAGCGATGGGGCGGTGATCGTCGCCGACGGCGGCACGGGCGCGCTCCTCACAGCGGCGGTCTCGCGCTTGCGGTGTCCCGAGGAAGCCAACCTCAAGGCCCCGGAGGCGGTCGTCAAGGTGCACCTCGGCTTCATCCGGGCGGGCGCCGAGCTGATCGAGGCGAACACCTTCGGCGCCAACCGGCGCAAACTCTCCGCGGAACTGCTCGACGATCGCCTGGAAGAGATCGTCGAGACCGGCGTGAAGCTCGCCCGGGAGGCGCGGGATGTCTCGGGCTCGCCGGTCCTCGTCGCGGGGTCGCTCGGCCCCCTGGGCGACCTCGAAGGGAGCCACGGCGCGGAGAATGCCTATGACGTGTTCCACGAGCAGGCGCGTCTCCTCGAAGGACGCGGCGTCGACCTCTTCATGGTCGAGACCTTCTTCGACCTGGAGGAGCTCGAGACGGCGATCGCAGCCGTCAAGGACGCCTCTTCCCTGCCCATCGTGGCGCAGCTCACCTTCGACGAGGACGCGGAGACGCTGGCCGGCGTCTCGGCCGGCGAGGCAGTCGTTCGTCTACAGGGGCTAGGAGTCGTTGCCATCGGCGCGAACTGCGGCGTCGGGCCGCAGGCAGCACTCGCGGCTCTGTCGGAGATGAGCAGCCGCTCGAACGGCGTCGCCCTCAGCGCGCAGCCCAACGTCGGGCTGCCGAGCCGGTCGGGCGGGCGCATCATCTATCCGAACGCGACGCCGGATTACTTCTCGGAGTTCGCGGCCCAGGCGCGCAACCTCGGCGCACGGATCATCGGCGGCTGCTGCGGCACGACCCCGGCCCAGATCGCCGCGATCCGAGCGGCGGTCGAGGAGGCGCGGGAACCGCGCGTGGCGATGCTCGTCGTCGAGCGCGAGGTGACGGCGCCGGCCCTGCGCGCGAAGGAGAAGACGCTTCTTCAGCGCAAGCTCGAGGCCGAGGAGTGGGTCGTCTCGGTCGAGCTGGATCCGCCGAAGGGCACCAACATGGACTCGATGCTTCTCGTCGCGCAGCGCCTGAAGAACTCAGGCGCTGTGGACGCGACCGACATCAACGACAACCCGATGGCTCGTGCACGCCTTTCCGCGCTCATGGCCGCGGTCGAGATCGAGCGTACGGTGGGCCTCGAGACGATCCCGCACGTGACGCCGCGCGACGCTTCCGTCATGGGCCTCCAGTCCCAGCTCCTCGGAGCCCACGCGGCCGGGATTCGCAACATCCTCGCCGTGACCGGTGACCCGCCGCACATAGGTGACTACCCCGGCTCGAGCGGCGTGTACGAGGTCGACGCCATTGGGCTGACGAGCCTGGTGACCCGCCTGAACGAGGGCGAGGACTACTCGGGCAAGGCGATCGACGCGCCGACCTCGTTCTATGTCGGCGTCGCGGTCAACCCGTCCGCAGAGGATCTCGAAACCGAGCTCGAGCGCTTCCGGCAGAAGCTCGACGCGGGTGCCCGTTTCGGGATGACTCAGGCGCTGTTCGACATCGGCTACCTCGACCGCTTCCTCGAGGCGCTCGGCGGCAAGTCTCCGATCCCGCTCCTCGTCGGCATCTGGCCGCTGTCGAGCTTCCAGCTCGCGTTCCGGCTCCACAACGAGGTGCCCGGGATCACGATTCCGGAGGGGATCCAGCAGCAGCTCGGTGACGCGGGTGCGGACGCCAAGCGGGTCGGGTTCGACCTGGCGCGCCGGCTGATGAACGATGCGCGTGAGCGCGCCGCCGGCATCTACGTCATCCCGCCCTTCAAGGAGCCTGCGGCCGCCCTTGATTTACTGGCGCCCTAGCTAGAATCACCTCGATGGCCGAGCTCGGCACCATGCGCGTCAAGAGCGGCCTCGCCGAGATGCTGAAGGGCGGGGTGATCATGGACGTGACCAACGCGGAGGCTGCGCGGATCGCCGAGGAGGCAGGGGCCGTGGCTGTGATGGCTCTCGAGCGCGTCCCCGCGGACATCCGCAAGGAGGGCGGCGTTGCTCGGATGGCCGACCCGACGAAGATCCAGGAGATCCAGGAGGCGGTGACGATCCCGGTCATGGCGAAGGCCCGCATCGGCCATTTCGTCGAGGCCCAGGTGCTCGAGGCGCTCGAGGTCGACTACATCGACGAGAGCGAGGTCCTGACGCCCGCGGACGAGGAGCACCACATCGACAAGTGGGCGTTTCGCGTCCCGTTCGTCTGCGGTTGCCGCAATCTCGGCGAGGCGCTGAGACGGATCTCGGAGGGCGCGGCGATGATCCGCACGAAGGGCGAAGCCGGCACCGGTGACATCGTCAACGCCGTTCGCCACATGCGCGCGGTCTTCGGCGGCATCCGCCGGCTCCAGTCGCTGGCCGAGGACGAGCTCTTCGCCGAGGCGAAAGAGCTCGCGGCCCCCTACGACTACGTGAAGTGGGTGGCCGAGCACGGACGGTTGCCGGTCGTCACGTTCACGGCTGGCGGCATCGCGACGCCTGCCGACGCGGCCCTCTGCATGCAGCTGGGCGCCGACGGGGTTTTCGTCGGCTCGGGGATCTTCAAGGCGGAAGATCCGATGTCGCGGGCAAAGGCGATCGTCGAGGCGACGACACATTTCAACGATCCCGAGATCCTCGCCCGCGTCTCGACGGGACTCGGCGAGGCGATGCGGGGCCTCTCTGCCGCAGGCCTCGCGCCCGAAGAGCTGCTCGAATCGCGCGGCTGGTAGCACGCCAAGACGGCACCTTTTGTGCGCCCCGCGCGACGTTTTTGCGCGTACGCTCAAGTCGGGGGCGTGGGGCCGAAGGCCCCGGGGGTAAAGTTGGAAGGGTGCCGAACGAGCACCTGAAAATCGGGGTTCTCGCCGTCCAGGGCAACTTCCGCGAGCACGCGGCTGTCCTGCGCCGCCTCGGCGCAGACCTGGTGGAGGTGCGGAAGGTCGAGCAGCTCGAGGGCCTCGACGGCCTGATCATTCCAGGCGGCGAGTCGACGGCGATCGGGCGGCTGCTTCGCATCTACGGCCTGGAGGAGGCGATTCGCCGCTTCGCCGGCCCGGTCTTCGGCACGTGCGCGGGCATGATCCTCCTCGACCGTGACCACCTCGGCCTCGTCGACCTGACCGTGCGCCGCAACGCGTACGGACGACAGGTGGCGAGCTTCGAAGCCGACATCGAGCTCGCCGGCGAGGACGAGCCGCTGCGCGGAGTCTTCATCCGGGCGCCGCGAGTCGCCGAGACAGGTCCACGGGTAGAAGTGCTCGCCGAGCTGGACGGCGAGCCGGTCTTGCTCCGTCAGGGGCGCTTCCTGGTGGCGTCCTTCCACCCGGAGCTGACCGACGACACGCGCGTTCACGAGCGCTTCCTCGACCTCGTGAGGGAGGAGACCAGTGTCCGGGCATAGCAAGTGGTCGTCGATCAAGCACAAGAAGGGCGCGCAGGATGCCAAGCGCGGTCAGCTCTTCTCCAAGCTCTCCCGGGCGATCATCGTCGCCGCGCGCGAGGGGGGCGCCGACCCGGAGGCGAACGCGACGCTCGCGGCGGCCATCCAGAAGGCGCGCGACAACTCGATGCCGAAGGACAACATCGAGCGCGCGATCGCCCGCGGCACAGGCTCGGCCGGAGACGCAGAGGCCTACGAGACGGTGACCTACGAGGGCTACGGTCCGAACGGGGTGGCGGTCCTCGTCGAGGCGGTCACGGACAATCGCAACCGCACGGCGGCCGACGTCCGCCACATCTTCGGGAAGAACGACGGCAATCTCGGCACGAGCGGCGCCGTCGCGTGGCTCTTCGAGCGCAAGGGGGTGATCCTCGTCCCGGGCTCGGTCGATGAGGACGACGTCATGCTTGCGGCGGCTGATGCGGGAGCCGACGACGTGCAGCTCGAGGGTTCGAGCTACGAGGTGACGACGGCACCCGACGACCTTGCCGCGGTGCGTGCAGCACTCGAGGCGAGCGGGATCCAGGTCGAGTCAGCGGAGCTGACGATGCTCCCGCGAACGACCGTCCAGATCGAGGAGGCGGCGGCCGCGCGGAAGCTCCTGCGGTTGATGGACGCGCTCGAGGAAAACGACGACGTGCAGGATGTTTACGCGAACTTCGACATCCCCGAGGGGATTCTCGAAGCAGTCGCATAAAGGGGGATTTTTTCGGCCGGGCGTCGTTCCGATACTGGAACAGCGTGCGAATCGAAGTGAGTAATCCCAGCCTTCTTGAGGATCTGCGCGAGTATTTGCAGCAGAACGGCTGCCCGAGCGAGCCAAAAGGCGCAGGGACGTTCGAGGTGTGCGTCCTCTGGCCGGCCGAAGAGCTCCGCTCGGACACCGGCGACCGCCTGAAGATCTTCCGGCATCTGCGCGAATGGTGCGCAGACCATCCGGGAGTTCACGCAAACATCCTCACGTAGATCCTCACCTGGCCGAGCCCTGGGGGAGGAACGTCCGCCTCCGTCCCTAACCTCGGTGCGTGAAGGTTCTCGGCATCGATCCGGGTACGGCAGCGTGCGGTTACGGCATCGTCCAAGGAAGCGGCGGCCGCCTCCAGGCGGTCGAGTTCGGCTGGTGGCGGACCTCGCCCCGCGAGGCACTCGAGCTTCGCTTGAAACGGATTCACGACGCGGTGGCCGAGCTCATCGTCCGGCACGAGCCGGATGCAGTCGCGCTCGAGGAGTCGTTCGTCGGCGCAGACGCGCGTATCGCGCTCTCCGTCGGACAGGCGCGCGGCGCCGCGCTCGTCGCGTGCGCAACCGCGCGGGTTCAGTGCACCGAATATCCGCCCGCGAGCGTGAAGAGCGCGGTCTGCGGCTACGGGCGTGCGGAGAAGGCGCAGGTGCAACGGATGGTGAAGGCGATCCTCGGACTCTCTGAGCCTCCGCAGCCCCATCATGCGGCCGACGCCCTGGCCGTGGCGATCTGTCACGCTCTCGCGCCCCCGCTCGCCGTCCTCGCGGGAGCCGCGCGATGATTGCGCGCGTTCGCGGCCGGCCGGTCGCCCTCGACGCCGAGGGGCTGGTTGTGGACGTCGGCGGAATCGGCTACAGGCTCTTCGCCACTCCGAGGGCGGTCCGTCTGGCGGACGGCGCCGAGGAGGTCGTGCTCGAGACTCACCTCCACGTGCGCGACGACGCGCTCCAGCTCTACGGGTTCGCAGAGGCAGGGGAGCGCGAGCTCTTCGAGCAGCTTCTGGCCGTCAGCGGCGTCGGGCCCAAGGTGGCTCTCGCGATGGTGTCCGGCTACTCGCCCGGGGAGCTTAAGCGCGCGATCGTCCGCGAGGACGCTGACCTCTTCCAGACGATTCCCGGGATCGGAAAGAAGACCGCCCAGCGCGTCGTGCTCGAGCTGAAGGAGAAGATCACGCCGCTCACGGCCGTCGACGCGCCGCACCTCGGTGCCGGCGACGGCCACATCGTGGCCCGCGATGCGCTCGTAGAACTCGGCTACTCGGTCGCCGAGGCGGAACAGCGTCTCTCGAGCACCGATCCCGACCTGCCGCCTGCCGAGCGTGTCAGGCAGGCGCTGAGGGCGGCATGAGTGAAGAAAGGATCACAACCGCTGTCCTCGTTCCGGAGGAGGACGACCTCGACGCCTCGCTTCGTCCCCGCCGCCTGGAAGATTTCGTCGGTCAGGCGAGGGTCAAAGAGCAGCTCGCGATCGCCCTCGAGGCGGCCAAGAGGAGAGGGGAGGCGCTCGATCACGTCCTTCTCGTCGGCCCGCCGGGGCTCGGCAAGACGAGCCTCGCCTACATCATCCGCGAAGAGCTCGGCGTCGGGATTCGGACGGTCGCGGGCCCTGCGCTCGACCGCAAGGGCGACCTGGCCGCCATCCTCACCTCTCTCGAGGACCGCGACGTCCTCTTCGTGGACGAGATCCACCGGCTCAGCCGCGCGGTGGAGGAGATCCTCTATCCGGCACTCGAGGACTTCCGGCTCGACATCGTCGTCGGGCAGGGGCCCGCCGCGCGTACGCTCACGCTCGACCTGTCCCCGTTCACCCTCGTGGGCGCAACGACCCGGACCGGACTCCTGACGACGCCGCTTCGCGACCGCTTCGGCATGACCTATCGCCTCGAGTACTACGGCGTCGACGACCTCACCTCGATCGTGGGGCGCTCGGCCCGCATCCTCGGCGTCGAGATCGAGGACGGAGCGGCGAGTGAGATCGCCCGGCGGGCGCGAGGCACTCCGAGAGTCGCGAACCGCATCCTGCGGCGGGTTCGCGACGTCGCCGAGGTCCGCCACGACGGGGCCGTGACGCTGGCCATCGCCCAGGAGGCGCTCGCGCTCCTCGAGGTCGACGAGACGGGCCTCGAGCGAATCGACCGTGAGCTCCTCTCGGCGATCCTGTTCAAGTTCGGTGGAGGCCCCGTCGGCCTCTCGACGCTTGCCGTTTCGCTTGGTGAGGAGCCGGACACGATCGAGGACGTCTACGAGCCCTACCTTCTCCAACTGGGACTGATCCAGCGGACGCCCCGTGGGCGCATCGTCACCGAGCTCGGGCGCGAGCGAGCCGGCGCCGCGGTGGCCCACGACGCGAGCCTCTTCTAGAGCTCCTCTAACGCCGGTACTGGAGCTCGTGCCAGGAAGGCACAGGCGCCAGCTCGAGCAGCGCACGACCGCCTCGCGGGTCGCGGTAGCCGAAATCGGATACGCCGTCGTCCCACGCGACCTCGAGGAGGTTCTCCTTCACGCGGTGGTCGAGCCAGGCGCCGCGAAAGATGAGCTTGCGCAGCCAGTAGACGAGCGACTCGTTGCCGACCAGCGAGACGCGCTCCCAGTTCCGCACCAGATAGGCGCCCAGCGGGCTACGAGGCTCGGCGATGTGTCCGTGGGCGGTGAGCTCGACGAGATCGGCCGTCTCGTCCTCCTCGAGCTCGCCCGACTCGACGAGGCCGAGCTTCACTGCAGCGGCGTTGACCCGCTGCTCGAAGTCGATGGCGTTGAAGCTGAAGCGGTACCCGAGGAACTCCACGACGAAGTCCTCGCCAGATACGTAGTTGGTCGCCTCAGACAACGGCCTGACCCTTTTCTTTAAGGAGGGGGCCCACGGGGGAACCCTGGGTGCCCCCGTGCCGGACGAAGTCTTCTCCGGAGACGTAATTGGTGGCCTCAGACATCTCCCCTGAGAATAACGTCCGATCCCGGTCCTAGCCTTCAGTGCATGCAGGAGGGCACGTGGAGACTTCCTCCGTGCCCCCGCCCCGAGGTTGTCGCGCTGGCGAGCGCGCTCAGTCTCAGCGAGACGACCGCGAGCGTTCTCGTCAGGCGGGGATACGGCGACCCCGAGACAGCGAGACCGTTTCTCGCCGCGGAGATCCCCGCGCACGACCCCTTCCTGCTCGGGGACATGCCGATGGCGTGCGAGTCCATCCGGGCTGCAATCGCAGCGGGGCGGCGCATCTGCGTGCACGGCGACTATGACGTCGACGGCATCTGCGCGACCGCGCTGGCCGTGCTCGTGCTCCGCGAGCTTGGCGCCGAGGTCGACTGGCATCTTCCGAGCCGCTTCGAGGAAGGCTACGGGGTGTCTCGGGAGACGCTGACGCGTTTCGCGCGCGAGGGCTGCGGGCTTCTGCTCACCGTCGACTGCGGGATCACGGCTGTCGACGAGATCGCAGAGGCGCGCGCCGCTGGGCTCGAGGTCGTGGTCACCGATCATCACCGCTCCGGCGAGCAGCTCCCTGATTGCCCAGTCGTCGCGACACGCCCTTCCGACTATCCATTTCCGGAGCTCTGCGGGACCGCGGTCGTCTACAAGCTGGCGCAGGCGCTTGGCGCCGAAAAGCTCGATCGACACCTCGATCTCGTGGCGCTCGCGACGGTCGCGGACGTGGTTCCGCTCGTGGATGAGAACCGCGGGCTCGTTGCCGCCGGCCTCAAACGGCTCGCTCGGACCTCGAAGCCGGGGCTGCGCGCGCTCATGGCCTCCGCGCACGTCGATCCGGCCCTGGTGGACGCGGGATCGGTGTCGTTCCGCCTTGCTCCGCGGATCAACGCAGCCGGACGACTAGGTCATCCCCGAGCCGCCCTCGAGCTCCTTCTCACCGACGACACGAAGGAGGCTGAGCGCCTTGCAGCCGAGCTGGAGAGACTCAACCGCGACCGCCAGGCAGTCGAGGAGCGGATCCTCAACGAGGCTCTCGCCCAGGTGCAGGAATGGCCCGAGGCAAAACGGCGCCGGCGGGGGTACGTCGTTGCCGGCGAGGACTGGCACCGCGGGGTCATCGGGATCGTCGCGTCCCGTCTCGTCGAGCGCTTTCATCGTCCGGTCGTCCTCATCGCCGGTGGCGAGGACGAGTGGACGGGGTCGGGTCGCTCGATTCCAGCCTTCGATCTCCACGGCGCGCTTGCAGCTTGCTCCGGCCACCTCGGGCGGTGGGGCGGGCACCGCGCGGCCGCGGGCTTGTCGGTGAAGCCGGAGAATCTCGAGGCCTTCTCCGACGCCTTCGCGGCCCACGCAGGAGAGGTGCTCGCAGACGAAGATCTTGTTCCGATCGCGCGCGTCGACGCGGCGGTGGACGGCCGCGAGCTGACGCTCGGGCTCTGCGAGGAGCTCGGAGCCCTCGCTCCGTTCGGACTCGGAAATCCCGCGGTGCGGCTGCTCGTCGGCGGCTGCGAGGTGGCCGAGCTGGCAGCTGTGGGAGAGAAGGGAAAGCACCTCCGCGTAGGACTGCGCGCGAACGGCCGGGCGTTGCCGGGAGGAATCGCGTTCGGTCGCGGCGGCGATCTCGACAGGCTCCGGAGGCCGACCCTCTACGACGTCGTCTTCAAGCTCTCCATCAACCGCTGGAACGGGAGCGAAGCGCCCGAGATCAGAATCGAACGGGTCTTCGACACGGCGGAGCAATACGCGGAGCTGCGCGCGCGACTTGCAGCGGAATTCCCGCGAGGTCCGGGGGCGTGGAGCGAGGAGGCGCGCGCGATCTTCGCCGAGCTCGGCGTCGCCGAAGGCGCCGCGTGGCGATCGCTCTTTGAGTCGCCGACTTTTCTGGCCGCCTTGCTTGAGCCCCTTCCGCTCGCGGCCTAATCTCCCCGCCCGGGGTGCCGAAAGACCACCTAGCTAATATGAGTTTATGGCGGACCAGGTCCTGACCCCAGCCGCCCAGCGGCACCACGACCTCTTCGAAGAGCTCCTGGCTGAGGTGGCCGAATACAACCCTGACGTCGATCGCGAGCTGCTCGAGCGCGCGTTCGTCTTTGCGTCCGAGCGCCACGAAGGGCAACAGCGTCGCAGCGGCGAGGACTTCATCCTGCACCCGCTCGGGGTCGCCAGGATTCTCGCCGAGCTGGGGCGCGACGACGCGACCCTCGCGGGCGCTCTGGCTCACGACGTCGTCGAGGACACGGACGCCACGATCGAGGAAGTCCGTGCGGGGTTCGGCGAGGAAGTGGCCAACCTCGTCGAAGGGGTCACGAAGCTGACTCGGATTCAGTTCCAGAGCCGCGAGCAGGCGCAGGCGGAGAACTACCGCAAGATGGTTATGGCGATGGCGGAGGACTACCGCGTCATCCTCATCAAGCTCGCCGACCGGCTCCACAACATGCGCACCATCGAGTACCTGGGCAAGCAGAAGCAGCTGCAGAAGGCCCGGGAGACGCTCGAGGTGTACGCACCCCTCGCGCATCGCCTCGGCATCCACACGGTCAAGTGGGAGCTCGAAGACCTCGCCTTCCAGACTCTCCACCCGCGGAAGTACTCCGAGATCGAGTCGATGGTCAACCAGCGGCGCGCCGACCGCGAGAAGTTCGTCCAGAACGCCGGCAAGGTCCTGAAGCGCGAGCTCGACAAGGTGGAGATCCCTGCCGAGATCTCGTCGCGCGCGAAGCACTTCTATTCCATCTACGAGAAGATGGCCAAGCGCGGGAAGGAGTTCAACGAGATCTACGACCTAACCGCGATGCGCGTGCTCGTCGAGCGCGTCGGCAAGGAGGGCGAGCGCGACTGCTACGGCGCCCTCGGAGTCATCCACTCCATCTGGAAGCCGATGCCGGGGCGGTTCAAGGACTACATCGCCATGCCCAAGTTCAACATGTACCGGTCCTTGCACACGACGGTGATCGGGCCCGAGGGTAAGCCGCTCGAGATCCAGCTGCGCACCATCGACATGCACGACACGGCCGAGTACGGGATCGCCGCGCACTGGCTCTACAAGGGCTCCAGGGGAAAGAAGGACGGGGCCGAGCAGCTCGCGTGGATGCAGCAGCTCGCGGACTGGCAGCGCGAGGAGCCCGATGCCCACGAGCTCAAGCGAGCCTTTCCGGAGCTCGCCTCCGATGAGGTCTACGTCTATACGCCGAAGGGCGAGCTGAAGAACCTCCCGGCGGGCTCGACGCCGATCGACTTCGCGTACTCCGTCCACACGGACGTTGGTCACCGCACCGTCGGCGCGAAGATCAACGGTCGCATCGTCCCGCTCCACTACCGCCTGCAGACGGGCGATTTCGTCGAGATCCTCACCTCCAAGCAGGCTGGTCGCGGGCCGTCCCGGGACTGGCTCTCGCTGGCTGTCTCCTCGCGCGCGCGCAACAAGATCCGGCAGTGGTTCACGCGCGAGTCCCGCGAGGAGACGGAGCAGCGTGGGCGCGAGGCGCTCGAGACGAACCTGAAGCAGCACAACCTTCCGTACAAGAAGCTCGCCGGCTCGCAGCTCCTCGCCCAGGTCATCCGCGAGATGGGCTTCAAGAAGGCGGAGGACTTCTACCTCGCGCTCGGGTCGGGGAAGCTCCAGGTCTCCCAGGTCGTGAACAAGCTCCTCCAGCGCCTGAAGACGGAGGAGGGGATCGTCGAGGAGACAGTTCCCGTCAAGCCGAAGGCGCGGGAGGCGGTCGCGTCAGGAAACTTCGGGATCGTCGTCCCAGGGGTAGAAGACGTCCTCGTGCGGCTCGCCAAGTGCTGCACGCCCGTGCCGGGTGACGAGATCGCGGGCTACATCTCGCTCGGCAAGGGGATCACGATCCACCGCCAGGACTGCCCGAACGTGAAGTCACTCAAGCGCAATCCCGAGCGCTTCACGGACGTCGCCTGGGACGGCGGCGCCTCGCAGAGCTTCCGCGTCCAGATCGCTGTCGTTTCATGGGACCGCCCACGTCTGCTCGAGGACGTCGCGCGGACGTTCGCCGAGCACGGGGCGAACATCGTCGAGTACGGCGGGCACGTCCAGGACCAGATGGCGAAGAACTGGTACGTCGCCGAGGTCGGGGACATCAAGGCACTCCGGGGTCTCCTGAACGCCCTGCGAAACGTGGACGCGGTATTTGATGCATTTCGGGTCACGCCTTCGTAAGCCCGCGTAGTTTCGTTCGGCGGCATCACGCCACGAGATCGCGAGTAAAGCGGCCCGGTAGTTCGCCCTTTTGGCGAGGCGGTCAATCGACGCTCTCGGCGACAGCGTCTAGTGACCGTGTTGCGCGTGCACTACTGCGTGCCCTCGCCCGCGCGCAATTAGCCACCGGTTCGCCGGAAAGGCCGCCACGAAGGCGAGCGCGAGTCCGAGAGCCAGGCTCCACCAGAAGAGAGCGTCATCGAGTCCCGCGGCGAGCGCTCCCGGGACGAACACCACGAAGGCATTGTCGACCGTCTCCATGATCGAGATCGAGATCGTGTCGGCCGCAAAGGCGGTAGCGATGACGGTCCGAAGGGGCAAACGCGCACGCAGGAGCGGCCAGAGGGTGAACGAGTACCCAAACGGGAAAGCGAGCGCGACCGCGAGGGCAATGGAGGCCACGTCCCCCCAGCCGAGCGCCGTGGCTATCACCATGCCGAGAACCTCGCCGATGGCACAGCCGGTCAAGCAGTGCAGAGTGGCCATAAAAGCGATGCGGTTCAGAGATCCGGCCACGCCACGCCGCCCGTGTCCCACCCGACGAGGCTGTGCGCGGAGATGAGAAGCGTGACGCGCTCGAGGAACTTCCGATCGTCGGCCCCGAAGGCCGCAGGGCGATCCGAGTCGATGTCGATCTCCCCGACGACCCGGCCTTCGTAGACGATCGGCACGACGATCTCGCTCCGCGTGGATGGAAAGCAGGCCAGATAGCGGTCATCGGCGTTGACGTCGTCGACGATCTCCGTCACCCCGCTCGCGGCGGCGGAGCCGCAGATGCCCTGGCCGATCGGAATCCGGACGTGCTCGGTCGCCTCGGGCCCCTTCCAGGGCCCCAGCACGAGGTCGCCGTCCTCCACGAGATAGATCCCGACCCAGGAGTAGTGCTCGAACCGGTCATGGAGGACCTCTACTGTCCTCCGCAGAACCTCGTCGGCCTCGCTTTCGCGGTTGAGGATCCGGTCGACCGATTCGAGTGCCCCGCTGTAGTCGCTCACCGCGGCACCGCCAGCTCGAGGTCGGCTCCTTCGAAGGCGGAGATGACCTGTTTGTAGCCCTCGGGAATGGGCGTGGGGCATCGCTCGGCCAGCTCGACGAGCACCATCGTCTGCTCGGCCGTGCACATGAGGACGTCGTCGTCCACTCCATAGGCGGCGTACTCGTTCGTCATGCTCGAGCGGCCGATCCGCTTCGTCCGCACGAACACCTCCAGCAGGTCGTCGAACCGTGCGGGCGCCTCGTAGAGCACGTTCGAGGCGCGCATCACGAACTCGGAGGGACCATGGTCGAATGCCAGCAGGTCGAGATGGCGGTGGTATTCGACCCGGGCGTCGTCGAAGTAGGGGAGATAGCGCCCGTAGTAAACGATGCCCTGGGCGTCGGTGTCCGAGAAGCCCACCCGGGTCAGCGCGGAAAACTTGAAGGGCGGCTTTCGGTCGGTCGGCCGGCCCAGGTTCACGATCCGCATCCTAGCCGGGGCCTTTGGTTGAACTTTTGCCGGAAATCTGAAAACCTCACGCTGATTTTCGACCGGGACAACGACTGGGGGAACCTTTCAGCTACAAGCGCCTGACCCGGACGATCGACGTCCCGGCCGGCGGCGCCAATCTGTCGTTCTGGATTTCGCGCGACACGGAGCCCGATTGGGACTTCACGTTCGTCGAGGCCCACACCGTGGGGCAGGACGACTGGACGACGCTTCCGGACGCCAACGGGCACACGAGCCAGAGCACCGGGCCGAACGATCCGGATCTGGCGAGCTGCCCGGGCGGCTGGCGCGAGCTCCATCCCTGGCTCGACCACTACCAAACGTTCGACGGAGTCGGCGCTTGCACGCCGACTGGGACGACGGGTGAGTGGAACGCCGCTTCCGGCCGCTCGGCCGGCTGGGAGCAGTGGTCGATCGACCTCGGCGCCTACGCAGGCAAGCAGGTGGAGGTCTCGATCGCGTACGCGAGCGACTGGTCCGTTCAGGGACTCGGCGCCTTCGTCGACGACGTCAGCATCTCCACAGGTGCGTCGACGTCCTTCGAGACCGGCCTCGACGGCTGGACAGTGACGGGGCCGCCACCGGGCAGCGGTCCCAACTCGAACAACTGGACGCGCACGACCGCGGGCGGCTTCCCCGAAGGGGCCGTGGTGTCGACGCCGGATTCCATCTACATGGGCTTCGGCTTTCGAAGGAATCGCCACTCCGGAGGCCCGGAACGCAGTCATGCGCGCATCCATGGACTACCTGCTCCGCTAGTCGGAGCAACAAGCGGAACGCGAGGGCGGGGCTTCGGCCCCGCCCTCGTCGTTCTAGGAGCGGATCACCGTGAGGGCCTCGTCGCGCTTCTGTTCCATCAGCTTCGGATCGAGGGCTTCGAGATTCAACCGCAAGAGCGGTTCCGTGTTCGAGGGCCGCACGTTCATGTGCCAGTTCTCGGCCGTGACCGAGATGCCGTCCAGGTGCGAGATCTCGCCCTGCCCGGCGAAGTACTCCTTCAGCTCCTGGAGCTTCAGCGCGACGTCCTCCACCGGCATGTTCAGCTCTCCGGTAAGGAAGTAGCGCTCTCGATACGGCCTCAGGAGCTCGGAGAGCCGCTTGTCGCGTTTCGAGAGGAGCTCGAGCATGAGGAGCGCCGGGATCGTCCCGGAGTCGGCCTGATTGAAGTCCCGGAAGTAGTAGTGGCCGGAGACCTCTCCGGCGAACACGGCCCCCTCTTCGCGCATGCGGAGCTTGATGAAGGCGTGACCGACGCGGTTCATGAGTGGGATGCCGCCGGCCCGCTCGATCGTGTCGCGGACGGCCCAGCTAGCACGAACGTCATAGATGATCTTGGCGCCGGGCTCTCTCTCGAGGATCGATTCCGCCAGAAGGGCCGTCACGAAGTCGCCGGGAACGAACTCGCCCGTGTCGTCGACGAAGAGGCAGCGGTCCGCGTCCCCGTCGAAGGCGATCCCGAGGTCGGCCTTCTCCTCGAGGACCTTGCCGATGATGAACTCGCGGTTCTCGGGGAGAAGCGGGTTCGGCTCGTGATTCGGAAACGTCCCGTCTGGCTCGAAGAAGCAGGGCACTGCGTCGACCGGGAGGTGCTCCAGGACGGGGGGGAGCATGGCGCCGGCCATCCCGTTCGCGGCGTCGACCACGATCCGCAGCGGCTTGACGGCGGAAGAGTCGATGAATGACAGGACTTTCTCGACGAAAGCCGGATAGATGTCGACCTTTTCGGCCACGGCCGGGGTCTGACCCCGGCCGTGGCCCATAAGGCCGAGGGCGCGGTCGCGGATCTCGAGCAGGCCGGAATCGCCGCCCACCGGAAGCGCGCCTCGGCGGACGATCTTCATCCCGGTGTAGTCCTTGGGGTTGTGGGATGCGGTGACGGTGATGCCGCCGTCGAGGCCTAGCTCGCCGACGGCGAAGTAGAGCATCTCCGTGCCGATCATCCCGATGTCTTTGACCTCCGAACCACCTTCGGTGGCTCCCTCGATAACCGCAGCCGCAATCGAAGGTGAGGAAACACGCATGTCTCTCCCCACCGCGATCGACTTTGGCTCGAATTGCTCGACGAAGGCACGGCCGATCGCGTGGGCGCCCTCCTCGTCGAGTTCCGAGGGGTAGTGCCCACGCACGTCGTACGCCTTGAAGACCTTGGGGTCGAGCATCGCCGAGCGAATGCTACGAGCCCACGGGGAGCTCCGCTTCCAACTGACGTCTCATGCGCTCGAGCCACTGTTCGTCCGCGCTGCCACAGACGCGGCCCAGCGCCGTTCGCAGGTCGCGGGAGACGGCCGGAGGCCGCTCGCTGTCGACCGCGACGGCCAGATAGACCGTGCGGAGACGCCCGAGCGCCAAGCGAGCCGCCAGGCTGCGAACTAGAACCCGCGTGCCGTCCGGGCTCTCGATCTCGATCCCTCCGGGACGATCGCTGGGCGGGCCGACGCCGAGCGTCTTCCCAGGAGGTAGCGACCGCCTCACCCCCTGGCGGGAGAGCATCGTGGCGAGCGGATTGTTCGGATAGACGTTCCCGTGTCGCGGCTGTCCGATCGCGAGCCCCTTCTCACGGCCGCACCGTGCGCAGCGGATCCGCGCCGCCCACCGACCGCTCAAGGGCTCCACGTAGTCGATCAGCTCGTCGACGTGTCCGAAGGGCGGATGCCACCAGCACCGCCAGCGGCGGAGGGTTACGCCGGCCAAGCCTCTGCGAGCTTGAGCCGCGTCTGCTCGAGCGCCTCGGGCAGAACCTTGACGTCGGCGAGCACGGGCATGAAGTTCGTGTCGCCGGTCCAACGCGGAACCACGTGCAGATGGACGTGGTCGATCACACCGGCGCCGGCGATCCGACCGAGGTTCCAGCCCAGGTTGAACCCCTGCGGTCGCATGGTCTCGGCCAGCGCCGCCAAGCCCAGGGCCGCCAGTCGGTGCACCTCCAGCGCCTCGTCTACGTCGAGCTCGCCGAACTCGCCTTCGTGCCTGTTCGGAGCGACCATGAGATGGCCGGACGCGTAGGGATACTTGTTCAGCATCACGAAGACTCTCTCGCCCCGGTGCACGATCAGGCCCGCCTCGTCCGCACCGTCACGCGCCCGACAAAAGACGCAGCCCTCCTGCTCGTCCGCGCTCTCGATGTACTCGAGACGCCAGGGCGCCCAGAGCTGCTTCACAGCCAGCGGCGCCAGCGAAAGACGCCGAGCAGAAGGCTTCCGACGCCCAGGATGATCCCGAGGAGCACCCAGAAGGCTTCCCTGGTCCCGAATCCGGGGAACTCGACGTTCATGCCGAAGATGCTCGCGAGCAGGGTCAGCGGGAGGAGAATGACGCTGACGACCGTCAGGATCTGGAGGCGATATTGCTGGCGGTGGGAGATGATGGACTCGTTCGTCGACTCGAGCCCTTCGATCACCTCCTTGTAGTTGTCGAGCAGATCCCAGATCCGCTCAGCCGCATCGACGATGTCGTCGAAATAGAACTCGAGCTCCGGCTCCGCCGGGAGAAAGCGCTGCGTGTAGCGCTCCAGCACGCGAAGCGTGGCACGTTCGGGCTTGATGATCTTGCGGTACGCGATGATCTCCTGCTTCGCGTCGGAGATGTCCCGCACGACGTCGTCGGAGCGGCCTTCGAAGAGGTCGTCCTCGATGGCGTCGAGCTTCCAGCCGATCTTGTCCAGGATCGGAAAGCAGTAGTCGAAAAGGTCGTCGAGGACGTGGTAGAGGAGGTAGCCCGAGCCCTTCGAGAAGAGCTCGTCGCGGCGCTCCGGATCCTCCTCGCAACGGCGGAAGAGGTACGTGACCGGGAGCAGCTCCACGTTCGGGAGCGTGATGAGGAAGTCCGGCCCGATGAACATGTCGAGCTCGGCTGCGTTCAGCCGCTGGA
>Ga0307415_100000291_pt1 | contig 21690 bp, 2 predicted proteins | sample DK1Cmetagenome_FD_204524 | JGI IMG/M metagenome (GOLD analysis project Ga0307415, IMG submission 204524) | Maize rhizosphere microbial communities from greenhouse at UC Davis, California, United States - DK15-C-2 | ecosystem: Host-associated > Plants > Roots > Rhizosphere > Soil | place: USA...
CTCGCTCGTCGGCTACTTCGTTAACCCCCTTGTGTTCCGAGCGACAGTCTCTGCCGATGCCACGTTTGAATCTTTGCTCGCACAGGTGCGCCGAAGCGTGTTGGACGCTTTCGAGCACCAACACTATCCATTCTCGACGTTGGTGGAGCGCCTTCAGGCGGCGCGCGATCCCTCACGCTCGCCGCTCTTTCAGGTCATGTTCTCGATGCACAAGGCCCACCTGCCGGGTGACGAAGGGCTGTCGTTGTTCGCGTTGGGTGAGGCAGGCGCGCGAATGAATCTTGGTGGACTTAAGTTGGAATCCTTGCCGCTCAAGCGGCGCGTTGCACAGTTTGATCTCACGCTCATGATGGCCGAAGCGGGCGAAGAACTGTACGGGAGTTTCGAATACAACACAGACCTCTTTGACGCAGCAACGATCGAACAGGTGGCGCAAAGCTTTCAGACCTTACTCGACGCAGTCGTCGCAAACCCGGCTAAAAGAATTTCCCGCCTGCCTCTGTTACGAGGAAATCTCTCGCGCAAAGACGCAAAGGCGCAAAGAAATCCTTCAAGAAACGGGGCAGCGCTTTGCGACTTTGCGCCTTTGCGCGAGAGCATCCATCAATTATTTGAGCGGCAAGCTGCGGCGAGGCCGGACGCTACTGCGGTCGTGTTTGCCGAGCAGCATCTCTATTATCGAGAACTCAACGGACGGGCAAACAAGCTGGCGCGACATCTTCGACGAGTAGGCGTTGGACCAGAGTCGCTCGTCGGAATCTACATCGAACGCAGCGCAGAGATGATCGTCGGGCTGCTCGGAATTCTCAAAGCGGGCGGCGCATATGTTCCGCTGGACACCTCCTATCCGCAAGAGCGCGTCGCGTTTCTGCTCGAGGACGCTCGCGTTGAGGTGCTCGTCACGCTGGAGAATTTGTTGGGCGAGCTTTCAAATCACAAGTCGAACCTCGTATGTCTCGACCGCGACTGGAAACAAATTGAATGCGAGAGAGACGACAACCTCGACTGCAATGTCTCGTCGGATAACGCCGCTTACGTGATCTATACCTCCGGTTCCACCGGCCGGCCGAAAGGCGTGGTAGTGTCGCACCAAAATGTCTTACGGCTATTTACTGTGACGAGAAATTGGTTTGATTTTTCGCACCATGACGTTTGGACGCTCTTTCACTCATACGCTTTCGATTTTTCAGTGTGGGAATTGTGGGGCGCGCTCCTTCACGGCGGCCGTGTGGTTGTCGTCCCTTACTTCGTGAGCCGAACGCCGGAAGCTTTCCGCGAGTTGCTCCATCGAGAAGGCGTCACGGTTCTCAATCAAACACCATCTGCATTCCGCCAGCTCATGTTCGTGGACGAGAGTGCTGGTGAAGCAGAAAGACTGAATCTGCGCCTGGTGATCTTCGGCGGCGAAGCACTCGAACCTCAGGCCCTGCGCCCGTGGCTCGAACGATACGGAGATGAGCGACCGCAATTGGTCAACATGTATGGCATCACGGAAACGACAGTTCACGTTACTTACCGCCGGATCAGGATGGCTGATCTCGAGTCAGGACGTCGAAGCGTAATCGGCGACGCAATCATCGACTTGCAGGTGTACGTGTTGGACCAGTACCAGCAACCCGTGCCGGTGGGCGTAGCAGGTGAGTTGTGCGTTGCCGGCGACGGATTGGCACGTGGGTATCTGCATCAGCCGGGACTCACGGCGGAGCGGTTTCTCCCAGATCCATTCGGCAGCAGTGCGGGAGCGAGGTTGTATCGATCAGGCGATTTGGCGCGTCAGTTGAGCGTTAGTGAAATCGAGTATCTGGGGCGAATAGATCAGCAGGTAAAAATACGCGGCTTTCGTGTCGAGCCCGGCGAGATTGAAGCGACACTTAACGAGCATTCCGCGGTGCGGGAAAGTGTTGTCATCGCGCATGAGGAAGCGACGGGTGATAAGCGCCTGGTGGCTTATGTTGTGGCCAGAGATGGTGAGCCGTTTTCGGCAGAAGACTTACGCAATCACCTGCAACAGATGTTGCCCGACTACATGCTGCCCGCTGTTTTCGTGGAGATGAAGGCGCTGCCGCTGACGTTGAACGGCAAGATCGATCGCCGCGCATTGCCTGCGCCAGAAGAGGTCGCAGTCAGACCGAAGAAGAGCTTTGAAGCTCCTCGTGGCGAGACTGAACAGATACTGGCTGATATCTGGTCTGATGTGCTGGGCATTAAACCCGTCGGTATTAATGACAACTTCTTCGAGATGGGCGGCGACTCGATCCTCAGCATTCAGATCGTCGTGCGCGCCAAAGAGGCGGGCATATATCTGACACCCAAACAATTGTTTCAGCACCAAACTATCGCGGAGTTGGCTCAGCTAACCGGCACACTGCCCGAAGCAAGAGAATCAACCTCTGAAGAGCCTGGGCCAGTCAAGTTGGACCAGCGGCAGTTGGAGAAGCTTGCGAAGTTTGGCGGTGAGATCGAAGACACCTACCCACTCACACCAACGCAGCAGGGAATCCTCTTTCACAGTCTCTCAGAGCCTGATAGCGGAGTCTACACGACACAATTAGTCTGCGAGTTGAGAGGTGGTCTTGACGAAGAAGCGCTTCAAGCTGCCTGGCAAACAGTCGTTCGGCGTCATCAGTCTTTGCGCACCAACTTCGCGTGGGATGTCTGGACGGAACCGATTCAAGTCGTCAGACGGGAAGTTGACGTGAAAATGAATCGGGAGGATGGGACGCAGTTCAGCCACGAACGACAGGAAGAGTTTTTAGAAGAATATTTGCGGCGCGATCGCGAGCGAGGGTTTGACTTTAAACAGGCGCCGCTCCTGCGCCTCGCTTTATTCAGGAGATCAGATGAAGAGTACGTTTTCGTCTTCAGCTATCATCATCTGCTGATCGACGGCTGGTCGCTTTCGATCATTTTGCAAGAAGTCTTCGCTATTTATGACGCCAGCAGTGCTGGGCAAGAGCTGCGTCTGAAAGAGTCACGCTCATTTAGAGACCACGTAGTTTGGTTGGGCCAACAGGATCAGGCCGCAGCAGAGAATTTCTGGCGCGAGACGCTCAAAGCATTTACCGAGCCCACTTCGCTTGGGATCGAAAACACGCATCCGACTTTAGCCGAGCAGGAGCAGGGCTACGGTGAAGAGTCGCTTCATCTCTCCAAAACTTCGACAGAGTCGCTGCAAACCTTCGCCCGCCAGAACCAACTCACCTTGAGTACTCTTCTGTACGGAGCATGGTCCATACTGCTCAGCCGCTACAGTGGAGAGCGCGACGTCGTCTTCGGCGTCACGTCTTCGGGTCGGCCGCCTGATTTAAGAGACTCGGAGGCGATGGTCGGCCTCTTTATCAACACGCTGCCTCTGCGAGTTAACGTCCCATCGGATCAGTTTCTCATTCCCTGGTTGCAGGAGTTGCAAGAGCGGTTGGTCGAATTGCGCCAGTACGAATATAGCTCGCTTGTGCAGGTGCAGGAATGGAGCGACGTGCCGCGTGGCCGGGCACTCTTCGAAAGCATCTTTGTGTTCGAGAACTATCCCGTAGACTCCTCACTTGCGGCTAGACGTGACGTCCCTGAGATCAGCGGTCTTCGTTCAATCGAACAGACGAACTACCCGTTGACGATCGCAGCGGAGCCAGGTGTGCAGTTGTCGTTGCACGCCGGCTACAAAACGGATCGCTTTGACACGGCGGCTGTCTGCCGAATGCTTCGCCATCTCGAAACATTGCTCGAAGGAATGATTGCCCGTCCGCAACAGCGTGTTTCGGATCTGTCGCTCTCGAGTGCAGCCGAAAGAGAGTTGCTCATACGCGAGTGGAACGAAACTCACGCGGACTTTCCCAGTCTTACCCTGCACGAACTATTCGAACGGCAAGCTGAGACGACGCCGGATGCTGTCGCTCTGATCTTTGAAGGCGAGCGGCTGAGTTATCGAGAGTTGAATGGTCGCGCCAACGGGTTGGCCCATTATCTTCGCGGATTGGGTCTGCGGCGTGGAGCGCTGGTCGGAGTCTGTTCAGGACGCGGCCCGGAGCTGATCATCAGCTTGCTGGGAATTCTAAAAGCAGGCGCAGCATTCTTGATAATCGATCCCGAGTATCCGAAAGAGCGGCTTGCCTGCATGCTCGCCGACGCACAGCCATTCCACGTCATTTATTCACCGATTATACAGATTCCGCAGGTTACTTCTGCGCCATCTGTGGAAACCTCTGGCGACGATCTCGCTTACGTCATCTACACATCGGGCTCAACGGGTGAACCGAAGGGTGTAATGATTTCCCATAGGTCGATCTCTAATCACATGCAATGGTTCGCTCGCGAGTTCCCGCTCGTTGCCTCAGATCGAACGTTGTTGAACCATTCGATCAGCTTTGACGCCGCGGTGGACCAGATATTTCAGCCCCTTATTACGGGCGCAGGTCTGGTAATAGTCCCTCCCGATCGGCAATACGACATCGACTACCTGGTCCAATTGATCCGCGAAGAACAGGTGACGGTGCTGGACGTTGTGCCGACGTTGTTCAAAGCACTCGTAGAAGATGAGCGGATTAGTCAATGCGGAAGTCTACGGCGTGCGATTAGTAGCGGCGAAGCGCTTTCAGTCACGTTGAAAAACAGCGTACTCCGGTTGTTACCGCAAGTAGAGCTCGTGAATTTATACGGACCAACGGAAGGGTCGATCACGGCCACCTATTACAGGTGCAGCCCGGAGACAGGCGATCGGACCGTTCCGATAGGCAGGCCTGTTGCAAACGCCCAAGTCTACATCCTCGACGACAATTTAGAACCTTTACCACGAGGTATCGCGGGGGAGATTTACATCGGCGGGAACGGATTGGCATGGGGCTATTTGAATCGTCCGCAGCTCACGGCAAGGAAGTTCATCCCGGATCCGTTCTCCGCAGCAGCAGGCGCGCGTCTTTATAAGACGGGAGATTTGGGCAGGTTCTCGGCGAATGGAAACGTAGAGTACGCCGGACGAGTGGATACCCAGGTGAAGGTGAGAGGTTTCCGCATCGAGCTGGGTGAGATCGAGGCGAAATTAAAAGAGCACGAGGGGGTCAAAGATGCTGTAGCTATCGCGTCAGAGGACGAAAAAGGGCATAAGCGGTTAGTAGCTTATGTGATCGCTGGTCGTGAACCGGCAGTCACTCCGGACGAAGTGCGCAGGTATTTAAAGGACAAACTTCCAGAGCACATGATACCTGCCGCGGTTGTGTTCCTGGACCATCTCCCGCTTACGCTGAGTGGCAAAGTGGATGTGTTAGCACTTCCGGCGCCGGAAGAGATCAAGACTGAAGAAGACTACATAGCACCTCGCACAGCGGTGGAAAAGGAGTTCGCGCGGATTTGGCAAGAGGTGCTCGGACTTGAACGAGTCGGAATAACGGACAACTTCTTCGAACTGGGCGGGGATTCAATCGTCAGCATACAGATTGTGGCTCGCGCCAGAGACGCAGGGCTATTAATCACGCCGAAGCAGGTCCTTCAAAACGGATCCATTTTAGAGCTTGCCGGTGTAACACAAACCTCGTACACACAGGCGGCGGAAGAGGAACCCGGTGACGGCATTATTCCTTTGACGCCGATTCAACACTGGTTCTTTGAACAGCATTTGCCGGATCCTCACCACTACAACCAGGCCATCATGCTCGGGTTGAAGCAGCCTCTTAATGCTGACCTGCTGGAGAAGACTCTCGAACAACTGATCGAGCACCACCACGCGCTGCGGCTGCGGTTCGAGCGCGGAGCCCGAGACTGGAAACAGGCGATCGCCGCGCGCGAGACTCACCAGGTTTTCAAGTGCGTAGATTTGTCATCCCTCACTCCCGAAGCACAAACGGCTGAGATCAACCGGGTCGCAGATGAGACGCAGTCGAACTTTGATTTGAGCAATGGGCCAATCATCCGCGCCGTCTATTGCGATCTCGGAGCCGCAAGGCCGCACCGGCTGTTAATCGTCATTCATCACCTCGCAGTTGACGGCGTGTCGTGGCGGATATTGCTCGATGACATGCAACGCGCTTACGAACAGTTGCAGCGCGGGGAAGACGTAACACTTCCTCCGAAGACGCTTTCTTTCAAGCGTTGGTCCGAATTGCTCGGCGCGCAAGCGCAATCTGCGGCACTGCGGGAAGAGCTGGAATATTGGACCATGGAATCTCGCCGTGACGTCGGAAAGGTACCAATTGATCGTGCGGGAGACAATACGGTGGATTCGGCGCGCAGTCTCACGGTCTCCTTAACGACTGAGGAGACGCGTCTCCTACTGCAAGAAGTACCGCGCGCGTATCGAACTCAGATCAATGACGTGCTGCTCGCAGCGTTGGCCCAAGCGCTCGCGGAGTGGACGGGGGAGAAAAGAGTGCTTGTGGACCTTGAAGGACACGGGCGAGAAGAGATCGTCGAAGGCTGCGACCTTTCGAGGACCGTCGGATGGTTCACCACGATCTTCCCCGTGCTACTCGAGGTGAGCAATTCTGCCGCGCCGGGAGAGACGTTGAAGTCGGTAAAAGAACAACTGCGGCGCGTGCCGAATAGAGGCATTGGTTATGGTCTGCTCAGATATCTGCGCGGCGACGAAACAATCTCCACTCAGTTGGAAAAACTTCCGCAGGCGCAGGTGAGCTTTAACTACCTGGGCCAACTCGATCAGGTCTTCAGTGACGGGATTACACTTTTTATCTTAACGAGCGATCCGGTTGGTCAGTCACGCGGCAAGCTCGGAAGACGCAAGTACCTGATCGAAATAGATGGAGCTGTGAGAAACGGGCGGCTTCAGGTCGAGTTGGTCTACAGCAACGAACTACACAGGCAACAGACTATCAAAGCAGTGGCCGAAAGCCTCATCAGAAGGCTACGGAAACTGATCGAGCATTGCGTGTTACGCGAAGTGCGGGAATACACGCCCTCCGATTTTCCGTTAGCCCGCTTGAACGAACGGCAGCTAGCGCAGATTCAAAGAACAGCCGGACCGATAGAAGATGTTTATCCCCTGTCGCCAATGCAGGAAGGCATGCTCTTCCACAGTATCTATGGAGCAGACAGCGGCATCTACACGACCCAATTAATTTGCGAGCTGAACGGGCGTCTGAACGAAGACATGTTCGAGCGGGCGTGGCAAGCAGCGGTAGATGCACACGCGGTGCTCAGAACCGGCTTTGAATGGGAGGCCGTGGAAGAACCCGTGCAGGTGGTCAGGCGATCAGTGAAAGTGCGCCTCAAGCGCGAGGATTGGAAGAGTTTTGGCCGCCGAGATCAGGAAGAAAATTTAGAGAAGTACCTGCGGCGAGAGCGTGAGCAAGAGTTCGATCTGAAGCAGGCACCGCTGATGCGTCTGGCCCTCATTAGAATGGCTAACGACAAGAGCTTGTTTATTTGGACCAGCCATCACTTGCTACTGGACGGATGGTCGCTGCCCATTGTCTTCAACGACGTACTCACGGCCTACGACAGGCTACGCCGCGGAGAGCAGGCATCAGTGAAGCCCGAACGCGGTTATCGAGACTACATCGCCTGGATCAAAAAGCAGGACTTGCGAGCAGCAGAGAGCTTCTGGCGGCGATTGCTTGAAGGATTCAAGTCACCGACTCCGCTGCCCAACCACGGGATCCCGGCCACTGGCTATTACCAGTATGCAGAACAGGAAATTCAACTGCCGGAACCTGCAACCGCAAGGATGCAGAGGTTCGCACAACGATACCAGTTGACGCAGAACACCCTGGTTCAGGGTGCGTGGGCTTTGTTGTTGAGTTCGTTGAGCCGAAGGGAAGACGTCGTCTTCGGTGTCGTTGTGTCGGGACGCTCGGCGCGGGTAACGGGAGTCGAATCAATGGTCGGGCTCTTCATTAACACCCTGCCGGCGCGCGCGACGATCACACCCGATGCAGAGCTGACTGTTTGGCTCAAACAAATGCAGGCACAGCAGACGGAGATCAGCCAGTACGAATATAGCCCGCTGGCTCGCGTGCAGGCATGGAGTGAAGTTGAACCTGGGAAGCCGCTCTTCGAGAGCATCTTCGTTTTCGAGAACTATCCCGGGAGTGCGACAGACGTCCATGGCGATCTTCGTGTGGTAAGTGCCAGCTCTGTCGAGAGATCAAACTACCCACTCACCGTGTGGGCGATACCGGGGCGAGAGTTGGTGCTGAGGATTGGATACGACAAGCGACGTTTTCATAACGAGTGGATCAGCCAGCTCTTGCAGGACTACCAAACTTTGCTTGAACAGATTTCGGAGGCACTTTGGGTCAAGGATCTTTTACCCACAAAGAAGCACAAGATCTACAAAATGAATTGCTGAGATTTTTCGTGCCTCTTTGTGATCACCAAACTATTCACGAACGATTCGAGCGGCAGGCTGCGGCGCTGCCTGGTGCAATCGCCGTTAGCTTTAATGACGAGCGGTTGACTTACCGTGAACTTAACGCGCGATCAAACAGATTGGCCCATTATCTCCGCAGCCTCGGAGTTGGACCAGAGACCTGCGTCGGGATTCTCGTCGAACGCTCCCATGAAATGGTTGTAACCATACTCGGTGTTCTCAAGGCTGGCGGTTGCTACCTGCCTTTGGACCCTGCCTACCCGATGGAGCGTCTCTCTTTCATGCTCGAGGACGCGCGTGCATCGTTGTTGCTGACCAGTGAGGCATCAAGCGCGATGATGTTTGAGCGTCTTTTGCCGGTCGCCTGTCTCGATCGCGACTTAGAAGAGATCGCAGCTCAGAGCACCGAGAATCTGCCGCCCGTCGCTTCTGCCGAGAACCTGGCCTATGTCATCTACACCTCGGGTTCGACGGGCCAACCAAAAGGAGTTGCAGTGAGCCATGCCAACGTGGCACGTCTCTTCGATACCACTCACGAATGGTTCGGTTTTGATGAGCGCGATGTGTGGACACTCTTTCATTCTTGCGCTTTCGATTTCTCCGTTTGGGAACTGTGGGGCGCGCTTCTCTATGGCGGAAGAGTAGTGGTGGTCCCCTTCGCCGTGAGTCGTGATCCTCTGACTTTCTATGAGCTGCTGCGACAGCAGTGCGTGACAGTGCTCAATCAGACGCCGTCGGCCTTTTGGCAACTAAGCCACGCGGAAGAAGATCTGCTGAAAAGAGACAGTGACGTACAAAAAGAACTCGCCCTGCGACTAATAATCTTCGGTGGTGAGGCGCTCGAACTACAAAAGCTCGAGTCCTGGTTGGACCGCCATGGAGATGAGCGTCCGCAACTCGTCAACATGTATGGCATCACCGAGACGACGGTCCACGTTACTTACAGGCCGATTACACGCGACGATTTAAATGCCGGAAGAGGCAGTGTGATCGGCAGAGCGCTGCCAGACTTGCAACTCTACCTGCTCGATAGTGATTTGCGTTCGCTCCCCGATGATGCTGAGGGCGAAATTTACGTCGGTGGGGCTGGAGTTGCGCGCGGTTACTTAAACCGTCCCGATCTGACGGCAGAACGCTTCGTACCCGACCCTCTCAGCCGCGAGCCTGGCAGACGTCTCTATCGCACAGGCGACTTGGCGGTTCGTGTGCAGGGCGACGATCTGGAATATCAGGGTCGTGCCGACGAGCAGGTGAAGATTCGTGGATTCCGCATTGAACCAGGAGAAGTTAATGCGGCGCTCGCGCGGCATCCTGCCATCCGAGAAAGCGTCATCCTGGCAAGAGAAGACGCACGCGGAGAAAAGCGACTGGTAGCGTATTGCGTCTGCAACGGCCTTGCGCGTCCTACCGGTGGCGACCTGCACGAGTTCTTAAAAGATAAGCTGCCGAGTCATATGATCCCGTCTGCCTTTGTCTTTCTTGACGCCCTTCCGCTAACTCCAAATGGCAAGATCGATCGCAAACTTCTGCCTTCGTCCGATCTAATCGAGCCCGAACCGGGAGCAACTTTCGTCGCGCCGCGCACAAACGTCGAGCAAGCGCTCGCGGAGGTTTGGGCGGAAACGCTTGGTATGCGGCGCGTCGGAATTGATGACAACTACTTCACCTTGGGCGGAGACTCCATTCTCAGCATTCGAGTGCGTGCCGGCATGTTGGAGCGAGGGTTCGACTTTTCCCTCGAGCAACTCTTCAGGCACCCGACGGTTCGTGGACTTGCCGAACACGTCAGCGTCGCCGAAAACCATGTGCCCGAAGAATCCCAGCAGCCGCCGTTCAGTCTGATCTCGGAAGAAGACCGTCGCAAAGTGCCACCAGCGATAGAGGATGCGTATCCGCTGTCCCGGTTACAGGCCGGCATGGTGTTTCATAGCGAATATAGTCCCGACTACCTTATCTACATCAGCAGCCTGCAGTTGCGCCTTCCACTCGATATCGAGAAGTTGCAGGCCACGCTCGACCAGATGGCGAGCCGCCACGAGATGTTGCGCACGTCGTTCGCCCTCACCGGCTTCAGCGAACCTTTACAGCTTGTTCACCAAACCACCCAGCTTCCCTTGCTCGTCGAAGATTTGCGCCAACTCTTGCCGGCTGGGCAGAAAAATCGAATAGCTGAATGGATCACGAACGAAATGCGCAGGGGGTTTGATTGGACCAGGGCCCCGCTACTCCGTTTTCACCTGCACCTGCTCGCGGATGACTCGGTTCAGTTTACGATGAGCGAGCCTTTCTTCGACGGCTGGAGCGTGGCCTCGTTCTTCACTGAATTCTTCGAGCGCTACATAGCACTACTGAACGGAAAATCAATTTCCACCGAGCGCCTCGCGGCGTCGTACAGAGATTTCGTCTCGTTGGAACGCGAGGCACTGCAGTCCGAGCAGTGTCGAAATTATTGGACCATGACTCTCGCCGGCGCTAAGGCCAGCCGTCTCGCTCGTCGACCATTCACCCAGTCGGATGCCAATGCTCGCGAAGTCATGCGCGTTGAGGTTCAGGTCCCGGCGGAAGTTTCCGATGGTCTAAAGCGGTTGGCCCAGTCGCTTGAGGTCCCGCTAAAGAGCGTTCTCCTGGCCTCGCACATGAAGGTCTTGAGCCTGCTTACGGGACAGTCAGGCGTGCTTACAGGGTTGCTGATCAATGGACGACCGGAGCAGGCGGACGGTGAGCAAATCCTTGGAGCTTTTCTTAATACGGTGCCGTTACGCATGGAGTTGAGCGGCGCCACGTGGGCCGATCTTGCGCAGCGCGCTTACGCAGCCGAAAACGAATTACTGCCATTCAGGCGATACCCGATTCAAGAATTGCAAAGAGTCCACGGCGCGGAGCAGTTATTCGACACAGTCTTCAACTACACACACTTTCATGTTACCGATCGCTTGCGCGGAGTTGACGGCCTGGAAGTCCTCGACGTTGACGGCACGGAGCAGACCTACTACCCGCTGACGGTGCAGTTCAACATGGACCATCTTTCATCACTGATCGAGCTGGCTCTTGATTATCGGACCATAGAACTCGGCGAAGAACAGGCGAGGGAAATCGCCGGTTACTACAGCCAGGTGCTTGCGGCAATGAGCGCGAAGCCTGCGGCGCGTCATGAAGCGGTGTGCTTGCTTTCGGATGAAGAACAGCGTCGTCTGTTGGTGGAATTGAATGAAACCGCCGCACCGTTCTCCGAAGAGAAGTGCGTGCATCAGTTGTTCGAGGAACAAGTGGAGCGCGCGCCGGACGCGATTGCCGTCCGCTTTGGCAAAGAGGAACTGAGCTATCGCGAATTTAATGTGCGCGCGAACAAGCTCGCTCGGTACCTACGAGGATTGGGAGTCGGCCCAGAAGTACTCGTCGGAATCTTTACAGATCGTTCGCCGGAGATGTTGGTCGGGTTAATCGCGATATTGAAAGCAGGTGGAGCGTATCTCCCACTCGATCCGGAATACCCGCCCGAACGCATTGGTTTCATGATCGACGACTCGCAAGCGCGGGTGGTCTTGACGCAGAGTGCTCTTCTTCATTGCCTTCCAGACACGGCGACACCGGCCATTTGCCTCGCTATAGACAGTTCAATCTTTTCTGATGAGAGCAGTGAAAATCTTCAGGCCGCGGCGGTGCCGGATAACCTCGCCTATGTGATCTACACGTCCGGCTCGACGGGCCGGCCCAAGGGAGTACTGGTTGTTCATCGCGGAGTGACGAACATGATCGAAGCCTCCCTCAAGCTGTTTGAGATCAATAGCGGTAGCCGAATATTGCAAGCGGCCTCACTCAGTTTCGACGCTTCGGTCCTCGAGATCTTCATGGCTCTATGCGGAGGAGCCACACTCCACCTGTCGCGCCGCGAAGTGCTGGCGTCGGGAACGGAACTGGGCCAATTACTGCGTGATGACGCCATCACGAATATAGCTGTAACGCCTTCTCTATTAGATACCATCCCCGACGGACAATATCCGGCACTGCACACAATCATTGTGGGCGGCGAGGCCTGCAGTGCAGAGACCGCAGGGCGTTGGTCGCGTGGGCGGTCACGCGGGCGGCGAGTGTTCAACGCCTACGCGCCGACGGAAGCGACCGTTTACGCGACGACAGTCCAGTTCGCAGACGAAGATCGTATTCCGCCTCTCGGTTGGCCCATCTCCAACATGCAAGTCTATCTGTTGGACCAGCACCTCCGGCCTGTGCCAATCGGCATAACCGGCGAGATTCACGTCGGCGGCGTCGGTCTCGCGCGCGGTTATTTGACGCATCCGACGTTGACGGCAGAGCGATTCATCCCCGACCCGTTCAGCCGGAAACCCGGCGCGCGTCTGTACAAGACAGGCGACCTGGCGCGCTTTCACTCCGGCGGTGAAATTGAATTCATTGGCCGAGTGGACCAGCAGGTGAAACTCCGGGGTTTCCGCATTGAACTCGGCGAGATTGAGACTGTTTTGGGCCAGCATCCCAGCGTACGAGAGGCGGTCGTGGTTGCACGTGAGGACGCGTCCGGCGATAAGCGGCTGATCGCCTATCTGGTAATGCGTGAAGAGCCACCGCCAGCCGCAAGTGAGATGCGTGACTATTTAAAAAAGACAGTGCCGGAGTACATGGTGCCTGCCTCTTTCGTTGTGCTCGAGGCTCTGCCGCTTACCGCGACCGGGAAAGTCGATCGCAATGCGCTGCCCGAGCCTGAGCAGGTGAGGCCCGAACTGGCCCAGGTCTACGTCGCGCCGCAGACGGCGGTAGAGGAAGTGCTCTGCGGCATTTTTTCGGAGGTACTTCAGGTCGAGCCCGTCGGCGTGCGCGACAGCTTTTTTGAACTGGGCGGCCACTCGTTGTTAGCCACGCAGATCTCGTCAAGAGTGCGATTAGCTTTTCAAGTGGAGTTACCGCTGCGAAGGCTGTTCGAGGCGCCGACTGTCGAGGGACTAGCGAAGGCTATCCTGGACCATTGCGAAGAACGCGAAAGAGTGGAGCAGACGGCCGAGTTGTTGCTGAAGCTCTCCACGCTCTCTGATGAAGAAGCCGGGAGGTTATTTAACGCCAAAGGCGTTGGCTAATTTCAGCCCAGGGTTCGAGCGCAGCGAGAACCCTGGGTTAGGAACCAATGTGGTTTATTGAATCCTGAAAGGGTTCGCCAATTGGCGAACGCTTTCAGCGTTTCGATTTCAAAATTGATTTAGTGACCCAGGGTTTTCGCTGCGCTCAAACTCTGGGCTGAAATTAGCGAACGCCTTCGGCGTAGGGAGCCAGAGCGATGAGTAGCTCGACCAAAGTGATGTTGGAACTCTCCGGAAAGAAGCGGGCGGTCTTGGAGGCTTTGCTGCGTGAGCGGGGAATCGGAGACGCGAAGACCGAACGAATTCCTCGTCGCACAGATTGCGGACCTGCCCCGCTGTCATTCGCCCAACAGCGGATTTGGTTCCTGGATCAACTCGAGCCTGAGAACCCACTCTACAACATACACACCGGGGTAGAACTTCTGGGGCCGCTCAACGTGCCGGTGTTGCAGCGAAGCATCGCCGAAATCCTCAGACGGCACGAGGCCCTGCGCACCACTTTTGCGGTGATCGAGGATCGCCCGGTTCAGGTAATCAATCAGAACGCAATCTTCAAGCTACCAGTGCACGATCTGCAAGAACTAGACGAAAGCCAACGCCGGTTGAAAGTGAGCGCGTGGGCCGAAGAAGATGCGCACCGCCGGTTCGATCTCACGAAAGGACCACTGCTACGGGCGAACCTTTTACGGCTGGGCGAAACCGAGCACGTGCTTCTTTTGACAATCCATCACATCATTTCCGATGGGTGGTCAGTGGGCGTGTTCGTGCGAGAACTGGCGGCGCTCTACGAAGCATACACTGCTGGACGCCCTTCACCGCTTCAAGAGCTGTCGATCCAATATGCGGACTTCGCTGCCTGGCAAAGAGATTGGTTGCAAGGTGAACGACTCGAAGAGCAACTCTCCTATTGGAGAGCACAACTGTCCGATGCCCCGCCGCTTCTCGAACTACCAACCGATAGACCACGCCCGCCGGTGCAATCTTATAAAGGCGCTCACGAAACTCTCGTTTTATGCGAGTCTCTGAGTCGATCGCTAAAGGAGTTGAGCCGCCGTGAAGGTGCGACGCTGTTCATGACGCTACTTGCGGCTTTCTCAACTCTGCTCTACCGCTATTCGGGCCAGCGCGACATCCTCCTCGGTACACCAATAGCCAACCGCAATCGTGCGGAGACAGAAAGCCTGATCGGTTTCTTTGTTAACACACTGATCTTCCGCACTCGACTCTCAGAGCAGATGACATTTCGCGAATTACTGTGCCAGGTGCGTGAGACGGCTCTGGAGGCATACGCGCACCAGGACTTGCCTTTCGAGAAACTGGTCGAAGAGTTGCAGCCGGAGAGGAGCCTCAGTCACTCACCCGTCTTCCAGGTGATGCTCGATCTACAAAATGCCCCGATGCGTGATCTGGAGCTACAGGGGCTGCGGCTGACGCCACTGCCATTCGATAGCCGCATGGCGAAATTCGACCTGGTTCTGACAGTCGGCGAAACGGATGGACGACTGAGTGGTCAACTCGAATACAACACTGACTTGTTCGACGGAGGAACCGTCAGGCGTATGGCCCGACATCTGGAGCATTTGTTGGAGACCGCGGTTTCAAACCCTGACGAGCAAGTTTCGCGACTTCCATTGCTGACTGACGACGAGCGGCACCAAATCCTGTTCGAGTGGAACGACACTCAAGTAGAGAACGAGCCATCTCTCTGCATACATGAAGTGTTCGAGCAGCAGGCCGCAGCAAAGCCCCACGCTGTCGCACTGGTCCATAAAGATGAACAGTTGACTTACCGAGAACTCAACGAGCGGGCCAACAAGTTGGCCCATCACTTGCGAAGGCTGGGCACAGGACCGGAGAGTTTGGTGGGTGTTTGCCTTGAACGCTCGGCTGAGGCAGTCGTTGCGATTCTCGGCGTTCTCAAAGCCGGCGGCGCTTATCTGCCACTTGATCCGTCCTATCCGCGTGAACGTTTGTCCTGGATGTTGGCGGATGCGGGTGCGGAGATCGTAATCACAGAGCAATACTTGGAGCGCGACGCGGGCGAGATTGAAACGCAGATTAACGCGGATTTTAAAACCACGATTAATAGCGAGAAACTGGCTTACCTCATCTACACTTCAGGCTCGACAGGCACACCGAAAGGCGTTCTGGTCTCGCACCGCAACCTGGTCCATTCGACGTTTGCGCGCTTCCGTTATTACCAGGAGCGTTTGGATAGTTTCCTTTTACTCTCACCTTTCGCCTTCGATAGTTCCGTGGCCGGCCTTTTCTGGACGCTATGCCGAGGAGGAATGCTTGTTATCCCAGAGGAAGACTCGCACCAGGATCCCGCTTATCTAGCAGGGTTGATCGAGCGATACTCCGTCTCGCATCTGTTAGGTCTTCCCGCTTTCTATGAACTTATCTTGCGGGAAGCTCAACCCAGGCAGTTGACTTCGCTTCGAACCGTGATCGTCGCCGGCGAACCGTGCCCTGCCGAACTCGTCCAACATCACGCTGAGATGCTGCCGCGCGCAGCGCTCTTCAACGAGTATGGACCAACCGAGGCCACTGTCTGGAGTAGCGTTTATCGTTTTGGGCCTTCTGTGCCTTTTTGTGGCTTAGTGTCGATTGGGCGGCCGGTAGCGAACACGCAGATTTACGTGCTCGATCCACAACTCCAACCTGTGCCGATCGGGGTTACAGGTGAGGTGTACATCGGTGGCGATGGAGTGGCGCGCGGCTACCTCAATCGTCCAGCTCAAACGGCAGAGCGTTTTGTCTCCCACGCCTTCAGCGCGAAGCCGGGCGCGCGTTGCTATAGAACGGGCGACCTGGCGCGCTTCCTCGCAGACGGAAATATCGAATTTATCGGCCGCAACGACTTCCAAGTGAAGATTCGCGGATACCGGATCGAGTTGAGTGAAATAGAACTTGCGCTGGCGCAGCATCCCGACGTTCGAGAGGCAGTCGTCTTAGCGAATAAGACAAATGAGCGGTTGACTGCCTACGTGGTTCTTAAGGAGATTTCATCTGCAACCACAAAGCAATTGAAGGATTTCCTCAAAGAACGGCTGCCGGACTACATGCTGCCTGCTTCGTTCGTATTGGTCGATGCGCTGCCACTCACAACTGCCGGCAAAGTTGATCGCAATGCGCTACCCACCGATCAAATCGGAGTCGAAGCTAACGAAAACTATCTTGCACCGCAGACGCCGTTGGAACAGGTGTTGGCCGGAATCTTCTCGCAAATACTCTCGCTCGAACGAATTGGCGCCGACGACAGCTTCTTCGATCTGGGTGGACATTCGCTTTTAGCCACGCAAATCCTGTCGCGCGTGCGAGAAACGTTTCAGTTGGAACTGCCATTACGAAAGTTCTTTAGAACGCCAACTGTGACCGGACTGGCGGCGGCAATTTTAGAAGATGAAGCGGAGCGGGAGAGAGTGGAACGCACTGCTGAAATCTTACTGAAGCTCGCCACCCTTTCGGACGAGGAAGTTGATGACTTACTAACCACAAAGGAGCACCAAAAGGGCGCGCAAAAACAATGAGTAGCACATCAACAAAAGGAGCGTTCGAGCTCTCGGCTAAAAGGCGAGCGCTGTTGGACGCGCTGTTGAGCGAACAGGGAATCAACACTCCCGGTGCTGAAAGAATTTCTCGTCGCGAAGAGCGTGGTCCTGCTCCCCTGTCTTTCGCGCAACAGCGACTCTGGTTTTTCGATCAGTTCGAGCCGGGCAATCCTGCTTACAATCTTGTGAGCACTGTCTTGTTGCAAGGAAAACTCGACACAGAGGCGTTGGAGAGATCTTTCAGCGAGGTCACACGGCGCCACGAGTCTTTGCGAACGACGTTCGACAGCAGAGACGGCAATCCTGTTCAGATAATCACTCCTCCAAAACCACTTCACCTGCAAGTCATAGACGTCACGCGCTTCACGGAGACAGAACGAGAGGGCATAGTTCAGAACTTAATCCACCAACAGACGCAGGCGTCGTTCGACTTGAAACGGGGACCACTCCTGCGAATCACTCTTGTTCGGCTGAGAGACGACGAATACGTTCTGCTACTCGCGATGCATCACATCGTGAGCGATGCGTGGTCCATGGGCGTGCTTATCGGCGAGATCGTTGCCCTCTACGAGGGCTACGCAGCCGGCCGGGAGGTCGCGCTTCCTCCATTGCCAATCCAGTACGCCGACTTTGCCGCGTGGCAGCGAGAGTGGCTAAAGGGGGACGTGCTCGACGAACAGTTCGCATATTGGCGGCAACAACTCGGCGGGAGCCTGCCGATCCTGAAAATACCTGGCGATCGTCCGCGTCCGGCGCTCCAAACTTATAACGGATCCAGCCTCTCGTTTCCCTTGTCGCCTGATCTGTCGCAGGCACTCAAATCTCTCTGCAAGGCGGAAGGCGTGACGCTCTTTATGATGTTGCTCACGGCTTTCAAGGTCTTTCTCTATCGCTACACAGGACAGGAAGACTTGATCGTCGGTTCGCCGATTGCTAATCGCCACCGCCACGAGTTGGAAAGCCTGATCGGCTTTTTCATCAACACGCTGGCCATGCGCACGAACCTGTCCGGCAATCCAACCTTCAGAGAACTGCTAAAACTGGTTCGCGAGACGGCGCTCGGCGCATACGCGCATCAGGATTTGCCATTTGAATATCTCGTCGAGCAGTTGCAGCCTAATCGAGATCTGAGCCACAGCCCGCTCGTGCAGGTAGTTCTGGTGTTGCAAAACACGCCCGAGCGCAAGGTGAAGCTTCCGGGTCTCGTGGTGACCCCGCTTAAGTATCAGGCCGAGACTGCAAAGTTCGACCTCACTCTTTACTTCGACGAGCTAGGCCCTGAACTTCACGGCACGTTCGAGTACAACACAGACCTCTTCGACAGAGACACGATCGCACGGATGGGCCGGCATGTACGGACTCTCCTCGAGGGCATTGTCGCCGATCCATCTGCGCGCATCTCGGAGCTGCCACTCCTGACCCAGACTGAAAGACATCAACTGCTGGTCGAGTGGAACGACACCCGCGCTGAATTCGAGCAGGGTGTTTGCGCGCATCAACTTTTTGAAACACAAGTCGCAGCGAATCCCGAGGCGGTGGCTATCGCTTTGGAAGATGAGCGATTGAGCTACAGGGAGCTGAACGCGCGGGCCAACAAGTTGGCCCATCACCTGCGCGGTCTCGGTGTCGGCACGGGCGATGTGGCCGGCATCTTCATGGAGCGCTCCTTGGAGATGATCGTTGGGGTACTCGGAGCGCTCAAAGCGGGCGCGGCATGTCTGCCGCTCGATCCTTCATTACCGCATGAGCGTCTGGCCTTCATGCTGCGAGACGCTGGCGGACCAGTCGTGCTGTCGCAGCAGCGCCTCGCGCGGGAACTTCCGAAAAACGGCGTGCGCGTGGTTTGCCTGGATTCAGACTGGGAAGCCATCGCGCAAAATCGCGACGAGAATCCTCGAACATCAGTTACGCCCGAGAGTTGGATCTATGTGATCTACACTTCCGGTTCTACCGGAAAGCCGAAGGGCGTTTGTATGCCTCACCGCGCGCTGGTGAATCTCGTCCGCTGGCACGAGACGATGCCTATGACGAGCGCGCGGACGATGCAGTTTGCCTCTTTGAATTTTGACATCAGTTTCGAGGAGATATTCTCCACCCTCGCGACCGGTGCATGCTTGTTACTCGTTAAGGATTCCGTGCGAGTTGACATTCCCGCACTAGGCCGCTTCATCGACGAAAACAGGATTGAGAGGTTTCATCTTCCGGTGCTGGTTCTACAGAAGCTTGCGGAAGAGTTCTTCAATAAATCACAAACGCTTTTGAGTCTCCGCGAATTAATGGTCGGTGGCGAGCAGTTACAAATTACGGACGCCATCGTCAAGCTGTTCGCACTGCTGAAGGATTGCACGCTCTACAATCATTATGGTCCGTCGGAAACTCACGTCGTCACTTCCTTCACGTTGCCGCGCGATCCGGAAACCTGGCCGGTATTTCCGCTACTGGGCCGTCCCATCGCCAATACGGAAATGTATCTGCTGGATTCATACCTTCATTTGGTTCCGGTTGGTGTCCCGGGAGAACTCTATATCGGCGGCTCGTGCCTGGCGCACGGCTATCTAAACCGGACCGCGCTGACTGCGGAGAGATTTATCCCTCATCCGTTCAGCAGCGAGCCGGGTGCGAGACTCTACAAGACCGGCGATCTGGCACGATACCAGAAAGACGGCAACATCGAGTTCATCGGTCGCAACGACTTCCAAGTGAAGATTCGTGGAATGCGGATCGAGTTGGGCGAGATAGAAGCGACCCTCAGGCAGCACGAAACCGTGAACGAAGCGGTCGTCACATTGCGTCCAACATCAGACACAACTCTTGGACAGGGTCAGTACCGTAACGCGGTAGCGTCGGGTCGACACGATATAAGTACCCTAAGATCATCGGACGCGCAGCCTGACCCGACGCTACCGCGTTACGGTACTGACCCTGTCCAAGCGCGGCATCTAGCTGCTGACGCAAACCCTTCGGGCGGCGAGAAACGACTCGTTGCATACGTAATACCCAATCCCCGGTGCACGATCGAAGCCAGACAACTGCGTGATTATTTGCGTGGGAAGTTGCCGGAGTACATGCTGCCCGCTGCTTTCGTTGCACTCACATCTTTCCCGCTGACAGTGTCGGGCAAGATAAATCGCCTCGCGCTCCCCAAACCCGAAACAAATCTTGAAACCGAAGAGAGTTACATCGCGCCGCGCGGTGCGTTGGAAGAGGTGCTCGCCACGATCTTTGCCGAGGTGTTGAAGCTGGAGCGAATCGGTGTTCGCGACAACTTCTTCGATCTCGGTGGCCACTCGTTATCGGCTACTCAGATAGTCTCGCGCGTGCGGGAAGCCTTCCGCATGGAATTGCCGGTGCGCAAGATTTTTGAGCGGCCGACCGTTGAGGGTGTGGCGCAAGCGCTGCTCGAAGAGCATGGTGAGCAGATCGAGCGCACCGCTGAGTTGTTGTTGCAGATCTCGTCGTTCTCCGATGAAGAGGCGCGTGAAAAGTGGATTTTGCCGGTAACGCCATCGCGCAAGAAGAAGATCGCAGACACTGCGAGTGAGCCACTCCGGGAAGAGAGGGGCAAGCCGACGCCACCTGAGACCAGAACTGCTCCGCTTTCTTTTGCGCAGCAACGACTGTGGTTTCTCGATCAGTACGAACCCGAAAATATTCTTTACAACATCCCCTCAGCGATTCGCTTGAACGGAGCACTCGATGTAATCGCGCTGGAGCGAAGTCTCAACGAAATCCTGAAACGGCACGAGGCCCTGCGCACGACTTTCGCCGGGATGAGCGACCGCCCGCTTCAGGTCATCAACGAGCCGCGGGATTTCCGCTTAACAGTTATCGAGCTTCGAGAGAGCTCTCCGGAAAAGAAGGAGGCTACAGTCGCACGGCTCGCTGCCGACGAAGCTCGCACTCCGTTCAATCTGGCTGCAGGTCCATTGTTACGCGTCAAGCTGCTGCGCCTCGCGGAAGACGATCACGTGTTGCTGATCACGATGCATCACATCATCTCTGACGGCTGGTCTATCAAAGTTTTAATAAGTGAGATTGGAGAACTCTACGAAGCCTACGCGAATGGCCGCGAGGCCACGCTTCCAGAATTGCCAATCCAATACGCCGACTTCGCCGTCTGGCAGAGAAACTGGCTGCAAGGTGAACGACTCGAAGAGCAACTCTCGTACTGGAAAACGCAATTAGCCGCTGCTCCGCCGCTGCTCGAACTACCAACCGATAGACCACGACCTACGTTCAAGACGTTTCACGGCGCTGACGTACACCTGAGTCTCTCCAAAAAGCTGAGCGAAGATATTACGCTATTGAGCCGGCGTGAAGGCGCGACGCTGTTTATGACGCTGTTCTCGGCGTTCGTCACTCTGCTCTATCGCTATTCGGGCCAGCACGACATTCTCGTTGGTACGGCCATAGCCAACCGCAACCGTGCCGAGACAGAAAGGCTTATCGGTTTCTTTATCAACACGCTGGTCTTGCGCACCCGCTTGTCGGAGCAGATGACATTTCGCGAGTTACTCGACCAGGTCCGTGAGACTGCGTTAGACGCATACGCGCACCAGGACCTGCCGTTCGAAAAGCTGGTCGAAGAGTTGCAGCCTGAAAGAACTCTGAGTCACTCACCCGTCTTTCAGGTCCTGTTCCATCTACAGAACGCGGTGACAGAAGGGTTGAGCCTCTCCGGTTTGGGCATGAGCCAGTTAGAGGTGGAGATGCAGACGGCGAAGCTCGATCTATC
>Ga0307415_100000292_pt1 | contig 21686 bp, 22 predicted proteins | sample DK1Cmetagenome_FD_204524 | JGI IMG/M metagenome (GOLD analysis project Ga0307415, IMG submission 204524) | Maize rhizosphere microbial communities from greenhouse at UC Davis, California, United States - DK15-C-2 | ecosystem: Host-associated > Plants > Roots > Rhizosphere > Soil | place: USA...
CCTGCTCGACGTGGTCGCCGACGGCCGGACCGGGCGGACCTTCCCCCCCGGCGAGCCCGAGGCCCTGGCCAGGGCCGTGCAGGCGGTCCTGGCCGACCCGGCCGGCACGGCCCGGATGGCCGCTGAGGCCCGGGAGCGGGCGGCGGGGCGGTTCGGTCCCGCCGGCGCCGCCCGGGCCTACGCGGCCGTCTACGCGGAGGCGCTCCGGCAGCCGGGCTAGAGCTGGTCGGCCTGGCGGGTGGCGTAGGCGATGGCGCCGGCGCGGTTGCGCACGCCCAGCTTGGCCAGCACGTTGCTGACGTGGTGGGCGGCGGTCTTGCGGCTGATGAACAGCCGCTGGGCGATCTCGGGGTTGGAGAGGCCCAGCCCGACCAGCCGCAGCACCTCCTGCTCGCGCCGGGTCAGCTCGCCGACCCGCTTGGGCCCGGTCCGTCCGCCGGCCCCGAGGGCGCGGAGCTGGGCGTCGGCCGCGTCGGCGTCGCCCCTCGCCCCCAGCCGCTCGAAGGCGTCGCGGGCCTCCCTGGCCTCGGCCACGGCCATCGCCGGGTCGTCGGCGGCCAGGACCCGGGCCAGCTCGAGGCGGACCAGGGCCAGCTCGTGCGGCAGGTCGAGGCGGGCGAACAGCCCCAGCGCCCGCTCCAGCTGCCACCTGGCCTCCTCGGGGCGTCCGGCCGCCGTGGCCAGACGCGCCTCGGCCAGCGCGGCCAGGGCGGCCACCTGGCCGCCGTCGCCACCGCCGACCAGCCCGGCGATGCGGGCCGCGGCCGCCCGGGCCGCATCCACCTCGCCGAGGGCGAGCCGCGCCGTGACCAGCGTTTCCGGGGCGGCCGCGGCCCGCTGGCGCCGCTCGCCGTGGATGTGCGGCTCGCCGCCGTCCTCCAGGGCCCGCTCCAGCAGGCCGGCCGCGACCGACGGCTCGCCGCGGGCCAGCCGCAGCCGGGCCGCGGTCCGGGCCGCCGCCCGTCCGCCGCCCCGCTCGGTCAGCAGCCCCTCGGCCTCCTCCAGGCGCCCCTGGCGCAGGCGCAGCTCGGCCAGCCGAGCCAGGGCCTCGGCGCGTGGCCCCGGGCCGGGGCCCTCGGCCATCCGGATCGCGGCCAGCAGCTCGGTCTCGGCCTCCTCCCAGCGACCCTTGGCCAGCAGCACGCCCCCATAGAGGGTGCGGCAGCGGGCGTACAGGAACGGCAGCCGTAGCGGTCGATGAACCGGTCGGCCACCCGGCACCACTGGGTCGCCCGGTCCAGGTCGCCGGCCAGGTCGCACGCCACCAGCATGTCGCAGCAGGTGATGACGGCGGTGAGCGGGCGGCGGTGCTCGCCGCCGAGCGTCCCCGCCATGGCCTCGTCGATCAGGGCCAGGCCCTCGGCCGGCCGGCCCGAGGTGACCAGCGACACCCCGAGGTCGCCGAGCGCGCACAGCTCCAGGTCGACGTCCCCGGACGCCCTGGCCAGCTCGAGGGCGCGCCGGTGGAGGTCGTTGGCTCGGGCCGGGTGGGCTCCAGGTAGCCGCGCAGCAGCCACAGCCAGCCCTGCAGCGGGTTGGGGTCGAGCCCCTGGGTCACCCGCTCGGCCCTGGCCAGCCAGCCCCCGGCCACGGCGTGGTTGTCGAAGTTCGAGGCCCAGGTCACGCACAGGGAGATGGCGGCCGCGCCCGCCGGGACGGCGTCCCGGGCCCGCCGGAACTCGGCGTAGGCCCGCTCGGTGTGGTCGACGCTGGCCTGGGTCTCGCCCAGCCACCACAGGGCGGCCCCCATGCCGTCGAGGGCCTCGGGCGTCTCCCGCTCGGCCAGGGCGGCCGCGAAGGCGGCGCGGGCCTCGTCCCACCGCCCGGCCTCCAGGGCGGCGCGCCCGGCGGCCAGCGAGTCGAGCTCGGTCATGGCGCCAGTATGCGCACCCGGACCGGCCCGACAATAGGGCAGCTGCCCCATGCTCGAGCCCCCACGTAGGGCGGATGCTGGCCTCCGACCAGCAACCGCGATCGAGGAGGCGGGCGATGACCGGTTCGGTGGAGACCTTCCAGCTGTCGGTGGAGGCGGCCGAGGCGTACGAGGCCAGCTTCGTGCCCGCGCTCTTCGCCGAGTGGGCGCCGCGGCTGGTCGAGGCGGCCGGGGTCGTCCCCGGCCAGGCCGTGCTCGACGTGGCCTGCGGCACCGGGGTGGTGGCCCGGGCGGCCGCCGACCGCCTGGGCGGCCGGGGCCGGGTGGTCGGCCTCGACCTCAACCAGGGCATGCTGGCCGTGGCCGGCCGGCTCCGCCCCGACCTGGAATGGCGCCAGGGCGACGTGGCCGACCTCCCCTTCGAGGACGGCTCCTTCGACGTGGTCCTCTGCCAGTCGGCGCTGATGTTCTTCCCCGACCGGGTCGGGGCGCTGCGCGAGATGGCCCGGGTGGCCACCGCCGGCGGCACCGTCGCCGTCCAGGTGTGGGACCGGCTCGAGGCCCAGCAGGGCTACGGAGCCATGTACCGGGCGTTCTCCGAGCAGCTGGGCGAGCGGGCCGGGGAGCTGGGCGGCGCCTACTGGGCCCTGGGCGACCTGGAGCTGGTCGGGTCGCTGTTCGAGGCCGCCGGGCTGCGGGTCACCGGCACCCGCACCCGGGTCGGCAGGGCCTGGTTCGGCTCGGCCGCCGAGGCGGTCGCGACCGAGATCGACGCCACCCCCCTGGCCCAGGACATCGGCCCGGACGCCTACCGCCGCGTCGTGGACGCCGCCGTCGAGGCCATCCGCCCGTTCCTGGTCGACGGCGGCCGGGTCGAGCTGCCCATCGGGGCCACCTGGTCACCGGGGTCAAGAACGGCTGATCGGCCCGTAGCCCCCGCCGCCCGGGGTGATGACCGTGACGACGTCGCCGGCATCCAACGGCCGGCTGATCTTCGGTGCCAGCTCCTGGCCGTTGCACTGGTTGCGTCCCACGGCACCTGGACCACCGCCCTCGCGGCCTTGGGGACGGTGACGCCGCCGGTCGGTCAACAGCGACAGGGTGGCCGGCTCCAGCACCCGGATCGACCGGACGATCCCGTCGCCGCCCCGATGCGCGCCGCGGCCGCCGCTCCCGGCGGCCAGCTCGAAGCGCTCCACCCGCATCGGGTACTCGAGCTCGAACGCCTCGATGGGCGTGTTGAGGGTGTTGCTCATGCCGACATGGACGCCCGAGGGCCCCGGCCCGGCGGCGCTCGCGCCCTGGCCGCCGCCGATGGTCTCGTAGTAGGTCCAGCCGCGGCCGCCGATATTCACGTTGTTCATGGTCCCCTGCCCGCTGGCCGGGAGGTCGGCGACCTGGGCCAGCGCGGACAGCACCGTGTCGGCCAGGCGCTGGCTGGTCTCGACGTTGCCCGCGACGACGGCGCTGGGACGACGGGCGTTCACCAGGCTGCCCTCCGGGGCCTCGATCGTGAGCGGGGCGTAGGTGCCGGCGTTGGCCGGGATGTCATCCGGCAGCAGCACGCGCAGGGCGAAGAAGCACGCGGACCGGGTCACCGAGAGCGGGCAGTTCACGTTGCCGGGCACCGCGTCCGCCGTGCCGCCGAAGTCGACCGTGAGCTCATCGTCGGCGATGCGGACGGCGACGCGGATGGGGATGTCGCTGTCGATGACCCCGTCGCCCTCGATCTCGCTGGCGGCGGTGTACTCGCCGTCGGGAAGCCGCCGGATCGCGTCCCGGGTGTGGCGCTCGGTGTAGGCGACGACCTCGTCGAAGGCGGCGAGGACGGTGTCGCGGCCACGGCGTCGCATCAGCTCGGCGAGACGCCCCTGGGCGAGCTGGTTGGCGGCGATCTGGGCGCGGAAGTCCCCGCGGCGGACCCGTGGCGTGCGGGTGTTGGCCAGGATGAGCTCGAGCACGTCCTCGACGAAGCTCCCACGGTGGACGAGCCGCACGGGCGGGATGATCAGCCCCTCGGACCAGATGTCACGAGACCCGGCCGGCATGGATCCCGGCTGCATGCCCCCCATGTCCGAGTGGTGGGCCCGGGTCACCGCGAATCCCCAGCGCTCCCCGTCCTCGCCGAGCGGCGACACCATCGTGACGTCGGGCAGGTGGTTGCCGCCGGAGTAGGGGTCGTTGACGACGAAGACGTCGCCAGGCTCCGGGTCGCGAGCCAGAACGGCCGCCACCGCCTCGGGCATGGCCCCGAGGTGGACAGGGATGTGCTCGGCCTGGGCGACCATCCGCCCGTCGGCGTCGAACAGCGCCGCCGAGCAGTCGCGCCGCTCCTTGATGTTGGACGAGTAGGCGCTTCGGACCAGCACCGTGCCCATCTCCTCGGCGATGCCGGACAGCGCGCTGCTCAGCACGGACAGCGTGATGGGGTCGAGGCCGGGGCGGTCGGTCACCGCCGCCGCTCCAGGTTGAGCGTCCCGACCTCGTCCACCGACGCCCGCCAACCGGGGCGGACAAGCAGGGTCGACTCGGCGAACTCCACCACGGCGGGCCCCTGGAGCTCGCTCCCCACGCCGAGCGCGGCGCGCTGGTGCACGTCGACCTCCTGCCAGCCGTCGTCGAGGCGGACGCGCCGCCGCGACGGGCTCCCGCCCCGGCGAGGCGCCGCCTCGGACAGGTCGGGCTTGTCCCGCGGCACGGTGGCGACGAGACGAAGGTTCACGAGCTCGACCACCTCGTCCTCCATCCGGTAGCCGTAGCGCCGCTCGTGCTCGGCGTGGAAGCGGGCGGGCAGCTCCTCGAGATCCCCGGCCTCCACCGTCAGCTCGAACGACTGGCCCTGGTAGCGGAGGTCGGCGAGGCGGGCCATGGTCAGCCCCGCGTCGTCGGCCAGCTGCCCGCGGGCGTCGGCTTCCAGTGCCGCGAAGCGGGCCTCGATGTCGGCCCGATCGGCGGTTCCCAGCTCGGCCAGGAGCGGGGAGACCTGGTCGCGGCGCACGTCCGAGATGGCCAACCCGAGGGCGCTCAACACGCCGGCGGCCCGGGGGACGAGGATGCGACCGGTACCCAGCTCCTCCGCCAGCGAGCAGGCATGGAGGCCGCCGGCGCCCCCGAAGGCGACCAGCGTCAACTCCCGGGGGTCCAGGCCGCGCTCGATGCTGATGACCCGCAGGGCCCGGATCATCTCGGCGTCCGCCACGCGGATGATCCCGCGTGCGGTCTCCTCGCTGTCCAGGTCGACCCGCGCCCCGACGCGGCCGAGCGCCGCCTCGGCCTGGTCGCGATCGAGCCGGACCTCGCCGCCCAGCTCCGCGCCGTCCGGCAGGTACCCGAGATACAGGTTCGCGTCGGTGACCGTCGGCTCCTGGCCGCCGCGGCCATAGGCGGCTGGGCCGGGGTCGGCTCCGGCCGAACCGGGCCCGACGCGCAGGGCGCCTCCGGCGTCGACCCAGGCGATGGAGCCGCCGCCGGCGCTGACCGTGTGCACGTCCACCATCGGCAGCTTGACCGGCACCCCGGCCACCACCGACTCGGTGGTTGTCTGCACCGCTCCTCCCAGCACGGATGCGACGTCGGTCGAGGTGCCGCCCATGTCGAAGGTGAGCAGGTCCCGGAAGCCGCTGAGCCCGGCGACCCATGCGGCTCCGACAACCCCGCCCGCCGGGCCGGAGAGGAGGCAGCTGGCGGCGCGCGCCGCCGCCGTCTCGATCTCGGCCGCGCCGCCGGAGGACTGCATCACCAGGGGGCTCGGAAGACCGAGCGCCTCGACCTCGTCGGCGAGACTGTCCAGGTAGGCGGCGAGCCGGGGAGTCAGATAGCTGTTGGCGACGGTGGTGGAGCAGCGCTCGTACTCCCGGAACTCGGGCAGCACCTCCGAGGACAGTGAGATCTGGAGGCCCGGCAGCGCTTCGCGGAGCGCGGTTCCGATCTTCTGCTCGTGCTCGGGATGGAGGAACCCGAACAGCAGGCAGACGGCAACCGCTTCCACCTCGGCCGCACGGCAGGCGTCCACGGCGGCGCGGACCGATTCCTCGTCGAGGGGGGTCAGGACTCCATCCCGGCCCATGCGCTCCCGCACGGTGAAGCGCAGCTCACGCGGAACCAGCGCGGGCGACCGATCCCGGGTCAGATCGTAGAGCGCCGGGCGGTTCTGCCGGCCGATCTCGATCACATCCCGGAACCCTTCGGTGGTCACCAGCGCCGTGCGGGCCCCCCGACGCTCGAGCAGCGCGTTGGTCGCCACCGTGGAGCCGTGCGCGAGACTGGCCACGGCGCCGACGCCGGGCTGGACGATCTCGAGCGCGGCCACCACCCCGCGCGCCTGGTTCCGTGGAGTCGTCGGCACCTTCGCCGTGATCAACCCGCCGTCCACCAGCGCCACAAGGTCGGTGAAGGTGCCACCCACGTCGACCCCGAGCCGGGCTGCTGTCATGGGTCGCATCGTCCCATGACTGCGCCGGCTAGATCGGCCCGGTGGTGAGCGGCCGGATGTAGGACTGGGCCTTGATCCAGGCGTCCCCGCCGATGGCGTTGCCGAGGGAGCGGCCGTGCAGGTCGCCGCTCTCGAAGTGGATGCCGCCGTAGCGCCGCGACCAGCCGGCCTCGTCGGCCGCGGCCGAGAGGGTCGGCCAGGAGAGGGTCATGTCCCTGGCCGGGGTGCCGGGATGGGTCGGGGTCCGCGGCTCGATCCGGGAGGCGCCCGCCGTGACGGTCACGCTGGCCCCGAAGGCGTCCGAGCCGGTGAAGGTGGCCAGCACCCGCGCCCCGGCGGCGCTGAAGGTCGAGTGGCCGGACACGCACTCGGGGAACGGCGGGGTGACCACGTTCAGCTCCTGGTAGGGGATCCAGCGCTCGCCCTGGACCAGGCCGTAGCCCTGGTAGGGGCCGGGCCAGGAGGTGACCTGCCGGCCGCGGTAGTGCTCGCGGATGCCGGTGATCGGCCGAGCGTAGTCATACTTGTACTTCCAGGCCCAGGCGGCGATGGAGGCGTCCATCAGGGCGTTGCCCAGGGTGAAGAACAGCTTGACGTCGTCGTCCAGGCTGTGGCGGCGCTGGCGGGAGAGGGCCTGGGCGAACACCGCCCAGTGCCCGGGCGGGAACTCGGAGCGGGGCCCGTCGGCCCAGTACTCGGCCTTGATCTTGCTCGGGTCGTCGAGGTCGGCGGTGTCACCCACCGAGGTGATCCCGAACGGCGCCACGAAGCCCCACTGCGGGGTCAGGGCCCGCTGGGGGTTCCCGGTGCCCAGGGCACCCGCAGCGGCTGCCAGCGCCAGCGGTCACGCACCTCGTCGGGGTGTTGACCGGCTGGTAGCCGGTGGTGTCGGCGTAGCCGCCGAGCTGGTTGGCGCCGTCCTTGTGGCGGAAGGCGATCACCGCCTGGGCGGTCATGAGGCCGATCTTGGCCGGTGTCGAGATGTCCGACCCGTCGACGCTGTAGCCGAGCTCCTTCATCTGCAGGGCGAAGTCGTCGGTCCGGGCCGAGAACAGGTCGACCAGGGTGGTGTAGGCGGCGAAGCTGACCGCCTTGTTCTTGTTCTCCAGGGTGCGCTCGGCCGGCGGCCGCCGCAGGCCGCCGCCGAAGCGGGTGCCGACCGCCCGGGCGTCATCGGCCGCCCAGGCGTCGAACATCGAGATGTGGACCACCCCGACGGCCCGGGCGGTCACCGTCGGACCGGTCCCGGCCGGGTTGGCCCGGATCGACTGGAGCAGCTCCTCGTCCCAGCGCAGGACGACGTTGTCGCCCTTGCTGGGGGCCAGCCCGTTGATGGTGTACAGCGGCCCCGGCACGTCCGGGTCGGGCGGCCCGGCCGTCTGGGCCCTCGCCACCCCGCCGAAGCTGGACAGCGCCGCGGCGGCGGCCACCGCCGCCACCAGCCCACGCCTGGACCGCACCCGCGCGCATCCTCCCGCCGCCACCCCCGTCGCTGGCGCGCGACCATATCGCACCCGCGGGACAGGACAAATCGTCACGGAGCGGACGCCGGGTGGAAGCGCTCGCCGTCGTCGGTGGCCACCCGGTCCTCGGCGACCAGCTTGGCCAGGTGGGCCCGGACCGACAGCTCGGCCGCGGGGTGGAGGGCCGGGTCGACCTCGGCGTAGACCCGGGCGACGACCTCGGCCGGGGTGCGGTCGCCGGCGGCCAGGGCGGCCAGGACCTGGGCCTCGCGGTCGCGGCGGTGGGCCAGGTAGGCCTCGACCCGGGCCATGGCGTCCGGGACCAGGGGCCCGTGGCCCGGGTAGAGCCGCTCCGGGCGGCGCTCCAGCAGCAGCTCCAGCGAGGCGACGTAGTCGGCCATGTCCCCACCCGGCCACTCGACCACGGTGGTGCCGCGGCCGAGCACGTGGTCGCCGGTGAGCACCGCCCGGTCGGCGGCCAGCTCGAAGCAGCAGTGGTCGGCGGCGTGGCCGGGCGTGGGCAGCGGCGACAGCTCCAGCCCGGCCACGGCCAGCGGCCCGCCGGCGGCCAGGTCGGGCGCCCCGGCGGTGCTCCACCCGGCGGCCAGGGCGGCCAGCGGCGCTCCGACCCGGTCGGCGAAGGCGCGGGCGCCCTCAGCATGGTCGACGTGGGTGTGGGTGAGCAGCACCAGCTCGACCTCGCGCCCGCCGGCCGCCTCCACGACGGCCAGGGCGTGCCCCTCGTCGGCCGGCCCCGGGTCGATCACCACCACCCGGCCCGCCCCGGGCTCGGCGACCACGAAGGTGTTGGTCCCCTCCAGGGTCAGCGGCGACGGGTTGGACGCCAGCACCCGGGTCACCCGCGGGCTCCAGGGATCGCTCATGGCCCACCGCCCGACCCGCCGGCCTCCTGGAGCGGCACCGGGACCGGGTACCGCTCCCGCCAGGGCAGGACCAGCTCGGCCCCCTCCAGCACGGGCAGGATGCGCTCGACCCGCCGCCCCTCGGCGGCGGCCAGGGCATCGTCCACCGACCCGAAGGCGGCCAGGTCGCGCAGGGCGTACCGGGTCGGCGGGAGCATCGGCAGGCTCTGGTCGGCGGCGGCCCGGCCCGCCGGCAGCCAGCGCTCGCGCTCCGCCTCGGCCAGGTGGGCGGTGACCGCGGCCTCGGCCGGCAGCCCGGCGAGGAAGAAGCGGGTGTCGTAGCGGCGCGGCTCCGCCTCCGGCGTCACCCACCAGGCCCAGTAGCGCAGGCGGCCGGTGTCCAGCCGCACCCCCAGCCGGGCCAGCAGCCCGGCGAAGCCGGCCGACCCGGCCAGCAGCTCCCGCCGGGCCGCGGCCAGCTCCCCGGCGCCGGGGGCCGGCGTGGCCAGCAGCAGCCCGGCCTCCTCCAGGGTCTCGCGGCAGGCGGCGACCACGTGCCCGCGGGCCTGGTCGACGGGCAGGCCCATGCGCCCGGCCCAGGCCGAGGGCGGCGGGCCGGCCCAGCTCCGGTCGACCACCGGGTCGCGATCGGCCTCGTCGACCCGCCCGCCGGGGAACACCCACAGCCCGCCCGCGAACCCCATGCCCAGCGGCCGCAGCTGGAGATAGGCCTCCGGCCCGTCCCGCCCGTCGCGGAGCAGGACCACCGTGGCGGCCGCTCGCGCGACGGCCTCGCCCATGGTTCCTCCTCCCGCTCGGCCCGGACAGCTGGATGGTACGTCCGGTGGCGCCGAGCGGCCCGCGCCGGGGTCGTCGACAATGGGGGCCATGGACGAGGACCCGCGCCGGCGGCTGCCGAGGATGGACGCGCTGCTCGAGCACCCGGAGCTGGTCGCCCGGGCGGCCACCCTCGGGCGACCGACGGTGCTGGGCGCCGCCCGGGAGGCGCTGGAGGCCGGGCGGCGGGCGGTGGCCGGCGGCGGGTCGGTGCCCGGGGTGGAGGAGCTGGCGGCAAGGGTCGCGGGCGAGCTGGACGGGCGCTGGGCGCGGCGGACCCGGGGCGTGGTCAACGCCACCGGGGTGGTGCTCCACACCAACCTGGGGCGGGCGCCGCTGTCGGCGGCGGCCAGGGCGGCGGTGGCCGAGGCCGCCGGGTACGCCAGCGTCGAGTACGACCTGGTCGCCGGGACCAGAGGCCGCCGCGGGGCGGCGGCCGAGGCGCTGCTGCGCGAGGCCACCGGCGCCGAGGCCGGCCTGGTCGTCAACAACGCCGCCGGGGCGCTGCTGCTGGCCCTGGGCGGCCTGGCCCGGGGCCGGGAGGTGGTGGTCTCGCGGGGCGAGCTGATCGAGATCGGCGGCGAGTTCCGCCTCCCCCAGATCATGGAGGCCGCCGGGGTGGTGCTGCGCGAGGTCGGCACCACCAACCGCACCCACCCGCGCGACTACGCCGCCGCCGTCGGCCCCGACACCGGGCTGGTGCTGGCCGTGCACCCGTCCAACTACCGGGTCGAGGGCTTCGCCACCCGTCCGGCCCTGGCCGAGCTGGCCGCCCTGGCCGCCGAGCGCGGCCTGCCGCTGCTCCACGACATCGGCTCGGGGCTGCTCCACGGCGAGCTCGGGGAGGAGCCGTCGGTCGCGGCCAGCCTGCGCGCCGGCGCCGACCTGGTGCTGTTCTCCGGCGACAAGCTGCTCGGGGGGCCGCAGGCGGGCCTGGTCGTCGGCCGGGCCGAGCTGGTCGGGCGGCTGGCCCGCCACCCGCTGGCCAGGGCGGTCCGGGCCGACAAGCTGACCCTGGCCGCCCTGGAGGCGACCCTGGCCGACCACCTGGCCGGCCGCCGCGACCAGCTGCCCGTCTGGCGGAGCCTGCTGCTGACCCCGGCCGAGCTCGAGCCCCGGGCCGCCGCCGTGGCCGCGGCCGTGGGCCCGGCAGCGTCGTTGCGGCCGGGGACCAGCGTGGCCGGCGGCGGCAGCCTCCCCGGGGAGGGGCTCGAGAGCGTCCTGGTCGAGGTCGACCCGGCCCCGGCCGGGGCCGGCGAGGTGCTGGCCCGGCTGCGCGCCGGCGACCCCCCGGTGGTGGCCCGGGTCGAGCGGGACCGGGTGGTGGTCGACCTCCGCACCGTTCCGCCCGAGCTGGACAGCCTGGTCGCCCGGGCCCTGGCCGCCGCCCTCGCCCGCTGATGCCGCACGTCGTCGGGACCGCCGGGCACGTCGACCACGGCAAGTCGGCGCTCATCCAGGCCCTGACCGGGACCGACCCGGACCGGCTGGCCGAGGAGAAGGCCAGGGGCATGACCATCGACCTCGGGTTCGCCTGGACGACCCTGCCGTCCGGGCGCGAGGTCGGCTTCGTCGACGTCCCCGGCCACGAGCGGTTCGTCCACAACATGCTGGCCGGGGTCGGCGGGGTCGGCTGCGCCCTGTTCGTGGTCGACGCCAGCGAGGGCTGGCGGCCCCAGTCGGCCGAGCACCTGGCCATCCTCGACCTGCTCGGCATCCCCACCGGGGTGGTCGCGCTGACCAAGGCCGACCTGGTCGACCAGGCGACCCGCGACCGGGTGGCGGCCGAGGTCGCCGCCCGGCTCCAGGGCACGACCCTGGCCGGGGCGGCCGTCGTCCCCACCGCGGCCCCGTCCGGGCTGGGCGTGGACGCCCTGGCGGGCGCGCTCGACGCCGCCCTCGACCGGCTGGGCGAGCCGCCGGACCGGGGGCGGCCGCGGCTGCCGGTGGACCGGGTGTTCACCATGCGGGGCAGCGGGACGGTGGTCACCGGCACCCTCTCCGGCGGGTCGCTGCGGGCCCCGGCCGAGGCCGAGCTGCTCCCGGCCGGCCGGCGGGTGCGCGTCCGCGGCCTCCAGGGCCACGGCCGCCCCCTGGCCGAGGCCACCCCGGCCCGCCGCCTGGCCGTCAACCTGGCCGGGGTCGCCACCGACGAGGTGGCCCGCGGCGACGTCCTGGTCCTCCCCGGCCAGTGGGCTGCCACCCGCGCCGCCGACTGCCGGCTGCGCTGCCTGGCCGGCGCCCCCGCCCCCCTGCGCGGCCGCGGGGCCTACCTGCTGTATGCCGGCGCCGCCGAGACCTCGGTCCGCCTCCAGCCCCTCGACGCCACCGAGATCCGCCCCGGCGCCGACGCCCTGGTCCGCCTCCACCTGGAGCGCCCCCTGGTCCTCGACGCCTTCGAGCCGGTGGTCCTCCGCGACAGCGGCCGCGACGAGACCGTCGGCGGCGGCCTCGTCCTCGACCCCTTCCCACCGACGGCGGTCCGCGGCACCGCCGCCCGCGTCCGCCGCGCCGAAGAGCTGGAAGCCCGCGAAGCCGCCGGCCCCACCGGCCTGCCCGCCCGGGTCCTCGCCGAGCGCGGCGTTGTCCCCCTGACCGACCTCCCCCACCTCGCCGCCATCGCGCAGGAGGACCTGCTCCCGGCCGACGGGTCGGTCGTCCGGCGGACCCGGACCCTCGCCTGGTCCCGGGAAGCCTGGGAGGCGGCCGCGGCGGCGGTGCTGGAGGCGGTCGAGCGCCAGCACCGCGACGACCCCTCCGCGCCCGGCCTCCCGGCCCAGGCGGCCCGGGCCGCCGCCCGCTCCTCGGCGGGACCCGCCTGGCCGGCCGCGGCCGGAAGCGAGGTGGTGGAGGCGCTGGTGGCGGCGGGGCGGCTGGTGCCCGACGGGCCGGCCCTGCGCCTGCCCGGGCACGGGACCCGCCTCGACCCGGCGCAGCGGGCGCTCGTGGCCCGGGTCGAGGCCGTCCTCGAGGAGGCCGGGGTGAGCCTGCTCAGCGAGACGGCACTGGCGGAGCTGGGCGCGGACCGCAAGGCGACCGCCCTGCTGGTGCGGCTGGGCGTGCTGGTCGCGGTGGCGCCCGGTGGCTACCTGGGCCGCTCGACCCTGGAGGGCGCCGTGGCCACCCTGCGTGGCGCCTTCCCCGACGGTCGCCTGTTCGCCGCCACCGAGGCCAGGGAGGCCCTCGGCACCACCCGCCGCACGGCGATCCCCCTGCTCGAGCACCTCGACCGGAAAGGCGTCACCGTCCGCCTCGGCGACCTCCGCCGCCTGGCCTGAGGCCCCGCATCGGGCATGGCCGAATGGCCCCCGGATGCGCCACCATATCGCGCATGAGCACGACCGCCCCGACCCGCGAGCGCACCGAGCAGCACGACGACGTCGTCGAGCCGGACATCCCCTGGGTGGTGATCGTCTGGAACGACCCCGTCAACCTGATGTCGTACGTGGTGTTCGTGCTCCAGAAGCTGTTCGGCTACGACCGGGCGAAGGCCACCCGGCTGATGCTGGACGTCCACCACAAGGGCAAGGCGGTGGTGTCCAGCGGCCCCAGGGAGAAGGCGGAGTTCGACGTCTACCGCCTCCACGGCCACGGCCTCTGGGCCACCATGCAGAAGGACCGGTAGCTCCTTGGCCGGCTCGTTCAAGCGGCTCGGCCAGGACCGCGTGCGGGTCCGGCTGGCCCAGGACGAGGTGGCCGTCCTCCGCGGCCTCCCCGACCAGCTCCGCACCGTCCTCGCCGAGGGCGACGACGAGCCCGTCAACCAGCGCCTGTTCCCCCCGGCCTACCTGGACGTGGAAGACGTCGAGCGCGACGCCGAGTACCGCCGCCTGATGCGCGACGACCTGGTCAAGGAGAAGCTGGCCAACCTCGACCTGGTCACCACCACCCTGGCCCGCGGCTCCAGCTCCGTCCGCCGCTGGACGGTCGAGCTCACCGACGAGGAAGCCACCGCCTGGCTCGGCGTCCTCAACGACATCCGCCTCGCCCTCGGCGTCCGCCTCGACATCACCGAGGACTTCGACGGCTACGTCGACGACAGCGACCCCCGCGCCCCCGCCCTCCGCCTGCTGAGCTACCTCGGCTGGCTGGAGGAGCAGCTGCTGGACGCCCTGCGGACCTGACGCCGGCGGGCTAGGCGGTCTGTGGACCAGGTCAGGGCTTGGCCGAGAGGCCGGTGCAGCGGCGGAGGGATTGCCAGGAGGTGATGGCGCGGGTGGCGGCGGCGCCTTGGAGGGGGTGGGGGATGCCGCCGGAGATGACGGCGGGGGCCCAGCGGGCGGCGGTGACGGCGCGACCTCGCGTGGTGAGGAGGAGGACGCCGCTCTGGGCGGTGACGCCGCCGCGGGAGTAGAAGACGAAGTTGCCGAGGCCGTAGTGGACGTAGGCGCCGCGCAGGTAGCCGCCGCCGAGGAGGATGTGGGCGTGGGAGCCGACGACCACGTCGGCGCCGGCCGCGATCAGCTTGGGGGCCAGGGCCCGCTGGCGGTCGATGGGGCAGTCGACCAGCTCGCGGCCCCAGTGGAGATCGACCACGACGGTGTCGGCCGAGGCGCGGGCCGCCTTCACGGCGGCCAGCAGCTGCGCCTCCTGGTAGGCCGAGGCCATGCCCGGCTTGTCGTCGCCGGCGGTCCAGGCGGCGGCCAGGTTGCTGTCCAGGACCTGGGTGGCGCCGATGACGGCGATGCGCTGGCCCTTGACGGTGGTCTGCCAGGCCCGGTAGGCCTCGTCGGCGTTGCGGCCGACCCCGACCACGGGGAACCTGGCCGACCTGGCCGCGGCCAGGGAGTCCCGCAGGCCCACCTGGCCGAAGTCCAGGCCGTGGTTGTTGGCCATGGTGGCCACGTCGACGCCGGCCTCCTTGAGGGCGGTCAGGGCCGACGGCGGGGCCCGGAAGGTGAAGTCCTTGGGGGCGGGGGTGCCGCGCTCGGTGATGGCGGTCTCGAGGTTGACCACGGCCAGGTCGGCCCGGCGCAGGACGTCGGCGACGGGGCCGAGGGCGGTGGCCGGGTCGGCGGCCAGCCGCGACCCGATGGCGCCCTCGAAGTGGACGTCGCCGCCGAAGGCGATGGTGACCGGCTCCCCGGTCGGCTCCCGGGTGGCGCCGGCCCGCGGGGCCGCGGTGGTGGTCGGGCGGGCGGTGGTCGAGGTGGAGGTGGCGGCCGCGGTCGTCGCGGTCGTCTGGGCCGCCTGGCCGGGGTCGTCGCCGCCACACGCGCTCAGCAACAGCAGCGCCGCCAGGGTCAGCGAGGCGACCACATGGCGGCGCGGCGGGATTGGTGGGTGGTGGGCTGGACGGGGCACTGCGGGCTCCAGGCTCGGGCGCTCGGGGAAGCGCCGCCTAGGGTCCCACGTCGTGACCCCGCCGTGCCAGGGATGCTCAGCGGCCCAGGCTCGGGCGGTACATCCGGGTCGGGCCCATCGTGTCGCGGCGCGAGGGCCAGGGCGGGCTGATGATCCCGCCGATGACGTCGTTGGCCCACGCGGCCACCCCGGTCGGCTTCAGGAGCCGTCCGAGGCGACTGCGCGACCGGCGCAGGCGCCTCCGCTTGGACGTCTGTACCTGACGGTACCGCTCGGCGTCGGCGTGCAGGTCGGCGATGCGCTGGTAGCTGAGCTCCCGGTTGATGTCTTCCCAGGTCATGGCTACCTCCTCAGTTCTCAACACCAGTGAACAGTCTACACTGGTGTTCGCTTGCACGCAACCGCTAAACTTTGATCACTGGTGTTTCATGAGGAGGACGTCTGATGGAGACGACGGCGGGCGACGAGGCCGTCCCGAGGGAGCTCGTGGCGGTCCAGGCGCTGGTCAACACCATCGGCCTCGAGGACAACGAGGACCGGCTGGACAGCCCGGACGCGCTGCGGCGGTTCCTGGCCGACCATGACCTGCTGGACCCCGCCGAGCCGGTCGGCCCGGCCGACCTGACCATGGCGGTCGAGCTGCGTGAGGCCCTGCGGGCGATGCTGCGGGTCAACCACGGCGAGCCCCTCGACCCGGACGCGCTCCAGGTGGTCAACCGGGCGGCGGCCGGGCTGCCGCTCCAGGTCGCCTTCGACGGCCAGGGCCAGCCGGTGCTCGGGCCCGGCTCGGCCGGCTGCCGGGGCGCCCTGGCCGCGCTCCTGGCCGGGGTCGCCCAGGCCAGCGCCCAGGGCACCTGGGCCCGGCTCAAGGCCTGCTCGGCCGATTCCTGCCAGTGGGCCTTCTACGACCGGTCCAAGAACCGCTCCGGCCGCTGGTGCTCGATGCAGACCTGCGGCAACCGCACCAAGACCCGCACCTACCGCAGCCGCCGCCGCGGCGAGGACGGCGACGGCTAGGAGCGCGGCCCTCCCCTACCCGACCTCGACGATGGCCTCGACCTCGACGGGGACGCCGAGGGGGAGGGCGGCGACGCCGACGGCCGCCCGGGCGTGGCGGCCGGCGTCGCCGAAGGCCTCGCCGAACAGCTCGCTGGCCGCGTTGACCACCTGGGGCATGTCGGTGAAGCCAGGGGCGCTGGCCACGAACCCGGTCACCTTGACCACCCGGCTGACCCGGGAGAGGTCGCCCAGCTCGGCCTTGAGGGCCGCCAGCACGTTGATCGCGCAGGTGCGGGCCGCGTCCCGGCCGTCCTCCAGGCCGACGTCGTCGCCGAGGTGGCCGACGTGGCTCGGCTTGCCGTCGACCAGCGGCACCTGGCCCGACACGTAGACCAGGTTGCCGGCGCGGACGCAGGGCACGTAGGCGGCGACCGGCACGGCCGGCGAGGGGAGGCTGACGCCGAGCTGCTGGAGGCGCTCCTCGGGGGTTGGCATGGGGGCTCCTTCCTCGGGGCCGGCACGGTGCCCGGCAAGCCTATACGGCGAAGAAGGCGCGCACGTCGTCCATGGACCGGGTGAGGGGGGCCGGGGGCAGGCTGGCCAGCAGGGCGGCGCGGTAGCCGGCGTCGGCCAGGCGCCGGTCGAGCACGGCCATGACCCCCCGGTCGGTCTCGGAGCGGACCAGGCGGCCGAGGGCCTGCTGGAGGGAGACGGCGGCCGCCGGCAGCCAGACCTCGGAGAAGCGGGAGGCGCCGGCCGCCTCGACCCGCCGGCCTCGCTCGGCCAGCAGGGGGTCGTCGGGCCGGGGGAAGGGCAGGCGGTCCAGCACCAGCAGGGAGAGGCTCTCGCCGGGCACGTCGAAGCCCTCGAAGAAGGTGCGGGTGGCCACCAGCACGCTGGCCACCTCGTCGCGGAACCGCGACGCCAGCCGGGCCGGGACGTCGTCGCCCTGGACCAGCAGCTCGTAGGGGAGGTGGGCGAGGGCGGCGGCGAACGACTCGACCGCCCGCCAGGAGGTGCACAGCACCAGGGCCCGGCCCCGGGAGGCGTCGACCAGGGCGGCCAGCTCGCGCTCGGCGGCGGCCTGGAACCCCTCGGACGAGGGCTGGGGCACGCTCCGGGGCACGTACAGCAGGGCGTTGCGCTGGAAGTCGAACGGGGAGGCGGCCACCACCGTGGCCGGGTCGATCACCCCCAGGGTCCGGGCCGCCACCTGGAGGCTCCCGGCCACCGCCAGGGTGGCCGAGCAGGCCACCGTCGCCGGCACCCGGCTCCACAGCACCCCGTCCAGCACCGGCCCCGGCTCGACCAGCGCCGACCGGATCATCCGGGTCCCACCCCGCCCCTCCTCGACCCACACCGCGAGGTCGGCGTCGGCGTCGGCGGGGGCGGGGTCGGCGGTGGGCGGGTCGGGTGGGCCCGCCGGATCGGGCGGGTCCGCTGGCCTCCCGGCCCGATCCGCCGGGCCGGCCCGGGTCGGCGGGGTGGCCAGGCGCTCGAGGTCGCGGGAGAGGGCGCGGAGGCGGCGGCGGGCGGCCAGGAGGGCGGTGGCCTGGTCGGCGGGGTCGCCGAGGTCCTTGAGGGTGGCCAGCATGGTCTGGAGGTCGTTGCCCAGGGGGGTGAGGGCGGCGGTCAGGGTGGCCTGGGCCCGGCCGCCGGGGAGGACGGGACCGGGGTGCAGGTCGGCGGCCAGCTCCTGGAACCGGCCGCGGAGGCGGCGCGACCAGTCGGTGCGCATCCCGGCGGCCTTGGCGGCGGCGTCGGCGGCCGCCCCGGCCCGGCCCATCCGGGCCGCGGTCACGGTGACCCCGAACAGGTCGGCGGCGGAGTCGGCCAGCCGGTGGGCCTCGTCGATCACGACCACGTCGACCTCCGGCAGCATCACCCCGGGGGCGTCGGACATGGCCCGAAGCTCCAGCTCGAGCAGGAGCAGGTGGTGGTTGGTCACGACCACGTCGACGTCGCGGGCCTGCTCCCGGGCCCGCTCGGCGAAGCAGCGCTGGAAGAAGGCGCAGCCGCGCTGCCCCGGGCAGTCCTCGCCGCTGGTCGAGACCAGGTCCCAGACGTCGTCGCGGACCCCGGGCGGGGCGTCCAGCCGGCTGCCGGTGGGCGAGTCGACCGCCCAGGCGGCCACCTCCAGCGCCGCCTCCTCCTCGCTGGTGGCGGCCAGCCGGGTCGCCGCCACCAGCGCCTCGATACGGGCGTAGCAGGCGTAGTTGCCGCGGCCCATGGCCAGGGCCGAGGTGGTGCCGAAGGCGTCGGCCAGACGGGGCAGGTCCCGCTCGACCAGCTGGGACTGGAGGGCCTTGGTGGCGGTGGCCACGATCGCCCGCCGCCCGGCGGCCACGACCGGGACCAGGTAGCCGAGCGACTTGCCCACGCCCGTGGGCGCGTGGACCAGGAGCGGGACCTCGGCCTCGAGGGCCTCGGCGACCGCCGCGGCCATGCGCCGCTGGGCCGCCCGCTCGGTCAGGCCGGGCAGGGCGCCGAACGCGGCCTCGAGGTCCATGGCGCGAACCTAGCGGGCGGCCCCGACATCGCGGCCGGCCCGTCCACAGGGAGCGCTACTGGCCCTTGGGCCGCTTGAAGAAGGCGATCGTCCCGCCGACCTCGGCGGTGTGGACGGCGACCAGCTCCCAGCCGTCGTCGCCCCAGTTGTCGAGGATCTGCTTGGTGTTGTGGGGCAGCAGGGGGACGGTCGCGTACTCCCAGGCGGTCATGGCACTCCCCATCGCTCGGCTGTCGCCAGGCGGGGAGGCTACCGTCAGCCGGCGCGTCGGGCCAGGAGCTGGCGGCGCTCGTACTCGTTGAGGCCACCCCAGATGCCGTGGGGCTCCCGCACCAGCAGGGCGTACTCGCGGCACTCGACCAGCACCGGGCAGGTGCGGCAGATCGCCTTGGCGGCCGACTCCCGGGCCAGCCGCTCCTCCTTGCGCTCCAGATGGTTGGGGGCGAAGAACAGGTTGGAGACCGGGCCCTTGCAGGCCGCCCGGTACTGCCAGCCGATCTGGAGATCCGTGGAGGACAGGCCGCCGCCGGTGGCGCCTGATGTGGTGGCCATGCCGATGTTCCTTCCTCGCCCCGATCGCTCGCGCGTCACCCTCGGGCCGTCGTGAGCTGGGCGCACCGCCCTCGGTCTGCTCGAGCGGCTCCGGATCGCAGCGTAACCCACGGCACCTGCGGCAACAATCGCCAGACAGTAACGCTTGTGTTGCGTCCCAGATATGCCACGACCGGGTTCAATCACGCGTAAAGGCGACTAACCGGGCCGACCGTTGCCGGTGTCGGGCGGGAGGGTCTCCTCCCGCCCGGCGGGGCCGGAGGACGGCGCCGGCGGCTCGACCGCCGGGGGCTGGCGGCCGTTGCCGGCGTCGCTCACCGGGCGGCCGCCGCCGAACAGGCTCAGCAGCTCGACCGGGATCGGCATGACCAGGGTCGAGTTCTGCTCGGTGGCCACGGCCGTGACCGTCTGGAGGAAGCGGAGCTGCATGGCCTGGGGATGCTCCCCGAGGGTGGCGGCGGCGTCCGACAGCACCCGCGACGCCCGCCGCTCGGCGTCGGACGCGATCAGCAGGGCCCTGGCCTCGCGGTCGGCCTCGGCCTCGCGGGCCATGGCCCGGCGCAGGTCGTCGGGCAGGTCGACGTCCTTGACCTCGACCGAGAGCACCTCGACGCCCCAGTCGTGGGTGACCCGGGCGATGACCCCGTGCAGCTCCCGGTTGATCGCCTCCCGCTCGCTGAGCAGCGTGTCCAGCTCGTACTTGCCCAGCATGGCCCGGAGGTTGGTCTGGGCGGACTGGCTGACCGCGAACAGGTAGTTCTGCACCCGCACGACCGCCAGGACGGGGTCGACCACCCGGGCGTAGATGACCGCGTCGACCCGCATGGTGACGTTGTCCTTGGTGATCACGTCCTGGGGCGGGACGTTCATGGCCACCGTCTGGAGGTTCACCTTGCGCATGCGGTCGATGCCGAACGGCAGCAGGATGATCAGGCCCGGCCCCTTGGGCTTGCCCCGGACCCGGCCCAGGCGGAACACGACCCCGCGCTCGTACTCGTTGAGCACCGAGACCATCGACACGACGCCCCAGATGATGAGGGCGATCACGCCGAGGACGATGAGGACGACGACCCAGGTCTCCATGCCTGTCCTCCCCGTCCAGGTCGTCCGATTCCTGCGCTGGGCTTTAGTTTGTCACAGGATGTTGACGACCGGGGTCATCCGGGCCCAGATCGGTGACCGGGGCCTCGGTCAGGCCGCCCGGGCCGCCGGTGAACAGCCGCCAGAACGCGTCCGCGGCCAGGATGAACGGCAGGTAGCCGAGGTAGCCGAGGATCGGCATCTCGAACACCCGCCAGACGCCGACATAGGGGATGCGGTACTGCCAGAAGGGCAGGGCGCCGAAGTTCCACAGCTCCCAGAGGATCCCGGTGCCGAGGCCGGCGATGGCCAGCAGCAGCACCGGCCCGGCCCGGCCCCGGCGGACCAGGCCGATGATGCTGGTCCGGCCGCGCAGCTCGGCGGTGGCGTCCAGCACGGCCAGCGGGGCCAGCCAGACCAGCGGGAACGTCTGCTCCGGGAACAGGTAGAGCAGGGGCACGCAGACCACCCCGAAGGCGATCAGGGCGGGGGCGGTCCAGGACGGCAGGGGGATGGCCGGTGGGTGCGGGAAGCGGACAAAGGACCGCAGCAGGTCGCGCGACTCGGCCAGGGCCGGCAGCACGAACACGAACGACAGGGTCTTGAGCAGGAGGTGTGACTGCCCGCCGTAGATCGACGTGCCGACGTACTTCCAGTTCTCCAGCCGCCAGTTGGCGATCTCGAAGGCCCACCAGAAGGGCGCGCTGAGGGCGAACATGCCAAGCAGCCGCCAGCCGCCGCCGTGCAGCAGCGAGTGCCCGGCCCGTCCCCAGACGACCGCGTCGGCGGCCAGGATGAAGCCGGACCAGACCAGGTCGAACCAGTAGCCCCGGAACGGCTCGACGCCGGCCAGGCTGGACCCCCAGCCCCATGCGACCACGGCCAGCCCGGCGACCAGCTGCAGGGCCACCAGCCGACGGTCGGGGGCGCCGGACCGGCCGGCCCGGGCGTCGTCCGGGCGCTCCCGGGTGCCCTCGCGCCTACTCACGGGCGGCCGGGCCGGCAACGGTGGGGGCGCGTCGGCCGCGGCGGCGGGCCGGGCGGACAGCGGAGGGGTCCTCGGGCTCGACCTGGAGGATGCCGTCGACCACGGCCGCGACACGGATGCGCTGCCCGGTGCCGAGGCTGCCGTCGCCGCCGGCCAGGCTGGCCCGCCACATGGCCCCGTCCACGACCACGATGCCGCCGGGGTTGAGCATGCTGCGCACCACCCCGCGCGAGCCGACCAGCGCCTCGGTGCCCATCGGGGCCTGGCGCTGGGAGCGCAGGATCACCGTCAGGATGACCACGAACCAGGCCAGCGACCACAGCACCCCGAGGACGGCCAGGCGGCCGTCGACCCGCAGCAGCGGCGACGGGCTGGAGACCAGCCACCAGGAGCCGGCCGCGGTCAGCCCGGCCGCCCCGGCCGTGCCCAGGCCGAGCCCGCCCATGGCGGCGTCGACGGTGAACAGCGCCTGTCCGGCCAGCAGCGGGGCCAGGGCCAGCCAGTTGGTGGGCAGGACGAGCAGGGCGAAGGCGGCCAGCAGGGCGCAGGCCAGCCCGGCGCCGCCGGCGACCCCGAACCCGGGCTGGAACCACTCGAACGACAGGCAGGCCGCCGCGGCCAGCAGCAGCAGGTAGGCCAGGGTGGGGTTGGCCAGGCCGTGGCGGACCCGGTCGACCAGCGACCGGGACAGGAACCGGACCTGGAAGCCGGTCACCTCCAGGGGCCGGCCGTCGACGGTCTGGCCGTCGAGCCGGCGCACCGCATCGGGCAGGGACTCGGCCTGGT
>Ga0307415_100000293_pt1 | contig 21679 bp, 24 predicted proteins | sample DK1Cmetagenome_FD_204524 | JGI IMG/M metagenome (GOLD analysis project Ga0307415, IMG submission 204524) | Maize rhizosphere microbial communities from greenhouse at UC Davis, California, United States - DK15-C-2 | ecosystem: Host-associated > Plants > Roots > Rhizosphere > Soil | place: USA...
CGTTTCGGTGGCAATGCTCTCCGTCTGGATCAGCCTGTTGAGCGCGGGGGTCCTGGCGCTCGGCGGGTGGCTTGGAGGACGGCTGGTCTACACTTTCGGCGCCGGAGTCTTGCGGGACACGCCGGAAAGTTGAATCTGCTCTCCTTCAGCGGCTGGCACTGCGTTCGATCGGCCACTTTCGGGGAGAGAGAAGTGAAGGGATTCATCTGGTTCGCGGCGTCCGCGTTCGCGCTGGCGGCAACTCAGTCAGCAGCAGCGGACATGGGCGTGTTCAACCCGGCCCGCTTTTCCGAGCACGTGAAGACGCTCGGTTCGGACGCCTACGAGGGACGCGGCGTCAACACCCCCGCCGAGCAGAAGACGATCGATTACATCGTCGGCCAGTTCAAGGCAGCGGGCCTTCAGCCGGGCGGCGATTTGGTCGACGGCAAGCGCAAGTGGACGCAGGACGTGCCGCTGCTTCAGTCGGACCATGCCTCAACGCCGAAGCTCACCCTGAACCTCGGTAATGGGCAAACGCTCAACCTGACGCAGGGCGAGGAGATCGCCGTCCGAGCTCCAACCAACGGCCAGACGACTGTGAACCTGGCGAGCGTCCCCCTGCTCTTTGTCGGATACGGAGTGAACGCGCCAGAACGCAACTGGGACGACTTCAAGGGCCAGGACGTGAAGGGCAAGCTGCTCGTCGTCCTCGTGAACGATCCCGATTTCGAAGGCGGCGAAGGCGATTTCGGCGGCAAGGCCATGACCTATTACGGCCGCTGGACCTACAAATATGAGGAAGCGGCCCGCCGCGGAGCAGCCGGCGTGCTCGTCGTCCACGAAACGAAGCCGGCGTCTTACGGCTGGAACACGGTCAAGAACTCCAACACCAACACCATGTTCGACATCGTCAGGGACAATGCGGCGGCCGAGCACACGGCGTTCGAAAGCTGGATCCAGCGTCCGCTGGCCGAGCAGATCTTCGCGGCGTCGGGGCTCAACTTCGACCAGGCAAAAGCGCAGGCGCGGACTCGCGCCTTCCAACCGATTCCGCTGAAGGCGAAGCTCAGCGCCAGGATCCAGGCGAACTCGCGGACGATCACGTCACGCAACGTCGCCGGACTGCTTCCCGGCAAGACGCATCCCGACGAAACGCTGATCTACACCGCACACTGGGACCATCTCGGCATCGGCAAGCCCGACGCGAACGGCGACAACATCTATAATGGCGCCCTCGACAATGCGACTGGCATCGCCCAGCTGATCGAGCAGGCGCGCGCCTTCGCCAAGGGACCTCGGCCCGACCGTTCCGTACTGTTCCTAGCGGTCACGGCCGAGGAAAAGGGCCTGCTCGGCTCGGAATATTATGCGACCCACCCGCTCTACCCGGTCGGCAAGACGGTGGGCGTCCTGAATACCGATGGCGGAAGCATCTACGGCCCGTCGAAGAACTTCACCATTTCAGGAACGGCCAAGCTCGCCCTGCTCGACATGCTCATCGCCGAGGGGAAGAAACAGGGCCGCTATTACAGTCCCGACCCGCACCCAGAATACGGCAGTTTCTACCGGTCGGACCACTTCTCCTTCGCGAAGGTCGGCGTTCCTGCGATCAGCTACAACGACGGGAACGACATGGTGGATGGCGGCGTCGCGCGCGGTGAGGCGCTGCAGGCCGCTTATAACGAAAAGCAGTACCACCAGCCGGACGACGAATGGTCGCCGACGTGGAACTTCACCGGCATGGCAGAGGACACCAACCTGCTCCACAAGCTCGGCGAGCGGCTGGCCAATTCACGCGAATGGCCCAATTGGAGCCAGGATAGCGAGTTCCGGGCAACCCGCGATCAGACGGCGAGCGAACGTCCGGCCGGGTCCGACGGAGAACGCGGTTGAGCGAAACGCTCGAGCCTGCTCTGCCGGAGGAAATGGACGAACGGGCCGAGCGGCTCATGCGTCGCCTCTGTGACAAGAAACTGAAGGTCGCGACGGCCGAAAGCTGCACCGGAGGAATGTTGGCCGCGCTAATGACGGATATCGAGGGGGCCGGTCACGGCTTCGACCGCGGGTTCGTGACTTACACGAAGGAAGCGAAGACCGGTCTGCTCGGGATTCCCGCTGATTTGCTTGACCACAATGATGCCGTTTCAGAAAATGTTGCGCGAGCGATGGCCGAGGGCGCCATTAGCCGGTCGGACGCCGATCTCGCCTTAGCTGTGACCGGTTTCGCTGGGCCTGCAGGTCCGGGCCGGGAAGAAGGGCTGGTCCATTTCGCTCTGGCCCGTCGGGGCGACAAGACCGTCCACCGGCAGGAGCATTTCGGTGCGCTCGGCCGCGGCGCGGTCAGGGTGAGATCCCTGGGCGTGCTCCTCGAAATGCTGGAGCAGGCCGTCGAACAAGCGTAGTTCGGCCAGCTCAACGACAGGAGCGAGCGATGGCCGACCTCATCTTCTACACCAATCCGCAGTCGCGCGGACAGACGATCCGCTGGATGCTCGAGGAAGTGGGCGCGCCCTACGAAACCGAAATCCTCGACTACGGGTCGACGATGAAGGCCGAGCCATATTTGTCGATCAATCCGATGGGGAAGGTCCCGGCGATCAAGCACAAGGGCAAGGTCGTCACGGAAGTCGCCGCGATCTGCTGCTATCTCGCGGATGCTTTTCCGGACGCTAATTTGGCCCCGCCGCCGGGAGAACGCGCGGATTATTATCGCTGGATTTTTTTCACATCGGGCCCGATCGAGGCCGCCTTCAGCAACAAGGCGGCGGGCTGGGAACCAACGCCCGAGCGCCAGCGCATGTTCGGCTACGGCAATTACGACCTCGCGATCAACAACCTCGAGAAAGGGCTGGCGGGTCGCGAATTTATTGCGGCCGACCATTTCACGGCCGCCGATCTGTTCGTCGGAGCGAACGTCAATTTCATGCTCGCATTCAACCTCCTCGAGCCGCGACCGACGTTCATCGACTATGCGCGGCGCATGACCGATCGCGACGCTTATCGCCGCGCGAAGGGCATCGACGCCAGGCTGATTGCCGAAGCCCAAGCCCAGCAGCCGCAACCGGCATAGGAGCAAATTCATGGATGAAGGACTGAAGCAGGAGGCCATCCTCCTATACGACCGCTTCACGCACGAAGGGACGGATCGGCGCCTGTTCATGACCCGCATGGTCGCACTGGCGGGCAGTGTCGCCGCCGCGGAGGCCCTGATCGCAACGATAGCCGCCTCGCCGGCGGCCGCAGCAGTCGTTCCGGTCGACGACCCGAGACTGACCACGCGGACGCAGGACCTTGTCGGAGACTACAAGGCCTACGTCGCCGAGCCGCGCACGCGATCGCTCAAGGCGACTGTGGTCGTGATTCATGAAAATCGAGGACTCAACGACCACATCCGCGATATCGCGCGTCGGCTGGGCGTCGCCGGCTTCCGCGCCGTCGCACCCGACTTCCTCTCGCTCTCGGGCGGCACTCCCGCCAACGAGGACACTGCGCGTGAAGCGATCGGTAAGCTCGACCTTGGCAAGTCGGTTTCGGATGCCGTGGCCATTCTGGACGAGCTTGCGAGATCGAGCCGCGGCGGAAAGGTAGGCGCAGTCGGCTTTTGCTGGGGCGGCGGTTTCGTGAATCGGCTCGCCGTCACTGCGGGCGACAAGCTGGCGGCGGGCGTGCCTTATTATGGCCCGGCCCCCGACTCGTCAGAGGCCGCGAAAGTGCACGCTCCGTTGCTGATCCACGACGCCGGCCTGGACGACCGCGTTAACTCGACGTCCTTCCCTTGGGTGGAAGCGCTTCGAGCGGCGAAGAAGCCGGTGAAGTTCTATCTTTATGACGGGGTCAATCACGCCTTCAACAATGACACGTCGGAGGAGCGCTACGACAAGGCCGCTGCCGATCTGGCGTGGAAGCGGACGCTGGACTTCTTCCGGAAACACCTCGGCGCATAAGAAAAAGGGGCCGGCGGATTGCTCCACCGGCCCCTTGTCGGTTGCTCTTGAGCGGTGCCCTAGCGGCGATCGCCCATGAACTGCAGCAGGAACATGAACATGTTCACGAAGTCGAGATAGAGGTTCAGCGCCCCCATAATCACGACCTTGCCCATCATGTCGCTGCCGGCGACATAGGCGTACATGCTCTTGATCTTCTGCGTGTCGTAGGCGGTCAGGCCCGCAAACAGCAGAACGCCGATCGCGCTGATCGCCAGCTGCATGGCAGGCGACTGCAGGAAGAGATTGATAAGCATCGCGACGAGAAGGCCAACGACACCCATGATCAAAAACGTGCCGAAGCCGCTCAGATCACGCTTCGTGGTGTAGCCGTAAAGGCTGAGACCAAGAAACGCCGCGGTCACCGCGAAAAAAGTCTGAGCGATGGAAACGCCGGTGTAAGCGATGAAGACTGTCGACATCGACAAGCCCATGACCGTGGCGAACGCCCAGAACAGCATCTGCAACCCACCGGTCGAGATCCGGTTGATGCCGAAGCTCATGACCATGACGAACGCCAGCGGCGCCAGAGTTACGATCCAGCCCAGCCCACTAAGTCCGCGGCCGGACTGGCTGATGAGGACATCCTGTGCATATGGCGCAAAAAGCAAGGCGACGATGCCGGTCAGCAGCACGCCCGAAGCCATGTAGTTGTAAACCGAAAGCATGTAGGACCGAAGGCCCGCATCGCGGGCGGCGCGCGGAACACCAACCGTAGCGGTCGTATTCACGCCGGTCGTCGTGCGCGGGTCATACTGGTTCTGCATTTCATCTCCTTTGCGGCAGGCAAGAGGCCCGTCACCTGCGGAATATCGTGGATGCCGGAGAGCCTTTCAAGCAAAACCGGACACGAAACAGCTTATCTGAACGGACGTTCATAAAAAGGTGCACAGGCTCTTCGTCGCAATACGGCCGCCGGAAGAGGTCCGGGACCTTCTGATCGACGCCATGGACGATAACCCCGCACTCCGTTGGGTTGGTGACGAACAATTGCATCTCACGCTCCGATTCATCGGCGAAGTCGAGCGGCCGGTAGCGAACGATGTTGCGACCGCGCTTGAGCGGATTCGCTCGCCATCCTTCGATCTCGAGGTTGCGGGGGTCGGGAAGTTCGAACAACGCAATGGTGGCTCGATCTGGGCCGGTATCAGGCCGAAGCTGCCGGTCGCCGCACTCGCGACAAAGATTGAGCGCGCTGTTCAGCAAGCGGGGCTCGAGGCGGAGCACCGGGCCTTCAAGCCGCACATTACCTTGGCGCGTTGGAATCGCCGCAATGCCGAAGCGGTGGACAACTTCCTGCGGCGAAACGCGAACCTTAAGACGACCCCCTTCCCGGTCGATCGCTTCGTCTTGTTCGAAAGCAAGCTCAGCCGGCACGGGGCCCATTACGAAGAGATCGCCGACTTCCGTCTACCAGCGATCGGATGTGTCTCTCGATGGGACTAATATGCGTGCGTTTTCATCAACTTGCCGACAACTAAGCACAGCTCGCCGGTGCAAGAAGTCCACAGTGCCAACTTCGTGAATGGCCCTTGGAACCATATGGTTAACTACCTGTTTCGCCATCGGTCCAGCAAGTCCGCCGGCCCGGTTGAACAGAGGTGTCGCGTTCCATGAAACATCCCTTGAGAGCCACCTTGGCTGTGCTCGCACTGACCCTGGCGGCTCCCGCCGCTGCCGACATCATCGGGGCGACCCCGTCCGACCAGAATGGCACCCTTGTCCACAACGACGGCTCCTCATCGGTTGGCACAACCGTTCTGGGTGAGCTTGGTCAGGGCAGCGGGATCGACGTTCTCTTCACCGGCACGACGACCGACAGTAGTGACCTCATGCTTTCAAACGGTCAGGGTCAGGCGAAGATCACGGGCGCGCTGGACGCCGGCACCAGCAATCCGAACGACACGTTCGGAATTACGGATTTCAATATAGCGCTCGAAAACAATGCCCTTTTCAATTGGATCGAGCTCTCGCTCACGGGCACTGGAAGCGTCAGCTTCTCATTGCTCGACAACATGGGCAATTTGTTCACGTCGGATGACACGGGCAACTTCATCTTCGACCTTGCAAACGGGCAGAACAAGTTCGCTTTCCAAGCCATCGACGGCCAGTTGATCGCGGGCCTTTCCTTCACGGTAACCGACGGGGCGGTCGACACCGTTAGCCAGGTTCGTATCGGCCAGACCGCGGCTGCCGCCGTTCCCGAACCGGCGACTTGGGCGCTGATGCTGGTGGGCTTCGGGGCGATCGGTTTCACCATGCGGCGTAGGCGTCGGCCGAGCCTGATGCAGCTTGCCTAATTGACAGGTGTCGCGCGAAAAAGGCGGTCCGAAAGCGGGCCGCCTTTTTTTTGCTGACTGATGAAAATGCGCGGCCCCGACGATGCGTGGGACCGCGCATTCCACCGGCGGTTGGAAAACCAGCCGATTACCAGATTCGCACGCGCTGCTCCGGGGCAATGTAGAACTTTGAGCCCGGGCCGATTCCGAAGGCCGCGTACCAGGCATCCAGGTTGCGGACTGGACCGATGACGCGGAAGCGCGACGGGGTATGGGGATCGGACGCCACCTGCGACTTGATCGAGTCCTCACGCTCCTTGCTTCGCCAGCCCTGCGCGAACGCAAGAAAGAAGCGCTGATCTCCCGTCAGGCCGTCGATCACCGGAGCAGGCTTCCCGCCAAGCGACCGATGATAGGCGTCATAAGCCACCTGCAACCCGGCAAGGTCTGCTATGTTCTCGCCCATCGTCAGCTTCGGATTGACGAATGCGCCCGGGGCGGCCTCGTACTTCGCGTATTGCGCGCCGAATATCTCGGATTGGGCTTCAAACTTCTTGGCGTCTTCGGCCGTCCACCAATCCTTGAGGGCCCCGGTCGCGTCGATCTTGCGTCCCTGATCGTCGAACCCGTGGCTGATTTCGTGGCCGATGACCGAACCGATGGCCCCGTAATTGACCGCCGGATCGGCGTTGGGATCGAAATAGGGCGGCTGAAGAATGCCCGCCGGGAACACGATCTTGTTCTGAAGGCCCCCATTGTACGCATTTACCGTCTGCGGGGTCATGCTCCACTTCTTGCGATCGACCGTCTTTCCAAGATCGGAGAGCTGATACTGATATTCGAAGGCGCCGCTGCGCTGGACGTTTCCATAAAGGTCGTCCGCTCGAACGGTCAGCTTCGAATAGTCGCGGAACTTGTCGGGATAGCCGACCATCACCATCATTCGCGACAGCTTGTCGAGCGCGGCCGCCTTGGTCGTCGGCGCCATCCAGCTGTTCGCCTTGATCCTGTCGGCCATGGCCAACTTCAGATTGGCGACGAGCTCCTGCATCTTGGCCTTGGAAGAAGCCGGAAAATATTGCTCGACGTAGGTCTGGCCGACGAGTTCGCCGAGGCTTCCATCGACAAGCGTCAATCCCCGCTTCCAGCGCGGCCGGATCTCCGTCACGCCGGAAAGGGTCTTGGTGAAGGCGAATCGGTTGTCGACGAAACGCTTCGACAGATAGGGCGACGCCTGGTCTGCGATGTGGAACTTCTCCCACAGCTTCAGCGTGTCGAGGGGGGTCGCGGCATAAAGCTTCACGATGTCGCGGACCGACGTGTTTTCCTGGAGGATCAGACGCTTCTGGTCCGGGATCTGCGCACCCTCGAAGAAGACCTTCCAGTTCAGCTCCGGCGCGTAGGTCGTGAGCTCCGCCATCGTCATGCGGTTGGTGATCTTCGAAAAATCGCGGCGGTCCGCGATTGGCCAGGTCGCCTTCGCGATATCCGTCTCGAACGCCATGATCTTGTCTGCGGCGGCTTCGGAATCGGCCACGCCGACCATCTTTAGCGTGCGCGCGATGTAGGCGCGGTAAGCTTCGCGCTGCGTCTTGAAGCCGTCCGTCAGATAGTAATCGCGGTCCGGAAGCCCGAGGCCCCCAGAGCCGACCCACAGCGTATTGATGGTCGGAGTGTCGGGGTCCGCATAGGGACCTGGGCCGACGATCGAGATTCCGAAGCGACCCTGGGTCGTGCCCATGAACCGGGTCATCTCGTCCAGGCTCGAGATCGAATCGACCTTCGCGAGGTCCGCCATGAGGGGCTGGGCGTCGAGCTGCTCGACCCGGGCCTCGTCCATGAAGCTCTGGTAGAGGGCACCGACCTGGCTATCGGCCGACGCCCTGGAAACCAACGCGCGAAGCTGGTCCTGAGTCAGATTATAGACGTCGTAGTCTACGCCCGCCGACGCTTGGTCCGCCGGGATCTCGGTCTTCGCGCGCCATCCGCCGTTCGCATAATTGTCAAAGTCGTCGCCGGGCTTCACCGACAGGTCGCGCGCCGTCAGGTCCACACCCCACGCGCCGAAGTGGAGCGGCTTCGGATCGGTCGACGCAGCGGCGGAAGTGCCCTGCTCAGCGAATGCCGGCGCGGTTAAAGCGGTGCCCGCAAGAAGAAGCGCAGCGGAAATCGCGGCGTGACGAATGCGCATTGGTAATCCCCCGAAAAATGAATCTGGATCAAGGGCTTAGCTAGTCACCCGAGGGAGTCCATCCACCTGGCATCGACCAAGGTGCGGCTAGTATCGATGAGTTGCGGTTTCGGTAGCGGGAACCCACATAGTGCGAAGCCGCGTTGACCGATCGCAGCACCTCACGCTAGACTAGAACAGAACCGGAACGAAAACCAGCCGATGCTGACTCACATTTCCGTCCGCGGCGCACGGGAGCACAACCTCAAGGCCGTCGACGTGGACATCCCACGCGAGAGCCTGACGGTCATCACGGGCCTCTCCGGCTCGGGCAAGTCCTCCCTCGCCTTCGACACCATCTACGCCGAGGGCCAGCGCCGCTACGTCGAGTCCCTCTCGGCCTACGCCCGCCAGTTCCTGGAGATGATGCAGAAGCCGGACGTCGAGCACATCGACGGCCTCTCGCCCGCCATCTCGATCGAGCAGAAGACGACCTCGCGCAACCCGCGCTCGACTGTCGCAACGGTCACCGAGATTTACGACTACATGCGCCTGCTCTGGGCGCGCGTCGGAATCCCCTATTCCCCCGCGACCGGACTTCCGATCGAGGCGCAGCAGGTCAGCCAGATGGTCGACCGGACGATGAAGCTGCCCGAAGGCTCGCGGCATTATTTGCTCGCGCCCGTCGTCCGCGGCCGCAAGGGCGAGTACCGGAAGGAGCTTGCCGAGTGGCAGAAGGCGGGCTTCACCCGGGTCCGCATCGACGGCACCTTCTACGACATCGAGGACGCGCCGGCGCTCGACAAGAAATGCAAGCATGACATCGAGATCGTGGTCGATCGCATTGTCGTTCGCGAAGGCATTGAGCCGCGCCTCGCCGACAGCTTCGAAACCGCGCTGAAGCTCGCCGACGGACTCGCCTACCTCGACCCCGCCGACCCCGCGGACGCCGAAGCATCCGCCGCCTCGGGCATGAAGCTCGACTACGCCCCGCCCGGCCGGATTCTCTTCTCCGAGAAATTCGCCTGCCCCGTCAGCGGCTTCACCATCGCCGAGATCGAGCCGCGCCTGTTCAGCTTCAACGCGCCGCAGGGCGCCTGCCCCGCCTGCGACGGCCTCGGCGAGAAACTGGTGTTCGACGAGGACCTCGTCGTCCCCAACCACGCGCTCTCGATCAAGAAGGGCGCGGTCGTGCCCTGGGCCAAGTCCAACCCGCCCTCGCCCTATTACATGCAGGTGCTGAGCTCGCTCGCCCGCGCGTACGACTTCGACCTCGAAACGCCGTGGGGCGAGCTTCCGGAGGAGGCCCGCGACGTCGTCCTCCACGGCACCAAAGGCCGCCCCGTCACCCTCCGCTTCGTCGACGGCCGCAAGTCATATGAGGTGAAGAAACCGTTCGAAGGAGTCATCGGCAACCTCAATCGCCGCATGCTTCAGACCGAGTCCGCCTGGATGCGCGAGGAGCTCAGCCGCTACCAGGCCAGCCGCCCATGCGAGGTCTGCCACGGCGCCCGCCTCAAGCCCGAAGCGCTCAGCGTGAAGATCGCCGGAGAGGACATCTCCCTTTCCACGCGCCGCTCGGTCGCCGACGCCTTCGCCTGGTTCGGCAGCCTCGAGGAGAAGCTCAATCCGACCCAACGCGAGATCGCGCACGTCATCCTCAAGGAGATCAACGAGCGCCTAGGCTTCCTCCACAATGTCGGCCTCGACTATCTCCACCTCGACCGCACCAGCGGCACGCTCTCGGGCGGCGAGAGCCAGCGCATCCGCCTCGCCTCGCAGATCGGCTCGGGCCTCTCGGGCGTCCTCTACGTCCTCGACGAGCCCTCGATCGGCCTGCACCAGAAGGACAATGACCGCCTTCTCGAAACGCTGAAGCGCTTGAAGTCGCTCGGCAACACCGTGCTTGTCGTCGAGCATGACGAGGACGCAATCCGCCACGCCGACCATGTCATCGACATGGGTCCCGGCGCCGGGGTCCACGGCGGCGAGGTCGTCTGCCAGGGCACCATCGACGAGCTTCTCGCCTGCGAGACCAGCATCACCGCCGACTATCTCTCCGGCCGCCGCGAGATCCCCGTCCCCGCCCGCCGCCTCAAGGGCACCGGCAGGTTCGTCACCGTGAAGGGCGCCCGCGCCAACAATTTGCAGGACGTGACGGCGAAGTTCCCGCTCGGCACCTTCACCTGCGTCACCGGCGTCAGCGGCAGCGGCAAGTCATCCCTCACCATCGACACGCTCTACGCGGGCGCCGCCCGAGCCCTCAACGGAGCGCGCATCATCTGCGGCCCTTGCGAAGGCATCGACGGCCTCGCCAACCTCGACAAGGTCATCGACATCGACCAGTCGCCGATCGGCCGCACCCCGCGGTCCAACCCGGCGACCTACACCGGGGCCTTCACCCAGATCCGCGACTGGTTCGCCGGCCTGCCGGAATCGCAGGCGCGCGGCTACAAGCCCGGTCGCTTCAGCTTCAACGTCAAGGGCGGCCGGTGCGAGGCGTGCCAGGGCGACGGCGTCCTCAAGATCGAGATGCACTTCCTGCCCGACGTCTACGTCACCTGCGACGTCTGCCACGGCGCGCGCTACAACCGCGAGACCCTGGAGGTGAAATTCAAGGGGCACTCCATCGCCGACGTGCTCGACATGAACGTCGAGGAAGCGGCCGAACTGTTCAAGGCGGTCCCCGGAATCCGCGACAAGATGCGCATGCTCCAGGAGGTCGGCCTCGGCTACATCAAGGTCGGACAGCAGGCGACGACCCTGTCGGGCGGCGAGGCGCAGCGCGTGAAGCTGTCGAAGGAGCTGTCGCGCCGAGCCACCGGCAAGACGCTCTACATCCTCGACGAGCCCACCACCGGCCTCCATTTCGAGGACGTGCGCAAGCTGCTCGAGGTGCTTCACCGCCTCGTCGAGACCGGCAACACCGTCGTCGTGATCGAGCACAACCTCGACGTCATCAAGACCGCCGACCACGTCATCGACCTCGGCCCCGGCGGAGGAGTCAACGGCGGCCGGATCGTGGTGACGGGCACGCCGGAGGACGTCGCGGCCTGCGCGGAAAGCTCAACGGGCCAGTACCTGAAGCCGCTGCTGGAGCGCGCGAGTGTCAAGCCGGAGGTTGTGGAGTCGAAGCCGAAGCGGGTGAAGCGGACGCGGAAGGTGGCTGACGATGAGGACGAGCTCCCGGATTTGATTGCGGCGAAGTAGGCTAAACAGCCGCCTTCTGAACTAACTTCTCAACGACCCGCCGGAGCTCGGCGGGCGTATGGTTACCGGCGACGACCTCGTCATAGCCAATCCCTGCGCGGCGCAATGCTTCTTTCTTGACCGCATCCCGAGCGGCAGTCGCATGTGCTCCCTTGAAATGCCCGCCTCCCTGATACTCGATCGCGTGTAGAGGCTTGCAGTCGGCATCGACGATCAGCAGGTCGACGCGTTTCGAATTGATGCATCCGAATGCCGCCTTGTCCTCACAGCGCAGGATTTCGCCGAGGCTGACTTGCGCCATCACCTGCCATCCCGGGGGCGCCATCTCGATCACCATCTTGTCGAGCACCCTGAACAACCGCGTCTCGCTCTTGTTGAGCAAAGCCTGTGGCTTGAAGTCGGCACGCATCACCGTGCGAAGCTGATCGGCCGCGTCCATCGCGCGGCCAGGCAGAAGGTCGTGCTTTGGCTGAAACGGATAGACCTTGCCTCGACCGGTCTTGTTCCAGCCCGACGCGCGCCGCCAGCGGCCACGCTTCTTCGGGCTAAACTTCGCCTCCAGCAGCTTCAGTGCGATTAGGAAGGCTGCCAGGAAAACGAGGTAAGGGAGCGCCTGCACGAAGGCGTTCCAGAGCATGGCTATATACGGGTTTTCCATCCGCCCGACTTACGGCGATGCAGTTGCCAAACTCTTCACTGCGTCGTGGTTGAGGCGGCGGCGGGAGCCACGGTCACCGCTGGTGCGACAGGCGCAGACACCGCAATCCGCAAATCCTCGTCCAGGAATGCCTTCACGCCAGACCCTGCGGGAATGTTCGCGCTCGTTCCAGTCACGAAGAAACCAGCAAGCGGTACCAGCGCGATCGAAGTCACGACTCCCGCCGTTCCGGTGACGCCCTTGTCATCGAACGTCCCGCTCAGGCGGATCAGCCGGTCGCCCACGCGCACGTTCAGCACGCGCGCTTCGATGCGGCCCGACTTGCCCCACATGCCCTTGCGGCGGACTTCGGTAATCTCGGCGGTGGCCGGGCTGCCGGCAGGAATCACGACCGAATTGCCAAGCATGATCGGCTGGGCGACTTCCATCCGGATGCGCGCGCCTTCGCGAAGCGACTTGTTGTTGGAGTTCACCGTCTCCAGCATCCGCAGCGAAACTTCGGTGCCAGCCCGAAGAACGTTCTCCGTCGGCGAGGAGAGAATGACTGCCTGCGAGGTCGCTGGCTGAACCTGGACCGGCTGCGTCTGCAGCGGCTTCCACTGGACACCTGAAGAAGCTGGAGCGGCCGCCTGTGCAGCCGCGAGCGCGATGAGCGCGATACCGTACGCCATTGTACTTCCCCCTGTTGCGACTCGCTCCCCCGAGCGGACGCGTTGCGAGACACTACCGAAGTCATTCAAATTGCAAAGCGAGTTTCGTAGTTAATCCAGTTCAATCTGAGTCTGTCGCCCTCTGCCGTCGAACCGCGTATAGTCTCGTCCAACGACGGCGCTGCGTTCCCGCGACCTCGTTGGGTCCACTCAATTCGGCCATAGGAGAATCGGGCGCATGTCCAACACCGTCCTGCTCATCCACGGTGCCTGGCTCAATTCGCGCAGCTGGGACGCGGTCAAGGCGCGATACGAGGCTCGGGGCTTCACCGTCGTCGCGCCCGACTGGCCGTATGACGACCGCAGCCCGGAAGAGCTGCGCGCCATGCCGGACGAGAAGCTCGCCAGCCTCGGCATCGCCGAGATCCTCGATCATTACACCCAAATCATCGGCGAGTGCCCGGAAGAGCCGATCCTGATCGGCCATTCGGCGGGCGGGGTGTGGGTCCAGCACCTGCTGAACCGCGGCCTCGGAGTCGCGGGCGTCGCGATCGATCCCGCGCCGACACCGGGTGTTCGGCTCGGGCCGCACGCGATCGTGTCCGCGCTTCCGGTCTTCTTCGACTGGGGCAGCTGGAAGAAGACCGAGACCATGTCGCGCAGCTACTTCCGCAAGCGCTTCGCCCAGCTCATTCCAGAGGGCCAGGCGGACGCTCTGTACGACAAGTATATCGTGCCGACGCCCGGCAAGATCTGGTGGGACGGGATCGTCAGTGCTGCGCCGATCCGCTGGGACAATCCGGACCGGGCGCCCTTGCTCCTGATCGGCGGCGAGCTCGACCTCATCGCCGACGCCAGCATGACCCAGGCGATCTACGAGAAGCAGAAGCAGGCCCCCTCGCTCACGGAGATCAGGATCTTCCCTGGTCGCTCGCACTGGACCCTGCTCGATCCGGGCTGGGAGGAGGTCGCGGACTATGCGCTCGACTGGGCCGTCGCAAACGCGCGCGCGCCGCGCAATCATCCTGTGCAGCAAGAAGAGTCGGTCATTTCTGCAAAGTAGCGAAGCCGCCGCGCGGGATTCATTTCGAGCATCCTGCAACGACTGGTCAACGCACCACTTGCCGTCCGTGACGCCTCCATGGCAAATGGCCGCGACGGTCGCGGCCAGAGGAAGAGTCAGACGTGAAATGTCCGGAATGCGCCGCCGACGTGAATGTGCTCCGGGAATTCTGCCCTAGCTGCGGAGCGGTCCTGCATCGGGATTCGCCTGCGCGGCGCCCCGCCAGCCCTTCCGGGCGACCCAGCGATCAGCTCAACGACAATCGCAAGAAATTGCTGATCGGCGGGGGTGCGATACTGCTCGGCCTGGCTGCGCTGGGCAAGCTTTCGCTGCCCGGCATCCCGATCCACGTCAATATAGACAATGACCGCAAGGGCCCGGCGCTGGTTGAAGCGCAGCAGATCTATGAGGCTTATCGCGACGACGAACGCTCCGCGGAAAAACGGTTCGCCGACCGCGAGATGGTGGTGACCGGCGAGTTCCTTCGGATCGTGCCGGACGGCTACGGCAGCCTCGACATGCGCCTGAAGACCTCCAACCCGGAAGCCCCATTGGGCATCGACCTCGCGGGGATTGCCATCGACGACGCCAAGAAGCTCCGCCCGGGCCAGCGCGTCACGGTCAGCTGCCAGGGCATGGGCGGCGGCGGGGACGATCCCTGGGTGCGGGACTGCGCGATCCAGTCCGCGGCGGACGCCCCGAGCGGCGTGCCCGCTCCGCCCGCACCGCCTGCTCCGCCAGCGCCGCCCGGGAGCGACGGCTGACGTCTAGTCGGCGTTGTCGAAGAACCGCACCTCCAGTTCGCGCCCGTCGATGAGATACTTTTCGTCGCGCAGCTCGAACCCGTCGAGCAGCCGCGCGCTCACCCCGACGCGGCCATAGCTTTCCCCGGTGCTCACCCAGTGAGTGAAACAGGCGCAGGTCGGACAATGGTGAAGCGCGATCATCTTGTCGCCCCAGACGTACGGCGCCGTCTCGCCGCTGACCTTCAAGCTCCCGTCGTCCGGATAATAGGAAACTAGCGAGCCCATCTTGCGGCAGATGCTGCAATTGCAGCTCGCGGCCCATTCCGGCGCGCTCGGAGCCTCGATCCGCACCCCTCCGCAATGGCATGATCCATTGACCGTCATTCCGCGACACTAGCCGATTACGCTTCTTTGCGCGCGGGTGTTGGGGGTGTACCGTCCTGAGGTCAGCACGAACGACGGGAGGGTCCAATGATCCGCGTGAATCCACGCCTGTCCCGCTTACTCCTCGGCACGGCATTCGCAGCCGCCTTGTGCATCCCGGCTTCCGCGGCCCCGCGCGGCGAAGTCTTTGTCAAACTCCCGCCGGGCTCGACCGCCGCGAAGGACGATCACAAGGATCATATCGAGATCCTGTCCTATTCGTGGGGCGCTGCCGCGAACAGCGACATGGTCCTGAAGGGCAGCAAGATCGGCGAAAACGCTGCCGCGGGAGGTGTGTCGGTGGCGGCCGGTGACGTGACCGGCGACGGCGCGCCTGCTGCTTCCGGCCTTCCGACCGGCAAGCGCCAGCACAAGCCGGTCAGGATGACGATGGAGCTTGGCCGCGGAAGCGTCTCACTGCAGACCAGGTCGCCGTGGCCCGACTGCAAGGTCGGTACGCAATATCCGGAATTGGAACTGGGCGACGGCGGGAACGCATACAAGCTTCAGGATGCCATGATCACGAGCTGCGCTTCGGATCGCGTCAGCCTGAACTACGCGAAGAAAGTCACGGTCAAGGGCTGGAACCCGGAAAAGAAGGAAGAGTGATTTCCTGCGCGGGGGCCTGGGCGTTCAATCGATGCGGAAAGCCGAAAAGCCGTAAGGTCAGGTTCATTTCGCATCCGCACAATTCGGTCGTGCGCTTGTCACAAAGCAGGCGTATCATGCGGGGGCCGCCGAAAGGGCGGCTGTCGAGTCGAAAGCGTGGGATCCGGGGTGCGGGGGCGCCCCGGCGTGTCGAAATCTCAGGGGCGGGAGACGGGCAATATGACTGCGGACGACCGCGATTACTTCCTCAGGCGCGCTTCCGAAGAGGATGAGGCCGCCCGGGCCTCGGGCTCTCCCACGGCGCGCTGGCGCCACGAAGAGCTGGCGAGTCTTTACCGCGCGCGTGTCCTGACCATCGACCGAACGATTATCGAGAACGAAGCATCGGGGGTCGTCGACCCGTTCATCCTGGTGCCCGCCTCTCCGCAGACGGCGGCCGCCTAGCGACTCTTTATCGCCTTCGCGGCCTGTCGCGCTGCGAACGCGAGCACGTTCCCGACTTCGATCGCGCCTTGGCCGGCGCTATCCGCCGTCGCTTCACCTGCTTCGCTGGCCGCGCGCATGGCTTTCTTGCCCGCCTTCTCCACGGACTTCGACGTGGCCAGGGCATCCGCGGCGGCCAGCAGTCCCGCCGCGATCATGTTCGCAGCAACGGTTCTGACCATAGGCTCGTTGACCAACTCGTAGATCGCCGCTCCGCGCTTGCGCAGCTTCTTGGGGAGTTTCACCCCTCCGATGCGCTTCGGCAGTTTCTTCGTCTTGCCCATCGCAAGAGCTCCTACAGGACGGCGCAGGCGATGCGGTCGCCGCTGTTTCCGCTCGGGTCCGTCATCTCATCGTCCGCCTGGGCGTGAAGCACCAGGGCGCTTCCGTCCGCGTCGCGGAGTTGCGCCACGGTCGCGTCCGGCACGAGCAGGCCGGCAATGAGCTTCCCGTCGCTCCCAACCCCGAGGTTGCCGAGGTCGCCCGCATGGAACCCTTCGGGGTTCCGATGCCCGTGCTTCTTCCCCGCAGGATTCCAGTGCGGTCCGGCACTCGTGAACTTGGGCCCTTCGCACCGGCCAACCTCATGGAGGTGAACCCCGTGCAGGCCGGGCGGCATGCCGCTGGAATCGATGCGCAGCATCACGCCCGTATTCTCCTGGAAGACTCGGACGTTCCCGATGCTCGTTCCGTCCCTGCTCACCAAAGGCAGGTTTGCGACGACGACATCCGGCGGCGCCATCGGCACGCATGCCGCCAGCAGCACGGGGACAATCAGCAAGGAATGACGAAACACCATCTCACGCTCCTCTGTCTCGCTGGCTCTTATGCACGAAATTGCGTTTTCGTTCCTCTGCCGCCGCCCTCTTCGCTCGCTAGATCACAAACGACGTGGTCGCGGGCTGGGATTCCGCGAAGTCACCGACCTGCACGACGCTGACCATCACGGGCCCCGTCATGCCCGCCAGGTCTTCCGCCGCAATGATGATTTGCGGCTGGAACGTTTCGAACGTTAGCGTCCCCGCTGACCCATTCAGAGTGCCGCGATACCTTTCAGAGCTTTCTCCCAGCGGCATTTCACTACCCGCAGGCCACAGCCAGCCGAGCCTGCTTCGGCGGGTCCACGACAAGGCCAGTCCGCCCCCGGCTTCCAACTGCCCGATCAGGTCAATGGGCGACGGAGGCTTCATCGCCTCGCCGCCAACGATACGGGAAACAGGCTGTGCCCCGTCATCGGCAAGCCCCCGAGCCGTAACCGTGACCGCCTTTCCAAGCGCGAACGGAGGCAGGACGAGCTCCTGCAGCGCCCCGGGAACAATCAACACGAAAGGCTCATCCGCGGCGTGCGATCCCATCCCATTGCCTTCTCCTGAAAACCCCCCGTTGAGGGCGGTCGCTTACGAGCTCAAACGCCCATCAAGGCCTTCGCCGCCGAATGCCACGCTGGCGTGTCCCAAAACGTGTTCACCAGGAACGCGATCGGCACATTCACGCCCAGCCAGATCCAGTAGGCGCGATGCACGGAACGGTTGCGGTAGACGTCCCACAGGAACATCGGCGCCACCGCCACCAGCACCCAAAGCTCCGCCGAAAGCGGGCTCGCCGGCATCGTATGCGGGAGCCACGGAATGCGGTCGATCCCCGCCGGCAGCGGCATCGCCACCGCCAGAATCATCATCCGTTTGTGCAGCCCCGCGCTCGCTCCCCGCGCCTTCAACCCGATGAACAGGAACAATGCGAAGCAGACTCCGATCCAGATCTGGAGAAGCATGATGTTCTCCCAGATCCGGACCCCCTGCAGCGGTCCCTCCTTGGCCCCCGCAGGCGCCGCTTCCACGGCGGCCAGGAGGCCATTGTAGGTGGTCGGAATCAAAACCGTCCCGACGGTCACCAGCAACGGCGCGAGCACCATCGCGACCAGGCCGAGCCGCCGGTGCACGTCCAGCCGATCCGTCGCCGCAAGCGCCGTCTGCGTGATGAGCAGCAACAGGAACGTCCCCATCAGCACCGCATGCATGTGCAGCACGATCGGGAACGGCGGCCTCTGCCCAGTCCGCACCATCTCGATCTTCATCAGCGAGTCCGGAATGAATCCCGCGAGCACGATTGCGATGAACCACGCGGCCATGCCCACGTAGATCCACCGATCGACGGCGTTCGCGCGCGGCGTTCCGGACAGATAGTCCGGCCGCCGCTGCTGCTCGACAAGTCTTCCGGCAACAGTCGCCATTGCGATTCCCCCCTCGCCCGCGACACCGTCTAAGTCCCTATCACAACGCCCGCACCCGCGGCACCCCGCTTCTCGTTTCGCTCAACTCCGTCAGCGCCCAGACCATTGCGTCGGCGCGGTCGGGCGACCGCGTCGGCCCTTCGTAACCGCCGCCTGCCGTCAGCCCCGAAAGCTCGTCCTCCAGCTCCGGGAAGCTCCCCGCAAGAAACGCCCGCTTACTCTCAAAGCGAAGCGCGACCGGCTCCGCCCGCGCCGCTTTCCCGCGCGACGCATGCACCAGCTTCACCCGAACACCGACCTCCGCGGCCTTGAGGACGCTCCCGACCATCGCCCCGCCATTGTTCGCCTCGGCGACAACGATGTCCGCGTCCCACCGGGCAACCGCCGCCGCAACCCGGTTCGCCCAGCCCTCAGGCCGGAGCCCCTGGCAGCTTTCATCGGCAAGCACGTAGAGCCGTCCCTCCGCGCGCCCGGCGACGACGATCCCGCACGCGTCGCAGCCCTCTCCGACACCCGCCGGTGGATCCACTCCGACGACGATCCGATCGAGCCGCGCCGGAGCCTCCGCCCGCGCCCGCTCGATCAGCTCGCGCGGCCATAGCGATCCTTCGACGTCCTCGATCAGCTCTCCGTCCAGTTCCTGCCGGCCAAGCCGGGTTCCCGCATAGCTGTCCATCATCACGTCGACGAAGCTCCTCGGCAGCGAAAGATTGTCCTTCGTCTTTCCGCCCGTCTGGACCGTTCGCGGGTCGGCCAGCAGCCGCTTCAGCAAGGCGATCGGACGCGGAGTCGTGGTGACCAGCGCTCGCGGTCTCGCCCCCGCCCTCAGTCCCATCTGCAAATTGTCCCAGGCCGCGTCGGCCTGGCGCCACTTGGCGAGCTCGTCGCACCAGGCCGCATGATGCTCGGGCCCTCTCAGCCCATCGGCATTGTCGCCGGAGAACAGCTGCGCGACCGTCCCCCGCGGCCACGTCAGCCGGCCCAGGCTCGGCTCCCACTTCACCCTGTGCCTCTGGCGCCGGGCGACGCTCAGGATTCCGCTCACGCCTTCGACCATCACTGCCCGCGCTTCGTCGATCGTTGCCGCGACCAAAGCGATGCGCATCGGCCTGCTCCAGGCAAGCCGATGAACCCATTCCGCTCCGGCCCTGGTCTTCCCGAAGCCGCGTCCGGCCATCATCAGCCAGGTCCGCCAGCAGTCCTTCTGCGGTGGAAGCTGGCCCTTCGCCGCCCACGCCTCGAACGCCGCGTCGAAGGCGAGGATGGCTTCGGGATCGCATTTCGAAAGGAACTCGCGCTGCTTCTCGGGAGGCTGCCGCGCAAGCCATTCAACGTCCTTTCGGGTAATCGGCGGCCTCAACTCGCTGCCTCACTGGTCTCTTGCTCCCGCAACCTTTGAAGCCGTTCGAGAATGCGCTCGCACGCCTCCTCATAGTCTCCGCTCTCACTCGCTCTCTCGTGGATCGCTCCGACGCTTTCGCGATGGAGCCGGAGCAGCGACAGCGCCACGCGGTCGTTATACTCACGCATGATCCGGCTCTCGCCGTTCTTCAGCGTGACCGCTTTCTCCACTCCGTGGAGAGCCCGCTCGAGCATCATCAGCTCGAGCCGCGCGTAACCGATCGCCAGCGCCTGGTCCCACGCCGAGCGGAACGCCGCGTCCTTGTTGCGCTGGCGATAAACGTCGCCGACCGAGCGCTTCACTGCCCGTGCCGCAAGCGACACGTTGCAGCTGTCCGAAAGCACCTCGACGAACTTGTTCGCCTTGGACTGGGTCCAGTCGCTTGGCCGGCCGATGCGCCTTTGCACCCCGTTCTTGGAAGCTCCGAGGACAACAGCCTCGGCATTCGACTTGCGCACCATCTCAACTCCCGAAACGACTTCGGGCCGGTCACTCCCGAAGGAGGCCGGCCCGAATCACAATTCTTCACTGTGCGTGTCGTGTACCTAAACAGCGTTACGATGTCAACCTGTTTTTTACCTATTAGGTTCTTTTTGTAGATTCACCCCCGCCGACCGAATTCGCCCACCTCTGGCGAAGTTGCGGCGAGGCGATAGAACTTGTCTCGAGTTCGTGGGTTGTGTCGACCGATGGATGCCGGATCAGCGCAAGCCTCGTTCGTTATCGAGGGACCCGATGAGCAGGGACACGTATGGGCATGTATTGCCGACGGGCGCGACGAATGGTGCGACCTCGGTCCAGTGGAATTGGTTGCCGAGATGATGCCCGAGCTTTTCATGCCCGCCGGCCAAATCGAACACCGATAAGCTCACTTAGCAAAGCGCCCGGCGGCTAAGCCTTCCGTCAGCGTCAGCGGTCCCCTTTGTCGCCTTCGCCTTTCTTGGCCTTGGTCTTCGCCTCGTGCCGCTGGTCGGAAGCGGAGCTCCGGCCGACGTCGTCCGACTCCTTGAACCGGCCCTCTTCGTCGCGCCGGACGTAACGCTTGTCATTCCCTGTATCGATGAGTTCCCGTGGCATTGACGACCTCCTTCAGGAGATGAATCGATGCGGGCCCGCTGTGGTTCCCGCCTACCCCTCCAATCGTAGTGGACATCAACCCGATCGTCGCAAGATCCCTGCCCATCGCATTTTGAGTTCGGCGCGGCTCCATGCATATCGGACTCGTGACGAAGCGACTGGTCATTCTTGCGCTCATTTTGCCGGCCGCCTGCTTTGGGGACGTTGACGACGATGCGCTACCAGCTCCCGCTGACATCCAGCGGGTCGAACAGAGAATGTCGCGCCATCCGTGTGTCGGGAACCTGGATCAGTGGGAAAGGAACTACCGGTTTTCCCGGAAGACCGGCCTGTTCTCGCCATACTCCCTGAACCCCGATCTCGACGTCATCGAGTTCCATTTCAGGCGTTCGGGAACGGTGACGATCGTGCCGGAACGCAAGGTCATGGTGCCCGGCCCGGGCGGCGACTGGCCGGACAGCAACCCGATCCGTTCGCTCGATGGCAAGTTCACGCTCAGTGACGGCTCATTGGCCATGGCCCGATGCGAACCGGCCAAGACCGGCTGATCAGGTGGCGGCGACCATCTGGCGAGCGATTTCCTCCTCACCCATGATCACACGGGAGGCGCCGTGATTTCGAAGGTGCTGAACCTCCTCCTTTGAATGGGCCCTGGCGATGATGTTGATGTCGGGATTCAGCGTCCGGGCGACTTCGGCGATTCCGCCGGCCTCG
>Ga0307415_100000294_pt1 | contig 21641 bp, 19 predicted proteins | sample DK1Cmetagenome_FD_204524 | JGI IMG/M metagenome (GOLD analysis project Ga0307415, IMG submission 204524) | Maize rhizosphere microbial communities from greenhouse at UC Davis, California, United States - DK15-C-2 | ecosystem: Host-associated > Plants > Roots > Rhizosphere > Soil | place: USA...
CCTCCCTGCGCGGGACGAGCACCGTGTACGGCGAGCTCGACCTGGCCGACGCCCTCGACCTGGACGCCGCCGTCACCGCCGGCGCGCAGGCACTGGCCGACCTCGGCTCCACCGACACCCTCGACGTGCGTAGGGCGGTCGCGGTCGGGGACCTCGCCCGGCGCCAGCTCACCCTCGACCTCAACGCGGAGCCCTCGAACGACGCAGACCCACACGACGCGGTGGCGGCCGACGAGGGTGACGAGGCGGCACCCGCTGCCCGGCGGGTGACCCGCAAGCCGCGGCAGGTCGTGCTGTACGTGCACCTGTCCGAGGCCGCCGTCACACCGGGGGCGGACCTGGTCGGGGAGTTCGGGCGGGTCGAGAACACCCGCGGCCCGGTGCACGCCGAGCAGATCCGCCAGTGGTGTGCCCACCCCGACGCCCAGGTCACCGTGAAACCGGTGCTCGACCTGAACGAGCACCTCGACGTCGAGGCCTACGAGGTCCGCGGCCGGCTGCGGGAACAGACCCTGCTGACCCACCCCACCTGCGTGTTCCCCTGGTGCACGAGACCCTCGCGGGGGTTGGAGCCGGGCGAGCACGACGCCGACTGCGACCACCGGGTCCCCTACGCGGTGGTCCAGCGCAGCTGCTCCTGCAATCTGGCGCCGTTGTGCCGGCGGCACCACCGGGCCAAGACCCACGCCGGCTGGACCTACACGCCGCTCGAGCGCGGGAGCTACGTGTGGAGCAGCCCGCACGGCTACCAGTTCCTCCGCGACCAACACGGCACCCTCGACGTCTCCCGCGACCGACACAACCACCCGCCCCAGCCGCCGGATCTCTGACCCCACCGCCCCACACTCCGCCGGACCACCACCGGCGGGGCCATCGGCACGTCCAGGCCAGCAACCGCCACCGAGGAGCCCGCAACCCAGGCGTCGTCTCCGGACCCTGACTGGGTGTGTCCCAGGTGACCGGCGTCTTCACACCCCGAGAGTTCTTCCAGGCTACGGACCACCGGCACTCAGAGAGTGAGGCGCCCGGGCTGTCAGTCAGAGTTGCGTGAGCCAGTGGTGGTTCGGCGACGTCAGAGCCAAGGACTGCAAGAGCCATGCCCGCTGGTGTGGCCCGAGTCCTTCGTTCACGGCGAGGAAGTCTGCCTCGTCCTTCGGGCGGGGGGTCTTGCTTTTCTGCAGGAGTTGCACCTCCGGAGTGAGCACGCGCGGGTCGCCGTTGCAGGCGTTTCCGTCGAGCTCCTCCACTGGGCGCTCGACCCTCGTGTCTCTTCGGTACTTCCAGATTCCGTCTGACGCGTCATCGATCATGATCTGGAGTGACCACGGCGAGTTGGGTGTGCGTCGACACCAGATGTCGTGCACTGCTGCCGGGAGGACTTCTCCTGGGCGCCATCTGCGCAGGATGCCTGGCGGATCGGCGGCCTGCAGGTCCCAGCCGCGGAGGGCTTCCTGCATCGCCATCTGATCGTCGCGGAGGATCAACACGTCGATGTCTTCGTGGGCGCGCGTCTGGCGCCCAAGGTGGAGATCGATGGCCCAACCACCTGCGATCCACCAGGGACAAGCTGCTCGGTTGAGAAGATCGGTCACCTCGGCCGGCACCATCGGTTCCCACGGTCCGAAGTCCGATGTCACAGGGACACCTTGGCACCCGACACCGTCGGATGCTGCATCACCTGAATGTCCGTCGGCCCGAGTTCGGGTGCGAGATCCAACCGGCGCCCTCACGCTGCGACCGGGTGCTCGAGTCGGTGAGCTCGAGCGCGTGACAGGTGACGCGGGGTGGTCGCGATGCAGGCGACCTCGACGTGCCGAGCGTGTCGGGTGGGGAGGATCACCGGCTGCCTGTCGGCGCGTTGAACACCGCTTCCACCAGCCGCCGAGGAATGGGACAACACCCCATGAGAAGTCGTCGCCATGCTCAACCTTTTTCCAAGGGGGTTCTGGTGAAGTTTTACGTGCGTGGCGGGGGCGGGCGTTGCTGCAAGGGAGCCGTGATTGCTTGCCCGAACGCATGGCGATTCGACCGCCGACCTGATGACTCGGTTCTGCCTCGGCGCAGGACCCGCAGAGCTTGGACGACGTGGGGACGCCTGGACTCACGATCTTCACCGTTTGGGGGGAGCAACATGATGTTCGACGATTTGAGCGACCGTGAAGTGACCGACGAGGGCGCTCTCGACAGCGACGGGGTGTCCCGGCGCGCCGTGCTGCGGCTCGGGGCGGTCGGTGCCGCCGGGGCCGGGCTGGTAGCGACCGGACAGTTCGGTGCGCCGTACCTCGCCCAGAAGGGCCTGCTGTCGACCGACGGCGCCTTCGCGGCGAGCGCGACGGCGCTTGGTGACCTCCTGTTCTACCAGGAGAAGTTCCCGACGAGCCCGCTCATCCTCTACCCGTTCATCGACGAGCTGCCGATCCCGAAGGCCCTGGCGCCGGAGAAGATGCTCGAGGTCGCGGACTGGGCGTACACCCCCGGGCCGGGGGACGGCCAGCAGAACATCATGCGCAACGAGCGCCACCAGCTGTGGTCGAGCGACATCGGGTACCCGGATCCCATCGTCTACAAGATCGAGCTCAAGGTCGCGCCGCACTCCTTCACGTCCTCCGACGTCTTGCCGATCACGGCCCTCGGTCAGCCGGCGGTCTCCTTCGACGCCACCGGCAAGCGGTACGCCGCCGGCACGAAGCGGACGCTGCCGCCCAGCACGATCTACGGCTTCAACGGGGTCTTCCCCGGACCGATGATCAACGCCGAGTACGGCAAGCCGGTCCTGGTCCGCTTCATCAACCGTCTGGACGAGAACGAGCTCGGGCTGGACCGGCAGGACTTCGGCTCCCCGGACTGGTCGTTCCTGACCCACCTGCACAACGGGCACACCGCGCCCGAGAGCGACGGGAACCCGCACTACTCCATGAACTACGGCCCCCAGCGCGAGGGCTACCTGCCCCAGGAGTGGGTCGACAACCTCTACCTGAACTGGCCCGCCGGCGGCGACGACCGGGAGAAGCAGACCTTCTTCTGGTTCCACGACCACCGCATGGACCACACCGGCTCCAACGTCTACAAGGGCATGGTGGGGCTCTACCCCATCTACGACCCCAAGGACGGGATGGACATGGGCGACGAAACCCAGGGGCTGCGCCTGCCCGGCGTCCGCAAGGACAACGAGGACGGCAGCTTCGACGTCGAGTACGACGTCCCGCTGGCCATCTTCGACTGCCGCCTCGACGACGGCGTGACGCTGCACCAGGACATCCACGACGGCATGGGCGAGTTCCCGGCCGCCAAGAACCCCGCCCGGCACCCGGAGTGGTGGGGCAAGACCTTCTTCAAGCACTTCCCCAACCACGGGTTCGTCGGCGACATCTTCACCGTCAACGGCACGGCGTACCCGGTGATGGAAGTCAAGCGCCGCAAGTACCGGTTCCGGTTCCTCGACGCCTCGGTCGCCCGGATCTACGACTTCCAGCTGATGAGCTCCTCCCAGGGCCCGAAGTCGTCGGTGTCCCTCGGATACACGGGCAACGAGCTGCAGGGGCAGTACCGCATCCCCGACGGCCAGCAGTGCATGAAGTTCATCGAGGTCGCGACGGACGGTGGGTTGCTGCCGGTCCCGATCCCGCGCGACAACTTCGAGCTGTGGCCGGCGAAGCGGCGTGAGGTCATCGTCGACTTCAGCAGGTACCAGGACGGCACGCCCACGGCGAAGGGCGAGGTCATCTACCTCACCAACACGATGAAGATGCCCGACGGGCGGATGTGGACGAACTCGGCGCGCTTCCTGCCGGACCCGAACTACAAAGTCCCGGTGCTCAAGTTCGTGATCGGCGAGGACGCCGAGGACAACAGCGAGATCCCCACGTACATGCGTGCCGTGCCCCCGCTGCCGGGCAACTGGAAGACGCTGATGAACAACCGCCTGATCTTCGAGGTGCAGCGCGGTTCCGTCGGCGGCGAGGTCGAGTGGCTGATCAACGGCAAGGAGTTCGACCCCCACGAGTCGGCCCGGAGCAAGATGAACCCGGCCGGTCTGGCCCCGCTCGCCCGGCAGAAGAAGGGCAGCTTCAACCTGTGGGAGCTCCGCAACGGCGGCGGCGGCTGGGTGCACCCGATGCACCTCCACATGGAGGAGCACCGCACCGTGATGCGCAACCGCCGGGACGTCACCCAGGGAGATCCGGCGCACCCCGACGACGGGGCGCGGGAAGACCTGGTGGCCCTGGATCCGGGTGAGTCCGTGATCGTCTACCGCGGCTTCCGCGACTTCATCGGACCGTACGTCGGTCACTGCCACAACCTGGCCCACGAGGACCACGCGATGATGTTCGGTTGGGAGATCACGCCATGACGCACGCCATCGCCGTGAACGAGCCGCCGACCGCGACAGCGGCCCGGTCGGCCGTCCCGTGGCTGACCGTGATCCCGCTGGCGCTGGTGATGGCCTACGCCGACGGCTTCTGGGTGATCTCGCTGCGCGGCGCCGTCGGCGCCATCGAGCGCAACCAGACACCGTTCGAGTCCTGGCTGCGCGAGTCGACGCTGATCCTGCCGGTGTTCGTCTTCGCGGTGCTCGGGGCGCTGACGCTGACGCTGCGCTGGTTCGGACCGGGACGGTCGCGGGGGAGGACGATGCTCGTCGCCGGCCTCCTGGTCGTGGCCGCCGGAACCCTCACCGGGGTCGTCGAGCTCGCCGCCAGCGCGGCGTACGACTACCACCTCCAGGCGCAGCAGCTGGCAACGCATCACACCATGAGCTCCTGCGGTGCGGGCTGCCAGGAACAGGAGCTGCAGAGCACCCTCGCGCTGGACATGCGGGCCGTGTTCTACGGCATCGGGCTGCTGCTCGTCTCCAACCTGGTGCTCGTCGCCTGGGTGGTGGCGCTGCGAGGCGGCCGGCTGGAGATCACCGCACGACAGCGCCCAGCTCGCGTGCCGGTGCTCACCGGCCGGGTCGACGACCTGCGGCTGCTGCTGGTCGCGGGTCTGGCCGGCAGCGCCGTGGTGCACGCGGCCGTCGTTCCCGAACACCTCGCCGAGTGGACCGCCGCCGGAGCGTTCTTCGTCGTCCTCACCGCAGTCGAGCTGGCCGCCGCCGGCCTCGTGCTGGTCCGACCGGGCAACAAGGTCCTGATGGCAACCGTGACCGCGTCCCTCGTGCCGCTGGCGATCTGGCTGTGCTCCCGCACGATCGGCATGCCGTTCGGACCGGAGGCGGGAGAGGTGGAGCCGGTCGGCCTGGCCGACGGCGTGGCGTGCGCGCTGGAGCTCGGGGCCCTGCTGGTCGCCGTGGTCCTGATCCGCGCGCGGACCTACCCGGGACGGCTGTTCGGCTCCGCCCATGCGAGTCGGCTCGTGCTCGTGGCCGTGGTCGCCGCCACCGCCTTCGGGCTCGGCGGGACGGGCGTCACCGGCGTCGACCTGGGAGGTTCCGGCGTCGCGGGGCACTCATCGTCGTGAGCCACGGCTCGCGCCCGAGCACCGACGACCTGATCGCCCTCGCCATGCGGGGGAGGGCGAGGACGACCAAGTTCACACGGACCGCGGCGGGAAGGGAATCGCGGAGCGAAGTCGTGACGGACTGCAGGAGCACGAGCACGAGGTCACGGTCGTCGAGGACCCGGACGACGGTCGATTCCGACGGTACGCCGGGTCCGGGTCCCGCGGAACCCCGGCGCTGTCCGCCGCGGCAGCGCGCCGCCTGACCCACCACCGGCCGACACCTGCAACGACGAAACGAGGCCCCCATGTTCACCAGCACTCCTGCGCGCCGCGCTGCGTCCCGTGTCGGCGTCGGCCTGACCGCTGCGCTCGCCGCCGCCGCGTCCCTGCCCGGCGTGGCCCAGGCCCACGTGTCCGTCCAGCCGGGAACCGCCGAGGGAGGCGCGTTCTCCGTCGTCGCCTTCCGGGTGCCGAACGAGCGCGACGACGCCAGCACCACCCAGCTGCGGATCACCCTGCCCGCGGACCAGCCGCTCGGCTCGGTCAGCACCACCCCGGTCGCGGGGTGGACCGTCAAGACCTCCACCCGGAAGCTGGACGAGCCGATCGAGATGTTCGGCCAGCAGCTGGACCGGGTCGTGTCCCAGGTGACCTGGACGGCCACGGGCGAAGGCATCGAGCCCGGTCAGTTCCAGGACTTCGACGTCAGCCTCGGCCCCCTCCCGGAGTCCGGGGAGCTGGTGTTCCGGGCCCTGCAGACCTACTCCAGCGGCGAGAAGGTGAACTGGAACGAGGTCCCGGCCACCGAGTCCGCCCAGCCCGAGCACCCGGCGCCCACGCTGAGCATCGGCCCGGCCTCGGCGGCCCAGCCGTCGGACGGGAACGGCGCCGGTGGGGCCGCCGCCCAGGAGTCCCAGGACGGCACCTCCGCCGTCACGGCCGACGACGGGTCGGACTCCGCGCTGCCCCTCGCGATGTCGGGCACGGCACTCGTCGTCTCGCTGCTCACGGCCCTGCTGGTCTGGCGGCGCGGCCGGCCCGCCGACCCTGTTCGCTCCGGCTCGTCCCGCACGCTCGAGGACGCCAGGGTCTGAGCGGCCGCGGCACGGCCCGAGAGGTCGGGGGAAGCCCATGGGCGCTCTGAGCAGAGTCGTACGACGCGCCCTGGTCTGCGCCGCGCTGCTGGCCGTGGTCGGCTTCCTGTTCGCGTCGCCGGCCTCGGCCCACGCCGAGCTGGTGGCGACCGATCCGGCCAACGGGGCACAGCTCGCCGAGGCGCCGGACGAGGTCACGCTGACGTTCACGGAGTCGATCAACCTGCTCGAGGGCGGGATCCGGCTCATCGACAGCGTCGGGGCGACGGTGCCGACCCCCGAGCCGGTGGTCGACGGGCACACGGTCAACTGGGAGATGCCCCGGGACCTGCCCGACGGGTCGTACACCGTGACCTGGAAGCTGGTCTCCTCGGACGGGCACCCGGTCGCCGGCGCGTTCTCGTTCGGGATCGGCGCAGCCGCCAGGACTCTGGGCCTCACCCCCGCAGTGACGAGCGCGCCCGCCCCGTCGCCGCAGGCACCGTGGCCGGTCGTGGCCGCGCGCCTGGCCGGCTACCTGGCGTTCGCGGTGCTAGCCGGGGTGGTCACGTTCGTGCTGTGGTGCTCGTGCGGCGGCCGGACCGATCCCCTCCTGCAGAGGCTGGCCCGGACCGGGATCGTGTGTGGGCTGCTGGCGACGCTGGCCGGCCTCCTCGTGCAGGGGCCGTACACCGCGGGGGCACCCATGAGCCAGATGTTCGACCCGAACCTGCTGCGCGACACCGTGGCGACGCCGTACGGCACGGCCATGGTCCGGCGGCTCGCGCTGTACGGCGCCATGGGCGTGCTGGTCTGGCAGGTGGCGGGACTGGTGAACCGGCCCGTCCGCTGGCTGGTGCCGCTGGGCCTCGTCGGCACTGCGCTGACGATCTCGGTCACGGGCCACGGCAACGCGTCCGGTCGGCTGGTCGACCTGGGCGTCGTCGCGCTCCACGCGCTGACCGCCGGGCTGTGGGTCGGTGGCCTGATCGTGCTGCTGGTGCTCGGCCGCACCGTGAAGCGTCGGGAGTGGCAGCGCTTCGGGACGCTGGCGCTGGCCTGCGTGCTCGCGCTGGTGGCCACCGGCGCGCTGAACTCGTTGCGAGAGCTCACGGCGGTCGAGCAGCTGTGGGAGACCCGCTACGGCCTCGTGCTCGTCGCGAAGCTGGTCCTGGTGGCGGCCACGCTCGCCGCCGCCGCCGTCTCCCGACGGCGGCTGCAGCAGAACCTGGCTCCCCGACGGTCGGTGCGGTGGGAAGGAGGCCTCACCGTCGGCGTCCTGGTGGTCACCGCGCTGCTCAGCATGACCACCCCACCGCCCCAGGGACCCGCCGCCACGACGCTGCTGGCGGCCTCCGGGAGCACCGGGTCCGGAGGCGGGGCCAACGGACTGGTGGAGATGCCACTGGGCGAGCGAGGAAGGGCCGCGCTGGCGGTGCTCCCGGCGACGACCGCCGGCAGCGAGCTGCACGTCGTGCTCACCGACGCGAACGGGCAGCGGCTGCGCGCCCACCGCGTCGACCTCGCGGTCAGCAACGCCGACCGCGGGCTGGGCCGGATCCCGGTTCCGCTGACCAGGCGGAACGGTGTCTGGGTGGCGGACTACCGGTTCCCGATCCCGGGCGTCTGGACGGCGACCGTGACCGTGGCGGATCGCGGTCAGCCCGCGATCGTCACCGCGGGCGACGTCACGATCAGCGACTGAGACGCCGCCGAGGCCTGCTCCATCACCCACTCCACCGGCCCCTGGCCACCGGGGACGAACGTGGGGGCGTGGCGCCAGACGCGGACGAAGGTCGCGTGCACCAGCTGCTCAGCAGTCTCCGGGCTGCCCGCACGACCCACCGCGGCGGCCACGGGGGCGTAGAACAGGTCGAAGAGCCGACCGAGCGCGGCCTCGTCCCCGCGGCCGCACCGCAGCAGCAGCTCGGTGATGAAGCCGGAGCAGCCGGCCGGGACGCGAGTCCTCGTGGCGGTTGGATCGAGTCCGGACACGGTGCTCCCTCACAACGGGTCGGTGGATCCGACTCCCCAAGACTGCTGTGATCCGGCCCGCGGCGACAGCACCAAACTTATGCACTTCCTCTCTGGAGTTGCACAAGCTCGTCGATCCGGCGGGATAGTGGCTCCACGGGCCAGGACCGGCCCGAGGATGGGGGACAGGTGACGAGGGACGCGCGTGGCGCCGGGCCGGTGGGCGGTGGCCTGCACATCCAGCAGGCCAGCGACCTGCTCGGCGTACCCGCACCGACGCTGCGCTCGTGGGAGCGGCGCTACGGCCTGCCGACCACGCAACGCAGCTCCGGCGGGCACCGTCGCTACTCCGAGGACGCGCTCATGGAGCTCCGTCTCATGCGCGACGAGGTGGCCCGCGGCAGGCGCGCCGCGGATGCGGCCCGTTCGGTGCGGGCGCTGCTGGATCCGAGGGGCCCGGGAGCCGCTCGGGTCGAGGAGCTCCTCGACGCCTCGCAGCGGATGGAGCCGGCGGCCATCCGGGCCGTGCTCGACCGGTCCCGGGACGAGCTGGGGCTTGCCGTCAGCCTCGATCACGTGTTGATGCCCGCGATGCGCCAGATCGGCGCCTGGTGGGAGACCGGTCGGTGCGACGTGGCCCAGGAGCACCTCACCACCGAGGTGGCGAGGGGCTGGCTGGCCCGGCTGGTCGCGCTGGCGCCCGCCCCGACCCACGAACGGCCGGTCCTGCTCGCCTGCGGGCCGCGCGACCTGCACACGCTCGGCCTGGAGGGGCTGGCCGCGCTCCTGGTGCACCGCGGACGCGGCTGCCGGGTCCTGGGTGCCCGCACCCCGGAGCGGACGCTGGTGACGGCGGCCAACGCCACGGACGCGGCGGCGGTGGTGGTGGTCTCGCACCTGGCCACCCAGCGCCGACCGGCGGTCGCGGCTCTCCGTGCCGTCGCGGCGACCGGTTGCCCCGTGTTCTACGCCGGCAACGGGTTCCTCTTCCCGGCCGCTCGGACCGAGGTGCCCGGCACCTATCTCGGTGAACGCCTGGCCACGGCCGCGGACCTGATCACGGCCTTGCTCACGCCGGGCACCCGTCCGGAGCTCCCAGGCGGCTGAGCAGCCGCCCGAAGGAAAGATCGAGCCGGGAGCAATCCGTTCCGGCAGCGGTGACGAACCTCACGCAGCGACCGGTACCTTCCCGTCGCTCTACCAGCGGAGGAATCCCATGCGAAATCGCAAGCTGTACGCCGGCCTGGGTGGCGCGCTCCTGATCGGCACCCTGTCCCTGGCCAGCGTCGGGGCGAACGGAGCCGAGACCACGACCCCCGCCTCGGCCGCTCCTGTCGACCTGAAGGCCAAGCTGCACCCCCTCAACAACTCCGGTGCCCATGGGCGCGCGAACGTGGTGGTCCGTGGGCAGCGCGCCGACGTCCACATCGACGCACATCGCCTGGCGAAGGGCCTCCCGCACGCCCAGCACCTGCACTTCGGCAAGGAGGCCCGGCACGAGTGCCCCAGCGTTTTCGACGACACCAACAACGACCACCGTCTGAACGTGGCCGAGGGCGTCCCGGCGTACGGCCCGATCCTCAAGTCGCTGACCAAGAGCGGCGACACGAGCCCGGACAGTGCGCTGGCCGTCGACCGCTTCCCCACGACGCCGAACGGGGACGAGCACTACGACCGCCGCATCTCCTTCTCGGAGAAGAGCGTCGCCCGGGCCATCCGGCATGGCAAGGGCGTTCTCGTGATCCACGGCGTCGACTACAACAGCAACGGCGAGTACGACTTCGAGGGCGCCGGCGCGAGCGAGATCGACCCGAGCCTGCCCGCGGAGGCCACCGACCCGGCGCTCTGCGGCGTGCTGCGCTGAGGTGGGCCTGATCCGAGGCTGACCTCGAGTCACCGATGGGCGCGGATGCCGGCGTCAGGACCCGACACGGGCCAGACGCCCCCGGTGCAGGAGCAGGCATCCGCGCCCGAGGGACCACACACCGGCCACGCCCAGCGACAGGGCGACGTACGGCGCCACCGGATCGGTGTCGCCCGCGGACCTCAGGGCCCGGGCGAGGGCGAGCATCACGATCCCGGTCAGGATCGCGTACCAGCCCGCACCGATCCGACCCTTCGCCATCAGGCCGGCCAAGTACCCGCGGATCCACGCCATGGGCCGACGTTAGCGGCCGCGGGCGCGGACCGCAGCCGAAGCCGGCGTCAGGAGCGGAGCAGCGACACGGTGCCCCCGCGGGTCACCGTGCGGACCTCGGAGCGCACCCCGCGAGACCGGCACTCGTCGAGAAAGTCCCGCAGCGGGGAGCGGAACACCGTGTAGTCGTCGTAGTGCACCGGCACCGTGACGGCGGGCTCGAGGAGCCGGACGAGGTCCACGCCCTGCCTGCCGTCCATGGTCACCAGCACCCCCAACACGCGGGTCCCGCCGAGGTGGAGCACCGCGGCGTCGAGGGGGCCGGTCCGTGCCACGACCTCCCGCAGCCACGGTCGGTACAGGGTGTCGCCGCTGAGGTAGAGCCGGAACGGGGCGCCGTTCCCGTCGTCGAGCTCGAGCACGCTGCCCATGACCGGGGGCAGCAGCGGACGCAGCAGTCCGGGGGCGTGCTGGCCCGGCACGGAGGTGACCGTCAGCGAGGCCCGGTCGTCGTCCAGCTGCACCGTCTCCCAGGTGTCCATCGGTCGGGCGGCCGCGAAACCCCAGGACGCGAGGGTGCGTGCGGCCGCCCGGGTGGTGAGGACGGGAAGCGCGCGGTCCAGCTCGGCCCGCGCCACCCGGTCGAAGTGGTCGCCGTGCAGGTGGGACAGCACGACCGCATCGAGCTCGGGAAGGTCCGCCGGCTGCAGCGAGGGCTCGGTGAGCCGCTTGCTGAACAGGCCCTTGCCGAGGTAGGCGCGCTGGCCCCGGTGCAGGAAGTTCGGATCGGTGAGCAGGGTGAACGGACCCAGCCGCAGCACGGTGGTCGCGGTGCCGACGAACTCCAGCGATGCCTCGGTCATCGTCTGCCTCCATCTGTCTGCCTGGTGTCGCAGGGCGGGCCCGCCCGGCTCTGCGTCGCCGGGGGCTCGTGCCCAGTGTGCGCTGCCTCGGCGCGGCGAGGGGCGCCCGGCGACAGGCAGGGGCCGCCTTGCAGCCGGAATCGGCCGCCGTACACGATGATGGTGTCCTCGGTCCTCACCCAACGGGAGAACTGCATGCCGCCCTCCGAACGTCCGGGGCATCCGTCCGTCACGTTCGTCGTGTTCGATGCCTACGGCGGCGGCGGGGTGGCGCGCACGGTCGTCAACCTCGCGAACCACCTGTCGAAGACCCGGGAGGTGCGCGTTGTCAGCCTCTACCGTCGCCGCCGCAGGCCCAGGTTCGAGCTGGACCCGGCCGTCGAGCTGGTGGCGCTGCGTGATCCGTCGAAGCCGGACCCCCGGTGGGCCCGCGCGCTCGACGAGAGGCCCACCCGGCTCCGCCCCAACCCGTCCGAGTCGACCATGTCGGTCCTGACCGACCTGCTGCTGCGGCGAGCCCTCCGCGCCGTCCCACCCGGCGGCGTCGTGGTCTCGACCCGTCCCTCGCTGCACCTCGCGAGCACCGCCTTCACCCGCCGCGGGGTGACGACGATCGGGTGGGAGCACCTGAACTTCGCCAACCGCATGAAGAACCCTCGGATGCGCGCGGTCCTGGAGGCGGCGATCCCCGACCTCGACGGGTACGTCGTGCTGACCGAGGCAGACGCCTCCGACTACCGCCGGGCGCTGCCGGTGGGCGACACCGAGGTGGCGGTGATCCGCAACTCGGTCTCCTGGCCGATCCTCGACGAGGTGCCGCCGCGGGACAGCAAGGTCATCGTGTCGGCCGGCCGGCTGGTGCCCCACAAGGGCGTGAGGCGCCTCGTCCGGGCTTTCGCGCCGATCGCCCGAAGCCATTCCGACTGGCAGCTGCACATCTACGGCTCGGGCCGGGACAAGCGGAAGATCAAGCAGCTGATCGCCCGGCTCGGCCTCGAGTCGCAGGTGCTGCTGAAGGGCTACAGCCGCGACTTCCACTCCGTGCTGGCCAACGCCTCCGTCTTCGCGATGGCGTCGCGCAAGGAGGGGTTCCCGATGGTGCTCATCGAGGCGATGAGCAACGGTGTCCCGCTGATCGCGTTCGACTGCCCCCGCGGGCCGGCCGAGATCATCCGGCACCGTCAGAACGGGCTGCTCATCCCCGAGGGGCCGACGCGTCGCTTCAGGGCGGCCCTGCGCGGCCTCGTCGAGGACGCCGACCTGCGCGAGCGGCTCGGTGCCCAGGCGCTGCGCGACGCCGAGGCATACACGATCGAGCACATCGGTGCCGACTGGGACCGGCTGTTCGCACGGGTGGGCAGCCCGGTCCGGTAGGACCTCGCGGGGGCAAGACCCCCTCTGAGGCCGCAATTTCCGCCACGATGCACACGATTCGGTCACGCCCGTCGCGATCCGGGGACGCGGTGGGTCTGCAAGGTCTACCGTTCTGATGGCGATTGCGGGTCGTCCGCTTCCGTGATTCCGGGGTCAACAGTCCAGGAGGTGTCGAGGCCGTGCTGTCGTGGCTTGCCGGTCTCACGACGTTCGCCGCCCTGGTGCTGGCCGGGTTCGCGCTGTACGTCGGATGGCGACGCGGAGCGGCCGCCGGGGTGAGCCTGGCGGTGCTGCTGACCGCGGCCGCGTGGTGGGGACTCTTCTACGCCGTGGAGCTGTCCACGAGCACGAGCGACCTGGCCGCCAGGAGCCTCTGGGGCGACGTGAAGTACATCGGGGTCTGCGTGCTGCCCCCCGCCTGGCTGGCGTTCGCGCTGCAGTACACCGGACGAGGGCACCTCGTCGGCCGGAAGGTGCAGGCCGTGCTGACGGCAGAGCCCCTGGTCGTGCTGGCCCTGCTGGCGACCCCCGCCACGCACGACCTGGTCCGCTACTACCCGCCGGGGTCGACCACACAGGACCTGCCGGTCGTGAAGACCGGCTGGGTCTTCTGGGTGCACTTCGGGTACGCGTACGCGCTGATCCTCGTGGGGATGACGGTCTTCGTGGCCGCGATGGTGGGCCTGGCGCGGACCTACCGGCGGATGGCGCTGACGCTGGTGGGGGCGGCCCTGCTGCCGTGGCTCGCCAACGCGCTGCACAACTTCGAGGTGGGACCGTTCACCCGCCTCGACCTCACCCCCTTCCTCTTCGTCGTCACCGGTGGGGTCCTCGTGTGGGGCGTCTTCCGGGAACGCCTGCTCAACCTGTCTCCACTGGCGCGCGGCGTCATCGTGGACACGATGACCGACGCCGTGTTCGTGCTGGACGCCTTCGGCCGGGTCGTGGAGGTCAATCCCGCCGGCTCCCGCGTGTTGGGGGGCACCCGGCCCGAGCTGATCGGGAGGCAACTCGACGACCTGCTGCCGCAGCAGGCCGAGGACGCGACGGGAGACACCGGTCCACCCCGGCAGGGGATGGAGCTGTCGCTGGGCGACCGCGAGTTCGACGTCCGGCGGCAACCGCTCACCGACCGGAACGGCCGGCCCGCGGGCGAGCTGGTGGTCCTGCGTGACATCACCGAGCGGGTCCTGGCCGAGCGGCACCTGCAGGGCCTGCTGGCCGAGCGCTCGCGGGTGGCCGCGGCCCTCCAGGCGAGCCTGCTCCCGGGCGAGCTGCCCGTGATCCCGGCGGCCGAGGTCGCCAGTCGCTACGAGCCTGCCGGGGACGGCCGCGAGATCGGCGGCGACTTCTTCGACGTCTTCACACTCGGCGACGACGCCTGGGGGCTGGTGCTGGGTGACGTCAGTGGCAAGGGGGCCGAGGCGGCGGCGGTCACCGCCCTCGCCCGCTACACCCTCCGCACGCTCGCCCGTGCGTCGCATCGGCCCAGTCGTACGCTGCGCCAGCTGAACACGCGGCTGTCGGCCGCGACCGACGTCGAGCGGCACTGCACACTGGTCTACGCGATCGCCCGCCCGCACCCGGCCGGCCTCGAGCTGACCGTGAGCCTGGCCGGCCACCACCCGCCGCTCGTGCTGCGTGCCGACGGGACCGTGGAGCCGGTCGGCGAGCTCGGCACCGCGCTCGGTCTCATCGCCGACCCGGATCTCTCCGACACCCGGGTGCTCCTCTGCCCCGGTGACCTCCTGTGCATGTTCACCGACGGCCTGGTCGAGGCGAGGGACGGCAGCGACCTGTTCGGCACCGACCGGGTGGCGGCGCTGCTCGCGGAGGAGGGCCAGTCCTCGGTCGACGAGATCGCCGCCCATCTCGTCGCGGCCGCGCGCACCTTCCACGGCGGCCGGGACCTGACCGACGACCTGGCCCTGCTCATGCTCCGCGTGGAGCAGACGGCGCCCGCCCGCCACACCGTCGTACGCGGCGCGCACGAGTACCGCCGCGTGATCAGGCCGGGATGACCTGGCGGGTCCAGCCGAAGTGGGTGCGCAGCGTCCGGTTCCACTTGTTGGCCGGCAGCGTCCGGTGCAGGAGGGCGACGGCGATGCAGTACTTGCTGATCCCGATCGGGCGGACGCCCATCTCGCGCAGGGCCGTGTCGGCGACCGAGCCCGAGCCCGCGCTCTTGCTCTCCACCAGGATCATGTCGGAGCCCCGGGCGTGGTGGTCTCCCTGCGAGCAGACCAGGTCGACGTCGCAGGTGAGCCGCGCGCCCGCCTCGAGGTCGACGAGCGTGAGCCGGGAGTACGACGTCGTCGCGGCCGGCTCCAGGTCGGGCAGCCGCTCGCCGTACTCCTGCGACAGCAGCCGTGACATGAACTCGATCGCCTCGGAGTTCATCCGCCTGCGGTCCTCGAGGCGGTACGGCAGGCGGTGCTTGACGGTCTCGCCGCGCCGGCCCTTGAGCTTCACCTCGAACATGCAGGCGCCGCTGTCCAGGTAGGTCCGGACGCGCGCCTTGTACCGACGGCGTCGGCCCTGGCGGTGCGCCCGGAACAGGTCGAGGGAGGCGGTGTCGAAGTAGACGGACTCGTAGCCGAAGACCCGGCGTCCGTCGATCTCCAGCACCCGGAACGTGGAGCCGATCCGGCGGCCGAGCTCCTCGAACTGGCCCGGGGTCACGAGGTACTTGCGGTCGACCCGCGTCTGGAGCGCCGCCTCGCTGAGCACCTGGTCCAGACCCACCCGGGCCAGGTTGGCCGACAGCGTGGTCACCGTCTCCAGCGACCGGGACGGCTGGTTCACCCGGCCACCGCCAGCCGGTCGTCACGGGTCGCGAACAGGTCCCCGTGCGGCTCGACGGACTCCTGCACCACCGCGGGCAGGATCCGGAACCGGACGTCGACGACGGTCAGGTCGCGGACCATGTCGAGCTCCTGGACGACCACGTGCAGGATCTGGGCGCCGAGCAGGTCGGACAGGGCGACCTTGAGCGAGTCCACGTTCGGGTGGGCAACGTCCAGGGTCACGGTCTGCCGGTACGTCTGGCGGGCGAACCTCGGGTGGTCGGCGACGAACATGACCGCGACGAGCAGCGCGGACAGGGCCGGGGTCAGCCACATCGGCTCGGGGTGCAGCCCCGCGACCAGGCCCAGCGCCAGGGAGACGAAGTAGTAGGCCACTTCCTCCTGGGTGATCGAGTTCGAGCGCAGCCGGATGATCGAGAGGATCCCGAACAGGCCGAGGCCGAGGCCGGCGCCGGCCGAGCTGTCGGTCAGCAGCATCGTCACCGCGAGCACGCCGACGTTGAGCGCCATGTAGGCCAGCACCAGGTCGCGGCGGTAGTAGCGGCGGTAGTACACGGCGTACGCCAACACCGAGATGGCCAGGATGTCGGTCGCGATGGCGGTCCAGACGTTGATCATGAGTTCTCCCCAGAACGATTTCGGCGTAGGACGGATCCCCGGGTGAGGTGGCCTCGCCGGCATTGCCGAGCGCCTGGCGACGAGCGCTGGGGCGACGGCGGTCCGGCGCCCTCGGCGACCTCGCTCCTCGTGGCCGAGCTCACCGGTGGCGCTGAGCCGAAGACTAGGAATGAATGCTTGGGAAATTCTGGGTGAACGACCTCCGCAGTCGGCGAGGGCCCGGCGCTGCCCTGGTGTCGAGAGTCATGACGACGACTCGGGACGCGTCCACTGCCGCACGCGAAGGTTTCGTCGCCAGGTGCGCGCTGAGGTTCACGGCGTTCAGCGAACGGTGGCTGCCCAGGTGGCCAGCGCCGACAGCAGCCGCGTGCCCGTGCAGGACCAGATCAGGAAGTACGGCTTCTCCGACGGCGTGCTGCCGCTCACCGAGACGATCTTCACCTGGCGCGCCATCGTCGAGACGCTGATCATCTTCACGGTCGCGGTGGGCATGGCCTGGTTGCTCGACCGCCGCGACGTGAGGGAGGGCCCGACCCGACCGGGGGACTGGATCGAGAGCTCGCCCCTGGTCACGCTGCTGATCGTGGCGATCGGAGAGGTGTGGCTGGCGCGGCACTTCGGGGAGTCGGGCGTGCTCGCCGGCCTCGACCTGAACACGGTCAACATGATCCTCCTGCTGCTGGCTCCGCACGTCGGCTGACGGGCGGCACCCCCTCAGGGGTTGACGGCGAGAAAGAGGAACGCGGCGAGGAGCACGAGGTGGACTCCGCCCTGGAGCCGGGTGGCCCGGCCGGGCACCACGGTCAGGACGCCGACGACGACGGTCAGCAGGAGCAGGATGATCTGCGTCGAGCCGAGGCCGAGCTCCAGCGGACCCTCGAGCCAGATGGACGCGACCGCGATGGCGGGGATCGTGAGCCCGATGCTGGCCATGGCGGACCCGAAGGCGAGGTTGAGACTGACCTGGACGTGGTTGCGGCGAGCCGAGCGAACGGCCGAGATCGTCTCGGGCAGCAACACCAGGAGGGCGATCACGACGCCGACGAAGGACTGCGGGAAGCCGACCGCGTCGACCGCTGACTCGATGGCGGGCGACTCCACCTTGGCGAGCCCGACCACCGCCACCAGCGACACCGTCAACAGCGCGAGGCTGATCCGGGTCGCGGCGGCGGAGGGCGGCGCGGCATGCTCCTCGGTGGCCGAGGCGTCCCCCTCGGCCACCACGGGCAGGAAGAAGTCGCGGTGCCGGACGGTCTGGGTGAGCACGAACATGCCGTAGAGCACGAGCGAGGTCACCGCCGCGAAGCCGAGCTGGGAGGCGGAGAACTCCGGGCCGGGCTCGCTGGTGGTGAACGTCGGGAACACCAGCGTGAGCGTTGCGAGCGTGACGACCGTGGCCAGCGCGGCCCCGGAACCCTCGGCGTTGAACACGAGCAGGCCGTGGCGGAGGGCGCCCAACAGCAGCGAGAGCCCGACGATGCCGTTGCAGGTGATCATCACCGCGGCGAAGACGGTGTCGCGAGCCAGGGATGCGGTGTCCGGACCGCCGGCGACCATCAGGGTCACGATCAGCCCGACCTCGATGAGCGTCACCGCGACGGCGAGCACCAGCGACCCGAACGGCTCGCCGACGCGGTGCGCCACCACCTCCGCGTGGTGGACCGCGGCGAGGACCGCCCCGGCCAGGAACCCGGCCATTCCGACCACCAGCACCGGCCCCAGGTCTCGTCCCCAGGTCAACGGCACGCAGCCCACGGCCAGCACCGGCAGGACGACGGTCCACGAGAGCAACGCCGAGCGAGTCTGACCAGCCATGCCCCGAACCCTGTCAGACCGGGCCAACGGGACCGCGGCATGGTTCGGCGCAGCGCGGGGTACCTTTCCCGGGCTGCACTCTGCATTCCACGATCCCCGACCTGGAGGTACGACATGCCCGGTGGACTCCAGGCGCTCGTGCTCGACTGCACGCTCAAGAAGTCGCCGGCGCCGTCCAGCTCGATGCTGCTCGCGGACCAGGTCGTCAAGGCGTTCGCGTCCTTCGACGTGGGTGGGGACATCGTGCGGGTCGTCGACCACGACGTGCGGTTCGGGGTCACCACCGACGAGGGGGACGGCGACGAGTGGCCGGCGATCCGTCGGCGGATGCTGGACGCGGACATCCTCGTGGTCGCCACGCCGATCTGGATGGGGCAGCCCTCCTTCGTCTGCAAGATGGTGCTGGAGCGACTGGACGCCGAGCTGAGCGAGGCCGACGACGACGGTCACTACCCGACCCACGGCAAGGTCGCCGCCGTCGCGGTGGTCGGCAACGAGGACGGCGCCCACCACGTGGTCGCGGAGTGCCTCCAGGCGCTCAACGACACCGGATTCACGATCCCGGCGAACGCCTGCACCTACTGGGTGGGGGAGGCGATGCAGGGCACCGACTACAACGACCTCGAGGAGACGCCCGAGGCGACGGCGTCGACGACGCAGACGATGGTGGCGTACGCCGTCCACCTCGCTCGCCTGCTCCAGTCCTCGCCGTACCCGCCCGGCGCCTGATCGGCCGAGGAGCCGATGGCGCCGCGGACTGGGGCCGGCCGCGCTGCTACCGGTAGCAGTAGGAGTCCGATGAGGCGTCGCCGCCCTGGAGCCGGACCTGGTGCACCCGTCGGCCGCGGAACTCGTCGCCGTGCGGGAAGAACCGCTCGTCCACGCTGATCCCGCCCTCGGGAGCGACGTCCAGCTTGGCCATCCAGGCGCCGACCCCGTCGGGATGGAACTGGTCGTCCCACGAGCCGTACAGCGAGTTGGTGAAGTACACCCGCCGCCCGTCCCGGCTCACCTCGACCATCTGCGGGCCGCCGGCGAGCGGCCGGTCCGGCGCGGAGGGGTGCGGCGCACGACGGACGATCCCGCCCAGGTGCACCGAGCCGACCTCGCGGGGCCGGGCGGGGTCGGAGACGTCGTACTGCTTGAGCTCGCCGGTGCCCCAGCACGAGACGTAGAGGAAGCGGTCGTCGACCGACAGGTCGATGTCCGTGACGAGCGGCGGAACCGCCCCGAACGGCTTGAGCGCGGGCGGCAGGTCGTCGGCGTCGGCGGGCTCCGCGGGGATCGTGATCACCTCGTCCGCCCGCCAGCGGTCACCGTCCCGGTGCCAGCGGAAGACCGACGCGGACAGGTCCTCGGTGGACACCACCACGCCGACGAAGCCCCACGTGGCCTCGGGGTCGTGGGAGGGCCGCAGCTCCAGCGTCATCTGGTGGTGGGCGCCGAGGTCGACCTGCTGGGAGTGGGTGCCGGCCGCGAGATCCCAGAAGTGCAGGGAGTGGCCGTACCGGTTGCCCAGCAGGAGCTCGGGCACCAGCCCGTCCTCGATCATCGCCGGCGTGCCCCACTCGCTGCTGACCAGCGTGTTCTGCCGCAGGTGCCACCACGCGTCGTAGGCGAGGTGCTGCGGGCCGCGGTCCTTCTCCCAGCGGCCGACCACGTCGAAGGTGCTGTGGTCCAGGAGGGCGATCCCGCCGGGGCCGTCGTCGCCGTTCGCGGCGCCCAGGCAGGTCAGGAAGACGCCGTCCGGGCCGCAGTGCAGCGTGTGCGGCCGGGAGTACCCGGCCTTCTCGGCCAGCTCGGCGGCCTCGATCGTCTTGTGCAGCGTCGGCTGCCTCGGGTCGGGAGCGGTGTCGAACACGTGGATGTTCGACGACCGGATGCCGGGCACCAGCAGGAAGCGGCGCGCGAGGTCCGACATGTCGTGGCCCTCGTGCATCAACGCGCTGCTGCAGGCGTTCCACCCGAAGTGGTGGAACTCGTCGCCGAGCGTGGGTGAGTCCACCCAGCCGACCAGCCGGCCGTAGCCGTCCGAGTCCGGATCCACGTCGACCACCGTCAGCGCGTCCGGGTGACGGCCGGTGCGGTCGAACGCCACCACGTAGGCGAGCTCCTCGGCGGGAGCCGAGGCCGCGTCTCGCGGGGTCCGGTAGAAGGTCGGGTCCAGTACGTCGCTCATGCGATCACCTCCTACCGCACGCTAGGACCGGTACCGCCTTGGGGCAACGGCTGGCGCTCGCACGCCCGGACCGGACCCGGCCGGTCCAGTTCTTTCGAGCGTGTCCCGCACCCCGTCCGGCACCATGTGCAAGTATCTCGACAGAGTCACATGACTTTGACGCACGGACGAAGGAGCAGCCCCATGAGCGCGGACGTCAGCACGAACACAGCACCCCCCGCGCCCCCGGCCTCGCGGTGGCCCCGGACGGCCGTGGTCGTCGGCAACCCCAAGCCGCACTCCCGCACGCTGGCCGCAGCCTTCCACGTCGCTCGCGAGCTGACCGGCGCCGAACCCGACCTCGTCGTGGACCTCGTCACGCTGGGGCCGGCGCTCCTGGACTGGCAGGACCCCACGGTGGCGGACCTGGTGGCCGAGGTCGGTGGGGCCGACCTCGTCATCTTCGCCTGCCCCACGTTCAAAGGCACCTACACCGGCCTGCTGAAGCTCTTCCTCGACCGGTTCGCGGTCGACGGGCTGCGGGGGGTCGCCGTGCCGATGATGCTGGGTGCCGGGCCGCTGCACGCGCTGGCGCCGGAGCTGTCCCTGCGGCCGGTGCTCACCGCCATCGGCGCCACCGTGCCGAGCCTGTCCCTGTACGTCGTGGACGCGACGTTCGACGACCCGGCGGCGTACGCCGACTGGCTCGAGGCCGCACGGCCCCGGATCTCCGCGCAACTCGCCCGGAGAACCGGCCAGGGGACGGGAGAGGACGCATGAGCCCGGCCCGGTTCCACCGCAGCGCCTGCGGGCGCCCGACCGCGAGCGCCTGACGCCGTGGCCACGACGAGACCGACGGTGGTGATCGTCGGCGCAGGGGCGGCCGGCACGCTGACGGCGATCCACCTGCTGCGAGCGGCCGGACGCCGATCGAGCAGCCTGGAGGTCGTCTTGCTCGACCCGGCGGACCGGTGGGGTCGCGGGGTCGCGTTCGGTACCCCCGACGAGGCGCACCTGCTCAACGTCCCGGCGTCCGGCATGAGCGCGTTCCCGGAGAACCCGGGGGACTTCGCGGCCTGGAACGCCCGTCACGATCCGGTGGGCGACGGCGGACCCGCCGCCTTCCTGCCCCGTCGGCGCTTCGCCCTCTACCTGGACGACACGCTGGCCCAGGCCATCGCGTCCACCGGCGGCGGGGTGTCGCTGCGCCACGTCCGCGCCAGCGCCACGGGTGTACGTCGGACCACCACCGGAGTCACCGTCCTCACCAGCGACGGACGGGACCTGGTCGCCGACGCCGTGGTGGTCGCCACCGGGCTCCCTCCGGTCGGCCACGGCTGGGCGCCGGAGGCCTTGCAGGACTCGGCGTTCTTCGTCCCG
>Ga0307415_100000295_pt1 | contig 21639 bp, 21 predicted proteins | sample DK1Cmetagenome_FD_204524 | JGI IMG/M metagenome (GOLD analysis project Ga0307415, IMG submission 204524) | Maize rhizosphere microbial communities from greenhouse at UC Davis, California, United States - DK15-C-2 | ecosystem: Host-associated > Plants > Roots > Rhizosphere > Soil | place: USA...
CATGGCGTCCCTGGCCCGACCGGCCCGGTCGTAGGCGGCCACATAGGCCAGCCGCTCGGCCGGGGCAGCGATCGCCTCACCCGGACTCCGATAGAACATGGGATCCACAATCTGGGTCATGCGACATCTCCTGTGAGCTGGAGCAGGCCCAGCTGGGTGAGCAGCGAGACCTGGTCGTAGTAGAGGTCTCCGCCGACGACCCGCCCGTCGGCGTCGAAGTGCCACAGCTCGCAGAGTGGCAGCGCGAACCGCTTGCCGGTGGCCGGAAGCGGTCCCAGCGGGCCGTCGTGGGTGCCTTCGACGGTGAAGACGCAGACGACCGCCTGGCCGGCGTCGAGATAGCGGGGGCCGGTGATGCGGATGTCGGAGGCGGCCTCGATCCACCCGGCCAGGAAGTCCTCGCGGAACTCCCGCGGCGTCGTGAAGGTCAGGCCCCTGGCCTGGTCGGTCCAGCGGATGCGCTCGGCGTAGCGGCTGGTCATGGCCTCGAAGTCCCTGCGGTTGAAGGCCTCGTGACCGGCGCGGTGCGCCTCGACGTTGGTGGTTGCCATGGCTCCTCCTCTGTGGCCTGGCAGATCGATGACGAGGGGATCGTGGTGGCCGCCGCTTGCGCGAACGCTTCCCCGGCCTTTCCCGGACCTTTCCGTGCGCATAAGGTCGCCTGATGAGCGGGTCGTCCGAGGCCAGGATCCAGCTGTGCGGTCGCTACGCCGTCGTGATCGACGGCTCCCGGGTCGAGGACCGGCTGCCCGGCCGCCGCGGGCGGCTGCTGTTCGCCTACCTCGTCCTCAACCGCGGCCGCCAGCTGCCCCGCGAGGAGCTGCTGATGGCCGGCTGGGGCGCGGACGCCTCCGCCGAGGCCGGCAACGCGCTCAGCGTGCTGCTGTCCAAGCTGCGCCACGGCCTGGGCGCCGACCGCCTCCGCGGGCGGGCCGAGATCGAGCTGCTCCTGCCCCCGGCGACCTTCGTCGACGTCGAGGCGGCCCTGGAGGGCGCCCACCGGGCCGAGTCCCGCATCGCCGAGGGACGGTGGGCGCAGGCCTGGGGTCCCGCCGGGATCGCCTACCACGTCGCCACCCGGCCGTTCCTCACCGGGCTGGAGGCGCCCTGGATCGACCGCTGGCGACGCCGCCTGGAGGAGGTGCGGCTGCGCGGGCTGGAGTGCTTCGCCGCCGCCGGCCTCGGCCTGGGCGGCCCGGCGGTGGCCCAGGCCGAGGAGCGGGCCCGGATGCTGACCGAACTCGCCCCCTACCGGGAGAGCGGCCACCGCATCCTCATGGAGGCGCTGGCCGAGCGCGGCAACGTCGCCGAGGCGCTGCGCGCCTACGAGCGGCTACGGGTGCTGCTGCGCGAGGAGCTCGGGGTCGCGCCCAGCCCCGCCGTCCGGGCCGTCCACCGGCGGCTGCTGCAGGGCGCCGGCGGCTAGAGCCCCTAGAGCAGCTCGGCCTGGGCGACCAGGTCGTCGCGGGTCACGCTGCCGACCAGCTCGGGATGCAGGAGGCCCATGTGGTCCCGGGCGTTGCTCCAGAGCTCGTCGTCGTCGTCGCCCAGGATCACGTACCCGCACATGCAGACGATCCTCAGCGCCATGGCAACCTCCGCGTCGGGGCCACGACCAGAGGGTACGGCATCGACGTACCCTGAGCGCCATGCGCTGCCGTCTCGTCGCCGCCGTGCTGGTGGTCCTGGCGCTCACTGGCTGCGCCGGGCAGCGGCCGGCGCCCGCCACCGCGCCGGCGGGCGACGGCGATCCCCTGTCGGTGCTGGTGTTCACCCGCGCCACCGGCTTCCGCCACGCCTCCATCGACGACGGGGTGGCGGCGATCCGCAAGCTGGGCGCGGCCAACGGCTTCACCGTGGAGGCGACCGACGACCCGGCGCGGATCGAGGCGGCCGCCCTGGCGCGGTTCCGGGTGGTCGTGTTCCTCTCGACCACCGGCGAGCCGCTGGACCCGGCCCAGCAGGCGGCGCTGCGGCAGTGGGTCGAGGGCGGCGGCGGCTGGGTCGGGGTCCACGCCGCCGCCGACGCCCACTACGACTGGCCCTGGTACGGCGAGCTGGTGGGGACCTGGTTCGAGCGGCACCCGCCCGTGCAGCAGGCGACCGTGCGCGTGACCGACCGGGACCACCCGTCGACCAGGTCGCTCCCGGCGACCTGGTCCCGAACCGACGAGTGGTACGACTTCCGCGACAACCCGCGCCGGCGGGCGCGGGTGCTGGCGGTGGTCGACGAGTCCAGCTACCGGGGCGGCGGCATGGGCGACGACCACCCGGTCAGCTGGTGCCACCAGCAGGGCCGCGGGCGCTCCTGGTACACGGCCCTCGGCCACACCCGCCAGAGCTGGTCCGAGGCGCCGTTCCTGGCCCATGTCCTCGGCGGCATCCGCTGGGCGGCCGGCGCCGACTGACCGGCGCCGGCCACCTCGCGATCAGTAGCCCAGGTTCTGCACCGAGGCCACGTTCTCCTTGGTGACGGTGGTGGCGGGCAGCTCGATGCGGCTCGGCACCTCCGGCTCCACCAGCTCGGTGAGCCCCTTCTTCTCGGCGATCAGCTTGGCCAGCGAGATCGCCGAGGCGGACATGGAGGGGTTGTACAGGAAGGTGGCCCGGTACAGGTCGCCCTCGGCGATCAGGTTCATGGCGTCCTTGGACCCACCCGCGCCGGTGATGAACATCTCGTCCTGGCGGTTGGCGTTGCGGATCGCCTGGACCGCGCCCATGGCCATGTCGTCGTCGTGGGTATAGACCGCCTTGATGTCCTTCTGGCCCTGCAGCATGGTCTCCATGACCTGCAGGCCCTTGTCGGGCAGGAAGTCGGCCGGTTGGCTGGCCACGATCTTGATGCCGCCGTTGCAGCGCTTGATGCCGTCGGTGAAGCCCTTGGTGCGCAGCTCGGTCACCGAGATCCCGGCCACACCCTGGATCTCGACCACGTTGCCCTGGCAGTTCAGCTGGTTGGCGATGAAGTCTGCGGCGGCCTTGCCGATGCCGTAGTTGTCGCCCCCGATCCAGGTCCGGAACGCCGTCGGGCTGGAGAACTCGCGGTCGACGTTGACCACCGGGATCCCGGCCTGCATCGCCTTCTCGGCGATCGGGGTCAGCGGACCACCCTCGTGGGGCAGGATGACCAGCACGTCCGGCTTCTGGCTGATGAGGGTCTCGACCTGGGAGACCTGGCTGGCCGAGTCGTTGGTGCCCTCGGACAGGATCAGGTCGACATCGAGATCCTCGGCCGCCTTGCGGGCGTTGTCGGTGATCGCCTTGAGCCAGCCGTGGTCGGCGCCGGGCGCCGAGAACGCGACCTTGACGGGACGGCCGGTGACGCCCCCTTGCTGCTGCGGAGCCGTGGTGCCCTCGGGGGCGCTCTCGCCGCCGCCGTCGGACGCCTCGTTGGTGCAGGCGGTAAGCGCGAGAGCCGCGAGCGCGACCCAGAGGACGAGGATCCGGGAGAGCCTCATGCTGCTCTTCCTTTCTGCCGGAGCGGTTCGGTGAGCTAGTCGCGACGTTGGAGGGCGACGGCAGCGAGGATCAGGGCGCCCTTGACGATCCCCTGGATCTCGGCGGGCATGTTGAGCAGGTTCAGCAGGTTGAAGATCAGCGCGAAGGTGATGACGCCGAAGAAGGTGCCGGTCACCGTCGCCTTGCCGCCGGTCAGGGCGGTCCCGCCGATCACCACGGCGGCGATCGCGTCCAGCTCGACCAGGTTCCCGACGACCGGGGAGGCGCTGGCCAGCCGGCCCGACAGCAGGACGGCCGAGATCCCCACGCACAGCCCGATGAGCGCGTAGACGGCGAAGACGACCCGGTTGGACCGGATGCCGGCGATCCGGGCCGCGCTGCGGTTGCCGCCCACCGCGATCGTGTGCCGGCCGAACGTGGTGCGGTTGAGCAGCACCCAACCGGCGATGGCGACGAGCACGAAGACGATCGCCGGGACGGGCACGCCGAGCACCCGACCGCCGCCGATCTGTTGCAGGATGTCCAGCTCGATCAGGGAGATGGGGGTCTTGTCGCTCATCCACAGGGCGAGGCCGCGGGCGATGGTGAGCATGGCCAGGGTGGCGATGAAGGGGACGACCTTGCCCCAGGTGATGGCCAGGCCGTTGATCACCCCGAGGAGCAGGGCGAAGCCGATCGCGCCGAGGATGAACATCCAGGAGCCGTAGTCGGCCAGCAGCCCTCCGGCGATGCTGGCCGCGGCCAGCACCGACCCGACCGACAGGTCGATCCCGCCGGTGGCGATCACGAAGGTCATGCCGATGGCGATGATGCCGGTGATGCTGGCCTGGGTGAGCACGTTGAGCAGGTTGTCGCTGGTCGGGAAGACCTCCGGCCGGATGATCACCCCGGCGATGAACAGGGCCACGATCACCACCGGCAGGACCAGCTCCTGGACGGGGACCTGGCGCCAACCGGCCAGGGCGTTGCGCGGGGGGCTGTCGACTGCCATCTCCTCACCCAGCCTTCGTTTGGGTTTCGGGGGGGATGCGGGGGGCGGAGCCCCCCGCCGTCGTGTGATGTACTGGGACCGCGGACCGCAGGACGTCCTCCTCGGTGCTGGTGGCGCCGTCGAGCTCGTCCACGACGTGGCCCTCCCGCAGCACCAGCACGCGGTGGCAGAAGCCGAGCAGCTCGGCCAGCTCGCTGGAGACCATGACGATCCCGATCCCGTTGGCGGCCAGCTCGGCGATGACGCGGTAGATCTCGGAGCGGGCGCCGACGTCGACGCCCCGGGTCGGCTCGTCCAGCAGCAGCACCTTGCAGGAGCGCAGCAGCCAGCGGGCCAGGACCGCCTTCTGCTGGTTGCCGCCGGAGAACTCCCGCGCCGGCCGCTCGGGCGCGTCCGGCCGGGTCTTGAGCGACCGCAGGTGCTTGGCCGCCTCCCGCCGCTCGGCGGCCCGGTCGGTCAGCGGGCCGCGCCGGAACCGGCTGAGGTCGGCGATCGAGGTGTTGCGGACCATGCTCCAGTCCAGCCACAGGCCCTGGGACTTGCGCTCCTCGGGAGCGAAGCCGAGCCCGGCCCGGATGGCCAGGTCGGGCCGGCCGGGTGGCAGGCGCTTGCCGGCGACCTCGACCTGGCCCGACTGGGCCGTGTCCAGCCCGTAGATGCTCCGCAGCAGCTCGGTGCGTCCCGACCCGACCAGCCCGGCCAGCCCCAGGATCTCGCCCTCGCGCAGCGTCAGCGAGGCGTCGTGGACGTCCGGGGCCCGGGTCAGGCCACGCACCTCGAGCACGGGCGCCTCCCGGAAGGGCTTTCGGTCGGGGAACAGCGCCTCCATACGCCCGCCCACCATGTGCCCGATCAGGGTGTCGACCGGGGTGTCGGGGGGCAGCTCGGTCGCCACCGTGCGGCCCTCCTTGAGCACCGTCACCCGGTCGCCCAGCTGGGCCACCTCGCCGAGCCGGTGAGAGATCCAGATGATCCCGACCCCCTCGGCGGTGAGCCGCCGGACCACCTTGAACAGCGCCTCCACCTCGACGTCGTCCAGGACCGCCGACGGCTCGTCCAGGATCACCAGCTTCACCGAGTGCGACAACGCCCTGGCCATCGAGACGACCTGCTGCTGGGCCGGCCGCAGCGTCGTGACCGCCGCCGTAGGCGCGATGCCCTCGTCCCCCAGCCGGGCCAGCAGCGCGGCGGTCTCGCGGTGCATCGCCGCCCGGTTCAGCAGGGGACCGCGCCGCTGCTCGTGGCCCAGGAACACGTTCAGGGCCACCGACAGGTGCGGGACCAGGTCGAGCTCCTGATAGATGGTGGCGATGCCGCGGGCGATGGAGGCGTTGGGGTCGCCGACCGGGAGCGGCTCGCCCTCGAACCGCACCTCGCCCGCGGTCGGCTCGACCAGGCCCGAGACGCACTTGATGAGGGTCGACTTGCCGGCGCCGTTCTGCCCGATGAGACAGTGCACCTGGCCACGGGTCACGGTCAGGTCGACGCCGTCCAGGGCGCGCACGCCCGGGTAGTCCTTGACCAGCCCGCGGACCTCCAGCAGCGGGCTATCGGCTTCGGTCATCGTCCCACCTCCGTCTCCCGGTCGGGGTCAGGCCACCAGCAGCGGCCGCAGGGTGCGGTGGGCGATGTCCAGGCCGGTCTTGATCTTGTCCTCGGCCCCGCCCCAGACCGGGTCCTCGTGCTCGACCGACAGCACCCCGGTGAAGCCGCCCTCATAGAGGGTGTCGACCACCCCGCGCCAGTCGACCTCGCCCAGGCCCGGCACCCGGTAGCGCCACCAGCCCACATCCCAGGGGTCGGGCCGGGCCACGGCCTTGCCGGGCCAGCCGAAGCGGTTGCGGCGGTCACCGAACAGCTGGATGTCCTTGGCCTGGGCGTGGGGGATCCGGTCGACATAGGGCCGCAGGGCCGTCACCGGGTCGATCCCCATCCACACCAGATGCGAGGGGTCGTAGTTCAGGTACAGGCCCAGGTCGAACATCCACTCCCACAGCTCGGGCGAGTAGGCCAGGTTGCCCGGGTAGCCGTCGGGGTGCCAGCCCTCCATCACGCAGTTCTCGATGATCAGCTTCACCCCGGCCTGGCCGGCCCGCTCGACCAGGGGCTTGAAGACCTCCTCGGCCTCCTTGAGGTTGTCGGCCACCGACCTGGTCGGGTCGCGGCCCACGAAGGTCCCCACCGTCGGGCAGCCGAGGCTGGCGGCGGCGTCGATGCAGGCCAGGACGTGGTCGTTGATGGCCTTGCGCTCGCCGGGGTCGGGATGGAGGTTGTTGTCGTAGAAGGCCAGCGACGACAGGGTCAGGCCGTGCTGGTCGAACAGCTCCCGGATGTCGTCGGCCTCGGCCTGGTCGAGTTGCTCGACCTTGATGTGGGTGGCGGTGAAGGGCCGGTCGCCCAGGTCGGGCCAGGCGGCTACCTCCAAGGCCTCGAAGCGGTGCTCGGCCGCCCAGGCCGCGATCTCCTCCAGGCTGCGGTCGGGCAGGCATGCGGTCAGGAACCCCAGTCTCATTCCGGAACCTCCACCCAGGTCTGGCTGGCGGCGGACTCGACGACGGCCTGGGTCAGCACCGCCGCCCGCAGGCCGTCGGCGAACGTCGGGAGCCCATCGGGCGGGGCTCCGGCGATGGCGGCGTACGTGTCGGCCACGAAGGCGTTGAAGCAGTCCTGATACCCCTGGGGGTGGCCTGCCGGCACGATCGAGTACCGGGCGGCCGCCTCCGAGGTTCCCTCGGCCCCGCGGGGCACGATCCGGTTGTCGGCCCGGCCGCCGACCCAGAGGCTGTCCGGGCTCTCCTGGTCGAAGCTGTAGCTGGCCTCGGCCCCGTCGAACGAGAACCACAGGCGGTTCTTGCGCCCGGGCGACACCTGGCTGATGACCACGGAGCCGGCGGCCCCCCGGTCGGTCTCGAACAGCACGGTGGCGGCGTCCTCGGTGCCGACCGCGGCCTCGCCGGACGCCGCCGGGCGGCGGTCGAACGCGGTCACCATGCGGGCGGTGAGCCGGGTCACCCGGTGCCCGGTGACGAACTCCATCAGGTCACACCAGTGGACCCCGATGTCGCCGAACGCCCGCGAGGCCCCGCCGAGCGCCGGGTCGACCCGCCAGTTGCTGTCCTCCGCCTTGGACAGCCAGTCCTGCAGGTAGGTGCCGTGCAGCAGCCGCAGCGGCCCCGCCTCCCCGGCGGCGATGCGGGCCCTGGCCTCCCGCACGGTGCCGTAGAAGCGGTACACGAACGGCACGGTCGCGACCACGGCGGCCTGGGCGGCGGCGGTGGCGAGCCGGCGGGCGTCCTCCACGGTCGTGGCCAGCGGCTTCTCGCACACCACCGGCTTGCCGGCGGCCAGGGCCTGCTCGGCCACGGGGACGTGCAGCGAGTTGGGGGTGCAGACATGCACCACGTCGACGTCGTCGGCGGTCAGCAGCGCCTCGGCGGTCTCCGCCGGCCCGTCGGCGCCCAGGCGGGCCGCGGCGGCCGCGGACCGCTCCGGGGTCGAGACGGCGACGCGGGCCACCACCCCGCCGGCGGCCCGGATGGCGCGGGCATGGACCTCCCCCATGAACCCGGCACCGACGATGCCGGCGCGCAGTCGATCGGTCATGAGCGGCCCCCGAACGGGAAGGAATCGGTCAGGGCATCGTGGGCATGGAGTCGACCGAGCCGCAGCTTCGTACCTCTCGCAGCGTTTCTTCTGTCGAACACTGCAATCTAATGCAACGACTCCGGCAAAAGTCAATGCCTCGGCGGGAGGTCCAGGGGTCAGGGGATCGAGAAGACGTGGTCGCTGATCATGACGACCGCGCCGACCGCGCCGGCCGAGGGCCCGAGCTCGGAGAGGACGATGGGGAGGTTGCCGGTGGCCAACGGCAGCGAGCGGCGGTAGACGAGGCCCCGGATCTCGGCCAGCAGGAGGTGGCCGAGGCCGGCCAGCCCGCCGCCGATCACGATCATGCTGGGGTTGAAGAAGCTGACCAGACCGGCCAGGACCAGCCCGACCCGGCGGCCGCCGTCCCGGATCAGGCCGATGGCCACCGGGTCGCCCTCGGCCGCGCACTGGCCGACGTCCTCCGGGGTGATGGCCTGCTTGCGGGCCAGCCGCTCGGCCAGCGGCGGTGACGCGCCCGAGCGGGCCGCGACCAGGGCGTCCCGGACCAGCGCGGCCCCGCCGAACATGGCCTCCAGGCAGCCGCTGTTGCCGCAGGCGCAGACCGGGCCGTCGGGATCGACGTTGATGTGGCCGATGTCGCCGGCGCAGCCGTCGATGCCCCGGTAGACCTGGCCGCGGATCATGATGCCGCAGCCGATGCCGGTGCCGATCTTGACGAACAGGTAGTTGTCGACCGACTTGGCCACCCCGCCCCAGTGCTCGCCGACCGCCATCACGTTCACGTCGTTGTCGACCAGGACCGGGCAGCCGAAGCGACGGGCCAGCAGGTCCCGGACCGGGTACTCGTGCCAACCGGGCATGATCGGAGGGCTGACCGGCATGCCGTCGCGGAACCGCACCGGGCCGGGGACGCCAACCCCGACCCCGGTCAGCTGGACCCCCAGGTCGCGGGCGAGCTTCTCGATCAGCTCGCCAGCGCGGCCGAGGACCGGCTCGGGGCCGCGGCGGATCTCCATGGGCTCCTCGACCTGCGCCTTGACCTGGAGCTCGGCGCTCATGATGGCGACCCGGATGGAGGTCGCCCCCAGGTCGATGCCGCCGAAGTGCAGGAACGAGCTCAGCTCGACCAGGGTCGAGCGGCGACCGCCCCGGGAGGCCGCCTTGCCCCCCTCCTGCACCAGCCCGACTTGCTTGAGGCGGACCAGCTCGGCCTCGAGCTTGGAGCGGGCCATGCCGGCGAGCTCACCAAGCTCGGCGCGTGATCTGGGTCCCTCGTCCCGGAGCAGCCGCAGGAGCTGGCCCTGACCGACCGTGTCAGGCCTGGCCGCGATCGCCATCGCCGGGCACCTCCCCCTCTTGTTCCCGACATCACGAAGTTTACGGCAACTCAAGATCGGCGGTCTGCGGAGCAAAGTTCGGGATGGTTTGGCGCTAGCGGCGCCGAGGGAGCAGAACTTTCTCGGAGATCGGTCTAGCTTTGATCGATTCCTGACGTTATGCTCCGTCCGCGTGCTATTTCAGGGCAAAGGCCCTGCTTGTTCTCCTGGCCGGATTTGGGAGGTTGCGCCCTTGTTGCGACGCCGCCCGCCATCCACCGCGTGCCGGGCCCCTCCCTGCAGCCCCGCCCCTGGCACTTGGCTGCATCCGAAAGGAGATCGAGCATGTGCTCAGGTCACGACGACACCGCCAGTCGTGAGGAGGTCGCTCGGCTCAGCCGCCGAGGCTTCCTGCGCACGGCGGCCGCCACCGCCGCCGTCGTCGGCACCTCCGGCGCCCTGGCCGCTCCGGCCCTCGCCCGCGAGGGCTCCGGCGGCTCCGGGGGCCGGCACCGGGTCCCACCCGACCAGATCAGCATCCAGCTGTTCACCCTGCGCGACCAGCTGGCCATCGACCTCGAGGGCACGCTGGCCACGCTGGCCGAGATCGGCTACACCCGGGTCGAGCACGCCGGCTTCGTCGGCCGGACCGTCCAGGAGTTCAAGGCGGCCCTGGACGCGGCCGGGCTGCGGGCCACCTCGGGTCACGTCCTCATCCCCCAGCCCTTCGACCCGGCCGCCTGGAGCGCATCGCTGGCCGACGCCAACACGCTGGGATCGCGCTTCATCGTGAACCCGTTCTTCGGGATCAACTTCGGCACCGGCGAGGTCGTCCGGGAGACGGCGCCGTGGCAGGCGTTCGCCCGCGACCTGAACCGGGCCGGCCGCATGGCCAGGGACGCCGGGCTGAAGCTCGGCTACCACAACCACAACTGGGAGTTCTTCCGGCTCACCGACGACCCGTCGCGCACCGCCTACGACGTCCTCACCGACACCACCGACCCGGACCTGGTGCACCTGGAGCTCGACCTGTTCTGGGCCACCCGTGGCGCGCGCGACCCGGTCGACCTCATCCGCCAGAACCGCGGCCGGGTCCTGCAGGACCACGTCAAGGACATGAACCAGGCCGGCAGCTTCGAGGACCCCGGTCAGGGCCTGATCGACTTCGCCAGGATCTTCCGGCACTCCGACGAGGCCGGCGTGAGGGAGTACATCGTCGAGCGTGACGACGCCGGCACCCCGCCCCGGGAGCCCGCCGACGCGCTGGACACTGCCAGGATCGGCTACCAGTTCCTCAGGACCGTCCGCTTCTAGGTCCCGTCGCCCTGTCTCCGAGCGCGCCGTCGGAGGAGGACCCCTCATGCGAAGGTCAGCAGCCATCCTCGTCGCCGTGATCCTCGCGACCGGCATGTCGGCGCTGCCGTCGGTCGCCGCCGCCCCCAACGACCCGTCGCCCCCGCCAGCCTCCAGCTTCCAGAAGGTCACCCTCAACGACCGCCCGGGCGAGCCGATGAGCCTCGCCGTCCTTCCCGACCTGCGGGGCTGCACACCGCCCGCACCGGCCAGGTGCGGATCCACAACCCCCGGACGGGGCTGAACACCCTGGCCGCCGAGGTCCCCATCTACCAGGACGACGAGGAGGGCCTGCAGGGGATCGCCATCGACCCCGACTTCTCCCGCAACCACTGGGTCTACCTGTACTACTCGCCACCGCTGGACACGCCGGTCGACGACCCGTCCACGCCCGAGGTCAACGAGGGCGACGCGCCCTTCGAGGGCACCGAGGCCGACTTCGCCCGCTTCCGGGGCGTGCTTCGGCTGTCGCGCTTCAAGCTGGTCGGCGACCAGCTCGACCTCAGCACCGAGCAGCAGATCATCGACGTGGCCGCCGACCGCGGCATCTGCTGCCACGTGGGCGGCCAGATCGACTTCGACGGCCGCGGCAACCTGTTCCTGTCCACCGGCGACGACACCAACCCGTTCTTCTCCGACGGCTACGCCCCCCTGGACGACCGCCCGGGCCGCAACCCGGCCTTCGACGCCCGCCGCAGCGCCGGCAACACCAACGACCTGCGCGGCAAGCTGCTGCGCATCCGGGTCAAGGCCGGTGGCGGCTACACCATCCCCCAGGGCAACCTGTTCCGCCCGGGGACGCCGAAGACCCGTCCCGAGATCGACGCGATGCGCCTGCGCAACCCGTTCCGGTTCTCGGTCAACCGCACCAACGGCGACGTCTACATGGCCGACTACTCACCGGACGCGCCCGAGCCCAACCCGCTGCGCGGGCCGGCCGGTCACGGACGCTGGATGCTGATCCAGAAGCCGGGCAACTACGGCTGGCCGTACTGCGTGACCCTGGACATGCCGTATGTCGACTACGACTTCGCCACGGGTGAGTCGGGGGAGCCGTTCGACTGCCGGCGGCCGGTGAACGACTCGGCCCTCAACACCGGCCGGCGGGTGCTGCCGCCGCTGGTCCAGCCCGACGTCTGGTACACCTACCAGGACACCGGGGAGTTCCCGGAGCTGTTCCAGAACGCCGGCGGTGACGGCATCGGGCCCATGGCCGGGCCGGCCTACCAGTACGACGCCAAGAGCGACTCGCGGTTCAAGTGGCCGCGCTACTACCACGGCGTGCCGCTGTTCTACGAGTGGACCCGCGACTACATCAAGGAGTTCCGGCTCAACCGTCCCAACGGGAACCGGCTGGAGGACATCCGGCACGTCCCGGTGTTCGTCGACAACCCCATGGACATGGAGTTCGGGCCCGACGGCGCGCTCTATGTGCTCGAGTACGGCGACGGGTTCTTCTCGGAGAACCCCGACGCCCAGCTGGCCCGCATCGACTTCGTGCGCGGGAACTACACCCCGGTGCCCCAGGTGGCGGCCGAGCCGACCACCGGCCTGGCCCCGCTGACGGTCGCCTTCTCGAGCGCGGGCACGAGCGACCCCAACGGCGACCCGATCACCTACGAGTGGAACTTCGACATGGACGGGACGGTGGACTCCACCGAGCCCAACCCGACCTTCACCTACGAGGAGAACGGGGTCTTCGACGCCACCCTCAAGGTCACCGACAGCACCGGCCGCACGGCGGCCGCGTCGGTGGTGATCATCATCGGCAACGTCGCCCCCACCGTGGAGCTGACCACCTCGCCGGCGCCTGGGGAGCCCTTCCAGTTCGGCCAGCAGGTCACCTACCAGGTCACGGTCACCGACGACAGCCCGGTCGACTGCTCGGCGGTCACCGTCGGCTACATCCTCGGGCATGAGGAGCATGGCCACCCGCTGTCGTCCACGGCGGGCTGCACGGGCACGATCACCACTGTCGTAGACTCTGGCCAAGCTGGCGCCAGCAACCTCAGCGCCGCGTTCGTGGCCTCCTACACCGACGCCCCTGAAGACCCGAACGTCCCGCCGCTGACCGGCAGCGACGAGGTCGTTCTCGTCCCCAACCCCTAGGACATCCGTCGGTGGGGGCGCCGCCCGCGGGCGGCGCCCCCACCTGGCGCCTGACGAGACCGGAGGACCCCGTGGGTGGCGCTGACGGCCTGCTCCTGGCGGGCGACATCGGCGGCACCAAGACGATCCTCGGGATCTACTCGCGGGAGGCGGGGGCGCGGCGGCCCCTGGCCGTGCGCACCTACCCCTCGGCCAAGTACCCGTCGCCGGAGGCGATCGTCCGGGAGTTCCTGGCCACCGTCCACCTGCCGGTCGAGCGGGCCAGCTTCGACCTGGCCGGCCCGATCGTGGGCGGCCGGGCCCAGCTCACCAACCTCCCCTGGGCGCCGGTCGAGGAGCGGGCGCTGGCCGAGGCGCTCGGCCTGAAATCGGTCCGGCTGCTGAACGACCTGGAGGCGGTGGCGCTCGGCATCACCGAGCTGGAGCCGCAGGACCTGCGGGTGCTGCAGCGCCGGCGGCGCATCCCCGGCGGGGCGATCGCGGTCGTCGCCCCCGGGACCGGCCTCGGCGAGGCCTACGCCGTCTGGGACGGCCACCGCTACCGCCCCAGCCCGTCCGAGGGCGGCCACGGCGACTTCGCCCCCGGCGACGAGCGCGAGGTCGAGCTGCTCGGCTGGCTGCGGGCCCGCCACGGCCACGTCAGCTGGGAGATGGTCTGCTCGGGCATCGGCATCCCCAACCTCTACGACTTCCTGGTCGACAGCGGCTTCGCGACCGAGGCCGAGCCGGTGGCCGGCCGGATCGCGGCCGCCTCGGACCGGACCCGGGCGATCATCGAGGCCGGCATGGACCCGTGGCCGGGGTCGGCGCTGTGCGCGGAGACGCTGCGGCTGTTCACCGGCATCCTCGGGGCCAAGGCCGGCAACCTGGCCCTCACCGTGCTGGCCACCGGCGGCGTCTACCTGGCCGGCGGCATCCCCCCGGCGGTCCTGCCCCTGCTGCGCAGCGGTCCCTTCCTCCCCCGCCTGCGGGACAAGGGGCGGCTGTCCCGGCTGGTCTCGTCCATGCCGGTCCACGTCGCGCTCGCCCCGGCCGCCCTGGTCGGGGCGGCCACCGCCGGCCTGTCGGAAGACGAGCCCGGTTAGCCGTCCTCGGTCGGCAGGGTGAAGGCGAACCGGAAGCGCTCCAGGGCCAGCTCGCTGTCGCCCGAGGCCCAGGCCTCCAGGCCGACCGTGCCGCGGTAGCCGAGCTCCTCCAGGGTCCGGGCGATGGCCGGGTAGTTGATCTCGCCGGTGCCTGGCTCGCAGCGGCCGGGGACGTCGGCGACCTGGATCTCGCCGATGTGCGGGGCGGCCCGGCGGAGCAGCTCGATCAGGTTTCCCTCGCCGATCTGGGCGTGGTACAGGTCCAGGTTCATCTTCAGCCCGGGCCGGCCGACCGCCGCGACCAGGGTCATGGTGTCGGCGGCGCGGGCGAAGGGGACGCCCGGGTGGTCGACGGCGGTGTTGAGGTTCTCCAGGCAGAAGGTGACCCCGGCCCGCTCCCCCAGGTCGGCGATCCGGTCCAGGGTGCGGGCCGCGGTCAGCCACATGGCCCCGGTGACCTCGGAGGCCGGACGGACGGGAAGGCCGTTGCTGTCGAGCCCGGTGCCGTGCAGGTTCAGCCGCGGGCAGCCCAGCCGCTCGGCCACCGGGATGGACTCCGCCGCCGTGCGCAGCAGCTCCTCGGCCCCGTCCTCATCGGCCAGGGCGCCGCGGATGTAGCCGGTCATGGACGAGAACCTGGCCCCGGTGGCGACCAGGGCGTCGATGTCCTTCACCGTCCAGTCCCAGATCTCCACCTGGAACCCGAGCTCGTCGATCCGCCGGACCCGCTCGGCGACCGGCAGCTCCATGAACACCATCTCGGCGCAGACGGCCAGCTCGATCGCGGCCGGCTCCTGCGATGCGTCCATGTGGTGGCCGTCTCCTTCCTAGCCGCGGAAGCCGATCAACCGGTGGCTGTTGTCGCAGAACGGCTTGTTCTGGCTCGCGCCACACCGGCACAGGGCGACGCGGAGCTCGTCGGCGACGACGTCGCCGCCCGGCCGGCTGACCCTGACCCGCCCGCGCACGTACAGCGGCCCGTTCGGGCGGACCTCCACCGAGACCGGCTCGGTGGCGGCCTCGTCCGGCAGGTCGCCGAGCCCCTGGTAGCGCAGCGCCCCGGTCGGGCAGGTGCGCACGGCCGCGGCCACCTCCTCGGCCGCCGCCCCCTCCAGGTCGACCCAGGGCCGCGCCTGGACGTCGAACACGGCCGGGAGCGCCCTCAGGCAGCGGCCGACGTGGATGCAACGGCCGGCGTCCCACAGCACCCGGATCCTGTCCCCCTCATAGGCCCTGGTCGGCCCCGTCGTCCGGGGCGCGCCGGCCTCCCGCGGGTCCTCGGCGGCCTGGGGTTCGTTCGCCATGCCCCCACCCTCGCATACCCGGCAAGCCCGGCGGTGGTGGGTCCCGAGCCGCGGGGCGGGCACAGCCTTGAGGTTAATCCATGGGCACGGCTATCCCTTCACCGCGCCGGCGGTGATGCCTTCCACGATCCGCTTGTTGAGGAACAGGTACAGCAGCAGTGGCGGGATGGTGATCAGCAGGATGTCGGCGAACAGCAGGTTGTATTGGGTGTTGAACTGGCCCTGGAAGTTGAACACCGTCAGCTGCACGGTGGCATTCTCGTCCCCGGGAAGGAAGTACAGCGGGTTGGCGAAGTCGTTGAAGATGGCCACCGACTGCACGATCACGACGGTCACGATGACGGACTTCAGCAGCGGGAAGATGACCTTGAAGAACAGCCGGGCCGGGCCGGCCCCGTCGATGATCGCCGCCTCGTCGAGGTCGCGGGGAATGGTGGCGATGAACGCCCGGAACAGCAGGATGCAGAACGACAGCCCGAAGGCGACCTCGATGAAGATGAGGCCTGTCAAGGTCTTGAACAGCCCCAGCTTCTGAAGCACCCACACCGTCGGGACGACCGCGGGCGGGATGATCAGCCCGGACAGCACCAGGAAATTGATCACGCCGTTCCAGCGGCTCTGTCGGCGCTGCACCACGTAGGCCACCATGGCCGACAGCACCACGAGAATGGCGATGCTGACCACGGTCAGGATGGTGCTGTTGATGAAGGCGATGATCAGCATGTAGTCGCGGGCCCGGAGGGCGTCGCCGAAGTTCTGGAGCAGGGTCCAGGTGGTGGGCAGCGAGAACTGGAGCTCGCCGGCCTCGGTCCGGGTCTTGGCCGCGGTGAACAGGACGAAGGCGAAGGGGACAAGGAACACGACCGCGAACAGGACGATCCCGAACAGGCCCAGCCAGAGGTGCCGCCTGGTCCTCACAGGTCGACCTCCTGGCGGGTGAAGAACCGGTACAGGGGGAAGACGATGGCCGTGACCAGGATGAACAGCACGACGTTGCCGGCGGTCGACAGCCCGTAGAACCCGGCCTGGTACTGCTTGTAGATGACCGACGCGATCACGTCGGTGGTGAACCCCGGGCCGCCCCGGGTCATGGCCCAGATGAGGTCAAAGGAGCGCAGGCCGCCGATCAGCGACAGGATGATGACGGTGGTGATCGCCGGCTTGGACAGCGGCAGGACGATGTGCCAGAACCTCCGGAACGCCGACGCGCCGTCCACCGCCGAGGCCTCGAAGTACTCGCGCGGGATGGAGACGATCCCAGCGATGAAGATCACCGTGGCCAGCCCCACCCCCTTCCAGACGTCCACCAGGGCCACCGACAGCAGCGCGTACTTGGGGTCCACCAGCCAGGCCGGGCCCTCGATGCCGATCGCCGCCAGCGACTTGTTGATGAGGCCGTTGGACGGGTCCATGAGGACGGTGAAGGTGAGGCCGACGCCGATGGTGCTCACCAGGACCGGGAAGAAGGCCACCGAGCGCAGGAACCCCCTGGCGATGATCTGCGAGATGAGCAGCTGGGCCAGCAGGATCCCCAGGACCACCTTGAGCCCGCAGGTGACGATCGCGTAGATGAGCGTGTTCTTCAGGCCGATGACCAGCGCCGGCTCCTGGAAGAAGTTGACGAAGTTGTCGAGGCCGATGAACTCGTAGTCGGTGAGGTTCCAGCGGGTCAGGCTGAAGAAGAACGACGAGAACGTCGGCACGACGAAGAACACGAAGAAGATGACCGCGGCCGGCAGGCAGAACCAGAAGGGGTAGGGGCTCTTCTTCCGGGCCGCCGGCGCCGCCGCCGTCACGGCCGGCGTGACGGTCCGGCGGGCGTTCACCTCGGTCGACATTGTGGTTACGACCAGCCCTTGAGCCCGAGCTGCTGGGCCTGCTTCTTGACGTCCTGGTCGTAGAGCGCGGCCCCGTCCGAGGCGGACCGCAGCCCCGACCCGACCTCGCCGGTGATCTGCTCCAGGGCCGGCCCCTTGATCGGAGACTGGAACTCCAGCGCGGGCGTGATGTTCCCCTGCTCCACGTAGGCCACCACGTCCTTGACCGCCTGGGGGGCGTCGGCCGGCAGCTTGCAGCCCTTGACCATGTACGGGCCGGCCGGCGGGTAGGCCTTGGTCTGGACGTCGCATCCCTCGGGGCTGGCCACGAAGGCCACGAACTTCTTGGCCGCCTCCAGCTGGGCGCCCTCGGTCGACTTGGGGATGTAGAGGCCGGCGGGCATCCAGATGGTCATCCCGGCCTTGGACGCGTCGTCACCCGGCTGCCCGAAGAACCCGACGTCGTTGATGTGGTCGGGGTCGGAAGCGGCCAGCGTGCCCACCGCGAAGGTGAGCATGGGGAAATGCGCGCCCTTGCCCGCGGCCAGGTCGCTCACACCCTTCTCGAACTTCATGGACCGGTAGTCCTTGTTCTCGTACCCGGCCTTGTGCACCTCCTCAAGGCGCTGGAAGCCCTTGACGGCCGGCTCCTGGGCGTACTTCACCTGACCGGCAGTGTACTTCTCGGCCCAGCTCGGGTCGGCGGCGGCGACGTTGTGGAAGTCGGCCAGGACGAACAGCTGCGAGGTCCAGGTGTCCGAGTAGGTCTGGATCACCGGGTCGATGCCGGCGGCCTTGATCTTGGCGTTGTTGGCCATGAACTCGGCCCAGGTCTTCGGCACCTGCAGGCCCAGCTTCTCGTACACCTTGCGGTTGTAGCGGACGCCGCCGGCGGACGCGCCGGTGATCGGGGCGCCGTAGAGCTCGTTGTCGACCGACACGACGGGCTTGAAGGCGTCCTCGACCTGGCTCGCCCAGGCCTCGCCGGTCACGGGGGTCAGGTTCTGCTTGGGGTTGAGCGCCTGGAACAGGGAGCCCGAGTTGTACAGGAAGACGTCGGTCATCTCGCCGGTGGAGAGCCGCGTCTTGACGATGTTGTCGCCCTCGCTGCCGCCGGGGCGCGTCTGCACCTGGACGGTGACGTCGGGATTCTTGGCGTGGAAGGCTTCGGCGAGCGCCTGGGCGGGCTTGACGCTCCCGTCGGCGTTGTCGACGAGGAAGGTGAGCGTGGTCGCGCCGCCTTCGTCGTTGGAGCCCAGGCTCCCGGCGCTGCAGGCGCCGAGGGCCAGGATGCAGGCCACCGTGGCGGCGAGGAGCGGGACCGGCCGCCAGAGCTTGGCGAACCTCATGAGCGGTACCTCCTTGGATCGGGCTTGCGGCACGGCGTGGGCGGCTAGGGCGGCAGGAGGTGGTCCAGCCGGGCGTGGAGGGCCTTACGGCCCCTGGCCAGGCCGGGCGGGGCGAGGGCGAGGGCGTCGACCAGCCGGCTCGACGGGGCGTCGAGGAACGCCTGGAGCCGGGCCGCGGCCTCCGCCTCGTCACCGACCACGCCGGTCTCCACGGCGGCGGCCACCACACGCCGCCAGGTCTCCTCGTGGTCGAGGACGTCGCGGACGGTCGCCTGGGCCCGCAGGGGGCGGTCGGCCACCGCCGGGTCGGCCGTCTGCCAGGTGTGGGTGCCGTGGCCGACCCGCACCGGCTCCGCCCGCCCGGGAACGTGCACGGTCGCCACGGCCCCGACCGGGACGACGACCCGGAGATGGAGCCGGCCCTCCAGCCGTTGCCAGGCGACCTCGGCCTCGCCGTAGGGCGTGCGATGGCGTGCCGAGGCCGAGGTCAGGCTCCGGGCCGGTGCCGGGCGGACGAGCAGCTCTCGGTAGCCGGGCGCCGCCGGCGCGAGGCCCGCGAACGTGCGGTGCAGCCAGTCGGCCACCGCGCCCAGGGCGTAGTGGTTGAACGAGTTCATCTGGCCCGGGTTGATGCTGCCGTCGGGCAGCATCGCGTCCCAGCGTTCCCACACCGTGGTCGCCCCCATCGTCACCGCGTAGAGCCAGGAGGGGCAGCCCGTCTGCAGCATCAGCCGGTGGGCCACGTCCAGGTGGCCGGAGCCGGTCAGGGCGTCCATGATCAGCGGGGTGCCGACAAACCCGGTGCTGATGCGGAAGCCCGATGCCCGGACCAGGTCGGCCAGGCGGTTCCCGGCGTGGTGGCGCTGGTCGGCGGTGGGCAGCAGGGCCCACTCGAGCGCCAGGGCGTACACCGTCGGGGCGTCGCTGAGCACCCGCCCGCCGGGGGTCACGAACTCGCGGGCGAAGGCGTCCCGCACCTCGCCGGCCAGCCGGGCGTACTTCTCGGCCACGTCGGCGTCGCCGGCCACGGCCGCGGCCAGGCCCACGACCTCCGCCGAGTGGGCCAGGTAGGCCGTGGCCACCACGTCCGGGTCGGCCTGGGCCTCGAACGGGGCGTCATGGGGGGCGGTCGGGTCCAGCCAGTCGCCGAGCTGGAAGCCACCGGTCCACAGGCGGTCGACCCCGGCCAGCCCGGCGATGTAGTCGACCCAGTCGCGCATGCTCGGCAGCTGCCGCGCCAGCAGCCCGACGTCGCCGGTGCGCTGGTAGAGGACCCAGGGCACGAGCGTCGCGGCGTCGCCCCAGGCCGCCGCCGCGGGCAGCGGCGACTCGATGACGTCGGGAACGACCAGCGGCACCGACCCGTCCGGCCGCTGCTCGGCGGCGAGATCGGCCAGCCAGGAGCTCAGGAAGCCGGCGCTGTCGAACAGGAAGCTGGCCGTGGGCGCGAACACCTGGATGTCACCGGTCCAGCCCAGCCGCTCGTCGCGTTGGGGACAGTCGGTGGGCACGTCGACGAAGTTCCCCCGCATCCCCCAGACGACGTTCTCGTGGAACCGGTCGAGCTGCGGGTTGGACGAGCTGAACCATCCCGTCCGCCGCAGGTCGGAGCCCACGACCACCGCCTCGACGTCCTCGGCCCGCACCTCGGGCAGGCCGCTGATCTCGGCGTAGCGGAAGCCGTGGAAGGTGAGGCTCGGCTCCAACACCTCCAGAGGCGCGCCGGCCAGCAGGTAGGAATCGGTGGCCTTGGCGGTCCGGAGCGGCCGGACCCCCAGCTCCCCGTGCTCCAGCACCTCGGCGTGTCGGACCACGACCTCGTGGCCCGGGGCCTGGTCCCGGGCCCGGAGCCGCACCCAGCCGACGAGGTTCTGCCCGAAGTCGACCAGGATGGCGCCGGACGGCGAGGAGAAGACGGCGGTCGCGGGCAGGGTCTGGGTGACCCGGACCGGCGGGCCGTCGGGCGCGACCAGGCGGGCCAGGTCCGCGTCGACGACCTCGACGGCGCCGGTGCGGTCGCCGGTCCGGGGACGCAGGTCGGTCCGCTGGCCGTCATAGAGGTCGTCGGCCAGGACCCCGCTCTCGCGGGCCATCCAGGAGGCGTCGGTGCCCAGGCGGATGACCTGCCCATCCGAGGTCGTCACCTCAAGCTGGGCGAGCAGGGCCAGCCGGTCGCCGTAATGGGCATGGCGGCCGTCCCAGCCCAGCCGGCCCCGATACCAGCCGTTGCCGAGCAGCACCTCCAGGTCGTTGCCGCCCGCGCGGACCAGCCCGGTGACGTCGTAGGTCTGGTAGCGGAGCCGGTGGCCGTAGCTGGTCCATCCCGGGGCCAGGACCTGGTCGCCGACGCGATGCCCATTCAGGGTGGCCTCGTACAGGCCGTGGGCCGTAGCGTATAGCCGCGCCTTGACGGACCCCACCGGGCAGGTCGAAGGTCGACCGCAGCACGGGCGCCGGGGCACCCAGCTTCCCCAACTCGCGGGGGCTGATGAACCGGGCCGTCCAGTCCCCGGTCCTGAGCAGCCCGGCCTCCACCGTCGCCGGGTCGCTCCAGGCCGACCGCATCCCGGCCCCGCTGACCCGCACCCGTACCCGCACCGACTCCCGCGAGGTCAACGGGGCGGCGGGCCAGGGGACCAGCACCTGCTCCTCGCTGGTGACCCGGGTGACCTCGGGCGCCCCCCCGGCGCGCGTGAGCTCGACCTCGTAGGCCTCCTGGACGAAGCCGGCATCGGCCCCCGGCACGATCCAGGACAGCCGTGGGGTCGCGGTCCCGATCCCCAGCACAGGGTCTTCGTCGGTCCGGTGCTCGAAGCGCACCGCCGTCGGAGCGGCAACGTGGCCCATGGTCTCTCTCCCATGGCGTCCCGGTGTAGGCCGGATGATGGGACCGCGGCGGCTCCGCCCGATAGCACCCTAGAGCCCGCTAGTAGCACAAAATGATCCGCGGGTGGCGGCGCGGTACCCTTGGGCCATGAGCGAGATCCCGGTGACGATCTCCCCAGGGGGCCGGGCGTACTTCACCGAGGGCGTGCTGGCCTATGCGGGCCCGTGGGTCCACGAGGAGCCGCAGGAGGACCACACGCACAGCTTCGTCGAGATCGCCGTCGTGACCGGCGGGGAGGCGGTCCAGCGGTCCCTGGCCGGCCGCCAGCCGCTCCGGGCGGGCGACGTCGTGTTCCTGCGCCCCGGCGTCTGGCACGGCTACGACACCGGGCACCTGGAGCTGTACAACTGCTGCTTCAGC
>Ga0307415_100000296_pt1 | contig 21625 bp, 24 predicted proteins | sample DK1Cmetagenome_FD_204524 | JGI IMG/M metagenome (GOLD analysis project Ga0307415, IMG submission 204524) | Maize rhizosphere microbial communities from greenhouse at UC Davis, California, United States - DK15-C-2 | ecosystem: Host-associated > Plants > Roots > Rhizosphere > Soil | place: USA...
CGCCCAGCGGATCTTCCTGAGCGAATCGATCTGCTGGATGCGCGCCTGGGCGGCGATCTCCTCTACCGAGATGCGCTCTCGACGCAGGTTGTCGTCGATCGGCTTGCCGTCCTCGACCAGGACGACGGGATTGCCGTCGAGGATCGGCCGCGCGCGAGGGAACCGCCAGGAGACCCACGAGGTCGCGACGATCATGAGCGCAAACGTCCCGACCGCGAGCACGGCGCCGGTTACCGAGTAGTCCTGCTGGGTGACGCCCTGCTGCACGAAGTCGGCGATCACCACCAGGATCAGCAGGTCGAACGGCTGCATCTTCGACAGCTCGCGGCGGCCGAGCAGGCGCATGACCACCATCACGAAGAGAAAGACGACGGCTGAGCGGAGGACGATGTCCATGACTACGGGTAGATCCTCTGTGCGTGCTCGAGGGTGGCCAGGTCGGATTCGCCGTCTGCGAGCACGACGTTCTGCGTCCGTTGGCCCAGCACAGTTGGGTTGACCTGGTACTGCAGCCTGAGCACGAAATGATCTCCGGCCGCGATCCGGCCCATCGTCACCGTGTTCCGTCCGTTCCGATGGCCCCAGGTGACCGAGTCGGGTTGGACCGTGTTGATGGTGAGCCCGTCGAACCAGCCGGGGTCGAGCACGAGCGTCGGCCTGGCGAGGTCACGATGAGCGTCGATCCGGAAGATCGTCTGGTAGATGCGGCCGCCGCGGGTAGCGCGCGGAGTCTCCACGGTGAGCTTCGCAGCGGCTGCGTCCACCGACAGCACGTGTGTGTGCTGGCCGAACACGTTCGCAAGACCCAGGGCGCAGGCGGCGAGGAGCAGGACGAGGCCTACTCGACGGAACCACGGCTCCAGGTTGCGGCCGTGCAGGTCGACGTGTGCAGAGCGATCGAGGTGTTCGGGAAGCTCAGTCACCGGGCCAAATTCGGCGCGAGCCCGGATCCCTCCTTCCGCTCCCCAGCCCCGGCGACCTCGAGCCACCCTCCCGTCAGCGACACCGAGCGACCGCGGAGCCAATCTTTGCGGCCGCTACACTCTCCCAGCGCGCCCGTAGCTCAGGGGATAGAGCGCTGCCCTGCGGAGGCAGAGGTCGCATGTTCGAATCATGCCGGGCGCATCCTCGCGTGCCGCGCCTCGGCGCCTTCGATATCAAGCACCGCGTCTTCGGGAACCTCGGTGCGGACATAAGCCAGGGCGCGACCGGGCGCGACGCTCGTCACGCGGCCTACGACCTTCCCTTCGCGCACGATTTCGGCGCCGACCCGGGCGCCGTCCACCTCGAGCACGCGCAGCACCCGGTTCGCGTGCCCCCGGTAATGAAGCCTGGCGATGGGCTCCTGGCCCGGGAAGCAGCCCTTCGTCAGCGAGACCGCGCGGTCCACCAGACCCGCCTCGGCGGGCAACACGCGGTCGTCGATCTCCTTGCCGAACTGTGGGGTGCCCGCCTCGACGCGCAGACGCTCCAGGTCCTCGTCGCTCAGTGAGAGAAGTCCCTCCGGCGGATCCTGGTCGAGCATCTCCACCGCCGGAACCCCGTAGTCGTCGTTCGCGACTCCGCCGCCGTTCCCCCCGAGGAGCAGATACGAGCTGTGCTCTTCGAGCTCGATCTCCGCCTTGGCGGCGAACCGCATGCGAAGAAGCTCGTCGCGCAGCGTCTCGCCGAGCTCCGGCTCCGTCAGCAGCAGGAAATCATCGTCTCCCCGCCGCAGCACGCGCATTGGCGCGATCACGCGCGCTTTCGGCGTCAGGAGCAGCGCCTCGCACGACTCCCCGGGCGCGAGTGCGGCGACGTCGTTCGAGACCATGCGCTGGAGGTAGTCCTCCGCGTCGGGCCCTGCGACCTTAACGAAAGCACGCGGGCGGGACGCGAAAGCGAGCGGGGACGTTGCGGTCTTCATCCTCATAAGTGTAGGCAGCAATCCACGCAGCTCTGCATCTCGTACCCCTTGACCCGGTCCGGGCTGCAGCGGACGACGAGTCCGCGTGGAGGCAGCCGGTGATCGTGAGCCAGCAGAGCTCGGCTACGTTCTCGGACAAGGAGCAGATCTGGGCCGACAACGCGGAGTCGAGCCCCTTCTTCGGCAATGTCTACGTGTGCTACGCGCGCTTCCAGGGCGCCGGTGCGGCGCCGCTCTTCGTCACCACCTCGCGCGATGGCGGTGACACGTGGGCGAACAAGAAGGTCAGCCCGTCACACAACGTGGCCGCAAAGCACTTCGGCCAGTCCGGCTGCACCGTTCGAACAGACAGCAGGGGAACTGCCTATGTCTTCTACGAGCAGTTCCAGAACCCCACGAAGGTGGGCTTCCCGGCGACGGCGACGCACAAGCTCGTCCAGTCGTTCGACGGCGGCACGACGTGGACGAAGCCGAGGACGATCCAGGTTGCAACGGACCCCTGCTTCCGCCTCGATCCGGTCATCGGCCGGTGCGTCATGGACGGCATCGCGGGCGCCCGCAGCGACCTCGCTGCAGCACCGAGCGTCGATATCGCCAACGGCGCGCCCTCGGGCGTCGGCGCGACAGACTTCATCGCTGTCGCTTGGATCGACGGGCGTGACGGCCTCAACAACGAGGACGTCATGATCAGTTGGTCGCGGGACCGAGGTCAGAGCTTCTCGGCCGCGCAGCGCGTGTCGACGGCGCCAGACCGTGGGTTCTACGCCGCACCGGCGGTGTCGCCGGACGGCACGGACCTGTACGTCGTCTACAACGCGTTCACGACTCCGTTCCAGGAGACGACGGCTACACCTCGCACGCTCGTCGGCGTCGTCAAGCACGCGGACATCGGGGCAACCGGGGCGCCGTCCAACTGGACCGAGCTCCATCGGGGAGCCCCGGGTGACCCGCGGGGTTCCAGCCAGAACGACCTCCAGGCGGAGTTCCTCGGTGATTACGTCTATGCGTCCGCGACGAACGACTTCGCGGTGGCGGTCTGGAACGATGCACGCGACGCCGCGGACTGCGGAGCGATCGACACGTGGCGCCAGGCGCTGCGTGACGATCCGGCCTCCGCCGGGCCGGCACCCGCGCCACAGCTCCAGTGTGCATCCAACTGGGGGAACACCGACATCTTCGGCTGGTCGGGAGCCGACCCGACCCCGTAACAGCAATGAGGACTAGAGGTCACCGACAGGGACTACGTGCGACACGACGGCGGCACCGACGTGACGATCCAATCCTGTTCGAGCGACTTCACGTTGAACCCGTAACAAGAGAAGGCTGTTAACGCGAAGAGGCCGGGTTGCCCGGCCTCTTCGCTGTGCCAACTTCCGAAGAAGGGGGCTCATGGGGGAAACATGGTTTCCCCCATGCGACTTACATCATCCCGCCCATGTCGGGCATTCCGCCGCCCATGGCGGCCGGCTGCTTCTCCGGCGCCTCGGCGACGATCGCCTCGGTGGTGAGGATGTTTTTGGCAATCGACGCAGCGTTCTGGAGCGCCGAGCGCGTCACCATCGTCGGGTCGATGATCCCCGCCTTGACGAGGTCCTCGTACTCACCGGTCTCGACGTTGAGCCCATGGCCCTTGGTACCGCGATGGATCGTGTCGACGACGACGGAGCCCTCGAGGCCCGCGTTGTCGGCGAGCTGGCGGATCGGCTCCTCGAGCGAGCGAGCGACGATGCTTGCGCCCGTGCGCTCGTCGCCGTTGTAAGCCTCGAGCTTGATCGCTGAGACGGCGTTCAGGAGCGCGACGCCGCCACCGGGAACGATGCCCTCCTCGAGGGCGGCCCGGGTGGCCTGCAGCGCGTCCTCGACGCGGTGCTTCTTCTCCTTCATCTCGGTCTCGGTGGCCGCGCCGACCTTGACGACCGCGACGCCGCCGGACAGCTTCGCGAGCCGCTCCTGGAGCTTCTCGCGGTCGAAGTCCGAGTCGGTGGTCTCGATCTCGGCCTTGAGCTGCTTGATGCGGCCCTTGATCGCCTCGGAATCGCCACCGCCGTCAATGATCGTGGTCGTGTCCTTGTTGATCACGACTCGACGAGCCCGGCCGAGCTGCGAGAGCTTCGTGTTCTCGAGCTTGAGGCCCAGCTCCTCGGTGATGACCTCGCCACCGGTGAGGATGGCGATGTCCTCGAGCATCCGCTTGCGGCGGTCACCGAAGCCCGGAGCCTTGACCGCGACAGCCTGGAACGTGCCGCGGAGCTTGTTGACGACGATCGTTGCGAGTGCCTCGCCTTCGACGTCCTCAGCGACGATCAGCAACGGCTTGCCGGCCTGGATGACCTGCTCGAGCACCGGCAGCAGGTCCTTGACGGCCCCGATCTTCTGGTTCGCAACCAGGATGTACGGGTCCTCGAGCACGGCCTCCATGCGCTCGGCGTCGGTGATCATGTAGGGCGACAGGTAGCCCTTGTCGAACTGCATGCCCTCGGTGAACTCGAGCTCGAGCCCGAAGGTCTGGCCCTCCTCGACGTTGACGACGCCGTCCTTGCCGACCTTCTCGATCGCGTCGGCGATGACGTCGCCGATCTCGCGCTCGCGCGCGGAGATGGTGGCGACCCGGGCGATGTCTTCCTTACCCGAGATCTCCTTCGACTGCGACTTCAGGTGCTCGACGACCGCATCGACGGCCTGCTCGATGCCCCGCTTGAGACCCATCGGGTTCGCCCCCGCGGCGACGTTCTTCAGACCCTCGCGGACGATCGCCTGGGCGAGAACGGTCGCGGTCGTGGTGCCGTCGCCCGCGACGTCGTTCGTCGCCGTGGCGACCTCACGCACTAGCTGGGCGCCCTGGTTCTCGAAGACGTCCTCGACCTCGATCTCACGCGCGATCGTGACGCCGTCGTTCGTGATCGTCGGCGCGCCGAACTTCTTGTCCAGCACGACGTAACGACCTTTGGGGCCAAGTGTGACCTTGACCGCGTCAGCGAGGACGTTCACGCCGCGCTCGAGAGCCCGCCGCGCGTCCTCGTTGAACTTCAACTCTTTATGAGCCATTCAGATTCTCCTTGTGTTCCGGTGATTCGGGGTCGGCGAGGGGATTACCCTCGCTCAGGCGGCTGCGCCTGCCATCTCCTTCTTCTTCGAGCTCTTCCGACCGGACGTCACGACCTTGGCCAGGACATCCGACTCGCGGAGGATCAGGTACTCGTCGGGACCGAGCTTGATATCGGTTCCGCCGTACTTGGAGAAGATGATCTCGTCACCTTCCTCGAGCTCCATCTTGACGTGGTTGCCGTCCTCGTCCCGGGGGCCGGGGCCGACAGCGAGGACGCGGCCGCGCTGCGGCTTCTCCTTCGCCGTGTCCGGGAGGACGATGCCGCTCGACGTGGTCTCCTCTTCATCGAGGGCCTCGACGATCAGCCTGTCACCCAGGGGCTGTAGATCCATTCAGCTTTCCCTCCTCTAGCCTCTCGAAGTTCTGGCACTCATTCACTGCGAGTGCCAGCAGGCATGTTAGCGAAGTCTCGCACCCGCCATCAAGGGTTCTCTGGCACTCGGAGGTCACGAGTGCCAACGAGCACGAAGAGCAGTGTTCCAGCGCAGATCACCGCTGCAAGCCCATAGGGAAGCGCGTCCCCTGCAGCGTCGGCCAGCGCGCCCCCCACGGGAGGCCCGAGCGCATTCCCCCCGCCCCAGGCGACGTTCATCAGGCCGAAGGCGAGTCCTTGGGCGAGGCCGATCCGCTCCGCCGCGTCCGAGAGCAGGGCCATCGCGGGCGCCCAGAACGCCCCGAAGGTGATCCCGGACAGGATGAGGATGGGCACGACGGCGGCTGGGCGGTCGGCCAGGGAGAAGGCGACAAGGACAAAAACGGCGCCGCCAAGTGCGACCCGTAGCGGCAGCAAGCGCCCCCGCCGGTCCGAGACACGGCCGATCCAAGGCGCGATGAACATCTCGATTGCCGCGGAGGCGATCCACGCCACGGCAATGGCCGCGGCGCTCCAGCCTGCCTGGTCTAGCGCCAGCGGCGCCAGCACTCCGACCACGCCGAAGACGAGCGCAGGGATGCTCATGAGCCAGAGCGCGCCGAGCACTTGCTGATCGCGCAGAGCCCCTAGGATCGCCCCGCGGCGCGGTGGCTCAGCGTCGGCCGGAGGGGTGCGTAGGGCGCAGCCTGCGAGGATCGCCGACAGCACCGCAAGGCCGACGAACACCGGGCGCGGCCCGACCTGGTGGGCCAGCGCGCCGATTGCAGGGCCGAGCAGAGCGCCGAAGATCGCGGAGCCGATGGCGGTCCCCAGCATCTCTCCGCGTCTCGAGCGCGGCGTCCCGGCGATCAGCCAGGTGAGCCCTCCGGCCCATGCGAGCGAGCCACCAAGGCCCTGGGCCAAGCGGGCGCCCCCGAGCGTCCAAGCATTCCCCGCGAAGCCAAAGGCGAGGCTCGACACGCCCATGAGGAGCAGACCGATGAGGAGCGCGCGGCGCGGGCCGTAGCGTGCCGCGGCGATTCCGCCAGGAAGAGCTCCGAGCACAGCGCCGGCTGCGTAGGCGCCCACGAGCAGGCCTGCGGCAGATTTCGAGAGACCGAATTCGTGGGTGTAACCCGGCAGGAGGGGGACGAGCGCCGAGTAGAGCATGGTCTCGACGAACACGACAACGCAGACGAGGAGGAGCAGGCGGCGCACGGCCGCGATGTTAGTGACCCGGCTGGCAGCAGCGCCCCCAGCTGAATCACTATCTTCCCGCGATGCGGCGAGAGTTCTCGGCCGGTGGGGTAGTGGTCCGGCGCCTGCGCGCGGAATGGCGACTGGCGGCCATCCGCCCGGCGGGGAAGGAGAGCGTCTGGGCCCTCCCCAAAGGCCTCATCGGACCCGGCGAGAGCGCAGCCGACGCCGCCGTCCGCGAGGTAGCCGAGGAAACCGGCGTCGAAGGGCGGCTCGTCGAGAAGCTCGGGGACATCCGCTACGTCTACACCTGGCGGGGAGAGCGAGTCTTCAAAGTGGTCAGCTTCTTCCTCGTCCGCTACATGCGGGGCCGGCTCGGGGACGTCCCTGAGGCGTTCCGGCACGAGGTCGCCGAGGCCCGCTGGCTCCCGCTCGCAGACGCGCCCCGACTCCTCTCCTACAAAGGGGAGCGAGAGATGGCGGAGAAAGCCCTTCAAATCTGCGGCGCGCGGGCCTTATGATGCGGCGGCCGCGGTGGCTCCCGAACCAACCTCGATGTACGCCCTCAACTTCTACTCCCCGATCGTGTCCGACCAGCTGCGCAGCCGCCGGAAGACGGCCACGATCCGGCTCGGCGACAAGTCCAGCAAGTACAAGAAGGGGATGGTCGTGCAGATCCTCGTCGGCCAGCGCTACGGGCCGCGCGAGAAGATCTTCGACGCCGTCATCGACAAGGTCGAGGTCAAGCGCCTCATGGAGCTCTCGCCTCGGGAGATCGAGCACGACAACCCGGAGATCCGCCGGCCCGAGGACATGGCCAGCTCCCTCGGCCAGCTCTACAACCGTGACGTGACCGAAGAGGACATCGTCACGCTGATTCGCTTCTCCGAGATTCTCGCCCGCTAGCGATGGACGTCGTCACCGGCGCCTTTTCCTTCACCGGGAGATATGTTGCCGCGCGCCTACTCGAGCTCAGTCGGGAGGTTCGGACCCTCACGCGCCACCCGCAGACCGCGAGTCCTTTCGGGGCGCGAGTCGAGGCCTTCCCGCTCGATTTCGACCTCGACACGCTGACCGAGCGCCTCCGCGGCGCCGACACCCTCTACAACACGTACTGGATCCGTTCTCCTCGCGGGACCGTCACGTTCGAGCGGGTTCTCGACGACACCGTCACCCTCCTCAGCGCCGCCCGAAAGGCCGGTGTGCGGCGCGTCGTCCAGCTGAGCGTCTCGAACGCTTCGGCGTCCTCCACGCTCCCGTATTTCCGCGCGAAGGCTCTCGCAGAGGAAGCGCTCTCCTTATCCGGGCTTTCCTACGCGATCGTCCGCCCGACGCTCGTCTTCGCTCGGGAAGATGTGCTCGTGAACAACATCGCCTGGCTCCTGCGCCGCCTGCCGCTCTTCCTCGTCCCGGGCTCGGGCAATTACACGCTCCAGCCGGTCGCCGTCGAGGACGTGGCCGAGCTGGCCGTCACGGCCGGACTCGGGTCGGAGCCGGCGGTCCTGGACGCGGCCGGGCCGGACATCTTCTCCTTCGAGGAGCTCGTGCGTCTCGTCCGGGAAGCAGTCGGCTCGCGCGCGGCCATCGTGCACGCAAGCCCTCGGCTCGCATTCGGTCTCAGCGCGCTGATCGGGAAGATCCTGCGCGACACGCTCGTGACGCGCGCCGAGCTGGCGGGGCTCATGCAGGGCCTCCTGACCTCGAAGGCCGCGCCTAGGGGAGCGCGCCGGTTCGCCGACTGGCTGGCCGAGAACGCCGACTCGGTCGGACAGAGTTACGTCTCCGAGCGCCTCCGCAACTGGAGTTAGGAAAGCTTCCGGATCGGGCCGCCGAACGCTTCGCCGGCGCGCAGAGCTGAGCCGCACGCCTCGCATTTGACCGCGAAGACCGAGCTGAAGCGGGCGCCGCACGTCGGGCACTGGGAGCGCATCTGGCCTTCGCAGGTCGGGCAGACCAAGGGCAGCTTCTCCGCACTCTCCTCGAAATACCGTTGCGCGTGGCCGCAGGAGAGGCAGAAGGCGACCCAGTCTCCGAGCGTCTTGCGACGCTCCTCGCGGAGCCAGTCGGAGGCCTTGCCCACGCCCTGAGCCTATCCCTCAGAGCTCGTTTCAGAATGGGGCCTCGTCGCCGGGGTGCGATAGGCGGTGCGAGGCGCGGACGCAAGGAGCGCTCGTATCGAATGAGATACGGGCGCGACCCGTCATCCCGAACGCGGATGCGTTGCGCCGATCTAGCGCGGCCCGGCGGCTCAGGTCCTCATTTTGAGACGGGCTCTTAGCCGCTATCGTTCCCTGCGCATGGCGATCGCCCGGGAAGCGGAGCCGGTCGGCTCCCTGAGCGAGATCAAGGACGCAGGCCTCGACCGCGAGGATCTTCTCGGCATCTTTCGGAACCTGATCCTCACGCGCGGGATCGAGGAGCGCGGCCACATCCTCTACAAGCAGGGAAAGATCCCGGGGAGCTTCTACACGGGACGCGGGAACGAGGCCGCGGCCGTAGGGGTCGGGACTGCGATGGGCCCCGAGGACGTGGGTACGCCGCTCCATCGCGACATGGGCGTCCACGTCGTCCGCGGCGTCGAGCCCTGGCGGATCTTCGCCCAGTTCATGGGACGGGCCGACGGGCCGACGAAGGGAAAGGACGGGAACGTCCACATGGCCGACGACCGGCTCGGCCTCATCGCCATGGTCAGCCATCTACCGGCCATGCTCCCTGTCGCCGTGGGCTGCGCGCTGGCCTTCCGCATCCGCGAGGAGAAGCGCGTCGCGGTCGCCTGGTTCGGTGAGGGAGCCTCAGCGCGCGGCGACACGCACGAGGGCATGAACTTCGCCGGCGTCCGGCGCCTGCCGGTGGTGTTCATCTGCGACAACAACCAGTGGGCCTATTCGACCCCCACCCATCTCGAGTACGCGTGCGAGCACCTGGCCGACCGCGCAAAGGCGTACGGCTTCGACGGCGTCGTGGTCGACGGAACGGACGTCCTGGCGGTCTACCGCGAAGCGAAGGCCGCGGTCGAGAAGGCGAGGGAGGGCGGCGGCCCTACCCTGATCGAGTGCCTCACCCTTCGCATGGAGGGCCACGCCGTCCACGACGACGCCTCCTACGTCCCGAAGGAGATGTTCGAGGAGTGGGCGAAGCGGGATCCGCTCGAGCGCTTCCGGACCTGGCTCCGCGACAACGCCCAGTTCACGGACGAGGAAGAGGAAGAGATTCGCGGTGACGTGAAGAAGATCCTGAACGACGCCATCCGGCGAGCGGACGAGAGCCCCGAGCCCGAGGTCGACACCCTCCTCGAAGGCGTCTATTCCGCTCCCGAAGACCTCGAGACGCCCCACCACAAGTAAATGGCTGTCATGACCTACCTGCAGGCGATCTCCGACGGTCTCCGCCAGGAGATGCGCCGCGACAAGCGCGTCTTCGTGATCGGCGAGGACGTCGGCGTCTACGGCGGCGCCTTCAAGGTCACCCAGGGCTTCCAGGAAGAGTTCGGGCCCTGGCGCGTGATCGACGCACCGCTGTCGGAGACCGCCATTGTCGGCGGCTGCACGGGCGCCGCGATCATGGGTATGCGGCCGGTGGCCGAGATGCAGTTCGCCGACTTCATCTCCTGCGCCTGGGATCACCTCGTCACGGTCGCCGCCAAGCAGCGCTACCGCGCCGGAACCCCAGTCCCCATCACCGTGCGCCTCCCGTCAGGCGGGGGCTTCTCCGGAGGCCCGTTCCACTCGCAGAACCCCGAGTCGAGCTTCGCGCACATCCCCGGGTTGAAGGTCGTGTGCCCGGCTACGCCGGCCGATGCGAAGGGCCTTCTCATCGAGGCCATCCAGGATCCGAACCCCGTCCTCTATTTCGAGCACAAGCACCTGTATCGCCGGATCAAGGACGAGGTCCCGGACGAGCGCTACACGGTGCCTTTCGGAGAGGCGCGCGTGCATCGCGAGGGCGACGACCTCTCAGTCATCACGTGGGGCGCCATGGTTTACACGGCCGACGAAGCCGCGCAGAAGCTCGAAGACGAGGGCATCTCGGTCGAGATCCTCGATCTCCGGACGCTTGCTCCCTGGGACAAGGAAGCCGTGCTGCGCTCGGTGGAGAAGACGTCCAAGGCGCTCGTCCTCCACGAGGACACCCTCACGGGCGGCTTCGGGGCCGAAATCGCAGCCACAATTGCGCAGGAGGCGTTCGAGAATCTCGATGCCCCCGTGCGACGCGTGGCCGCTCCCGATACCCCCGTCCCGTTCGCGCCCGTCCTCGAGAAGGCTTTCATTCCGCAGGTGGACGACGTGGTCGCCGGCTTGAGGGAACTCGCAGAGTACTGATGGCTACGGGAACCGCAGTCGACGTGGTCATGCCCCAGATGGGCGTGTCCGTCTCGGAAGGGACGATCACGAAGTGGCTCAAGTCGGAGGGCGAGCAGATCGCGGCCGACGAGGCGCTGCTCGAGATCTCGACGGACAAGGTCGACACCGAGATCCCGAGCCCTGCATCGGGCGTCGTCCGGCAGATCCTCGCCCAGGAGGGCGATACGGTCGCGGTGGGTACGAAGATCGCGGTCATCTCCCCCGGGGACGGGGCCGCCCAAGCGCCCGAGACCCCGCCGGAGCCGGCCACCGCCCAGGCAGCGCAGGAGAGCGCAGCTGCCGCCGGGGCCGAGGGAGAGACTCCGACGGCGGAAAGGGTCGAAGACGCCAGGAAGGCCGAGCCCGCGGCCGCCGAGACCGAAGCCGCCGAGCCCGAGGCCGCCGAGCCCGAGGCCGCCGAGACCGTGGAAAGGCCTCCCGAGTCGGCGCCCCAGGCGGAAGCCGCGGCGGAGGCTGAACAGGCTCCTGCGCCTGAGGCTGAAGAGGCTCCTGCGCCCGAGCCGGCTGCCGCCGCGCCCGAGCCGGACGGCGACGGGCGGCGGGAGGGGAAGTTCGTCTCGCCCGTCGTTGCGCGCATCGCGGCCGAGCACGACGTCGACGTCTCCCAGATCGAGGGCACCGGGCGAGGTGGGCGGGTGACCAAGAAGGACATCCTCAAGCACATCGAATCCGGCCCCGCGCAGGCACCCGCAGCACCTGCCGAGGAGGTGGCGCCGGCGCCTGCGGCACCGGCGCCCCAGAAGCAGCCCCAGGCTCCGGCCGCTGCTCCGGCAGCCGCGCCGGCGGGCGCAGGCGAGACCGTCGAGCCGATGAGCGCGATGCGCAAGGGCATCGCCGAGCACATGCGGCGCTCGCTCGACACGTCGGCCCACGTCACGAGCTCGATCGAGGTCGACATGACGAAGATCGCTTCGCTCAGGCAGAAGCTGAAGAAGGAGTGGGCAGACGCCTACGGGGTGAACCCCACCTATCTCGCCTTCGTGGCCCGCGCGGTCGTCGAGACCCTCAAGGACTACCCGTGGATCAACGGTGAGATCCGAGGCGACTCGATCGTCACCCGGCAGTTCGTGAACCTCGGGTTCGCAGTCGAGCTCGCGGACGGAAAGGGGCTCATCGTCCCCGTGGTCAAGAACGCCGAGACGCTCAACCTGCTGGGAATCGCCAAGGCGATCGCCGATGTCGCCACGCGGGCGCGGGATAAGCAGCTCCTGCCGGACGACGTCCAGGGCGGAACCTTCACGATCACGAATCCGGGAGGCTACGGAACCTTCCACGGAACGCCTGTCATCAGCCAGCCGCAGGCTGCGATTCTCGGCACGTACGCGGTCGTCAAGCGCCCCTGGGTCGTCGAGGACGAGCTGGGCGAGGACGCGATCGCGATTCGCTCGATCATGAACCTCACGCTCACCTACGACCACCGGCTCGTCGACGGCGCCCTCGCCGGCCGCTTCCTGCGCGACCTCCGCGATCGGCTCGAGAGCTGGGACGAATCGGCCGAATAGGCCCATGTCGCAGCCCGGATACCTGCTGAACCTCGGGGAAACGCCCTACCTGGAGGCCTGGGAGCTCCAGCGCGCGCTCGCCGGAGCGGTCTCGCAGGACGCCATTCCCGACACGGTCGTCATGCTCGAGCATCCCCCGGTCATCACCCTGGGACGAAGGACCGATGGAGACGAGGTTCACATTCCGCCCGGTGCAACGGTCGAGGTCGTCGAGACCGACCGCGGCGGAAAGTCCACATTCCACGGACCCGGGCAACTCGTTTGCTATCCGATCCTCGACCTCAACCGGCATGGGCGTGATGTCAAGCGCTACTGCCGCGATCTGGAGCAGGCGATCATCCAGACGCTGGCGGCCTTCGACCTAGAAGCCACGCGGATCGACGGCCTCACCGGCGTCTGGCTTCAAAGCCCACCGAGGAAGATCTGCTCCATCGGCGTCCACATCTCCCGCTGGGTGACGACCCATGGGTACGCGCTCAACGTCGACCTCGATCCCGCCCCCTTTACCGACTGGATCACGGCTTGCGGCCTCGAGGATGCCGCGTTCACGACGATGGCCCGGGAGCTCGGCCGCCCGGTCCCGGTCGATGAGGTGCGGCCGGCCGCCGCCGCTGCCTTGGAGGATGTATTCAACCTGGCCTTCGAGGAACTTCCCGCGGACGAGGGCGCGGGCCTCTGGGCACAACCCACCCATGCAAAGCTCGCAGCGAGTCGCTGACCGGCCCCGCAGGCCCGAGTGGATGAAGGTGCGCGCGCCGAGCGCGGACTCCCGCTACTTCGAGGTGCGCGACCTCATCCACGGCCAGCAGCTCCACACCATCTGCGAGGAGGCTCGCTGCCCCAACATCGCCGAGTGCTGGGGGCGCGGCACCGCCACGTTCCAGATCCTCGGCGAGACCTGCACGCGCGCCTGCCGCTACTGCTACGTCCACTCCGGGCGCCCCGAGCATCCTCCTGATCCCCTCGAGCCGCTTCGGCTGGCGGCAACCGCTGCGCAGATGGGCCTCAAGCACGTCGTGGTCACATCCGTGGATCGCGACGACCTGCCGGACAAGGGTGCGGCCCACTACGCGGCGACGATTCGCGCTCTGAAGCGCAAGCTCCCGGAGGCGAGCGTCGAAGTGCTCACGCCCGACTTCCTGGGTCACGAGGAGGAGGCGCTGGCCGTCGTCCTGGCGGAGCGACCGGAAGTCTTCAACCACAACATCGAGACGGTCCGACGCCTTCACCGGCGGATGCGCGGGGCTAAGGCCTCCTACGACAAGGCGCTTTGGCTCCTCGCCCGGGCCAAGGAGGTCGCCGACTACACGGTTCTGACCAAGTCGGGGATCATCGTCGGCCTCGGCGAGACCAACGAGGAGGTCGTCGAGACAATGCGCGATCTGCGGGAGCACGGCGTCGACGTCGTCACGATCGGCCAATACCTGCAGCCGTCCTCCCGCCACGCGCAGATCGACCGCTGGGTCCACCCTGACGAGTTCCGCTGGTTCCGCGAGCAGGGAGGGGCGCTCGGCTTCGGCTCGGTGTTCTCGGGCCCGCTCGTGCGCTCCTCGTACCGCGCCGACGAGCAGCACGCATCCGCGTTGAGTTAGTCAGGCCGGGGCGCGGTCGCTTTACTAGCCTCGGCCGAAGCGCAGCTTCGTAGCCAGGCGGCCGTTCTTGAAGCAGAGCTGGTACGCCCCCGTCGAGCCCGCGACTCCGTAGTACCAGCACTCGAGCCGGAGCCCCTCGACCGTCGTCTCGCTCTTGCTCGCGGGCTCGCCCACCGTCGCGCGTATCCCGGCGGGCGAGATCCCAGCCTCGATCTGCTCGAACTCGCCCGGCGAGATCTGCGCCGCGCTCTGCGCGACGCCAGCTCCAGTCGTGGGGTTACCCAGGACGTGCAGCGACGGGATGCGTTCACGGACCGCCGGGTAGACGAGCACGAAGGCAGCGAGCGCAGCGGCTGCAAGCAGAAGCGGTTTCGTGACGGTCGTCACGCCCGCACGTTTTCCAGGGCATCGGCAACTCTCCTGCCCGAAGCGTGGAGTAACCGCCGAGGGAGCGACCTAAGTATCGTGCGGACGCGTCATTGCGCGGTAGTCCAGCGCCCTGTCGAGAACCTCGTCCGGGACCCCGGCTTCGCGCGCCACTTCCCGCAGCGAACGGCCGGAGGAGACGGCTTCCTTGACGATCTCGCTCCCCCTGTCGTAGCCCACGTACGGGTTCAGCGCCGCTGCCGCGGCGAGCGTCAGCTCGGCGTAACGCTCGAGGTTGTCCCGATTCCCCTGGATCGCCTCGACACACTTCTCGGAGAAGAGGCGAGCCGCGCTCGCGAGCAATTTGATCGAATCGAGGAGGTTCCGGGCCAGGAGCGGCACGAACACGTTCAGCTCGAAATGGCCCTGCATGCCGCCGACGGTGATCGCCGTGTCGTTGCCGATCACCTGCGCCGAGACCTGCGTAACCACCTCGGGGATGACCGGATTGACCTTGCCGGGCATGATCGAACTGCCCTTCTGGAGCTCGGGGAGGACGATCTCGGCGAGCCCGGCGCGCGGGCCCGAGGCCATCAGGCGGATGTCGTTGGCGATCTTCGTCAAAGAGACGGCGACGACCTTGAGCGCACCGGAGACCTCGACGAGCGCGTCACGGGCCGCCTGCGCTTCGAAGGGATCGGCGGGAGGGAGGATCGTGAGCCCGGTCTCGGCGGCCAACCGCGTCCGCATCCGTTCGGCAAACTCGGGGTGAGTATTCAGGCCCGTTCCCGTTGCCGTTCCGCCCAGCGGAATCTGCCCCAACCGGTGCAGGGTCATCTCCACCCGCGAGATTCCCTGCCGGACCTGGGCTGCGTAGCCGCCAAACTCCTGCCCGAGAGTGACCGGAACTGCGTCCATCAGGTGAGTCCGCCCCGCCTTGACCAGGTCGGCAAATTCCCGTTCCTTCTCCTCGAGCGCCCCCGCGAGACGACCGAGCGCCGGCAGGAGATCGTGGACCAGGCCGTCGAGCGCAGCGAGGTGGACCGCCGACGGGAAGACGTCGTTCGACGACTGGCCCATGTTGACGTCGTCGTTCGCGTGCACGTCCTCACCGGCGAGCGCCGCCATCACCTCGTTCGCGTTCATGTTCGACGACGTTCCCGAGCCGGTCTGGAAGACGTCGATCGGGAACTGGTCATCGAACTCGCCCGCGGCGATCCTGTCCCCGGCCGACGCGATCCGCTCGGCCTTGTCAGCGTCGAGCAACCCGAGCTCGGCGTTCACTCGCGCGGCCGCAGCCTTGATACGACCGAGCCAGCGCGCGACGGAGACGGGAATCGGCTCCCCGGACACCGGGAAATTCTCGATCGCCTTCCTGGTCTCCCCGCCCCAGAGCTCCTTGGGCGCGGTCTCCTTCACGTCGTCCAGTCTAGACAGCGCGGAGGCTCCGTCCGCCTGTGTCGCAGAAAAGCCCCGTCGGGGTCAGACCCCACTGTCCCGTAGAGCCGAGCGAGGCGAACGCAATCAAACGGTTTGCGCGAACCCCATTGACCAGCGCGGCCATGCCTCTCCAACCACGCCGGGGTCAGACCCCGGTGTCCCTTTTAGTCGGTGGAGTACTTGGGCTGGACCTTCTCGCCGCGGATCGCGGCAATCGCGTTGTTGGCGGCGATCGCCGCTTCGCCGAAGCCAACCGAGATGAGGGTGATCTTTCCCTCGTAGCCGGCCACGTCACCGGCGGCATAGACGCCGGGAAGCGAGGTTTCCATCGTCTTCGGCTCGACGAGGATCTGCCGCTTGCCGTGGAGCTCGAGACCCCAGTCGGCGATTGAGCCGAGGTGGGAATGGAAGCCCAGCAGAAGGATGAGTGCGTCGCACTCGACGTCCACGACCTCGCCGGTGCTTGTGTTCTCCACGGTCACCGCTTCGATCGCGCCGTCACCCCGGATCTCGCGCACCTCGGAGGTGACGCAGATGCGCACCTTGCCCTCCTCCTCGAGCCGGCGCGCCTCCCTCACCGACGTCTCGAGCGCCCGAAAGCGGTCGCGCCGGTGGACGAGGGTAATCGGAAGCTCTGCGGTATCCTGCAGCCCCAGCGTCCAGTCGAGGGCCGAGTCCCCGCCGCCCACGATCACGCACGATTTGCCGGCGAAGACCTCTTTGCGCCGGACGAAGTAATGGAGGCCTCGGCCCTCCCAGTCGTCGATTCCCTCGAGCGCGAGCTTCCGCGGCTCGAAGGCGCCGTGTCCAGCGGTGACGATGAGGGCGCGCGAGAGGAAGCGCCGGCCCGACTTCGTCGTCAGGCAGAGCACCTCCTCGCCGTTCTGGCCGATCCGCGTGAGATCGGCCACCTCCTCGTCGAGGTGGACGTCGGCCCCGAACTGGAGGCCCTGCTCGACGCATAGGTCGACGAGCTTCTGGCCAAGGATCTTCGGATGCCCGGCCACGTCGTAGACGTGCTTCTCCGGGTAGACCGCGGCTACCTGGCCGCCGAGCTGCCCGAGGCTCTCGACGATCCGCACGGACGCGTCGCGGTGCCCCGCGTAGTACGCGGCGGCAAGACCCACAGGGCCCGCACCGATGATCGTGATGTCGGAGACGCCTTCGCTCACGCCCGCATGGATGCTACCCGCGAGGCGGCGGAGCTAATGGCAGCCGCAGCTGCCGCCCGCGTGCGTTTCAGCCCCGGACGTCTCTGCGACGCCTTCCTTAGCCTGGAAGGAAGAGCCGCAGCCACACGCGGCCTGCACGTTCGGGTTGTTGATCGCAAAACCGGCGCCCATGAGCTGATCGACGAAATCGATCTCCGAGCCCGTGAGATACGGAGCGCTGAATGGATCGATCACGATCCGGACCCCGTTCACCTCGACCTCGTTGTCGCCGTCCTGCGGGCCGCGGTCGAAACCGAGCGCATACTGGAAGCCCGAGCAGCCTCCGCCCTGCACGGCGATGCGGAGCACCGAGATCTCGCCCTCTGGCTCGGAGTCCATCAGCTCGCGGATCTTCTGGGCCGCGGTATCGGTGACGGTCACCATTCGAGTCTCAGTGTACCAACGGGTCTCGGCTGGAAAAGAGGCTCGACCTTGTGACAGCTGTAGCACCCGAAACTTCTCGATCCGAAGCCGAGTTCGTGACACCGCTCGGAAGACCCCTCCCCGGTTAGTATGGCGGCGTGACGCTAGGCGTCCTGGACGACTGGTTTCCGTTCCTCGTCTACGGCTTCTTCGCCCTTGCGATCCCGGCTTCGATGATCCTGATGTCGTTCGTCTTCGCGACCCGGCCGTCTCGCCGCGCACGGGAGCGAACCGTTCCCTTCGAGTCCGGGGTTTCCACCGGACCGCTGAAGCAGCAGCGCTTCACGATCAGCTTCTACCTGACGGCGATGCTCTTCATCGTCTTCGACATCGAGATCGTCTTTCTCTATCCCGTCGCCGTCATCCTCGAGCAGGTGCGCTGGTTCGCGGTGGCCGAGTTCGGCTTCTTCATCGCCATCCTCGCGGTCGCCTACATCTACGTCTGGAAGAAGGGGGCGCTCGAGTGGCGGAGGTAGAGCGCAAGAAACGCCTCGCCGACTACGGGCTGCACTCCGAGCGGGTGCTCATGCGCCGGAAGGAGCCGGGCGTCTTCGAGCGCGAGCTCGGCGATCTCGAAGACAAGCTCATGCTCACGACCGTCCAGAAGGCGGTCGCCTGGGCCCAGGGCCACTCGATCTGGCCGGACACGTTCGGTCTCGCCTGCTGCGCGATGGAGATGATCGCGATCGTCTCGGCGCGCTACGACGTGGCCCGCTTCGGCGCCGAGGTCTTTCGCTCCTCGCCTCGCCAGGCCGACCTGCTGATCGTGTCGGGCCGGGTGGCGCACAAGATGGCGAAGCCGATACGACAGATCTACGACCAGATGCTCGAGCCCAAGTGGGTCATTGCCATGGGCGCATGCGCGAGCTCGGGCGGCATGTTCGCGAACTACGCGATTCTCCAGGGCGTCGACAAGATCGTTCCGGTCGACGTCCACGTTCCAGGTTGCCCGCCCAGACCTGAAGCCCTCCTCGAGGGCATCGTCCGCCTCCAGGAGAAGATCATCGCCGGCGTCCCGCCCGCGTACGAGATCCGGGACGTCGCCTCTTGAGCTATGAGTCCGTCCCGGGGTTCGTGTCGGAGACCGAAGCCCTCGACGAGACCACGATCGTGGTCCAGCTCGAGCGTCTCGTCGATGCAGCTAGGCACTTTCGCGACGAGCTCGGATTCAACTTCCTCGCGGACGTCACGGCGACCGACTACCTCGGCTGGAACGAGCGCGCCGTCGCCGGCTACTGGGGCAGCGGAACCGGCCGCGACATCAACCGCCCCGGCTCGTGGGGCCTCGCCACGAAGCCGGATCCCAAGGCGAAGCGCTTCTCGGTCTCCTACCACCTGGTCAAGCTGGCCTCGGGCGCGACCGAGGCCCCGAGGCTGCGACTGCAGGTGTGGTGCGACGACGGCGACGCTGTCCCCAGCCTGACTCCCGTCTGGCCGACCGCGGATTGGCACGAGCGCGAGGCCTGGGACATGATGGGCATCCGGATCGAAGGCCATCCCAACCTGACGCGGATCCTCATGGAGGAGGACTGGGAAGGCCATCCGCTGCGCAAGGACTACCCGCTCGGCGGCGAGCCGGTCCGCTTCTCGAGCGAGGAATAGTCGTGGCAGTTGTCGAGCGGGCGAAGATCTACGAGGGGACGCGGATCCCGTCCCCCATTCCGACCGTGCTGCGCGTCGATCCGGCGTTGCGCGAGGAGGGCGACATCCTCCAGGTCAACTTCGGGCCGAATCACCCGTCGACCCACGGTGTCCTCCGGCTCGTGGTCGACCTGAACGGCGAGCAGGTCGTCGGCCTCGAGGCGGTCGTGGGCTATCTGCACACGGGCTTCGAGAAAAACATGGAGCAGAAGACGTGGTGGAAGGGGATCACGTACCCGGCTCGGATCGACTACCTCTCCTTCCAGTACAACGAGCTCGTCTTCGTCCTGGCGATCGAGAAGCTGCTCGAGGTGCAACCGCCGGAGAAGGCCACGTGGATGCGGATGCTCCTCTGCGAGCTGAACCGGATCCACTCGCACCTGATCTGGCTCGGCACCGGCGCCCTCGAGATCGGGGCGATCTCGATGCTCTGGTACTGCTTCCGCGAGCGGGACGCTGTCCTCGACCTCTTCGAGCTGGTGACCGGCACCCGTATGCACACGCGCTATTTCCAGGCCGGGGGGCTCGCCGAGGACATCCCACCCGGCTTCTTCACCGAATGCCGCAGGTTCGTGGACTACTTCCCGCGCCGGATCGACGAGTACGAAGCGATCCTCGACCGGCAGCAGATCTGGCTGGAGCGGACGAGAGGGCTCGGGCTCCTGTCGGCGGAGGACGCAATCGCCCTCGGTCAAACCGGTCCCGTCTTACGCGCCTCCGGCGTCGACTGGGACCTGCGAAAGGTTCAGCCCTACCTCGCCTACGACCAGGTCGACTTCAACGTCCCCGTGTACGAGAACGGGGACGTCTACGACCGCTACAAGGTGAAAATGGACGAGATGCGCGAGTCGACGCGCATCGTCCAGCAATGCCTCGACGGGATGCCCGAAGGGCCGTGGATCGTCGACGACCGCAAGATCGTCCTCCCGCCCCGGCACGAGCTCCACACGTCGATGGAGAGCCTCATCCATCACTTCAAGCTGGTGACGGAGGGCTACCGCGTGCCTCCAGGCGAGGTCTATGTGGCGGTCGAGTCCGCTCGCGGCGAGCTCGGCTGCTACGTCGTATCGGACGGCGGCCCGAAGCCATGGCGCGTGAAATTCCGCGCCCCCTCGTTCGCCGCGCTCGAGGCTACGGCGACGTGCATGAGAGACGCCCTGGTCGCGGACCTGATCGCCATCGTCGGCTCCCTGGACACAGTCATGGGCGAGGTCGACAGATGAGCTCCTTCTACGACGAGGTGCAGAAGGTGGCGGCGCAGTATCCGCAGCGCCGCTCGGCGATCATGCCCGCGCTGCGCATGGCGCAGGAGCGTCACGGGTGGCTCTCGCCGGAGGCCTTCCGCGAGGTCGCGGATGCCCTCGATCTCACCCCTGCCTATTGCAAGGCCGTCGCGAGCTTCTACGACATGTACCACCTCGAGCCGGTGGGAAGGCACCTTGTCGAGGTGTGCACCAACGTCTCCTGCGCCCTCGTCGGCGCGCAGCAGGTGCTCGAGTCCTTCGAGGAGGAGCTCGGCATCCATGCCGGTGAGACGAGCGAGGACGGGGAGGTGACGCTCCGGACGATCGAGTGTGCCGGAGGTTGCGGGTGGGGGACCGTCGTGGCCGTCGACCACCGCTACCGCGAGCCGGTCAGGCCAGAGGATGTGCCGTCGATCGTCCAGGAGCTGAGCGGTGCCTCGGAGTAGGGCCAAGCACAAGCTCCTGTTCGAGCACGCCGAAGGGCGTGACCTGACTCGGCTCGCCGAATACGAGCAGGTGGGCGGCTACGCGTCGCTCAAGAAGGCGCTCAAGATGGAGCGTCAGGCCGTCATCGACGAGCTCCTCGCGGCGAACGTCACCGGCCGGGGCGGCGCCGGCTTCCCGATGGGCCGCAAGGCGAGCTTCCTGCCCAAGCCCGACGAAAGCCCGAAGCCGATCTACCTCGTCGCCAACGCGGACGAGTCGGAGCCCGGCACCTTCAAGGACAGGGAGATCATGGATCGCATCCCGCACATGTTCGTCGAGGGCATCGTGATCGCCTCTCACGCCATCGGCGCGAGCGCGGCATTCGTCTACATCCGCGGCGAGTACCTCGCCGAGTTCGAGATCCTCCGCGACGCCCTCGCGGAGGCCAGGCGGGCCGGCCTCGTCGGGGGAAACGTCCTCGGCAGTGGCTGGAGCCTTCCGATCGTCCTGCACCGAGGCGCCGGCGCGTACATCTGCGGCGAGGAAACGGGGATGCTCGAGTCGCTCGAAGGGAAGCGCGGTCAGCCTCGCACCAAGCCCCCCTTCCCCGCAATCTCGGGGGTCTACGCCTCGCCGACGCTGATCAACAACGTCGAGACGCTCGCCACCGTCCCGAAGATCATCGAGATGGGCGGCGCCGCCTACGCGAAGCTCGGGGTCGAGAACTCGACGGGGACACGGCTCTTCTCTTTGTCGGGAAACGTGGTCCGCGGAGGCAACTACGAGCTGGAGCTGGGGACGAGCCTGCGCGAGCTCATCTACGACTTCGGTGGCGGGATCCCGGACGGACGCGAGCTG
>Ga0307415_100000297_pt1 | contig 21570 bp, 19 predicted proteins | sample DK1Cmetagenome_FD_204524 | JGI IMG/M metagenome (GOLD analysis project Ga0307415, IMG submission 204524) | Maize rhizosphere microbial communities from greenhouse at UC Davis, California, United States - DK15-C-2 | ecosystem: Host-associated > Plants > Roots > Rhizosphere > Soil | place: USA...
TGCGCTACGTCAACTTCCTCCGGCTGCGGCTGGTGCACGAGCGCGGGCGCGAGCTGCGCTTCGCGCTCGCGCGGCGCCTGCGCGACCCCGTGAAGCGGGCGGGTTGATCCCACGGGCAAGCGCTCAACGCGGCGCGCGGTACGCGGGGAAGTGGTCATCCCAGTCGACGGCGTAGCCGCCGCTGAGCCGGAGGTAGGCGGGCTCGTCGTGGACGGCCTTGCCGATCGACGCGGGGACGAGCCCGCCGGGCGCGAAGCGCAGCTTGTACTGCAGCAGCGAGTCCGCGCGGCCGCCGACGCCGCCGCCGAGGTGAAGCGTGTCGTAGCCGTGCTCTTGGCCCCAGCGGGCGAGGCCGTAGAGCGCGAGGTGGCTCGCGCCTGTGCCGCGCCCGGCCTCCGCTGCGCCGCCGACGTGGTAGTGCAGCCACGGCGGCTCGCCCATCCCCAGCACGCTCGCCAGCAGCTCGCCCCTACGCCGCACGTCGACGCGCACGAGCGGAACGTCAGCGCGCAGCGCATTCCAGTACTCGAGCGGGAAGAAGTAGAACGGCGCGGCGTCGGTCCGCCGCATCGTCTGCTCGTAGACGGCGACGAACTCCGCCAGGTCCGTCGGTCGGGGGGCGACCGTCAGCTCGCAGCCCGCGGCCTGCGCGCGGCGCACGACCCGGCGGTGATGCTTGTGCATGCCCGCCAGCAGGTCGCCGTCCAACGACCACGCCACCGTGCCCGCGAGCGCCGTGCGGCGGAAGCCGGCGGCCCCGGGCGAGTCGGCGTTGCCCAGCAGCGGGTGGAAGACGACGAAGCTCGAGACGACGCCGCGGCGCTCGCACCACGCCTGGTATGCGTGCGGGAACTTGGCCAGCGGCGGGCGCTCCCCCGTCCCGGCGGGCCCGCCGTAGCCGTATGGCGTCACGACGTCGGGCGGGTCGCTGCGCACAACGCATGCGAAGAGCACGTCGCCGCTGGCGCCGGCGAGCCGGAGCAGCGCCGGCGAGCCGCCCGCCAGCCGCGCCGAGGCGGCGACGAAGCCGTGCGAGTAGTAGACGTCGCCGAGGCCCGCGGCGCGCAGCTCTCGATCCCAGCGTCCCGCCTCGACCTCCACGAGTCCGCCGCTCACCGCGCCGATGCTATACACGGCCTCGGTGCTCGCCCTGCTCTACGACGTACATGGCAACCTGCCGGCGCTCGAGGCGGTCGTGGCGGACGCGCGTTCGCAAGGGGCCGATCGCTGGATCCTCGGCGGCGACTACGTCCTGTTCGGCCCGGAGCCCGAGGCGACGCTGGCGCTGCTGCGCGAGCTCTCCCCCGCGACCTGGCTGCGCGGCAACGGCGAGCGCTGGACGGCCGACCCGGACGCGGCGCCCGACAACCCGGTCGTCCCCGACGCGATCGCCGCCTGCCGGGCCGCGCTCGGCGAAGCGCTCGTGACGGAGCTGGCCGCATTGCCCGAGGACGCCGTGCACGAGCAGACGCGCTACGTGCACGCCTCGCCGGTCTCCGACGTGCGTTCGTTCTCCCCGCAGCCCGACGACGACGAGGCTGAGCTGCTGGCCGGCGTGCCGGAGCCGCGGCTCGTGTTCGGGCACACGCACGTGCCGTTTCGCCGGATCTCGACCGCCGGGGGGATCGAGCTCGTCAACCCCGGCTCGGTCGGGCTGCCGTTCGACGGCGACACCCGCGCCGCCTATGCGGTCGTGCATCCCGACCGCAGCGTCGAGCACCGGCGCGTCGTGTACGAGCACGGCGCGAGCGCGGCGCGGATGCGGTCGCGCTGGCCCGGCGCGGCGTGGGCGGAGACGGTGGCGCGCCGGATCGAGCAGGCGAGCGCTTCCGCTTGAGAACCCCTCCCGGGTATACTCGACGACGTGCCCGCCTACTCAGCCACGAAGCCCCAGCTGCTCGCCCGCCTCAAGCGGATCGAGGGCCAGACGCGCGGCGTGCAGAAGATGGTCGACGAGGACCGCTACTGCATCGACGTGCTCACCCAGATCAGCGCGATCCAGGCGGCGCTCGACAAGGTCGCCCTCGGTCTGCTCGACGACCACGTCAAGCACTGCGTCGTCGAGGGCCAGGGCCCCGGCAGCCAAGAGGAGCTGACAGACGAGATGATGGCCGCGATCGGGCGGCTGATCGCCCGCTAGCTTACGCTCGAGTCGAGCCGGTCTCCACGTTCGCTTCCAGGGCTGCCGCGTCGCCGCAAGGCACGATCGACGCGGCCGTTCAGGCACCCACCAGAACGCGCTCGCAGTCGCCGGCGACACGATCGCGGCGGTCGGCTCGGACGCGGTCGCGGCCGCCCCCGCAGCTGACGCGGTCGCGGCCGCCGCCCCGCGCGTCGACGCGATCGGCGCCCTTGCCCGCGGCGATGCGGTCGCGACCGCGGCCGCCGACGATCCGGTCGCTGCCGCGGCCCCCGGCGATCCGGTCGCCGCCCGACCCGCCGGCGAGCTTGTCGGCGCCCGAGCCACCGTTGATCACGTCGGCCTGCGGGCCGCCGGAGATCCGATCGCGCCCGCTGCGACCCGCCATCGCGTCGGCCCCTGCGGCCCCGCTCAGGCGGTCGTCCCCGGCGCCACCGGTCACCCCGTCGTCGCCGGCCTCGCCCGCGAGCCGGTCGTCATCGAGCTCGCCGGAGACGAAGTCGGCGCCATTGCCGCCTTGCACGTCGTCGTCCCCCGGACCGCCGAACAGGCAGTCGTCGCCGTCGAGGCCGCGCACCAGGTCGTCGCCCTCGAGCCCCAGGATCGTGTCGCCGTCCGCCGTGCCGTCGAGCGCGTCGGCCTGGGCCGTGCCGTTCTTCTCGACCACGCAGGCGCCCGGCCGGAGTCCTGGGAAGACCTGTGCCGGCGGAGACGTGGCCGGGCCGCCGGCACCAGCGGGAACGTCGGTCACGCGCTGGACGAGCTCGCAGTCGTCGGCCACCTGATCGGTGTCGTCGGCGTAGACCGTGTCAGTGCCGGGCCCGCAGCTGACCTTGTCGGTGAACTGGCCGCGCGTGGAGATGAAGTCGTCCCCCTCGTCGCCGTAGAGCTGGTCGATCCCGCCGCCACCGGCGATGCGGTCGGCGCCCGGGCCGCCGTGGAACGTCTCGGCGGCGGCGCCTCCACTGAGCTCGTCGGCGCCGTCGCCGCCGAGGATCGTCGCCGGCCGCGACGTCGTGTTCACGACCTTGTCGTCGCCGCCGCCGGCGTCCACCGTGATCGCGGTGATCGGATCGGGGCAGTGGACCCGGTCAGGCGGCACCGGAGAGCAGGGGGCGCTCTCCGTCAGGTGGGCCAGGGCGTCGACGACGTCGACCCCGAACATGCCCTTCTCGAACGTCATCGCGTTCGCCTCGCCCGCACTATCTGCGACCACGAGCGTCGATCCGTCGAGCCGGACAGTGGCAGCGGACGCCCCCGCCGCGGCCGGTCCGACGGCCACAGCTGCCAAGAGCAGCGCGCTGAGTGCGGCTCGACGTCCGCGCCGGCTTCCGTTCCGCTCGTACATGACACCCGTCCCTGGTCCGCTCTTCGGAGCGCGGAACGCTAGCCGGAGTGGGCAGCCGGCGCAAGTCGCGCTATGTCAGCGTCCCTGCCCCCGCGCCGCGGCACGTCGCGTGTCGCGTCCCTCGACGGGCGGCTCTTCGTCGACCGCCGCGGGGCCGTAGGGGGACGTGTCGGTGACGCGGCCGCCGATCAGTAGGTAGCCAGTCGGCGTGCGGCCCATCCGCTCCAGCAGATCCCGGATCGTCTCGAGGCTGCGCGCCCGCGTGTTCCCGAAGCGGCACACGATGACGATCTCGTCGGCATCGCCGGCGACCTGCAGCGCATCGCCCACCTCACCGAGCGGCGGCGTGTCGATAAGCACGTAGTCGGCGAGCCGCAGCGCCTCATCCAGCACGTCCGGCAGCAACCCGGTCAGCCGGCCGAGCAGCGTCCCATCCGGCTGCTGGACGGCGGCGACGATCCGCAGCGACGGCTCCCCCGGCACGGGCGTCAGCGCCCGCTTGAGCCGGCCGGCGGACGGCAGGAGCGCCGTGATGTCGCGCGTCGGCGACAATCCGAACGCTCGCGCCACCCCGGGCTCGCGCAGATCGAGATCGATCAGGATCACCGAGCGGCCCGCGGCGGCGAGCTCGCGCGCGAACCCCACGATCGACTCCGTCTTGCCGTCGCCGCGCGACGGACTCGTGAACAGCACGGAGCGGGGACGGCCCTTCCCCAACTCGAGCTGGAGCTGGAGGAATCGGAACGCCTCGCTGGCGGCCCGCGAATGCGGAGCCACGGGACCCTCGCCGTGCCTGCGGCGGCGCGCGCGCTCACTCGGGAGCCGAGCGAGCACCGGCAGCGGATAGATCGAGAGCAGGTCGCCCTCGCGCGCGACCGGCTGCGGCGTAACGAGCTCGATCAGCAGAGCAGCACCCGCGGCGAGGACCGTTCCGGCCACGATGGCGAGCAGTATCACGAGCGAGGGCGGAACGCCCTGGGCCGCGCGCGGGAGCGGCGCGCGCTCGGAGATCGCGAGCGTCGGGTCGGTGCCGCGGACGATCGCCCGCAGATCGCTCACCCGCCGGTTCAGGTCGGCTTGCACGGCGGGCGTCAACCCCGGTGTCTTGAGCTGCGACTGGGCGTCGCTGATCGCCTTATCGATGGCACCTTGCAGCGCCTTCGCACGCACGTCGACGACCGCCCGCGCGAACGAATTCGCGACGGCGACCGCGTCCTGGGCGCTGGTGGCGCGAGCCTGCACGGCGAGGATGCTGCTCTCCCCCTGCGGCTGGACGTCGACCGCTGAACGGACGCGCGTCTCCGTCCAGCCGTCGCCGAGCCGCCGAGCGGCGAGCGCCGCCGCGTCGGTCGAGTCCGCGAGCGTCGCCGCCGTCTGCAGGGTGCGTACCGGATCGCCCGCCTCGCGCACGACCGGCAGGCCGAAGTAAGTGCGACTATCCGCCGCGACCGGCGTCACGAGCAGCTGTGCCGAGCTCTGGTAGACCGGGCTGCGGACCAGCAGCCACGCGACGCTCCCGAGCAGCACCGCCAGCACGATCGCAAGCGCCAGCGGAAGGTGCGAGCGGATCGCCCGGACATAGGGCTCGAGCGCACCGCCCGGCTGATGCGGGCGCCACTCGGGCCGGTCGGTCGAGTAGGCGATCGAAGGAGGTTCGGCGGTCACGACGCTACCGAGGGTAACCGCTGGAGCGTCGTGCGCCTACGGCTGACTGCTCACTGACTACTCTGCGCTCCCGACTCGATGACCGCAGACGACCGCCACCCAGATCGCGTTGCGCCCGCCCTCCGGGCGGCCGCCTACACGGATTACGTCTACCGCAGCGACGGCGACGGCGTCTTCGCCGAGCGGGCGTTCGCGCTCTTCCTGGCGCGCGTGGGCGCCGAGCTCGGCGGCCTCGTCGTGGTCGGCCGGCTCGATCCGACGCCGGGGCGCTGGCACTACCGCCTGCCGAGCACGACCGACTTCGTCGCGCTGCCGTACTACGAGCGGCTGTCGGCGATGCGCGAGGCAAGCGTCACGATCCTCGAGGCGCTGCGCCGCTTCTGGCGCGTCCTCGAGGGCGTCGACGTCGTCTGGCTGCTCGGTCCGCACCCGCTCGCGTTCGCGTGCGCGGCGCTCGCCCGGCTGCGCCGGCGGCCCGTCGTCCTCGGCGTGCGCCAGGACATGCCGCAGTACGTGGCGATGCGGCATCCGGGTGCGCCCGTGCTGCGCCTGGCCGCCGCCATCCTGGAGCACGGCTTCCGCACGCTGGCGCGCTTCGTCCCGGTGATCGCGGTCGGCCCGGAGCTGGCCCGCCATTACCGGCGCGCGCAGCGGGTGCTCGAGCTGCACGTGTCGCTGGTGCGGGATGCGGACGTGGCGCCGGCGGCGGTGCTCGAGTCGCGGCCGTACGACGGGCCGCTCCAGCTGCTCAGCGTCGGCCGGCTCGCGGCGGAGAAGAACCCGCTTCTGCTCGCCGATGTGCTCGCCGAGCTGCGGCGCCGCGACGCCCGCTGGCGGCTGGTCGTGTGCGGCGAGGGGCCGCTCGAGCCGATGCTGGCCGAGCGCCTGTGCGCGCTCGGGCTGGAGCGCCACGCGGAGCTGCGCGGTTACGTGCCGCTGAACGACGGCCTGCTCGAGCTCTACCGCTCCAGCCACGCCTTCCTGCACGTGTCCTTGACCGAAGGGGTGCCGCAAGTCCTGTACGAGGCGTTCGCCGGCCGTGTCCCGGTCGTCGCCACGGACGTCGGCGGCGTGGCCGAAACAGTGAAGGACGCCGCACTCCTCGTACCGCCTGGGTCAGCGACCGCGGCCGCAGAGGCGGTCGAGCGGGTGGCCGCCGACGCCGCGCTGCGCCGGCGGCTCACCGAGGCGGGAGCGGCACGCGCCCGCGCCGCCTCGATCGACGCGGAGGCACGGCGGGTGGCGGCGTTCCTGGCGCGCGCTGCATCATAGGCCGCGCGAGTACGCGAGCACCGCGGCGGTGCCCTCGGTGACAGCGCGCTGTCCCACGACGAGGCGCAAGCGGCCGTCGGTACTCCGCAGCGCATTGGGGAACCAGAGCGGCAGGACGCTCTCGATCTCGACCCGATCCTCGGTGCTCCAGCCGCTCGCCGGCGTGAGCTCGCGGGACACGACGAAGCCGTCGCTTGCGCGCACCATGACGAGCCAGGCTCGCTCACCGTCGGAGGCGATCGTTGGCTCCCTGTAGCCGGTGAGATCGAGCTCGACGAGTCCCGGCGTGCCGTCGGCCGAGAAGCGCTGAACCGTGACGACGTCACCGACCAGGTTGGATTCACCGACCGCGAGGATCTCGCCGGAGTCAAGCACGGCGGCGCTTGGATAACCCTGCATGGGAGCGCCCTGGGTCCGCCGCCACGACGCCGGCCCGCTGTCGTGATCGTGGGCGAAGACGGTGAGGGCCGCACGCCCGGCGCGCGCGACGATCCGCACGCCGCCGGAAGCCTCAAGCACGGTGCCGCCACGAATCGAGCTGGACGCCGCGTCCAGGACAGTGCCGCCCTCGAACGACGGGTTGTCCGCTCCGAGGTCGCCGAACCAAGCCGCGACGAGCTCGTCGGAATCGGTTCCGACCGCGCGCGTCCACGTGACCACCCCGCGCGAGCCGCCGTCGCTCTCCCGCTCGAACCCGACGTCGGGCCGGACGGCGCCGCCCGACGCGCCGTCGTCGACGGTGACCGGATCACCGACGAGCGGCCCACTCGGGGAGTCGAGCTCGCTCAGCCTCGTCATCTGAACCGAGCGCCCCGCACCCATGGTGGCGCGTCCCCACACCACCCAGGCATGCTCGACCCCCGCCGCGTCGCGGGCGATCGCGATCGACGCCGGCCAGTCGCCGGTCATGGTTCCCGCCAGGAGCGCGCCGGAAGTCGTGGCGCCGCGGGTGGCGATTCGCCACCCGCCGCCCGGATCCCGCCACGCCAGCTGTACGCCCTGCGCATGCCGGCCGTGGACGACGAGCTGCCGCCCGCGTTCGGTCATCGCGACCCGGTGGTTGGAGGCGAAGTACGTCGGCTCGCTCGAACCGACACCCGACGACGCGATCGTCGTGAGGTCCGCGGGGTACGGGGTCGCCGTCGCTACGGGCGGACCCACCACGGACGAGTCGGCGCCGCTCACGACGATGAGCCGGGGTCCTCTCCGCCGCCGCTCCCGACTGGCGAGCTTGACCGCGCGGCGGCTAGCGGTGGTCACGACGAGGGTCAGCAAGGGCCCATCACGCACGAGCCGCGTGAGGTCGACCGAGATCCAGCGTCGCCGGTGGAGCGGCCCCGACTGCACGGCCGCTCCGATCGCTTTCGGAAGGGACCCGGCGCCTCGCTCGCTCCACCGGCTGGAGCGGGCCCGGCGCACGTCGAAGCCAAGTGCATGCCCGCGGCGCGAGAAGACGCGCAGCCTCACCTGTTCGATCGCTCCGACCGGCAGCCGGAAGCGCAGGTACGCCCGGCGCCTCGGAAAACGGTCAGCGATCAGCCGTTTGCGCTTTCCGTGGTGCTTCCGCGACGCGCTGACGTAGATGTCTGCATCTGCACGAATGGATGCATTCGACGCTGCCGCGACCATCGCTCGCGGGCCGAGCACAGTGCTCGCCACAAGCAAGCCGATTGCCCATGGCAGCGTTGGGGCCCTCCGTGGCACGCCCTGAGAATAGGTCCGATGACGGCGGAATGCGAGTGGTCAGGTTTCGGTGCCGGACCGGAGTCCCGCTGGTAGCCGGTTACCATGTCCTGGACGCCCGCGCAGTCGCGTCGCGGCCCGTCAACCGCATGTGGCTGCGGGTTCTCGCCCCCGGTGTCCAACGAAACCCGCAAACACAAGTCCTTCCCGCGGCCCTCGACGACCCGAACGTGGGACCGTCGTCGATGGTTGGGCCTCGGCCTGCTCGTACTCGTAGCGGCCGCCGGTTGGCTGGCCTTGCGGACGAGTGATGCCGAGGTAGCGCGGCACGGTTGCTCCGACCGATCGCCGCGCCGCGCCGTCGGTGCGGCGGCGCCCAGCGTCACGCCCACGGCGACCCGCGCGAGCACAGGCGCGGTGAACGCCTCCAAGGGCCTGTGGATCTCGACTCGCGAGCTGGCTCGGCTCCCGAGGTCGGGCGCCGCCTGGAGCTTCGTCAAGCAGACCGCTGACCAAAGGCTCGGCCGCGCCGACATCGCGGATCAGAACAACCTGCACGGCGTTCGCACGTACGCCGTCGCACTCGTCTACGCCCGTACCGGCGCCGGTCATTACCGGGCGAAGGCGCGCGACGCGATCATGTCGGCCATCGGCACGGAGCACGGCGGGAGCTCGCTCGCGATTGGCCGCAACACGGCCGCCTACGTCCTCGCGGCCGACCTGATCAACCTGAGGAACATGAGTCCCCGTGACGATCACACGTTCCGAAACTGGCTCGGGCGCCTTTGCCGCGGGGTCAACGCCGGAAACCCGCGCTGGCCGACGCTCGTCACCACGAGCGAGAACACGTCCAGCAACTGGGGGGCGTACGCGACCGCGAGCCGAATCGCGATCGATCTCTACCTCGGGGACAAGGCCGACTTGAGGCGGGCCGTGCGAATTCACGCGGCATATGCCGACCGCAGCGCATACCCGCGCGGAAATCGGTGGGGCGACTACTTCCAGCCGACTGCGGCATTCGACCCCGACCACTGGGCCTGCAACCCTGCGCGCTGGGTCGCCATCAACCCGCCGTGCACGAAGGACGGCTACGACCTCGACGGCGCCTTCGTGGAGGACATCAGCCGCGAGCCGGCGCAGCAGACCCGCCTGCCGCAGCCGGCCGACTCGCCGGGCGTGTCGTACTCGTGGGAGACGCTCCAGGCAGTGACGTTCCAGGCGGAGCTCCTGCGCCGCGCGGGCTACCCGAACCTGTGGACGCTCTCGGATAAGGCGCTCGAGCGCGCCACGAACTTCATCGACCGGGCGGGGTGGCACGACCAGTGGTCGGTGACGCGGCACGTCGCGTGGGTGATCAACGACCGCTACGGCACCGACTTCCCGGCCCAGCCGGCGCAGTACGGCCGGCTTGTCGGCTTTACCGACTGGACCAACCGGCGCTAGCTCTGGCGCAGGACGAGGAACGTGATGCGCGCGAAGCGCGTCAGCCCGGGGAAGCGCGCGAGCAGGCGGTCGTCCCAGCGGGCGACACGTGCCGCGAAGCGCCGCTGACAGCGCCGCGGGAGCACGCTGTCGAGCGGCATGAGCGGCACCGAGAGGAACTCGACCTCGTGCTGCTCGAAGGCCGGGAAGATCTCCGCGTACAGGCGCCAGTCGGCAACGGTGAGGGAAGGCTCGTCGGGAGTGCGCGCGGCCGGCGTGAGGCGCCGCCCGAGCCGCAACAGCGGATTGTGGGCGAGCGGCTCCGTGAAGACCGCGACGCCGCGAGGCCTACGCACACGGCGGAGCTCGGAGAGCGCGTCCGGAAGATCGAGGTGGTGCAGCATGCTCCATCCGACGATCAGTTCGAACGAGTCCGACGGAAACTGCAGCCTCGTCGAGCAGCTGCTTGGCCCTGGGTGGTCGAGCCGCAGCCGTACTCGAGCCGACCTTGCGGCGCGGGTCACAGAGACGGTAGATCTCTCCCGGCCGGCGGAACTCTCATCGACGTGAACAGCGGCAACCTACCATCGCCATCAGCGCCGCCCCGCGGCAAGTAGTAGCCGTACGCCCGGGAGGCGCGCCAGCTCGGGGAAGGTCTCGGCGACGCCGAGCCGGCGCCGCGCGAAGCCGAGCGTCGCGACCGTGGCCAGCACCGCCACGGCGATCTCGACGAGCAGCGGCAGGGAGCCAAGCAGAAGCAGCGCCAGCGCGATCGCGCTCACTGCTGCGAGGGCGAGGTATGCGCTCGCGTACGTCGGATCCAGCACGTGAACGCCGGTGTCCCGGCCGAGCCCGGCCTGCAGAGCGGCGTTGAGGCCGACGAACGTGGCGGCGGTCGCGAGCGCGGCGCCCAACGCTCCGAGGGGCGGGATCAGCGCGACATTGAGCGCGACGCTGGCGACAATCGCTCCGAGGTTGGCGAAGACGACGTATCGCACGCGCCCGAGGACGCCCAGCAACACGCCATTGGGTCCCGCGGCGGCGGTGACGAAGTGCCCGACCGCGAGCACGGCCAGCAAAGGGGCCGCGTGCGCGTAGCGCTCGCCGAACAGAAGGCGCGTCAGCGGGCCGGCCAGCCCGGTGCAAGTGATGAACACCGGGAACGACAACACCGCGGTCCAGATCGCCGTCTGCCAGTACAGGCGGTTGAGGTCGGCGAGCTCGCCGCGAGCATGCAGGCGGGCGGCCAACGGCACGAACAGGATGCCGAAGGCCGAGAGCACATAGGTCATCGTCAGCGACACCGGCACGACCGCGCGAAGCTCGGCGACGTCTCCGGGGGTCGCCATGATCCCAAGCAGCACCGCGTTACCGCCACCCAGGAGCGCGCGCGTGACGTCCGTGCTCAGCAGCGGCACCGTGAACCGCAGCACCTCGCCGACCGGCATTTGCAGCCGGCGCGTGCGCAGGCGATCCCACAGCCCGCGGTCGCGTAGCACCGGTGCCAGCATCGTCCCGTACACGGCGAGACCGACGATCGCCGTCAGGACGTAGCCGGCCGCCAGGAAGCGCACGTCGTGCGACTCCAGCGCGAGCAGCGCAACCACGACCAGCCGCAGCAGCGGCGTGAGCACGTACTTGCGCACGACGATCGCGCCGGGCCGCACGTAGACGGCGAACACGCCGTCGAGCAGGTTGGCGAGGGCCTGAGCGGGCGTCAGCGCGCTCATGATCAACAGGACCGCGGCCGCGTGAGCCGGCGACGGGAACGAGCCGGTCAGCATGTGGCGGAGCCCGATCAGCGCGAGCATCGTCACGAGCCCGAGCGAGAGGATCGTGCAGAACGCGAACACCAGCGTTCCCAGCGCCTTTGCGTCCTCGCCGCGCTCCTCGTAGGTCGGCATGAAGCGGCTGACGCCGCGACGTAGGCCGAAGGAAGTCACCGCCTCGGCGAGCATCGCGAGCGAGAGCGCGTAGGCGAATGCGCCGTACTCCGCCTTGGACAGGACGCGGACGATCAGAACCTGGACCGCCAGGCCCGCCACGAGAGCGAACGCCTGGCCGACCAGCAGCAGCGTCGAGCCGCGAACCTGCGCGCGCGTGGGGTCGCCGCGGAGACCGGTCGGCTCCCCGCTCATCCCCCGGCCGCCGGTCCCGCGAGCATCCAGGCGCTTCGAAGCCCTATGCGGGACCCGGGCCCGTCGAGAGCGTGCATGCGATGAGCATGCTAGATCCGGGCGGCAGCGCGTAGCACCGCCTCCAGCCGCTCGATCTGCCGCGAACGCGCGTGGGCCGCCGCCGCCGCACGCCCCGCGGCGCCGAGCCGGCGGGCGAGCGAGCGGTCCGCAGCCAGCCGGCGGATCGCGGCGGCGAGGGCCGCCGGGTCATCGGGCTCGACGACGAGCCCGCAGCCGTTCTGGGTCACGAGTGCGGCGGCCTCGCCGCGTGCCGACGTGATGACCGGCCGCCCGACCGCCATCGCGTCGTACGTCTTCGACGGAATCACCGCTTCGAGGGCGGGCGCCGGGCCGAGCGGCGAGAGCAGGACGTCGCAGCCCATCAGCAGGGCGCCGAGCCGGTCGGCCGGCACCGACGGCCGCAACTCGACCGCATCGAGCCCACGCCGCTCGCGCTCGCGCCGCAGGTCGTCGCCGCGCGGGCCGTCGCCGACGAGCAGGAAGCGCACGTCCTCCGAGCGCAGCAGGTCGGCCGCCTCGAGCACCACGTCGAGGCGGTGCAGCAGTCCGAAGTTGCCGGCGTAGCCGACGACGAGCGGGCCGCCGTCCGGCCGCGGCTGATCCGGCAGCGCCAGGAGCGCATCGGAGGCGCCGTTCGGGAGGTACTCCGCGATCGGCCGACCGACGACGCGGTCGATGTGCTCGCAGAAGGCGCGCGTTGTCGCCGTGATGCGGGCCGCGCTCCCGAACAGGATCCGCTCGTAGCGCTCAGCGGCCGCGAGCAGGCGCCCTCGGCCGTGGACGTCGACCGCCTGGATCGCGATGCTCCAGATGTCGCGCACGTCGAGCACGAGCGGCAGCCGGCGCAGCCACGCCGCGGTCGCGGCCGCGACCGCCGGCGGCAGCGGCGGCGACGACACGAGCAGGACGTCGTGACGTCCAGCGGCCGGCACGGCCGCGAGCGCGCCGACCGCGAAGCTGCCGTAGAACGCCGCGCGCCGAACCAGCGTCCTGCGCGGCGACGCGGCCACCCAGAGCCGACGTATCGTCAGCGCTCCCGATCGTTCGACGACGATCGGTCGGCGCCCGAAGCCGGGCTGGAAGACGCCCGCCGGATGGTTGGGCTGCTCACAGATGACGGTCACCGTGTGGCCGCGGTCGAGCAGACCCGAGACGAACGCGCCAAGCCGGTTCTGCGCCGCTCCCGGCTCCGGCGGGAAGAACTGCGACACGACGAGGATCCGCATCAGGCGGGCGCGAGCGCCTCGGACGTCGAGCGCAGGCGGGTGACCAGCGGGGAAGCCTTGAGCGCGAAGCGCCACAGCCGGTCCGTGTGCCAGACGCCGACGCGCGGCCAGGCGAGCGGCGTGGCTGGGCCGGGCCGGTCGGGCAGCGCCGCGCCGGCGCTGTAGCCGGCGGCGCGCGCCGCGCCGGCCACGCGGCGGTCGACGTCGCCGTACGGGTAGGCGACCGACCGGCACGCGGTGCCCGTGCCGCGCTCGCAGGCGGCGCGCGAGTCGGCGAGCTCCGCCGCAAGCGCGGCGTCGTCGAGCCGCGTCAGGCGCGGATGCGTCCGGCTGTGCGAGCCGATCTCCCAGCCCGCGTGCGCCAGCGTGCCGAGCTGTTCCCACGAGAGTCCCGCGAGCTCGTGCGCATGCGGCGTCGCCGCCCACTGGTCGATGCCGGGCCAGCCGAGCGGCCGACCGTCGTCGGGGAAGCGCGTCGGCACGAACACCGTGCCGGGGATGCCGGCCTGCTCGAGGATCGGGAACGCATGGTCGAGCACCGACCGGAACGCGTCGTCGAACGTGACGACCACCGTGCGGCCCGCCGGCTGGGAGGTCACGGCGTCGTGGAACGTCGCGCCGCGGTAGCCGCGGCGCAGGAGGAAGTCGAGCTGCGCCTCGAGGCGCCTGGGCCGAACCGAGAGCGCGGCCGGCCACGTGTCGCTGACGGCGTGGTAGCAGAGCACTATGACGCGCGTTGCTCGGCGTCCCGGCCTCGAGCGCACCGGGCCGATAATACTGGGGGGATGGCCTTCTCCCGCCGCGCGCTCATCGTCGGCGACGGCGCCGCGCGAAGCGCGCTTGCCGGCGCCCGCGCCCTCCACGCGGCGGGCTGGACGGTCGGGATCGGCACGCCGACGGCCGGCGGCCTTGCGGCCGCCTCGCGCGCCACGACCGCGCGCCACCGGGTGCCCGCGCCCGGCGACGGGGTCGAGGAGTTCACAGCCGCGGTGGCCGCCGCGGTCGAGCGCCGGCGCTACCAGCTCGTGTTCGGTGGCGGGGACGCCGAGGTGCTCGCGCTGTCGCTCGCCCGCGACGAGCTCGGCGCCACCGTCCCATACCCGCCGCACGCGGTGGTCGCGCGCGCGCTCGACAAGCTGCGCCTGACGGATGCGGCGCGGATCGCGGGCGTCGAGACCCCGCGGACGTGGCCGACCCCGGAGGCGGCCGCCGCCGAGCACGGGGGGCCCGTATGCGTCAAGGCGCGCGTGCACGGGCCGCCGGATCGTCCGGGGGCTCCCGCGCGCACGGTGATGGAGATTGCGCCGCACCCGCGCGCGGCGGAGCCGCGCGTGGCGCAGATCGCCGCGCTGGGCGGCGAGTCGCTGATCCAGGAGCTGGTCGACGGGCGCCTCGTGGCGTTCGCCACCGTGGCGGACACGGCGGGCGCGCCGGTGGCCGCCGTCGAGCAGGTGGCGGAAGCGACCTGGCCGCCGCACGCGGGAGTGACGTCTCGCGGCCACACGGTGCCGGTGGAGCCGCGGCTGGCCGACGCCGTGGCGGCGCTGCTGCGGGAGCTGGGCTGGTTCGGCCTCGCGCAGGTCCAGTTCATCGTCCCGGCTGACGGCGAGCCGCGGCTGATCGACCTCAACGGACGGTTCTACGGCTCGCTCGCGCTCGCCACGGGCGCAGGAGTCAACCTGCCCGCGATCTGGGCCGGGCTCGCGACCGGCGAGCCCGTCCCGCACGCTCCGGCAGCCCGTGCCGAGCGCTACCAGTGGCTCGAAGGAGACCTGCGGCGGGCGCTTGCGCATTCCGATGGCGGGCGGGGACGCGAGCTCGCCGTTTGCTTGCGCTACGCCGTCGGGGCCCGCCATAGCGTGGCGAGCCTGCGTGATCCCGCGCCGGTCTTGCATGTCCTTGTGAGCGGCGCGCGACGGGCGTTCGCGCGCCGCGCAGATGTCGGGCACGGCCCGCCGCTCTAGGATGACGCCGTGATGGACGAGCGGGATACCCGGATCGCACATGACGCGGCGACCGAGGCCTACTTCGATGCCCACGTGCCCGAGTACAGCGTCACCCGGTTCGCTCACGTGGAGCGTTTCCTTCACAGCCACGCCGGTCCCGGCTCATCGCTCATCGACGTGGGCTGCGGCACCGGCAACACGCTCGAGCATCTCCGGGGCGCCACCCCGATCGCCCATGTCGCCGGGCTCGACGTCAGCTCGGCATGTCTTGCGCGGACGCGCGAGCGACTCGGCTGCCGGACCTACCAGGGATCGATCTACGACCCGCGCGTGGTCGAGGCGATCGGCGACAGGTTCGACTTCGCGCTGCTGTCCGCCGTGCTGCACCACCTGATCGGGCGCACGCGCAGGGAGTCGCGCCACTACGCGCAGCTGGCCGTCCAGCACGCGGCGCGTCTGCTGAAGCCGGGCGGCCATGTGCTCGTCGTAGAACCGGTCTTCTACCCGGAGCGCGCGATGGACGCGGTCTTCTACGTCAAGAAGGCCGTCTCGCGCGTGACGGCGCGGCGGATCCCGATCCTGGGCTACTGGAACAACATCGGCGCGCCCGTCGTCTCCTATTACACGCACGAGCAGCTCGTCGAGATGGTCGGCTCCGCCGGCGGGCTCGCGATACGGGAGCGGCACGTCGACCCGGTCAAGTCCCACGCGCTCGCCGGCCGCTTCATCCGCCGGACCGGCACGACGCTGATCGCCCAGCTCGAGCCCGCGGCCGCCTGAGCAGCGCGATGCGGATCCTCGTCTGCGCCGCGGAGGCGCCGTTGCCGCCGATGAACGGCGCAAGGCTGCAGCTGCGGCACCTGTGCGAGGAGCTGGCGCGGCGCCACGAAGTCACGGTGGTGGCTTACCGCCGACGCGACCAGCACGGCGCCGCGCCTGCCGGAGTCGAGCTGCACGAGCTCGAGCTGCCGCGAATCACCGCACCGGAACGCGCCTATGTCGCGTTCCGCGCCGCAGCCGCCGGCGACCCGCGCGGCGCCGTGACCCTGGCGCCGCGGATTGCCGATACGGTGGGCGGGATGGTCGCGGGCGGCCGCTTCGACGTCGCGCACGTCGCCGGCGCGCAGCTGGCCGTACTCGCGCCCGTGTTCGCAGAGCTGCCTGCGGTTCTGGCCCCGCTGGACGCCTGGCACCTGAACCTCGCTGCCGCGATCCGGACCGCTCCGGCGCCGCTCCGGCCGCTGAGACGGCTCGACCTGCACGTCGCGCGGCGGTTCTCCTCGCACGCTCTGCGCCCGTTCGCGAGCGTGGTGATGGTGAGCGAGGAGGACGCGGCCGCCGCGCGCGCGCTCGACCCGACGCTGCACGTGGACGTCGTGCCGAACGGCGTCGACACCGGCCACTTCAAGCCCGACCCGCGCGCGCCGGCCGAGCGAGGGCTGATCGTGATGACTGGAGCGATGCACTATGCGCCGAACATCGAGGGGGCGCGAGTGCTCGCCGACGAGGTGCTGCGCCGCGTTCGCGCGCGGCGGCCGGACGCCCGGCTCGCGATCGTGGGCCGAGCGCCCGCGGCCGCCGTGCGGCGACTGGGCGCGCTCGAGCACGTCGACGTGACCGGTGAGGTGCCGGACCTCCGCCCATGGCTCCAGCGCGCGGAGGTCTACGCCTGCCCGATGGTGAGCGGCACCGGCATCAAGAACAAGCTTCTCGAAGCGCTCGCGTGCGGCGCCCCGAGCGTCGCGACTCCGCTCGGTTGCCAGGGCCTGCGAGCGTCACCGGGCGACGACCTGCTGGTAGCGAACGTCCCGGACGCCTTCGCGGACGCCGTGGTGGCGCTGCTCGACAACCCCGATCGCCGCGCGCGCCTGGGTCGCGCCGGCCGGGCGGCCGTGGTGGAGCACCACGGATGGGCCGCCACCGCCGCCGCGTACGAGGCGATCTACTCCCGCGCCATCGGCTCGGCGAGCGCCGCATGACCCGACGGGCCCGACGCCGGCCCGCGGCTCGGCCGGCTCGCGACCGCGAGCAGCGCGGGGCCGAGCCCGAGCAGGACCCACATGCGCTTGTCGACCATGCTCGAGAGGAAGAAGCCGCTGATCAGCATGCTGATCGCCGCCACCATCACCGCCCGTGCCAGCGTCTCCATCGCGGGATCGCCGCGCGCCGCGAACCGGCCCGCCGCCTGCCAGGCGGCACGCAGGCCGCCGAGAATGAAGGCGGCGAAGAGGAGCAGCCCGACGATCCCGTTCTCTGCGAGCACCTGCAAGTAGGAGTTGTGCACGAAGTGGGGATCCTCGGCGATCAACCCGACTCGCGTCAGCTCGCCGGGCTCGCGCACGTAGTCGCCCGCGACGACGACGAAGTTGTTCAGGCCGACGCCCGCGAACGGATGTTCCTCCACGACGCGCCATGCCACCGTCCACAGGTCAGTCCTCCCGCTCCCGTTTTCGATCGTCGTGACCCGTTCCCAGGCCGCGGGTGCGAGCGAAAACAGGATGATCGCCATGCCGATCGCGAGCAGCGCGAACGCGCCCACGTACGCACGCCGCCCGCGGAACGCCGCGACGGCGATGAACAGCGTGCAGACGGCGGAGATGACGCCGCCGCGCGACTGGCTCGCCACGACGCCGGCCGCCAGCAGCGGTATCGCCGCCAGGCAGCCGCCACGCGCGAGCGGCCTCGTCGTGATCCCGGCGAGCGCAGCCGCAAGCACGATCGCCGCCACAAGCGCCGCAGCGAGGAAGTTCGGGTCGAACCCTCCTGCGCCCTGCAGGCGCTCGCCGGCGGCGGGCACCAGTCCGCCCGTCGCAGCGCCGGTCACAACCGCGACGACCGCGCCCGTCACGAATGCGCCGGCGGCCAGGCGCAGCGCCCGCGGTGTGTCGAGCGTCGTCGCCAGCACGACCCAGAGCAGCGCGACTGCGAACCAGTGCCACAGGTCGCCGAGCACCTGTCCCGGGCTTTCGGCCCACAGCACCGACAGCGATAGCCAGACGAGCAGCAGCACGAGAAGCTCGAGCAGCCGTCGGTGACGTGCCACGATCGTCGCAACGATCGCCGCCCGCCCGCCGTTCCCGAGTGTCCCGAACCAGGCCAGCGCGAGCACGAGGCCGCCGGCCTTGCCGGCCAAGTTGAACGCGGGCAGGGCCTCGAGGAAGACGAGCGGCAACCAGAGGGCGATCGCCGCAGGCAGGTTGAGCAGCGCGAGCGCCCCGTAGCACAGGGCCACGACCATGCCGATTCCGATCGGCGGCGCCACGGCCAGCGCGACGCCCGCCGCCGCGCTGACCAGCAGCGCCGCCGTCGCCACCCAAGTTGCCGGCAGCTCGACCCCGCGGCTGGCCTGCGCAGCGACTGCTCCGCCTCGCGTCCCGGCGTACGGCAAGCTCATCTCGTGCGAGTGTACGCGGCCCACGCGCACGCATCGGGCGTGCGGGCATCGCTACGATTCAGGCAGTGGCGCGGCATCGGAAGGGAGCCGACGGTCCGCCCCCCGGCATCTGCGTCGCGCTACTGGCGCCCGACGGGGCGGGGAAGTCCACGCTGGCCGCCGAGCTGGCGCGCGGCTGGCCAGGGCCCGGGTGGACGACCCATCTGGGACTCTATCCGTCCGGCGAGCGGCGAATCGCCGTGCCGGGCCTCCGGCTGGCGGTGCGGATCGCGCGGCTGTGGCGGGGCTACGCGCTCGGACGCTGGTGGCGGGCGCGCGGCGGCCTCGTCGTTTTCGATCGCTACCCGTACGAGGCGCTGCTCGCGCCGACCGTCCACACGAGCCTCCCGAACCGGCTCCGCCGCGCGGTGCTGTCGCGCTCGCTGCCCGCGCCCGACCTGGTCGTTATCCTCGACGCTCCGGGTGAGGTGCTGGCGGCCCGCAAGGACGAGCACAGCGCCGCCGAGCTGGAGGACCAGCGGCAGGCGTATCGCGCGCTCGCGGGCGCGTTGCCGACCCCTGTAGCGGTGGTCGACGCCGCGCGTCCCCTCGCCGACGTGCGCCGCGACGTGGCCGACGCGGTCTGGCGCGCCTCGCTCGATCGCCGCCGCCATGTACGCTGACGCCAATCCCACCGGCAGCCTGGGCCTCGGTCCGCCGACCGCAACGGCTCGGCGGTGATGCTCGAGTTCGCGGCCCATGCCGGCTATGAGCCGGGCACGAACCTGCGTGGGGACCAGGCCGAGGTGGGCTGGCTGTTCCTGCTGCCACGGCTCGACCTGGGTCGCGTCGTCCTCGTCGGCCTGCCGCCCGCCGGCACGGTGCTGGGACTGGCTGCCGTGGCCGGCGACGTGCTCGTCACCTGCGCGAGCCGCGCCGAGCTCGAGCGCGCGCGGCGGATCGCGGCCGAGCGATCGCTCGCCAACGTGCGCGCCGCGATCCGGGCGGGCGACGACCCCGACCGGCCGGCCGCCGATCTGGTGTACGTGACGGCGCGCGAGCTCCGCCGGCTCGCGCGGTCCGAGCGCTCGCTCGGCGCGCTCGGCGACGGGCTAGCCGCGGGCGCCGCGATCTACCTCGAGCCGGCGCCGCGGGCGGTCGAGGTGGCCGGGCGGATCGGCGCGCGCGTCGCGGTCGTGATCGGGCCAGCCGGCTCGGCGCCGCCGGACGCCGCGTCGGTGGAGCAACCGGCGGCATGGCTACTGCCGGCCGAGCGCAATCTGCACGCCGGGTGGACAGGACGGGCGCTGAGCGCGGCCCGTAGCGCAGCGCCGCGCGCGCGGTGGGCCGGACCGGCGCTGACCGCCGCACGACGGAGCGTGGCGCGCGGCGGGGGCGACCGGCGCGCGTCCGCGATCACCGGTTCGCTCGGGCTCGCGCGCGTGACCGGGCCGCCGCTGAGCGCGAGCACAGGCGGCCCCGCCGGCGTTCTCGCGATGACGCGCACGGCGCCGCCGCAGCGCGCCCCCGACTACCTGCTCGCCGCCGCGCGCACGGCCGGGTTCCCGCTCGACGACCGGCCATGGCGACTCGCCCCGCCGCGCGGCTATCGCTCGCAAAAGGTCATCTTCCTCCTCGGGGACACCACGGTCGTCAAGCTGACGCAGGATCCGCGCTTCAATCCCCGCCTCGACAACGAGTTCCACACCCTCCGGCGCCTGGAGGAGCGGGGGCTCGGCGGCGCGGTCGCCGCGCCGCGGGCGCTCTTCCGCGGCGAGCACGCGCGGCTGTCGATCGTCGGCGAGACGCGCCTCGCGGGGCAGCCGTTCCGCGAGCGGTCGACCGCAAGGCCCGACTGCCCCGTCGCCGCGGCCGCCCTCACGGCGATCGCCGACCTGGGCGCGGCGAGCGCGGCGACGGACGGAACCGACCGGCGCGTGTTCGCCGACCTGCTCGCGCGCTATGTCGAGATCTACCGCCCGGGCGCAGCACACGAGCGCATGCTCGTCGCCGCGGTTGCGGCCCTGACCGACGGCGACGCCGAGCTGCCGGCCGTCTTCCTGCACGGGGACCCGACGACGTTGAACCTGCTCGTCGCCGGCGACCGCACGATCGGGATGGTCGACTGGGAGAACGCCGAGCCGGCGGGTCCGCCGCTGTGGGACCTCTTCTACTTCTTGCACAGCTACTCCGGCTGGGCGGCGGGCACGCGCGGGCAGCGCCACACGCCCGCGGCCGTTTGCCGCGACCTGCTGGACCCGGCCGGCTTCGGCGGGCTGCCGGTCAGAGCGGTCGAGGCCTACCGGCGCCGGCTCGATCTCCCGCCGGAGCTCGTGGCACCGCTCTTCTGCACCTGCTGGATGTACCTCGCCCTCCGTCAGGCGAGGCAGCTCGCGCCGGCCGCGCTCGACCGCGGGTTCTACGCGCGGGTGCTCGCGCAGCTCGCCGCTGGCGACCGACGCTGGCCGTGGCGGTCCTAGCTCCGCCCGCGCGGCGGCGCGCGGTGGCGCTGGAGGCCGTCGTGCTGCTGGGCCTGATGTGCCTGCTCTACGTGGCGGCCGTTGGCTGGTCCGCCGGCCGCGAGATCGACGACGCGGCGCGGCCCGAGGCAGAGGACGGCACGTTCTGGCGGGCGCTCCTCGCCGTTCCGGTCGAGAGCCTGGGCGTCCCCACGTTCGTGCTCGCCGGCGCCGTCGCGATCGTCGTCGCCCGCCGCCGCCGCACGCGGGCGGCCGCCGCCGTCGCGGGCATCCTGATCGGACCGAGCCTGAGCGCATGGCTGCTCGAGCTGGTCATCCTGGGCGGGCTCGATCCGCTCGGCGCCGAGCACCTGCGCCCGCTCGGCGTCGGCTTCTTCCCGAGCGGCCACGCGACGGCGGCGATGTCGCTCGCGATCGCGGCGATCCTGATCGCGCCGCCGAGGCACCGGCGCCTCGCCGGAGCGCTGGCGGCAGCCTATGCTGCCGCGATCGGCGTAGGCCTCGTCGCGGTCGACTCGCACACGCCCAGCGACATACTCGGCGGCTACCTGCTGGCAGCGGCGTGGGGCGTCGCGATGGTGGCCGTCGCGCCGTCCGGTGGAGCGGGCCTGGCGCCCGGCGCCGCTCCGGTCGCGGGCGCCGCAACGGCGCTCGGGCTGCTGGCCTCCGCCACGATCGACCCGCCCGCCGCCGGAGCGGCGGCGTTCGCACTCGGCGCGGGCGGGCTGTCCGCGGTCGCGTTCGCGTTGATCGCGCTGCTGCAGCGCCGCTGAGCGCGCCCGCGGTGCGCTACATCGTCGTGTTCGGCGGCAGGCCA
>Ga0307415_100000299_pt1 | contig 21425 bp, 17 predicted proteins | sample DK1Cmetagenome_FD_204524 | JGI IMG/M metagenome (GOLD analysis project Ga0307415, IMG submission 204524) | Maize rhizosphere microbial communities from greenhouse at UC Davis, California, United States - DK15-C-2 | ecosystem: Host-associated > Plants > Roots > Rhizosphere > Soil | place: USA...
AAGACCCGGCTCGCGCCGGGCAGTCGGGAAAGAAGCAGGAACCGCCCTGGCCGGTGCCGCGTGAGCGGTACCACCAGGAATCCCCGCCCTTCAGGGCGGGGAGGATGTCAAGAAGCACGGTCGTCTCTCCCTCTGAGGAACGGCCTTGTACCGACAGGAGCAAGAACTCGCGGCTCCCACCCGCGGCGGCCTCGCGAACTTGGGCAAATGTTGACCTGCCTCGCAAGATCGGACGCTACCGCAGGCTCCGCAACTGGCCCTATGACATCCGCCCTAGTACGGCGTCAGCCGGCCGGGGAGACGCTGACCACCTGGAGGGGCTCGCCCTGGAGGCAGCCGCCGGCCTGGCTCTGGGTGGCCAGCGGCCGGCCGACCACCCGCACCCGGGCGCCGGCGGCCAGGGCCGTCCGGTCGCCCCCGACCAGCAGCCAGACGCGGCCCCGGTCGCCGGCCAGCAGCAGGCAGCCGGGCCCGCCGCCGGCCCGCACCTGCCCGGTGGCGATCACCCGGACGGCGGTGGCCTGCGTGTCGTCCGGCTGGGTGGCCGGGGCCACGGGCGCGGTCGTCGGCCCCGGCGCCTGCGGCGCCGGGACGGTGGCGCTGGGGCCGGGTTCGGAGATGCCCGGCCCGGCTCCGGGCCCGGGGTCCGGCCCGGAGCAGCCGGCGGCCAGCCCGGCTGCCAGCAGGACGGCCAGGAGCGGGCGCAGGCGGGTCGGCGACGGCGGGCGCATGCCGGTTGGAGACGGCGGGGCGGCATCGGTTCCGCCGCCCTAGGCGCCGAGGGCGCGCAGGCGGGCCAGCTCGGCGTTCAGCTCGTTGCCGACCAGGATGGCGATGCTGGAGAAGTAGGTCCAGAGCACGGTCGCGACCACGGCCTCCACGGCCCGGCCGATGAGCACCACCTGGGCGTTGTTGACGACCACGCCGGTGGGCGCGCCGTTGCCGAAGGCCAGGTAGATGCGGAAGGCGATGGCGGCCACGATCCAGCCGAACACCCCGAGGGCGGCCCCGGGGACCAGGTGGCGCCAGTCGTGCTTGACGCTGGGCGCGAAGCGGTACAGGCAGAGCAGGAACGCGCCCAGGACCAGCAGGACCACCGGCCAGCGGCCGACCTTCCAGACGGCCACCAGGGCCCGGTCGACCCCGATCTGGACGGCCACGTCCTCGTCCATGAAGGGCGCGTCGACCATGATCCCCAGGGTCAGGACCACGATCACCACCGAGACGAAGGCGAACGCGAGGGCGATCAGCCGCTGGGTGATCGACAGGCGCTGGTGCCGCTCGTGGTAGGCGGAGTCGAGGGCGCGGCTGGTGGCGGCGAACAGGCGCCCGGCCAGCCACCAGGTGAGCAGGAGCCCGCCGATGGCCGCGCCCCCCCGCTGCTGGCTGAGCTGGGCTCGGATGAACGGGTCGATCACCCCGTCGGTCAGCCGCGGGCTGATGACCACGCGCACGACCTGGATGGCCGCGTCCTGGCCCTTGGCGATCTTCTCCGGGCCGACGAACCGCTGGATCTGGCCGAGGGCGGCGCCCACGGCCACGGTCAGCGGGACCAGGGTCAGCATGGCGAAGAAGGACATCTCGGCGGCCGGGCCGGTGACCCGGTGGCGCAGGGAGGTGCGGATCACATGCGCGGCCAGCTGCCAGGGGTTGTAGCCGAGGATCCGCTGGGGGCGGCGCTCGGCCCAGGCGAGGATGCGGTCGGCCGGGGCCGCCATCGCCTCACCCCCGAGATGATCGATCAATCATTCGATTGCCGTCATTGTGGCAAGGCTGGACGGCGCCGGCTAACCGGCTCGTAGGTCAGGGCGACCTTGACCGCGGCCCGGGGGTGCTCGTCGATCCAGCGGTAGGCGGCCGGCGCCTGCTCGAACGGGAAGCGGCGGGCCAGCAGCCCGTCGACCGAGACCCGGTCGGTGTAGAGCAGCCGGGTGGCGGTGTCCATGACCCGGCGCCGGTTCCACAGTGGGGCGTGCCGGTGGGGCGCCCCCCAGGCGCCGATGGAGGCGATCAGCGACAGCCGGTTGTGATGGAACTCCTCGCCCAGGTGGACGTTGGCCGCGCCGCCCTGGTAGAAGCCGGCGGCCACCACCGTGGACCCCAGCCCGGCCGCCTCCAGCGCCCCCTGGAGGCCGCGGTCGCTCCCCGAGACCTCGATGGCCACGTCCACCCCGGCGCCGGCATTGAGCTCGCGGATCTGCAGCCCCACCTGCGGCTCCTCGCTGGGGTCGAGCACGTGACTGGCCCCCAGCCCGATGGCCAGCTTTCGCCGGGCCGGGTCCGGGTCGATGGCGAACACGTTCTGGACCCCCTCTAGCCGGCACATCTGCACGGTCAGCAGGCCGATGGCGCCGAGCCCGTGCACGCTGACCGCGTCCCCGAGCTTCATCTCGGCGTCGTGCACGGCCTGCAGGGCGACCGCGGCCAGGCTGATGAACAGGGCCCGCTCGGGACGCTCACGGGTGGGCAGCCGCACCAGCGGGTAGGTGGCCCGCAGGGAGTCGGCCAGGTCGAGCACCGTCTCCTCCTGGTGGGGGGTGCCGGTGTGGACCAGGTCCCCGAGCGCGACCTCGCCCACGTCCGGGGCGACCTCGGTGACCTCGGCGACCATCTCGTAGCCGAGGGTCACCGGGTAGGCGGCGGCGCTGCCGGCCGGCGGGTGGACGAAGGCCCGCAGGCCTCGGTCGAACACCTTGTCGGTGAAGGCCGAGGTGCCGCGGTACAGGCTCAGCTCGGTCCCGTGGCTGATGCCGCTGAGCAGGGACCGCAGCCGGATCTCGCCCGGGCGCAGCGGGCGGGTCGGCATGTCGGCCAGGCGCAGCTGGCGGGGACCGTCCAGCACCAGGGTGCGAGGCATCGGCGGAGGAGCTCCTTTCGCAGCGACTAAGCTTGCTCAGCCTACGTCGGAGGGAGTCGTTGAGCATGAAGCTTTCCTGCCAGGAGCAGCTGCTGCCGGGGGCCAGCCTGGAGGAGAAGTGGGAGTTCGCCACCGGGGCCGGGTTCGCCGGGATCGAGCTGCGGGCCCGGGGCGACGGCCACTTCGCGGCCCGCCTGCCCGAGCTGCGGGCGGCCGCCCGGGCCGGGGTGGTGATGGCCACCGTGTGCCCGGAGACCGACCACTTCATCGGCGACTTCGACGCCGAGCGGCGCCGCGACGCCGTCCGCCAGCTCCGCTCCCAGCTGAGCGTCATCGGTGAGCTGGGCGGGGCCGGGGTGCTGACCCCGGCCAGCTGGGGCATGTTCAGCCTGCGCCTGCCGCCGTTCACCCCGCCCCGCCAGCCGGCCGACGACCGCAAGGTGCTGCTGGAGGCGCTGGTCGAGCTGGCCGAGCACGCCGCCGCCGAGGGCGTGTGGCTGGCCGTGGAGCCGATCAACCGCTACGAGGACTACATGGTCAACCGGCTGGAGGAGGCGGTGTCCCTGGCTGATGAGGTCGAGCGGGCCACCGGGGTGGATTCGGTGCGGGTCTGCGCCGACCTGTTCCACATGAACATCGAGGAGGACGACCTGGCGGCGGCCATCCGGGCCGCCGGGCCGCGGATCGCCCACGTGCACGTCGACGACACCAACCGGCTCCAGCCGGGCACCGGCCACATGGACTTCGGGAGCGTGTTCGAGGCCCTGCACGAAGTCGGCTACGACGACTGGCTGACCTTGGAGTGCCGCCTGCGCGGCGAGCCCGAGGAGGCCCTGCCGGCTTCGACCCGGTTCCTGGCCGGGTTCCTCAAGGGCTAGGGCCCGCCGGCCACCTCGACCACGCGGCCCTCGCGGGCGCTGGCCAGGGCGCGCTCGATCACCAGGACGGCGTCGCGGGCCTCGGCGGCCGGCACCGGCACCGCGCCATCGCGGCTGATCGCGGCCGCCATGGCGGCGTAGAAGGCCTCGTAGGCGCCGGGCGCGCTGGCCAGCCGGCCACGCAGCTCGAGGCCGGCGACCTCGGTCGTGAGGGTGCCGTGGCGCTCGGGGGGCTCACCCCCCCAGCCCGGGTCGCCGGGGCGGGCGCCCTCGCGCATGGCCGTCTCCTGGAGGTCCATGCCCCACTTGACGAACGACCCCCGGTCGCCGTGGACCTCGAACCGCGGCCCGGGATCGCGGACCTCCATGGAGGCGCGCAGCACGACCCGCAGCCGCCCGTAGCCGAGCACCAGGTGGACCCAGTCGACCGCCTCGACCCCGGGGCGCTGGACGGCCAGGTCGGCCGAGACCGTCTCGGGCAGGCCGAACAGCACCAGCGCCTGGTCGATCAGGTGCGGGCCGAGGTCCCAGAGGAGGCCCGACCCGGGGCCGGCCTCCTCCTTCCAGCCGCCCTTGGGGGCCGGGCGGAAGCGGTCGTAGCGGGAGACGAAGCTGGACACCTCCCCCAGCGGGCCGGCCTCGAGCAGTCGCCGCACGGTCAGGAAGTCGCTGTCCCAGCGCCGGTTGTGGAACACGCTGAGCAGCCGGCCCTCGGCCTCGGCCAGGGCGATCAGCCGGTCGGCGTCGGCGGTGGAGAGGGTGAACGGCTTGTCCACGACCACGTGCCGGCCGGCCCGCAGGGCGGCCGCGGCCAGCTCGGCGTGGACGGCGTTGGGCGCCGCCACCACCACCAGCTCGACCGCCGGGTCGGCCAGCAGCTCGTCGGCCGAGGCCACCGCCCGGACCCCGGGGTGGTCGCGCCGCACCTGCGCGGCCCGGCTGGTCACCACGGCGCGCAGCCGCAGCCCGGGCTCGGCCTGGACCAGCGGCGCGTGGAACGCCGACCCGCCCAGCCCGTAGCCGATCAGCCCGACCCCGAGAGCTCCCTGTCCCATCGGGGCATGATCGCACTCGTGGCCACTGGCAGGAGATACTTGCCGCCGAACCCGGCCGACGACCGCCACCAGCCCGAGCGACGAGGAGCGACCGTGACCGACCCCCTCGATATCGACATCGTCACGCTGGCCCGCGGCAACGACGCCTTCCGGCGCGAGATCGCCACCGGCGAGCACAGCCAGATCGTGGCCATGACCATTCCGCCCGGCGAGGAGATCGGCGAGGAGATCCACGAGGGGAACGACCAGCTGCTGGTGTTCGTGGACGGCGAGGGCGAGGCCGTCCTCGACGGCAGGACCTCCACGGTGACCCCCAACGACCTGGTCCTGGTGCCGGCGGGGACGGTCCACAACTTCATCAACACCGGCCCGGGGCCGCTGCGCCTGGTCACCGTGTACGCCCCGCCCGAGCATGCGCCCGGGACCGTCCACCAGACCAAGGCCGAGGCCGACGCCGCCGAGGGCCACTGACCGCCGGGAGGACCTGCCATGCGTGTGCTGCTGATCGGACCGCCCGGCGCCGGCAAGGGGACCCAGGCCGTGCGGATCGCCGAGCACTTCGACCTGGCCAAGATCGCCACCGGGGACCTGCTGCGCGAGCAGGTGGCCAAGGGCACCGAGCTGGGCAACGTGGCCACGGAGTACATGGACCGGGGCGACCTGGTGCCCGACGACATCGTCATCGCGATGACCAGGGACCGGATGCTCGAGGCCAGCGAAGAGGGCGGGTACGTCCTCGACGGCTACCCCCGCACCCTGGCCCAGGCCGAGGCCGCCTACCGGTGGGCGCTGGCCCGCGGGATCCCCTTCGACCTCACCCTGTACTTCGAGATCGAGGAGCAGGAGCTGCTGGCCCGCCTGGCCGGCCGGGCCCGGGAGGAGCACCGCTCCGACGACACCGAGGAGACGGTCCGCCACCGCCTGGAGGTGTTCGCCAACCAGACCCTCCCGCTGGTCGACTACTACCAGCGCCGCGGGATCCTTGTCCGGATCAACGCCGTCGGGCCAATCGACGCCATCAGCGAGGAGATCTTCGCCACCCTCCACTGGCACAAGTCCCGGGCGATGGTCGCCGGCATCCACCGCCCCGAGTGGTCGCTGGGCTCGGCCTCCGGTTAGGTCGCGCGGGCCAGGAGGCCGTGGCGGGGGGCGACGACCAGGGAGACGGCGAACAGGGCGGCGGCCACCAGGACGATGGTGGCGCCGGCGGCCCGCCACTGCAGGGAGATGGCCACGCCGACCACCCCGCTGGTGGCGCCCAGGGCGGCGGCCAGGGCCATGGTGGCGCGCAGCCGCTCGGTCCAGAGCCGGGCCGTGGCCGCCGGAGCGACGATCAGGGCCACGGCCAGGATGGTGCCCACGGCCGGGATCGAGCTGACCACGGTGGCCTCGATCAGCAGCAGCATGACCACGTCCAGGGCCAGCACCGGGTAGCCGAGGGCGGCCAGCCCGCCGCGGTCGAAGGCGCCAAGGACCAGCTCCTTGTGGAGGGCGGCCAGGGTGGCCAGCACGGCCGCGGCCACCAGGGCGGTGGTGACCAGGTCGGCCGGCCGCACGGTGACGATCGAGCCGACCAGGTAGGCGGTCAGGTCCCGGGAGAAGCCGGCCTGGGCCGACAGCAGCAGCACGCCCAGGGCGAACGCCCCCGAGAGGGTCACGCCGACGGCGCTGGTGTCGTCGACCCGGTCGCGGGCCCCGAGCAGGGCGACCACCACCACGACCACGGCCCCGAAGGCGGCCGCCCCGGCGAACAGGCTGATCCCGACCAGCGCGGCCACGACGACCCCGGGAAAGGTGGCGTGGCCCAGGGCCATGGTGAAGAACGGCAGCCGGCGAAGCAGCACGTGCACGCCCACGGCCCCGCAGAGCCCGCCGACCATGACCGCCTCCAGCAGGGCCCGACGGGCGAACCCGTCGGCGAACGCGTCCAGGAGCGTCATCGAGCCCACCGCCGGCGCAGCGGCGCCACCGCGGCGGCCAGCAGGAACATGGCGACCAGGACGACCACGATGGTGGCTCCGGCGGCCAGCCGGAGGTCGTGGTCGACCGAGACCTCATAGCTGACGGCCAGGCCCAGCCAGCCCCCGGCCGCCCCGAGCAGGCAGGCCAGGGCGGTCATGGCCGCCACCCGGTCGGTCAGCAGCCGGGCCGCGGCCGCCGGGACCACGATCAGGGCGATCACCAGCACGGTCCCGACGGCCTCGACGGCCGCCACCACCACCAGGGCGATGAGCAGGTTGAGGACCAGGTCGAGGACGCGGGTCCGGTAGCCCATGGCGGCGGTCGCCTCCGGGTCGAAGGCCCGCAGCACCAGCTCCTTGTGCGCCAAGGTGAGGATGATCGCGGCCATCCCGGCAACGGCCAGGGTCTGGGCCAGGTCGGTGCGGTCGATGGCCAGCACCCGGCCGAACAGGAACACCGTCAGGTCGGCGGTGAAGCCGCGGGTCCGGGAGATCAGCACCACCCCGAGGGAGAACAGCGAGGTGAGCAGGATGGCCAGGGCGGCGTCGTCGCCGACCCGGCGGTGGCTGCCCAGGAAGGTCAGCAGCACCGCCGTCAGCACCCCGAAGGCCAGGGCGCCGGCCAGCAGCGAGCGGCCGAGCAGGTGGGCGATGACCAGCCCGGGGAACACCGTGTGGGTGAGGGCGTCGCCCACGAAGGCGAGGCGCCGCAGGACGACCAGCACCCCCACGGCCCCGGCCAGGGCGCCCAGCACCAGCACCTCGAGCAGGGCCCGCTGCATGTAGGGGATGGTGAACGGCTCGAAGAGATTCACGGCCGGGCGACGATGACCCCGTCGCCGCGGAGCTGGAGGGCCTGGCCGCCGTAGGTGGCCCGCAGCAGCTCCGGGGTGAGGGTGGTGCCGATGGGGCCGAAGCCGATCTGGTGGCGGTTCAGCAGGCAGACCTCGTCGCAGGCCAGGTGGGCCAGGCCGAGGTCGTGGGTGGCCATGACGACGGCGGCCCCGCCGGCCCGGAGGCGGCCCAGGGCGGCCAGCAGCAGGTCCTGGGAGAGGGCGTCGACCCCGTTGAACGGCTCGTCCAGCAGCAGCAGCCGCGGCTGCTGGGCGATCGCCCTGGCCAGCAGGACCCGCTGGCGCTGGCCGCCGGAGAGGGTGCCGAAGCGGGCGCCGGCCCGCTCGGCCAGGCCGACCTCGGCCAGGGCGCGGGCCGCCACCTGGCGGTCGGCCGCCCCCGGCCGGCGCAGCCAGCCGACCCGCGGGTAGCGGCCCATCAGCACCACCTGGAGGGCCGAGACGGGGAACTCGGGGTCGAGGGTGTCGGCCTGGGGCACGTAGGCGACCTGGCGGCGGGCCGCCTGGGGTGGGCGGCCCAGCACCCTGATGGTCCCCGACGTCAGCGGGACCAGGCCGAGGATGGCCCGGATGAGGGTCGACTTGCCGGCCCCGTTGGGGCCGATGAGGGCGACCGACTGGCCGGCCGCGACCTCCCCCTCGACCCCCTCGACCACCGGGTCGCGCTCGTAGGCGACGGTGGCCCGCCGCAGCTCCAGGACGGGGTCAGGCGGCACTGAGGCTGCTCACGATCGCTCGGGTGTTGTGCCGGATCATCTTGAGGTAGGTGTCGCCGTCGGACCCGGGCGGGCCGAGGGAGTCGCCGTAGAGGGCGTCGGACCCGGTGACCACCCGGACCCCGGCCTCGCGGCCGATGGTCTCGGCGGCCCGCGGGGGCAGCGACGTCTCGGAGAAGATGGCCTTGGCGCCGGTGGCCCGGATCCTGGCCACCAGCTCGCGGATGTCGCGGCCCGACAGCTCGGCCGAGCTGTCGAAGCTGGGGATGACCGAGCCGACCAGCTCCAGGTGGTAGCGGTCCAGGTAGTAGCCGAAGGCGTCGTGGTTGGTGACCACCTTGCGGCTGGCCAGGCTGGCCGTCTGCCGCTCGACCTCGGCGTCGAGGGCCTCGAGGTCCGTGGTGTAGGCGGCCAGGTTGGCCTGGAAGGCATCGGCCCCGGCCGGCTCGGCCCGGGCCAGGCCATGCTCGATGTTGGCCGCCATCACCATGGCGTTGCGGGGGTCCTGCCAGATGTGAGGGTCGGGCTCGCCGCCGACCTGGCGCAGCCGGACGCCCTGGCTGGCGTCGACCACCGGGCCGTCGAACCCGGAGCTCTCGATGGTGTCGGCCAGCCACGACTCCAGGCCGACGCCGTTCTCGACCAGCAGCTCGGCGTGGGCGATGGCCTCGATGTCGGCCGGGGAGGGCTCGTAGTCGTGGGCGTCGATCCCGGCTTGAGCAGGGTGACCAGGTCGACCCGGTCGCCGCCGACGTTGGCCACCAGGTCGGCCACCTGGGTGGTGGTGGCCACCACCCGCAGCCCGGCGCCGCCGTCGCGCCAGGGGCCGGCAGACTTGGCGCACCCGGCCGCCAGCAGGGCCGCCAGCGCGACGGCCAGGAGGACGACGCGGCCACGGGCCCAGGTCGCGCGCGCGACCCGGCCTCGGCCCATGGCGCCTTCCCTCCCTACCGACAGCTCCCCTGACGGCTGACGCCCGCCATCGTACCGCTTTTGGCAATGATTCTCATAACCGAACCGTCAGCTGCAGCGCTTGCAGAGGCCGCGTAGCTCCAGGCGGTGGTCGGTGACGGTGAACCCGGTGCGGTCGGCCACGGCGTCCAGCAGCGAGGCCAGGCCGGCGTCGACCTCGGGGGGGACGGGGTCGTCCTCGATCCAGCCGCAGTTGCTGCAGACCAGGTGATGGTGGTGGCCCACCAGCTCCTCGGACAGCTCGTAGCGGGCGTGGCGGCCGCCGGCCCCGGGGTAGCGGGTGACGGCCCCGGCCTGCTCGAGCACGACCAGGTTGCGGTAGATGGAGCTGACCGGCAGCCGGCCCGGGCCCTCGGCCAGCTCGACGATCTCCAGCGGCCGCCCCGCGTCGTGCAGCAGCTCCACCAGGGCGCGCCGCCCGGCCGTGTAGCGCTGCTGGGCGCGGCCCAGCCGCGCCCCAACCTCGGCGTGGGGCGCCTGGCTGCTCACCGCTCGGTCTCCGTCCTCTCAACCATGGGCAGGTCTCATCGTACGCAGCCCCTTGGGATAGTGGTTCTTCAGCACTCCCCCGGCCCCCCGCCCCCACCCCAGCGGCCACCCCCTCCAGCTGACCAGCGTCCACCCGTCCAGCCCATCCGCGTCCAAGGTCTCCCCCCGAACCCAGCCCGCCGCCTCCCCCTCGTCGAGCTCCCGGACCCGCCGCGCGACGGCCGGCCCGGCCGCCATGGCCAGCGCATGCGCCGGCTCGAACCGCCCCGCCTCGGATCGGTCGGGCCGGGCCCGGCCCAGCAACAGCCCCGGCCGCACGAGCCGCAGTCCGGCCCCGGCCAGCTCCTCGTCCGGAACCCGGTAGGCCCGTTCCCCCACGACCACCCCCGGAACCTCGACCGCGAGCGCGTCCTCCGCGAACCCCCGCCAGGCGTCGCGCGCCGCCCCCGGCCCGAGCGCCGCGGGGCCTGTGGACAACCGCCGCCCCCTCTCCCGAGAGGTCCCCCTCTCCCGAGGAGGGAGCGTCCGGCTCTCCCCAGGGCGGGTGAGCTTGGCGATGAAGTGGCCCTCTCCGCGGAGGTGGTGGGGCCAGAGGCGGACGGCGCGGGCGAGCTCGGGGGGGCCGTTCCGAACCCAGTCGGGGCGGGCGGGGGTGAAGCCCTCGCGCCAGGGGATGTCGGCGAGCTGCCAGCCGGGGTGGGTGGCCAGGAACCCGGCGACCTGGTGCTCGTTTTCCTCGGGGGCGAAGGTGCAGGTGGAGTAGACGAGCACGCCGCCGGGGCGGACCAGGCGGGCGGCGTCGGCCAGCAGGCCGCGCTGGCGCCGGGCGTTGCCGCGGACGTGGCCGGGGCGCCACTGGGCGGCGGCGGCCGGGTTGCGGCGAAACAGGCCCTCGCCCGAGCAGGGCGCGTCCAGCAGGACCCGGTCGAACGCCCCACCGAGCAGCTCGGCCAGACGGGCCACGACCTCGCCGGCGATGACCGTCCGCCACGACCCCCAGCGGTCGAGGTTGTCGGCCAGGGCCTGGACCCGGCCCCGCTGGACCTCGTTGGCCACGACCACGCCCCGGTCGCCGAGCCGGCCGGCGATCTGGGTGGTCTTGCCGCCGGGGGCGGCGGCCAGGTCGAGCACCCGCTCCCCCGACCGCGGGTCGAGGGCCTCCCCGACGGCCAGGGCCGACGGCTCCTGGGCGTAGCAGAGCCCGGCGGCATGGGCCAGGGTGCCGCCGACCCGCGCCCCCTCGGGAAGGAAGAAGGCCTCCCGGCACCACGGCACCGGGTCGGGGGCGATGCCGAGCAGGCCCGGCAGGTCGGCCGGGTCGAGCTTGAGCGGGTTGGCCCTGACCGCCCGCTCGGCCGGCCGCCGGTAGCTGTCCAGGAACGCCGCCGCCTCGGGCCCCAGCAGCCCGCGCATGCGGGCCACGAACGCCTCGGGCAGGCGGTCCGGGTCCATCACGTCGCCAGGAGGGTAGCCGCTCTCGCCGTCTGGGGATTTGGTGCTGGGGCCGTAGGCCCGAGTGGGGGCGCCGTGGTTGTCGTACCGGCTGCGTAGGATTGTCGTGTCATAGCCGATGCTCGTTCCTGTCATTCTGCGGGTGGGCCGGTCGGGTACGCATGGGAGCGATAGTGCGCCGGTGCAGCGAATCCCGAGGAGACGCGGTGTGAGACGGGCCTACAGGTTTCGGCTGCGGCCCACCGCCCGCCAGCATGTCGCCTTGGGGCACTGCCTGGCCTCGCACCGCGAGCTCTACAACGCCGCCCTGCAGGAACGACGGGACGCGTGGCGGCTGCGAGAAACCAGTGTGTTGTACGGGGACCAGTCGGTACAGCTCAAGGACATCCGAGCGGTCCGGCCGGATATCGCGGCATGGTCGTTCTCGTCCCAGCAGGCAACCCTGCGCCGTCTGAACCGGGCCTTCGCTGGGTTCTACCGTCGAGTCAGAGCCGGGGAGACGCCCGGCTATCCGCGGTTCAAGTCGCCGCACCGCTTCGACAGTGTCGAATGGCCCAAGGACGGTGATGGCTGCCGTTGGCAGCCCGAGACCCGCAGGGTCTATCTGCAAGGGATCGGGCAGGTGAAGGTCACCGTCCACCGCCAGATCCAAGGCCGGGTCAAGACCATCCAAATTCGCCGCGAAGGTCGCCATTGGATGCTGATCCTGTCTTGTGATGAGGTGCCGACCCGGCCCCTGGAGCCCACCCGGGCCGCGGTCGGCGTCGACGTCGGGATCGCCAGCTTCGCCACCACCTCCGACGGCCAGCACGTGCCCAACCCTGGCTGGGGGCGGGTTGCTGCCGCTAGGTTGAGCACCGCCCAGCAGGTCCTGGCCCGCAAGCAGCGAGGTTCCAACAACCGTCGCAACGCCAGGGAGACGGTTGCGACCCGTTATCGCAAGCTCGCCAACCAGCGGCGCAACTTCCACCACCACACTGCACGGGCTCTCGTCGCCCGCTACGACCTTCTGGTCCTCGAGGACCTGACAATCCACAACATGGTCCGGCGGCCGCCACCGCGCCCCGATCCCGACCAGCCGGGCCGGTTCCTGCCCAACCGTGCCGCTGCCAAGACCGGCCTGAACCGAAGTATTCACGACGCGGGTTGGGCCCAGTCCGTGTCGATTCTGCGCGCCAAAGCGGAAGAGGCTGGACGTGTGGTGATCGACGTGGACGCCCGGCACACCTCCGACCGCTGTGAAGCCTGCGGGCACACAGCAAGAGAGAACCGCGCCACACAAGCGGTGTTCTCCTGTCGAGGGTGCGGCCACACCGTCAACGCCGACGAGCACGCCGCGCGCAACATCCTCCGGGCTGGACTGGCCCGTCTCGCAGCCACCCCGACTGCGTGAGAAGAAGCTGACAGCTCTAGCCGTCAGCGAAGTCACCGGGTCAGCCGGTGTTCTGGAGGCCGGCGGCCACGCCGTTGACGGTGAGCAGGACCAGGTCGGCGGCCCGGGCCGCCTCCGTCTCCGCCAGGCCGTTGCGCAGGTCGGTGAGGAAGCGGACCTGCAGGAACGAGAGCGCGTCGACATAGGGGTTGCGCAGCTCCACGGCCTGGCGCAGGACCGGCCGGTGGCCCAGCAGCCGCCCGGCCCCGGTGGCCTCGGCGACCAGCAGCCGGGTGCGGCGGAACTCCTCGCGGACGGCGGCGACCAGGTCCGGGCGGCCGCCCAGCTCCAGGTAGGACTCGGCCACCAGGGGATCGGCCTTGGCCAGGCTCATCTCGGCGTTCTCGATCAGGGAGCGGAAGAACGGCCACTCCTCGTACATCTCGCGGAGGAGGCCGAGGCCGCCGCCGGGCCGGTGGGCGACCACCTCCAGCCCGGTGCCGAGCCCGTACCAGCCGGGCAGGTTGCAGCGGTTCTGGCTCCAGGCGAACACCCAGGGGATGGCCCGCAGGTCGACCAGCTCGCCCCCGGCTGCTCCGGCGCCGTCCCGGCTGGCCGGGCGGGATCCGATCCGCAGCAGGCCCAGCTCCTTGATCGGGGTCACGGTGGCGAAGAACTCGGCGAACCCCTCCCGCTCGACCAGGCCCCGCCAGGCCGCCTCGGCGGCGTCGGCCATGGCGGTGGCGGTGGGCAGGTAGCGGGCCTCGGCCGCGGCCACCGCCTCCTGGGCGCGGCCGGTGGAGGCGCCGAGGACGGCGTTGGTGACCTGCTCCAGGTGGCGGTGGCCGATGGCCAGGTTGCCGTAGCGGGCATAGATGACCTCGCCCTGCTCGGTGACCTTGAAGCGCCCGGCGACCGACCCGGGGGCCTGGCCGCGCACCGCCCGCCCGGCCGGCCCGCCGCCGCGGCCGAGGGCGCCGCCGCGGCCGTGGAACAGCACCAGGTCGACGCCGCGCTCGGCCGCCCAGGCGGCCAGGCCGCCCTGGGCCCGGTACAGGGCCAGGTTGGCGGAGAGGAAGCCGGCGTCCTTGGCCGAGTCGGAGTAGCCGAGCATGACCTCCAGCCGCCGGCCCCGGCCCTCCAGCCAGGCCGCAGCCCCGGGCAGGGCCAGGTACGCATCCAGGACGTCGCAGGCCCGCTCCAGGTCGGCCCGGGACTCGAACAGCGGCACCACGTCCAGCTCCAGGGAGCCGTCGGGCACGGCCAGCCGGGCCAGGGCCCGGACCGCGGCCAGGTCGGCGGCCGAGCGGCTGAAGCTGACCACGTAGCGCCGGCAGGCCTCGGGCCCATAGCGGCCCTGGAGCTCGGCCATGACCCGCAGGGTCGCCAGCGCCTCGCCCGCGAGGCCGTCGTCCGGAGGGGACACGGCCCCCCAGCCGTCGGTGGCCAGCCGGTCCAGGGCGGCGGCGTCGGCGGCCGCGCCGGGCGCGAGCGCGGCCACGACCTCGGCGTGGACGGCGGCGTGCTGGCGGACCTCCAGGGAGGCCAGGTGGAACCCGAACGTCTCGGCCTGCCAGGCCAGGTGCTGGAGCTCCCCGTAGGCCAGCCGGGCCGCCCCGGCGTCGGCCAGCGACGCCTGGACCAGGCGCACGTCGGCCAGGAGCTCGCCGGCGTCCCGGTAGCCGGTCCCGGGCTCGGCCCCACCGCCGAGGAGGGCGGCCCGGGTGGCGGCCAGCCGCTCGGCCGCCAGCAGCAGCTTCTGGAGATAGGGCTCGTCGGGCCAGCGGGTGCCGATGGCCGCGGCCGTCTCGGGGAAGGCGGCCCGGTCGCGCTCCAGGGAGGCCAGCAGCTCCGGCGACGGCGGGGTGATGGCCGCGGCCATGGTCAGGGCGTGGCCGACCCGCCTGGTCACCGCCTCCAGGCCGCGCAGGACGTGGTCGGCCTGGATGGCCATGGCCGCTCTGGTCGTCTCGGCGGTCACGCTGGGGTTGCCGTCGCGGTCGCCCCCGACCCAGCTGCCCCAGCGTAGGTACGGGCGGAACGGCGGCGGCCCGGTGCCGCTGGCCTGGCCGGCCAGGGCCTGCTCGAGCGCCCGGTAGGTGGCCGGCACCAGCCGGAACAGGGTGGCGTCGAACACCGCCATGACCGAGCGGACCTCGTCCAGGGGGCTGGGCCGGTCGCGGCGGAGCTGGGCGGTGCGCCACAGGCCGGTGATCTCCTCCAGCAGCCGCCGGGTGGCGGTGGCCTCGTCGTCGGCGGGCAGCCGGGGGGCGTCCAGGCGCAGCAGCTCGACGGCGATGCGGCGCAGGGCGTCGACCACGGCCCGGCGCCGTGCCTCGGTCGGGTGGGCGGTGAGCACGGGCGCCACCTCGAGCCGGTCGAGCAGGTCGGCCAGGCCGTCGGGGCCGGCCGCCTCCCTGACCTCCTGGACGGCGGCCGTGAACGACTCCCGCACCGTCCCGCCCTCCTGGCGGCGCTGGCGCAGGGTCCGCACCCGGTGCTGCTCCTCGGCCAGGTTGACCAGCTGGAAGTAGACGGTGAAGGCGCGGGCGACCAGCTCGGCCCGGTCCAGGTCGAAGCCGGCGACCAGCTCCAGCACCTCGGCCCGGGCCTGCCGCCGGCCGCCGTCGGCGGCCCGCAGGGCGATGGTGGCCCGCCGCAGCCGCTCCACGTCGGCCAGCAGCGCCGGCCCACCGGCCTCCTCCAGGACCTGGCCGAGCAGCCGCCCCAGCAGCCGCACGTCCCGCCGCAGGGCCACCGGCATCTCTTCGGCGGGTCGCCGCTCGACCCGGGCCCCGACAGCCGTCAAGGCGCCGCCACCCCTCCCGGCTGGGCCGTCGTGAGGTCCCGCGCCTGGGCGGCGGCGACCCGGTGGCCCTTGCGCTCGGCCAGGGCCAGGGCCTGGCGGGCCAGCGGCGCCACCTCCGCCTCCCGGCCGACCAGCCGCCGCACCCGGGCCAGGTCGAGCAGGGCGCCGGCCTGCATGCCCAGCATGTCGGTGTCGGCGGCCAGCTCGACGGCCTCGGCGGCCACCCGCTCGGCCTCCTCCAGCCGGCCCCGCCGGGCCAGGGCGACGGCCAGGGGACCGCGCCGCTCCACCTGGGCGTAGAGGTCGTCGCGGACGGCCAGCTCGCCGCTGAGGGTGGCCTGCTCCAGGGCCTGGTCGTCGCGGCCCTGGGCGGCCAGGGCCCGGGCCAGGTTGGCGGTGAGCTCCGAGCGCAGCCCCCGCTCCCCCATCCGCTCGAGGATGCCCGCGCCCCAGCGCAGCCAGCGCTCGGCCGCCGCCGGGTCGCCGGCCAGCAGCTCGACCTGGCCGAGGAACTGGCTGCAGAGGGCGGCGAAGCGGCTGGGGCCGAGCTTGCCGGCGATCTGGGCGGCGGAGTCGCCGAGCTCGCGGGCCCGCTCGAACTGGCCGGCCATGGCGTGCAGCCCGGCCAGGGTGTGCAGGGCCGACATCTCGACCCGGTAGCTGCCCTCGGCCCGCTCGCGGATCTCCTGGCAGCGGCGGATCCCCTCGGCCACCGGGGTCGGCCCCCAGAACGCGGCCTGGACCAGCGCGTAGAGGTTGCCGGCCTCGATCCTCTGGTCGCCGGCGGCGCGGGCGTGCTCGACGGCCCGCAGGAACTCCTCCTCGGCCCGGCCGATCTGGCAGCGCAGGTAGCTGTCCAGCCCCAGCAGCCGCCAGGCCCGCGACTGCCCCTGCTCGTCGCCCAGCTCCTCCAGCAGCGACAGCGCCGCCCGGACGTCGGCCCGGTAGCGCTCGGGGCCGCGGTCGGGCGAGTCGAGCCGCAGCTCCAGCTTCCCCCAGGGTGGCGTGGGCGGCCAGGGCCTGGTCGCCGGTGTGCTCGGCCGCGGCCAGGGCGTCGTCCAGCACCCGCCGGGCCCGCTCGGTCTCGACGTTGAGGATCAGCACCTCGCCCAGGTCGGTGAGCAGCTGGAGTCGGGCCCGGTCGCCCGGCGGGAGCAGGGCGATGGCCCGCTCCAGCAGATTGGCCGCGGCCGGCAGGTCGCCGCGGCCGGTGGCCACGTGCCCGGCCGCGGCCAGCTGGGCCGAGCCGGCGGCGGCGACCTCGCGGCCGTGGGCGTCCACCGGGCCCAGCTCGGTCAGCAGCCGGTAGGCCCGCTCCAGGTGCCAGCCGAGCGCCTCTGTGACCTCGGCCCCGCGGGCCGCGAAGGCCTCGCCCAGCCAGCCGGCGTAGCGCTCGTGCAGCTCGGCCCGGGTCTGCTTGGGCAGCGAGTCGTAGGCGGCGTCGCGGACCAGCTGGTGCCGGAAGGCGAAGCCGTCGCGGCCGCCGAACGGGGCCGGGGCCGGGCGCAGCAGCTCCTTGCGGACCAGGGCCAGCAGGTGGGCGTCGGCCTCGGCCCGGGCCGGCTCGGGGGTGAGGGCGAGCACGGCGACCCGGTCGAAGGCCTGGCCCATCACCGCCGCCCGGTTCAGCAGGGCCCGCTCCTCGCCGGCCAGGCGGTCCAGCCGGGCGGCCAGCAGCGCCTGGATGGTCGGGGGGGTGCTGGCCGCGGCCAGGTCGTTGGCCACCCAGCGGTCGCCCTGGCGGCGCAGCCGGCCCTCCTCGATCAGCATGGCCAGCAGCTCCTCCAGGAACAGCGGGTTGCCCTCGGCGGTCCGGGTGATGCGCTCGGTGGCGTCGCGGGGCAGGGCCGCCTCCCCGGCCAGGTGCTCGAGCAGGGTGGCCGATTCGTCGACGGCCAGCGGCTCCAGCAGCATGGTGCTGGCGTTCAGGCGCCCGCCCGACCAGCCGGGCCGCTGTTCCAGCAGCTCGGGGCGGGCCACCGCCACCAGCAGCAGCCGCGCCTCCCTGGCCAGGCCCACGACCTGCTCGATCAGGTCGAGCAGGGCCGGCTGGGCCCAGTGGAGGTCGTCGATCACCACCACCAGTGGCTGCCGGTCGGCCAGCACCTCCAGGAACCGCCGCACCGCCCAGACGGCGTCCTCGGAGGTCACCGGGGCCGGCCGCAGCCCGATCAGCCGCCCCAGCCGGTCGGCCACCTGCGCGGCGTCCGGGACCCCCAACAGCTCGGTCAGCTTGGTCTCGGCCTGCTCGGGGGAGTCGGCGGTCTTGATCTCGGCCGCCCGGCGGACGATCTCGGCCACCGGCCAGAAGCTGCTGCCCTCGACGTCGGCGGAGCACTGGCCCGACAGCACGGTGGCGGCGTCGTCGAGGGCGTCGACGGCCGCCGCGACCAGCCGCGACTTGCCCACCCCGGCCGGGCCGAGCACGGTCAGCAGGTGGCAGGTCGAGGTCCGGACCGCCCGCTGGAACACCCAGTCGAACAGCTGCAGCTCGGCCAGCCGCCCGACCAGCGGGTTGTCCGAGCGCCGGGCATGCCCGAGGGCGTCCGGGGACACGTCGACCAGCCGCCACGCGCCCCCCTCTAAACCCTCCACCTCCGCCGCGACCAGGGCGTCGCGGGCCAGGTGCCAGGTGCGGCGGTCGAGCAGGACCTCCCCGGGACCGGCGGCGGCCTGGAGCCGTGTCGCCAGGTTGACGGCCTCGCCGATGACCAGCGGGTCGCCGCCGGCCTCCTCGACCATGACCTCGCCGGTGCTGACCCCGATGCGGACCTCGATCGCCGGACTACTCCCGGTCTCCAGCTCGGCCACCGCGTCCTGCATGGCCGCGGCCGCCCTGACCGCCCGCAGGGCGTCATCCTCGCGCACCACCGGCACCCCGAACGTGGCCACCACCGCGTCCCCGATGAACTTCTGCACCAGCCCGTGGTGGCGCTCCAGCACCGCCCGGGTGCGCTCGAAGTAGCGGGCCATGACCCGCCCCAGCGACTCCGGGTCCAGTCGCTCCCCCAGCGCCGTGGAGCCGCTGACGTCGCAGACCACCACCGTGACCACCTTGCGGGCGCCGCGCCGCTGCTCGGCGACCAGGGAGGCGCCGCAGTTGAGGCAGAAGCGGGCCCGCTCGGGGTTCTGCTCGCCGCAGTTCGCGCAGGTCAGCATGGTCCCCCGCTCAGCCACGGTCGCGCCGCCGCCTGGCCACCTCGGCCAGGGCGGCCCGGTCGACCCGGTCGCCGGGCACCGCCGCCACCCGGCAGCGGGTCATCGCCCGCAGGGTGGCCGTGCGGCGCCCCCCCTCCAGCAGCGCCATCTCGCCCAGGATGGCCCCCGGCCCGACCTCGGCGACCTGCTGGCCGTCCTGCTCCACGGCCAGGACCCCGTCGAACAGCAGGAACAGCTCGTCGCCGGCCTCGCCCTGGGAGACCAGGGCCTCGCCGGCCGCCAGGCGCCGGAAGGGCGGGTCGGAGCCGATGATGATGGCCGACAGCTCCCGCTCCAGCTCGCTCTCCACGGCGGTGACCACCGCCGGCGACTCCGCGTCGCCCCAGGGGTTGTTCTCCCCGAACGACTCGCGGTACCAGGTGTCGAAGTCGATCAGCCCGGTCTTGGCCTGGAGGGTGCCGTCGTGGCCGTAGATCCAGTGCCGCGGGAACGAGCTGGCCCCGACGACCTCGAAGCCGGCGGTGCCGTCGGCGCGGAGCTCCAGGGCCAGGGTCGACCACACCACCGGCCCGCTGACCTGGAGGTACGGCCGGCGCCGGACCCGCCGGGGCGAGGGCATGCCCGGCTGGCCGCCGGCCGTCTGGGTGAACCGGACCACGCCGTCGCCGACCTCGGTCTCGTCGCGCAGGTCGGGGAAGGCGATGCCGGCGAAGGTCAGGCCGATGCCGGCCAGCCGCATGCGGGTGTGGCCCATGTGGCCCCGGCCCAGGTGGCCGTGCCCGGTGATGCGGCCGTCGTCGTCGACCTCGATGAAGGCCCGCAGCTCGTTGGCGAAGCGGACGGCGCTGGAGTCGAGCAGGCTCTCCAGGTCGTCGAGGCGGTCGGGCGGGGGCAGGTCGTAGTGGGCCACCCCCAGCTCGAAGGGCAGCTTCACCATCCCCTCGATGGCCTCCCTGGGGATCCACGACACCGAGGTCACCGAGGACTCGGTCCTCACGCGAGCAGCACCTCCAGCGTCCGGGCATCGGGATATGGCGCATCCCATGATGCACGCTCCGCCGCGGCGGCGGGTCGGGCAGCGGGTTCGCCCTATTGACCCGGCTCTGCTGGTCTGGTACGGAAGGGCATGGTCACCGTCGGCGTCGTCGCTCATCCACGGCTTCGGCGGCGACCTCAACAACTGGCTGTTCAACACCGAGAAGCTGGCCGAGCGGCGCCGGGTGTACGCCCTCGACCTGCCCGGCCACGGCGAGTCCAGCAAGGATGTGGGCGCCGGCGACCTGGCCGCGTTCGCGGCCGCCCTTGGCGGCTTCCTCGACGCCGTCGGCGCCGCCCGCTCCCACCTGGTCGGCCACTCCATGGGCGGCGCGGTCGCCCTGGCCTACGCCCTGGAGCAGCCCGACCGGGGTGGCCTCGCTCACCCTGATCGCCCCCGCCGGCCTCGGCGAGGACATCAACCCCGACTACATCGACGGCTTCGTCACCGCCGAGCGCCGCCGCGAGCTCAAGGGCGTGCTGGAGCTGCTGTTCGCCGACCAGAGCCATGTCAGCCGCACCCTGGTCGACGACGTCCTGCGCTACAAGCGCCTCGACGGCGTGGAGCCGCCCTGCGCCAGGTCAGCGCGGCCATGTACCCCTCGGGCAGCCAGACCACGTGCTCGCCGGCGACCTGGGCCGCCTCACCGTCCCCGTCCTGGCCGTCTGGGGCGAGCAGGACCAGGTCCTCCCGGCCGCCCAGGCCGAGCCCCTGCGCCCCCACGGCCGGGTCGAGGTCCTGCCCGACACCGGCCACTCCCCTCACATGGAAGCCGCCAACGAGGTCAACCGCCTCCTCGGCGGCTTCCTCGACGACCAGGAGGAGCCCCCGATGAACATCCCCAGAGAGCTGGTCGTCGAGCAGATCCGCGCCCGCGGCGACGCCGACCGGACCACCCGCGCCGAGCGGGAGCTCCCCGAGAAGGTCGACCCCGACCGCGACGCCGACCTGCTGCGCCAGTTCGACCTCGACCCGGCGGCCCTGGTCGAGACCTTCAGCGGCCAGTCCCCCGAAGTGGGGTAGCCGCCGCCTCGGTCCAGGCGAGGACGCGGCCGAGCTCGTCGCCGGGCATGACCGCGACGAGCTCGGCCTCGGCGTCCAGGCGGGTGGAGCCGGGGGGGCGCCAGGTGGGGGTGGCGGCGTCGTCGAGGAGGAGGACGCGGCTGCGGGTGGCCCCCTCCAGCTCGGCCACGGTGTGGCCCTGGACCCGGCAGCCGGGGGCGATGCGGAGGCGGACCACGGCCAGGACCTCGGCGCCGACGGCGATGGTGGTGAGCACGTGCTCGCCGGCGGCGGCGGCCGCGAACGCCGGGGCGGCCAGGGCGGAGGGACTGCGGGAGATGTGGATGCCGAAGGCCCGCTCGACCCGGGCGGCCAGGTCGGGGTCGAACAGCCGCAGCACCACCCGGACCTCGGGGTGGAGGGTCTGGGTGTTCAGGGCCGTCTCGAGGTTCACGATGTCGCTGGAGGTGACCACCACCACCGAGCGGGCCCGCTGGACCTGGAGGATCTGGAGGGTCTCGGGCAGGCGGATGTCGGCCACCAGCACCGGCACGCCCAGGCGGCGCACCGCCGGCAGGTAGCGGTTGGTCTCCTCCCGCTCGGCCGCGACCAGTGGCACCCCCAGGTCGTGGAGCTGCTCGACCATGCGGTAGCCGATGTTGCCGAGGCCGCAGACGATCACGTGGTCGTGCAGGCCGCGGGGGATGGCGGCGCCGATCACCCGGGCCAGCCGGGCGCTGATCAGGGCGTCGGTGATCAGCGCGAACAGGATGGCCAGAGTGAGGAGGAAGTTTGGTAGGTGATATCGGACCT
>Ga0307415_100000300_pt1 | contig 21402 bp, 20 predicted proteins | sample DK1Cmetagenome_FD_204524 | JGI IMG/M metagenome (GOLD analysis project Ga0307415, IMG submission 204524) | Maize rhizosphere microbial communities from greenhouse at UC Davis, California, United States - DK15-C-2 | ecosystem: Host-associated > Plants > Roots > Rhizosphere > Soil | place: USA...
AGCACGACGTCGAAGTCGCCGCCGGTCGCCGCGAGCTGGGCGGCGCGATCGGCGTCCGGGTCCACCACCACGGTCCGGATCCCGGCACTCGCGGCGAGCGCGATGCGCGCCTCGTCGCTCGCGAGACCGGTCATCGTGATGTCGGTCGCGCCGAGACGGCGGGCGATGAGCATGGCCGCGAGGCCCTGCGGCCCGCAGCCCTGGATGAGGACCCGCTGCGCGGGCTGCAATCCGCCCTTGCGGATGAGCCACTGGTAGCCGTTCGCGAGGAGCTCCATGCCGATCGCCGCCTCCGGGGAGATGACCTCGGGAAGGTGGTGGACGATCGATCCCGGCGCGACCACGACGACCTCGGCCAGACCGCCCCACAGGCCGGAGCCGTCGGCCAGCCCCGACCGCGTCCCGTAGCCCCCCTTGGTCGGGCACATCCGATACGCGCCGGAGCGACACGCCGCGCAGGACCAGCACGGGATGCTGCTCTCGACGATCACGCGATCGCCGACCGCGACGCCGTAGCGGCGAGCGGCGTCCGCGCCGATGTGCTCCACCCGACCGACGATCTCGTGGCCCAGGATCATCGGGATCGGCGCGGCCAGCTTGCCGGCGGCGTACTTCACATCGGTGCCGCAGCTGCCGCACAGCTCGACCCGGACGATCGCGTTGTCGTCGCGAGCCGGCGGTGGTGCGAGATCACGGAGCTCGAAGGCGTTCGGGCCGGTCAGGACGAGCGCCCGGACCATCAGGCCGACACCGTCGCGGCATCCGGGAGCGGCCGCGCGAGGCGACCCCAGCCGGGCTCGCCGGTGACGCGGCCGTCGCGGGCGACCACCCGGCCGCGGACCATGGTGAGGACTGGGACGCCCTGGACCTCGCGCCCGTCCCACGCCGTCCAGCCGCACTTGCTCAGGACGTCGGCCTCGCGGATCGAGGAGCGGGCGTCGAGGTCGACGACGACGAGATCCGCGTCGGCACCTGGCGCGACGATCCCCTTGCGCGGCCACAGCCCGGTCAGCCGCGCTGGCGCTGTGCTGCCGAGCTCGACGAGACGCTCCAGCGTCAGCCGACCGGCGGCAACCTCGGTCAGGAATAGCGGCAGCGTCTCCTGGAGGTGCGGCAGTCCGCCGGACGCGGCCCACATGTCGGTCCAGCCGAGTTCCTTCTCGGCACGCGTGTGGGGGGCGTGGTCGGTCCCGATGACGTCGATCGTGCCGTCGGCCATCGCCTCCCACAGCGGCTCGGTCTGGCCCTCGCCCGTCCAGGTCGAGAGCGCGAACGGTCCGACGCGCTCCACCTCGTCCCAGTCGTTGGCGAGCAGGATCGACACGGGGTTGATCTCGCTCGTCACGGGCTGCCCGGCCGCCTTGGCCCGGCGGACGATGTCGATCATGCGCGCGGTCTTGATGTGCAGGAGGTGGAGATGGACGCCGGCCGCGTCGGCCAGGCGCACGACCAGCGATGAGGCCGTGTCCCAGACGATCCCCTCGTGCGAGGCGAACGCCCGGGCGTAGGCCCGGTAGTCGCGCTCGCCGCGCTCGTGGTACGGCCGCTCGATGGCGGCCATCAGGGCCTGGTTGTGCGGGTGGACGAGGAGCGGGCGGCCGGTCGCCGCGACGGCCGTCATCGCGTCGTATAGCGCGCCGTCGTCGTGGCTGGCGAGGCCCGGTTCGCGCAGGTAGTCGCGACCCGCGTCGGAGATCAGGTAGGCCTTGAAGCCGGCCGCTCCAGCCGCGGCGAGACCGGGGATCTCGGCGAGGTCGGTCGGGACGGGATGGTGGTTGAAGTCCACCAGCGAAGACCGGGCGTACAGCGCGAGCGCGGCCTCGTAGCGCTCGACCGATGTCGTCGGCGGCGAGACGTTCGGCATCCCCATGACGGTGGTATAGCCACCGACGGCGGCCGCCCGCGTGCCGTGCTCGATGTCCTCCTTGTGGGTGTGCCCGGGCTCGCGGAGGTGCGAATGCGTGTCGATGAGCCCGGGCAGCACGGTCCTGCCGGAGACGTCGATGGCGTCCGCGTCGGACGGAGCGGCAGCACGCTCGACGAGGTCGACGATCCGTTCGCCCTCGATGACGACATCCGCCTGCTGGATGCCTTCGGGGGTGACGACACGCCCGCCACGCAGGACCGTTCGCGCCATATCGCCTCCTCTGAAGGGACCCGTCATCGCACGCGGACGTTGACGGCCTTTACCCGGGTGAACGAGCGGATCTCTTCGATGCCGTGCTCGGTCCCGACGCCCGAGTCCTTCCAGCCCCCGAATGGCACGGCGGGGAACCGTGTCTCGACGTCGTTCACCCAGACGTAGCCGGCCTCGATGGCGTCGGTCAGGCGGAGCGCGCGGTCGAGGTCTTGGGTCCAGATCGCCGCCGTCAGGCCGTAGCGGCCGGCGTTGGCGAGGGCGATCGCCTCGGCCTCGCCGTCGAACGTCGTGGCTGTGAGGACGGGCCCGAAGACCTCCTCATCGGCGAGCGGCGTGCCGTCGGGCACGCCGTCGACCACGGTCGGGGCCAGGAAGGCGCCGCCGTCGAGCGCGCTATCCAAGGGGGCGGCACCGCCCACGATCAGTCGGGCGCCGTCGCTGACGGCGTCGTCGACGAGGTCGATGCAGCGATCGCGCGCAGCGGTCGAGATCAGCGAGCCCATCTCGGTCGACTCGTCCAGCGGCGGGCCGATCCGGATGCGACCGGCACGCTCTGCGACGCGCTCGAGCAACGGACTGGCGATCGAGCGATGGGCGATCAACCGGCTCGTCGACCCGCAGCTCTGGCCCTGGACGCGGGTGAAGTTCATGCCGCGGACCACGGCGTCGGCCGCGTCGTCGAGATCGACATCGTCGAACACCACGATCGGGTTCTTGCCGCCGAGCTCGAACGACAGCGTCTTGATGCGGCCGCTCGCCGCGGCAGCGGCCTGTATCCGCAGCGCCGTCGCCGTGCTGCCGGTGAACGACAGCCGCTCGATGGCCGGATGCGCGACGAGCGCCGCACCCGTGGCCGGTCCGCCGACGACCACGTTGACCAACCCGTCGGGGAGGATCCCGGCCGCGAGCTCGGCGATGGCCAGCGCGCTGAGCGGTGCGAGCTCTGACGGCTTGAGCACGACCGCATTGCCGGCGACCAGCGCCGGCCCGAGACGGGCAGCCGTGAACATCGTCGGGTGGTTGAACGTGATCATCCGGCCGACGACACCCCACGGCTCGCGGACCGTGTAGTGCAGACCGGGCAGCGGGAACGTCTCGCCCTTGACCTCGAGTGCGAGGCCGGCGGTCTCCACCATGAGTCGCGCGCCCTTCGCCACGTCGGCCCGCATCGCCATGATCGGGTTGCCGGTGTCGAGCGTGTCGAGCGTCGCCAGCCGCTCCGCGTTCGCGGTGATCCGCCCGGCGAGCTCCCCGACCAGCGCGCCGCGCTCTCGAGCCGGCGTCCGGCGCCACGTGGCGGCCGCGATGGTCGCGGCGGCGACGGCCGCATCGACACCGCGTGTGCCGGCGTCCTCGATCCGTGCCAGCCGACGACCCGTGGCCGGTTCGTCGACGTCGATCAGGGTGTCACCCGGGGCTGTGGGCACCCCACCGATGAACGAGCCGAGGACCGGGACCTCGGCGGCGGCGCGACGGTCGACCAGGGCGTCGAGGAGCATGGGCCTCCGGCGGGCGAGCGTGGCTGGACCAGTTTTGTATCCGCTATGATACAGAATGGGTACAATCCACGGCAGCCCGCGAGGCGGGCGGCGCGATGTCGCGCTCAGCGCAGGGAGGCCGCATGCCCGCTCGCGTGATCATCGACCCGGACCTGTGCATCGGCTCGGCCGAGTGCAACCGGCTCGCGCCCGAGGCGTTCCGGCTCGACGAGGACCTGGGCGTGTCGGTGCCGCTGCCCGGCGCCGGCCTGATCGACCGCGAACGGCTGTACGACGCCGAGGCCGGCTGCCCGACCGGTGCGATCACGATCGGCGAGGACGTGGACGAGGCCGCACGATGACGATCACCGAGCGACCGACCGTCGTCCTGCGCGATCACGACGCGATCCGCCAGGCGCTGTTCGATCCGAACCTGTCGCGGACGTTCGACTCGCGCTCGTACCACGAGGGCAACATCCGCGACGGCGTCGTCAGCGTGTCGCACGGCGCCGTCCATCGCGCCCGGCGTCGCGTGGAGAACTCGCAGTTCCGCGCGGATCGCCTCCGGCTCTACGAGCGCGAGCTGTTCCCGGCGCTACTCGATCACCTCCTGGGGGTCCTGATCGAGGGGGACACGGCCGACATCTTCCCGATCGGCGAGCTGCTCAGCGTCGTCCTCGCGGCACGGCGGGCCGGCCTGGACATCGACGACCACGACCTGCCGACGTTGCGCGACCTCGTCCACATGGTCGACGTGTTCTCGCAGGGCAGCGCTATCCTCGATGCGCGCGACCCGGACGCCGTCCGGGCTTTGGTGCGCAAGACGTACGACGCCATCGAGGCGCGCTACATCCGGCCAGCGTGGGAGCGTCGGGCGCGGATCCTCGAGGCGACCTCTGGCGGCGACGGAGCCGCGGGTGAGGAGCTCCCGCACGACATCCTCACCGTGCTGCTGCAGCACCGGGCGGACCCGGCGCTCGAGCTCGGCGACGACGGTCGCATCGTCCGCGAGGTCGCCACGTACCTCCAGGGCGGCACGCACACGAGCGCGCAGACCCTCACGAATGCGATCGACCTGTCGTTCGGCCTGACCGATGAGGGCCGCGTGCTCATCGACCGCGCGGCCGCCGACCTGGCCGTGGCCCAGCGGGTCGTCCATGAGACCCTTCGCCTGCGGCCGACCACCCCGAAGATGAAGCGCCGGGCCCTGGCGGCCACGACGATCGCCGGTGTCGACATCCCAGCCGAGGCGTTGGTCGTGCTCGACGCCGCCAACGCGAACCGCGACCCTGAGCTGTTCGGCCCCGATCCTGACGCGTTCGATCCGGATCGGCGGGTCGCGCCGGGCGTGGCGCGCTGGGGCCTCTCGTTCGGCGCGGGGCCACACCAGTGTCCCGGCCGGTCGGTCGCGGGTGGGTTCCCGGTCGGGGACGACCTCGCGACAGGCGAGGACCACCTGTTCGGCCTCGTGGCGCTGATGTTCCAGGCGGTCGCGAAGCGGGGCCCCGGTCCGGATCCGACACGCTCCCCGGAGCGCGACACGCGCACCGAGCGCGAGACGCGCTGGGCGCACTATCCGGTGCGATTCGAGCGGGGCGCCTCTGGTTGACCGCCTAGTGGCGGGAGGTCCAGTCTAGGACGATGTCGGCCGCCACGTCGGGTGCCTGCCAGAAGTAGCCATGCGACGTGTCGGGGATGACCGCCCGCTCGACGTCGGGCAGGTGATCCGCCAGATATGCCGACTGTTCCCAGTGCACGCCGGTGCCGCCCTGGTGGACGTCGCGGTCGCCGATCAGCACCAGGCATGGCATCAACAGCTCGCTCAGCCTGTCGGCGGTCTGGTGCTCCTGCCGCGCGGCGATGTGGCGAAGGTAGTCCTCGAGTGACGGTCGGTCGCGCCAGAACGCGTCGACCAGCCAGGCGACGCGCTCCGGCTTCGCCGCGGCGAACTCCGGCGTGAAGAACGTGGCCGCGATGTGCTCGCGCATGTACGCCTCGTAGCCGAGCTCGATCATGGCCTTCGCGGTGTGGAGCGGGATGCCCCGCGTGACCGGCTTGTCCTCGCGCCACTCCCCGGGGCCGGAGGCGGCGAGCACCAGGGACCGCACGCGGTCCGGATGGTCGAGACCCATCCACTGCGCCACGCGACCACCCATCGAGTGGCCGACCACGTGGGCGGCCTCGAGATCCAGCGCGTCCATCAGGCCGATCGCGTCGGCGGCGAGGCCACGGGTCGAGTAGCGCTCCGGCGTCGATGGCGTCCGACCCGTCCCGCGGTGGTCGAACGTGAGGACCCGGTGCCGGGCCGCGAGGCGCTCGACGAGCTCGGGCAACCAGGTCCCGCCGGGGTAGCCGGTACCGGCCACGAGGACGAGCGCATCGCCCTCGCCGATCAGCTCGTAGGCCATCGGCAGGTCCCCGACCCGGATCTCCGGCATCAGCGTCGCCCGACCGGCTCGCTCGCGACCAGTGGGACGCCACTGTTCAACCGCTCGAAGAGCTCCTCGATCTCGCCCAGGCTCGCGTCCTGGATGAGCACGACCGACAGATACGTCTGCCGAAGCGCCGTCCGCCAGCCGCTCGCCAGGTCGGAGAAGCGCATCCCGGGCGCCGGGCGCCGAGCTGCCTCCAGGTCGGGCGGGCACGAGGTCGAGACGAAGTCGTCGGCCAAGCCGAACCCGCCGGCGAGGTATGACCAGATCGCGGTCAGACGCTGCTTGCCGTCGACGACGGTGTAGGCGATGGTCGGCCGAGGTCCGCCGCGCACGTCGTGCAGGTAGAACTTCGGGACGTCGAACCCGTTCAGCAGCGAATCGATGAACCGTTCCTGCCGGCGGCGGTCCCACGCGTCGGCCGGTCGCTGGTAGGGCGGGTCGATGTCGATCGCGCTCTTCCAGGCCAGCGCCTTGCCGACGGTGAACGGGTGGGCCGGCACGCAACGCATGACGCTACGGGCGAGCGATCGAGGTCTCGCGGTGCTCGATCTTGAAGTAGCCCGGCCAGAGCTGCTCGTAGAAGTAGCGGACCCCGTATTCGATGCGGAGCGTCCTCGTCCTGCCGTCGGACGGGTTGAAGTGCTCGTGCCGGGTCATCTTCGGCGGGATCTGCACCGCGTCGCCCGCCTCCCAGTCGTAGTGCACGCCGTCGATCTCCGAGTAGCCGACCCCGTCGAGCACGTACAACACGGCCTCGGTGTGGGTGTGGTCGTGGCTTGAGGTGTGCGGCACCTCCTCGAAGATCTGGGTCATCGCCACGCTGATCGACGTGAACCCGTTGCGGTGCTCGTGCTTGCTCTCACCGCCGCCCATCAGGTCGTAGATGGCACCGTGGCGATGGGGATGCTCGCTCTTGATCAGCCGCGTCGCCGGGTGGGTGACGTTCCGCGTGCCGGGGTCATGGTCGGCCGCCGCCGCCGCCGTTTCGGCGCCGTTGCCGTGGCGATGCTTGCCGGACGCATGGCGTTTCTCCGCCTCGTTCGGCGCGTCCTCGAGGTGGAGCGCGATCCGGCGACCCAGGCCGTCGAACTGCCCGTCCTCGGCGGGAAGCGTTGCCAGGAAGGTGTCCGTGTTGGCGCCCTTCTCGTCGAGCTGCTCGAACCGGCCGAGCCGGACGAACAGGTCGAGATCGATGGTCGACGCTGTCACGACCTCCAACTCCTCGTCACCGAGGTTGACCAACTGGTGGTCGTCCATGTACGGGACGTGCAGGGTGGTCCCGGGCCGGATGTCGTAGCGCCGTCCCCCGATGAGGGCCGCGCCGCTGCCACGCAGCACGTGCAGCGCCTCCTCACCGTGGCGCTGGCGGCCGGTGTGCGCGCCGGCGGGGACGATGACCTTGCAAAGGTTCGTGCCATTCGTCGGGAAGCCGACCTGCTCCCCGATGAGCATCGCCAGGCGGTGCTCATTCGGGGTCTCGATCCACGTCAGGTCGCGACCCCGGGCGACGATCGGCGACCGCTCGACGTACGCGGCGTTGCGCTCGCTGGCGGCTCGCCATTCGGCGGTGAAGTCGGCGGGCTCCAGGCGGGTGACAGGCCGCCAGGATTCGCTCACTCCTCGCCGGCCGGGCTGTCCGGGTGGCGCTCGATCTGATGGAGGCCCAGCTGCTTGATCGTGAACGTGTCCTGGATCGCGAGGTAGCGGGCGACCTCGGTGTCGGAGTCGTTGAAATGCTGGTGCCACGCCCACAGCGGGATGCCGAGGAGATCGCCCTCCTCCCAATCGACCCGCTGGAGCTCCTCCCCGTCGTAGCCCATCATCGTGTGGCCCTTGCCCTTGACGATGTAGAGGACGGCCTCCGTCGTGTGGCGATGATTGACCGACGGCTTGCCGGGGGGCAGCTCCGAGAGATGCGGCTGCAGCCGGATCGCGCCCGACAGACGGTAGAAGCGCGCCTTCGTGCCGCGGTACTGGCGGGCGACCAGCTCGGTCGTCTTGAGGTCCTTGACGATCGTCGTCTCGACGGGCGGGTTCTTCTTGTTCCACTGCTCGCGCTGGGTCATCTCGGTGATGGCCGTGCCGCTCAGCGGCTGCTCGTCACGGGTGATGAGCTTGTTGTCGTCGGGCACGGGGACCTCCTCGCGATCGCGTCAAGGTGAACACAGTCCAGCAGGTAGGGGAGACAATATCAAAAGGTTTGTAGCCAAGTCCGGACGGGCGGCGATATCATGAGCCGCGCCACCCAGGCCGCCGACGGCAACCGTACCCCGCGTCGAGGTCGCCCGTGATCCCGCGTTTCTCCCTCGCTCGTCCACGCTCGCTGTCCGACGCCTTCGAGGCGTTCGACGCGTCGGGCGGGGATGCCGCGTGGCTCGCCGGCGGCACGGAGCTGCTGCAGGTCATGAAGATGGGCCTGGCCCAGTTCGGGACCCTCATCGACATCAAGGCCATCGCCGATCTACGCGGTCTGCAACGGACAGACGACGGCCGCCTCCGGATCGGCGCGCTGACGACCCACCGCGAGCTGGAGCGCTCGCCGCTGATCACCGAGGAGCTGCCGGGGCTGGCGGCGCTCGAGGCCCGGGTCGCCAATGTGCGCGTCCGGAACACCGGCACGATCGGCGGCAACCTTGCCTTCGCGGAACCCCACTCCGACCCGGCGACGTTCCTCCTCGCCTGCGACGCGACGGTCCGGCTGGTGGGTCCACGCGGGCGGCGGGAGATGGGCGTCGGTGAGTTCGTCCAGGGTCCGCTGTCCACCGCGCGTGACCCGGACGAGCTCGTGCTGGATGTCGTCGTGCCGCAACGTGCCCCGAGCACGGGTCGCGCGTACGAGAAGATCGCGTTCTTCGAGCGCCCCGCGGCATCGGTCGCGGTCCGGCTCGCGGTGGTCGACGGGACGATCGGCGAGGCGACCGTCGCGGTCGGCTCGTTCACGGAGGTCCCGACGCTCGTCCCGGAGGCCGCGGCCGCGTTCCGGGGGAGCGAGGCCCGCCCGGAGGCGCTGACGGAGCCGGTCCGGACCGCCCTCGAGGCGTTCGGCGGCCTCGACGTGATCGCGGATCTCAACGGCTCGCCCGACTACAAGCGGCACCTCGCCGGGATCCTGCTCGGGCGTGCGGCGGAAGGTGCCCTCGCGGAGGCCGTCGCCCATGCATGACACCGTCGACGTCGCACTCGACGTCAACGGCACGCCGCGGACACTGAGCATCGAGCCGCGCGAGACGCTGGCCGAGGTCCTGCGCGAGCGGCTGGCCCTCACGGGCACCAAGGTGTCCTGCGACGCCCAGGTCTGCGGGGCGTGCACGGTCCTCGTCGACGGGCTCGCGGTCAGTGCCTGCACCTACCTCGCCGTCGACGCCGACGGGCGCGCGGTGTGGACCGTGGAGGGACTGGCCACGGACCGTGAGCTGGCACCCATCCAGCAGGCGTTCATCGACCACGCTGGGTTCCAGTGCGGCTTCTGTACGCCGGGGATGCTCATGGCGGCGACCGCCCTGCTGGCGGAGGATCCCTCGCCGACTCGCGAGGCGGTCATCCACGGCATGGAAGGCAACCTCTGTCGCTGCACGGGGTACGCCCACATCGTCGACGCGGTGTTGGCCGCGTCCGGGACCCATCGCGAGGGTGAGCCACAGGCATGAAACGCGTCATCAGCCGGCCCGACGCGCCCTTCCCGATCGGTGAAGCCGTCCCCCGGCGGGACGGGATCGACAAGGTCACCGGCGCGGGCCGGTTCACGGTCGATCTCGGGATGCCGGGGCTCGCCCACGCCCGACTCCTGCGGAGTCCATACCCCCATGCGCGGATCCGATCGATCGACACCGCGGCGGCGCGCCGGCATCCCGGCGTCGTCACGGTCGTCACGGCCGACGACCTGCCCGACGTCCATCTCGAGTACGGCCACGCGGTCGCCGACCACCCGATGATCGCCACCGGCAAGGTACGTTTCGCCGGCGAGCCCGTGGTCGCGGTCGTCGCCGAGGACCCGGTGACGGCCGAGGAGGCGCTGCGGCTGATCAGCGTCGACTACGAGCCCCTCCCGTTCACCACGAGCGCCCAGGCGTCGCTCGCGGACGACGCTCCCGTCATCCACGAGCAACCCGGCGAGCAGCGCGCGCATCGCGGCTTCAGCGAGGACATCGAACGGACGCATCCCAACGTCTGCTCGCACTCGAAGCAGGCGTGGGGCGATATCGACGACGCCTTCGCCCGCGCCGACCTCGTCCTCGACGGGGAGTACCGCTATCCCCGCTCCTACGCCTACGCGATGGAGCCGTACAACGCGATCGCCCGCTGGGGCGAGGGCGAGCTGACCGTCTGGACGTCCGGGCAGCACCCGTACATGGTCCGCGAGGACCTTGCCCATTGCTTCGACCTGCCGCTGTCCGCGGTGCGGGTGATCGTCCCGTACGTCGGCGGCGGCTACGGCAGCAAGTCGTACACCAAGGTCGAGCCACTGACCGCGGCGCTGGCGCTGCGGGCCGGTCGGCCGGTCCGGCTGGTCCTGACGATCGACGAATCGATCCTGACGACGCGCGGTGACGCCGCCACGGTCCGTCTCCGGAGCGCGTTCGATCGCGAGGGCCATCTGTTGGGTCGGCAGGCGACGATCCTGCTGGACACCGGTGGCTACGCAGAGAACTCGCCGCTCGTCGGGCGCAAGGCCGCCAACCGGCTCGGCGGGCCGTACCGCATCCCGGCCCTCGAGGTGACCTGCTCGGTCGTCTACACCAACACCAACCCGGCCAGCTCGTTCCGCGGCTTCGGAGCGCCGCAGGTGACGCTCGCCGGCGAATCGCAGATGGACGAAGCGGCCGAGCGACTCGGCATCGATCCGGTCGAGCTGCGCCGCAGGAACGTCCTCCTCCCCGGCGAGCGCCCGTGGGCGAACGCCCGCGGCATCGACGCCGACCTGCTCGCCGACCTCGACCTCGCATCCGAGGCGCTCGACTGGGGCTCGCCGCTGCCGCCGGGCCGTGGCCGGGCGATCTGCCTGTCCGCCTCCGACGCCGGTTCCGAGCCGATGAGCTCGTCGATCGTGCGTGTCCACCACGATGGCTCGGTCACCGTGACGTGCGGCAGCACCGAGATGGGCCAGGGCTCGTCGACGGTGCTCGCCCAGATGGCGGCGGGCGAGATGGGCGTCCCGCTCGAGCACGTCCATCTGCTCCAGTCGGACACCGCGGCGGTGTCCTACGACCGGTCGACCGGCGCGAGCCGCACGACGACGCTCATGGGCCTCGCGATCCAGGCGGCCGCGCAGGATGCTCGTGCGCAGCTCGTGCAGTGGGCCCAGGAGAATCTCGCGCCCGACGGCCCGACGGTCGTCGAGGAGCACGACGGGGTCCGGATCGGCGACGCCCATCACGACTGGGGCGCGGTCGTCCGCTCGTTCTTCGGGGGGTCGGCCGGCGAGGTCGTCGGTCGCGGCTACATCCGGCGCCACGGGGCGACCGCCGAGATGCCGCCGTTCTGGGAGATCGGCTGCGTCGGCGTCGAGGTGTCGGTCGACGAATCGACCGGCGTGATCCGAGTGGAGAAGCTGGTAACGGTCGGCGACGTCGGCTGTGCCATCAACCCGCAGCTCGTCGAGGGCCAGGATATCGGGGCGGCGATGATGGGTCTCGGGATGGCGACCCGCGAGGAGCTGATCTACGAGGACGGCAACCTCATGAACGGCAACCTGTTCGATTACCGGGTGCCGCGCACGACCGACCTGCCGGAGCTCGTCCCGATCATCGCCGAGCGCGGCGACGGGGTCGGGCTGTATGGCGCGAAGGGCGGTGGCGAGGGCTCGCTCAATCCGGTCGCCGCAGCCATCGCGAACGCCGTGTCGCGGGCGTCGGGCATCCGGCTCCGCGAGGCGCCGTTCACGCCCGAACGTGTGTGGCGGGCGATCCAGGAGCGCGACGGGGCGACACCACCGGCCTGATTCGGCATCGACGCAGCGGCGCCCGTCCCCGATGATGGGCGGCGATGGACGTCGAGATCCTGCGTACGCGGGGCCTGGGCAACTCGACCTACGTCCTGGCGTCGGATGCCGACGCGCTGGTCGTCGACCCACCGCGGGACGCGTGGCGGATCCGCGAGATCCTGGAGCGACGCGGCTGGCGACTGCGCACCGTGGTCGAGACCCACGTCCACAACGACTATCTGTCGGGCGCGCTGGAGCTCGTGGCGTCGGAGCGGGCATCGGTCGTGGCCCCCGCGCGAGGTCGCTACGCCTTCGACCACCGGCCGGTCGACGAGGGCGATGAGGTCGAGGTCGCCGGCGTCCTGTTGCGCGCCCGGGCGACGCCGGGTCATACGCCGGAGCACCTGACCTGGGAGGTGCGCGACGGGTCGGTCGGCGCTGACGCGACGCCGGCGGCGGTGCTCACCGGCGGCTCGCTGCTCGTCGGGAGTGTCGGGCGCACGGACCTGCTCGGCGACGAGGCGACCGACGACCTCACCCGGCGGCAGCTCGCATCGCTCCGCTCGCTTGCGAGCCTGCCCGACGGCGTCGCTGTCTGGCCGACCCACGGATCGGGCAGCTTCTGTGCCGCCGGGCCGATGCACGACGAGCCCACCTCCACGATCGGTGCCGAGCGATGGTCGAACCCGCTGTTCATGGTCGCCCAGGGCAGCGCGCCAGGAAGCTTCCATGACCAGCTCGTCGCGGGGTTCATGCCGTACCCGGCCTACTACGGCGAGATGGCGGCGATGAACCGGGCCGGACCGGCCGTCCTCGGCGAGCGGCCCGTGCTGGCGGGGCTGGACCCCGCGGCCGTTCGGGCCGCGATCGCCGGCGGCGCGCGTGTCATCGACGGGCGGTCGCGCCGCGACATCGTGGCGGGCCACATTCCGGGCTCGCTGACGATCGAGCTCGGCGACACGTTCGCGTCCTACGTCGGCTGGATCCTGCCGGTCGGGACGCCACTCGTCCTCGTGCTGCCCGATGGCGAGGGGGCCGCGGACGAGGCCGTCGACCAGCTGGTGCGCATCGGATTTGACCGGCTGGTCGGTGTCCTCGCGGGCGGGGTCGAGGCGTGGACCGCCGCAGGCCAGCCGTTGGCCGGCATGTCCACCGTCACCACCGGCGAGCTCGCCGACGAGCTGCGCTCGGATCGGTCGCCGATCGTGCTCGACGTGCGCGACCCGGCCGAGTGGCGCGACGAGGGCCGGATCGAGGACGCCGTGGAGATGCCGCTCGCCAGCCTGATCGCGGGCCTGGACCCATCGATCCCGGACGGCGCACCGATCACCGTGGCCTGCAAGTCCGGCTCGCGGGCGACGATCGCCGCTGGGCTCATGGAAGCGCGCGGCCACCCGGTCCGTCTCGTGGCGCGCGGTGGGATCCCCGAGGTCGCCGAGCGTCTGGCGACCGAGCCGGAGGCGTCTTGACCTCGACGGCGACGACGATCGAGGCGGAGCTCGAGGCGGCGATCCGGCGCGACACCGCCGACACGGGCGCCTCACGGCGCGATCGATTCCGGCTCCCTGAGGGCCGCGACGGGCGGCCGAAGGCCTATCTCGCGGGCATGAGCCTCGGCGCGCAGCCGAACGCGGCGCGGGCGGCGGTCGAGGAGCGGCTCGACGCATGGGCGCGGCTCGGGGTCGATGGCTGGTTCGATCCGGCGCGGCCGTGGATCGACGTCGAGCGGGAGCTGGCCGGCGCGACGGGCCGGATCGTCGGCGCGGCACCGACCGAGGTCACCACCGCGAACACGCTCAGCATCGACCTGCACCTGCTGCTCGCGTCGTTCTTCCGGCCCGACGGCGCCCGGCGGCGGATGCTCATCGACGCCCCGACGTTCCCATCCGACCGCTACGTCGTCGAGTCGCAGCTCCGCCATCACGGTCTCGACCCGGCGTCGGATCTCGTGGTCGTCCGACCGCGCGAGGGCGAGGACACGCTCCGACCGGACGACCTCGATGCGGCGATCGACCGTCATCGCGACGAGCTTGCCGTCGCGCTGCTCGCCGGCGTCAACTTCGCGACCGGCCAGGCGTTCGACATCCGCCGGCACACCGAGGCCATCCATGCGGCGGGGGGTATCGCCATCTGGGACCTCGCGCACGGGGCCGGTAACGTGCCGCTGGCGCTGCACGACGATGACGTCGATGCCGCCGCCTGGTGCACGTACAAGTACCTGAACAGTGGCCCGGGAGCGCTGGCCCAGCTGTTCGTCCACGAGCGGTTCGCTGCGCGGCCGGGCACGCCGCGGCTCGCGGGCTGGTGGGGGAACGACCCGGCGACGCGCTTCCGGATGGCCGAGACGTTCGATCCCGGGCCGGGCGCGGACGGCTTCCGGGTCTCGACCCCGCCGATCCTGTCGCTCGCCCCGATCGCGGCGTCCCTGGCGCTGTTCGACGAGGTCGGCATGGCGGCGCTGCGAATGCGGTCGGTCGCGCTCACCGGTGCGCTCGAACGGCTGATCGACGCGCACGTCCCGGACGCGACGATCGTCAGCCCGCGTGAGCCGGCGCAGCGGGGGTCGCAGCTCACGATCCGGGTTCGCGACGCCCACGCCCGGCTCGCGGCGCTCGAGGCGTTCGACGTCGTCGCGGATGTCCGCGAACCCGATCTCATCCGGCTCGCGCCGGTGCCGATGTACTGCTCGTTCGAGGATGTCGTCCGGGCGGTCGACGCGCTGCGCCAGACGGCCTGATCAGGCGGGGCGCCAGCGCCCGGCCGACGCGTCCCAGTCCCCGACGACCCGGACGCTCCCCGGCGGTTCGCCGCCGGCCACCTGCCGGCGGCGCGTCTCGATGGCCTCGTCCCAGCCGGGCGGCACGAGCCGGGGCGCCACGTCGGCGAGCGGGGCCAGCACGAACAGCCGCTCCCCGAGATCGCGGTGCGGGACCTGGAGGCGCTTGGCGGCCTTCGTCGGATCGATGGCCGCATCGACGGAGCGGGCGTCACCCGACCGCTCGACGTCGATGCGGTGGCGACCGTAGACCAGGAGGTCGAGGTCGAGCTCGCGAGGTCCCCATCGCGTGCCCCCCCGACGACCGGCCTGTCGCTCAAGGGTCTTGAGACGGCCGAGCAGTGCGAGGGCGGCGGTCTCGGGATCCGCGGCGTCGGCGGCGACGTCCAGCGCAACGACCGCGTTCCGGAACTCGGGCTGGTCGGTGACGCCCCACGGCGCGGTCGCATACAGCCTCGACACGCCGCGGACCGCCACGCCTGGCAGTGCGTCGAGTGCCGCCACCGCGTCGCTGAGCGTCCGGGCTGCATCCCCGAGGTTCGCGCCGAGCCCGATATACGCGCGGACGGTCCGGCGGCCGCTCATCCGGGCCACCTTACTATCCGGGCATGACGCTCGATCCGGGCAGCCTGCCGATGCGCCCATGACTGACGTCGAGGTCGTGATCCTCCATCCCGAACCTGGACCCGACGCCGGCCCGCTGACGCGCGTCACGGCGGCCGCCCGACTGGACGTCGCGGAACGCCATCGCCGGGGGTTTCTGGACACGGGGGCGACACGGGCACGGATCCTGGCCGGTCCGCCCGACGGGCGGCCCTTCGGCGCCCGTCTCCGCGAGATCGTGGGCGACCTTGGAGACGGTGGGCTGGTCGTGCTCGGGTCGGGTGCCGTGCCGCTCGCGACGCGGGCCGATCGCCGCGAGTTCATCGAGGCGGCGGCTGCTGGCGAGCCTCGGGCGCTCGCCAACAACCGCTACTCGGCCGACGTGATCGCCGTGGCGAACGCCCGGTCCGTGCTGGCCCACGTCCCGGATCTGCCGAGCGACAACGCGTTGCCCCGCTGGCTGGCCGAGCATGCCGGGGTGCCGGTCGACGACCGGCGCGGCAGGACCCGGCTCGGGATCGACGTCGACGGCCCGCTCGACCTGGTCCTGCTCGGCGGGCGGTGGCGCGACCTCGTCCCGGCCGCCGACGGCGCGCGGGTCCGGGCGATCATCGATGCGATCGGGGCCGTGGTCGCCGATCCCGCAGCGGAGCTCGTCGTCAGCGGTCGGGTCTCGGCCGCGAACCTCGCGTGGCTGGAACGGCACACCGAGTCGCGGACCCGCGCGCTCGTCGAGGAGCGCGGCTTCCGGACGTATCGCCCGGGTCAGCGCGCGGCTGCGTCGGTGCTGGGCGCGTTGCTCGACCGCGATGGACCGGAGTCGCTCGGCGCGCACCTCGAGCGCCTGGGCGAGGCCGCGATCGTCGACACGAGGGTCCTGCTCGCTCATCGATCCGGCCCGGATGCGGCCGGCTGGCCGGAGCCGGAAGACCGGCACGCCTCGGACCTGTTGCTCACCGCTCGCGTGGCCGATCCATGGCTCCGGGCGTTGACCGCATCGGCGGTAGCCGCCCGCATCCCGATCCTGCTGGGCGGCCATACGCTCGTCGGCCCTGGCCTGCGGTTCGCCCTCGCCCGCCGACCGGCGCCCGGCCGTTCGTGACCGGGATCCCGGGAGCGCGGCCCGAGATCCGCCGCGACCCGCCGACCGACCTGTCGGACGTCCAGGAACACCCCGGGCTCGCGGCCCGGATTCGCGACGAGATCCGGACGAGCGGCCCCATGCCGTTCGCCAGGTTCATGGACCTCGCGCTCTACGACCCGGACGGGGGCTATTACCGGTCGGCCGAGGCGAGGCCGGGCCGTGGCGGCGACTTCCTGACGGCTCCCGAACTCCACCCGATCTTCGGAGAGATGCTCGCTCGCGCCGTCGAAGAGGCGTGGCACACCCTCGGCAGACCGGATCCGTTCGTCGTCCGCGAGCACGGTGCCGGCGAGGGTGCCCTCGCCATCCCGCTCCTCGGTGCGCTGCCGCCGCAGATCCGCTATGCCGCCCTCGAGATCAACGAGCGCCGCCTCGTCGCGCTGCGCGAGCGACTCGAGGCGGAGGGCCTGGCCGACCGCCTCGTCGACCGGGACGATGGTGCGCCCGTCGACGGCGTGGTCATCGCCAATGAGGTCCTCGACGCGCTGCCCGTCCATCGGCTGCGCCGACGGGGCGAGCGACTCCGCGAGGTCGCGGTCGACGTCGACCCCGACGGCGGCTTCGTCGAGACCGAGATCGAGCCGACGACACGGGCCCTGAGCGAGCGACTCACGGGGGAGTCGATCGAGCTGCTCGACGGGCAGACCGCCGACATCGCCCTCGGCATCGACGACTGGGTGGCGTCCGCCGCCCAGGGGCTCCGGCGCGGGCTCCTCATCGTCATCGACTACGGCGCTCCGGCGGCCGATCTGTACGACCCGATCCGGCGGAAGGACGGGACGCTGCGAGCGTACGTCCGTCACCAGGTCAGCGCCGATCCGTACCGGTTCGTCGGGCGCCAGGACCTCACGGCGCACGTCGACGTGACCGCGGTCGAGCGGGCCGCCGAAGCCGCCGGTCTCACGACGCTCGGCATCACCACCCAAGCCGAGGCGTTGATGGGCCTGGGCATCGAGGACCGGCTTCGCGAGATCCAGGCCGATCCGGCGACGACGATGGAGCAGTACACACTCCTGCGATCGTCCTTGATGCGGCTGCTCGACCCGGCGGCGATGGGTCGCTTCCGCGTCATGGTCTTCGGTCGGGGCTGGCCGGTCGGGACGACCCCCGCCTTCCTCGGGTACCGGATCGCGCGTCCAGGAGACCGCCGGCGGTACTAAGGCGAATGCCGTATTGCCCCCGGACGCTGCTGGCCGTCACGCTTTGTATGGTCGTCGCACGACCGCATCGCAATGGGGAGCGTGACGCGAACCTGCACGCGCGCTCGGCGCGTCGCGCTCCCCACAGCGGTGCCCGCGGTGTCCGATGACACACCGCCCACCCGCGCGACCGATCCGGATCGACGCGTCCTCCTCAGTCGATCCGTGGGCATCTCGACGATCCCCAGGGCCGGTCCGCCCCCAGCCCGCCCTGTCCTCGTGGCTCCGTCGACCACCCCGGACGGCCCGGTCAGACCGTGCCCGCTGATAGAATGACCCTGCGTGGCGCCTTCACGGAGACGCCCCTGCCCGCCGCCTCTCACGGTCCCGAAGGAGTCCGCTTGGAACAGCTCTGGTACGTCGTGGGCTTCGCCTTCGCCGGCGTGTCGTTCGTGTTCCTCACGATCGGTGCCGCGTGGCTCGTCTCCCACCGGAACAAGGGCGACGTCCACAAGGGCCTGCCCTACGAGTCGGGCATCGACACCTATGGGGATACCCACGGGCGGTTCGGGCTGTCCTTCTACATCTACGCCCTGCTGTTCGTCGCGTTCGATATCGAGGTGATCTTCATCTACCTCTGGGCGATCGTGTTCAAGGACCCCACCCTCAACCCGGCCGGGCTGTTCATCAGCATGGTCGTGTTCGTCCTGATCCTGTTGCTCGGCCTCGCGTATGCGTGGCGGAAGGGAGCGCTCACATGGCGGTGAGACCCGACCGCGTCAACCCCGACGGGCTTGGCGCCGGTCCCTCCGACGCCACCCAGATCCCCTCGGACGTCCCGGCCCAGCCCGGACTGCCGGCCACCCGGCCGGCCGACGACGTGCTGGCACCGATCGTCGTCCCCAATACCCTGTGGCGGTCGCCCGACCCGGCCGCCTATGACGGCAACCAGCCGACGACCATCACCCACCTCGCCGAACTGGAGCTGAGCCCGGACGCCGGACGCGACAACGCGCGCTGGAGTGGCCCGCTCGAGGTCATCCCGACCAAGGCCGACTACGTCCTCGACCTCATCCGGATGAACAGCCTGTGGCCGCTGCTGTCTGGCCTGGCGTGCTGCGCGATCGAGATGATGTCGGCGGCGACATCGAAGAACGACATGGACCGCTGGGGCATGTTCCCGTTCCGTGCCAGCCCACGGCAGGCGGATGTGCTGATCGTGGCGGGCACGCTGACGACGAAGATGGCCGGCCCGCTCGTCAGGCTCTGGGAGCAGATGCCGGAGCCGAAGTGGTGCGTCGCGATGGGCGACTGCACGTGCTCGGGTGGGCGCTACAAGCGGAGCTACTCGACGGTCGAGGGGATCGACCGGGTGATGCCGGTCGACGTGTACGTCCCGGGCTGTCCGCCACGGCCCGAGGGCCTGATCTTCGGGATGATGAAGCTCCAACAGCTGATCAAGGACCGTCGCGGCCACTGGCCGGAGCGGCCGATCGGCCCGACCGTCCCCGCGCAGGTCTGACATGGACCGCGCGTTCAAGGCCCGCCTCGAGCGGCGCTTCGGCGAGCAGTTGACAGGCCCGATCCGTCAGCGCCATGACGAGACGGAGATCCGCATCGGCGCGGGCGACGTCGTCCCGGTCATCACGGCGCTCCACGACGAGCCCGAGTTCGCCTTTGAGTTCCTGGCGGACCTCGCGGGCGTCGATACCGGCGAGGTGATGCAGGTCGTGTACCACCTGTGGAGTCCCACCACGCCCGACTGGCTGCGGGTCATCGCCGACGACCTGTCACGCGACGACCCCCGCGCCCCGTCGGTCACCTTCTTGTGGAAGGGCGCCGAGTGGATGGAGCGCGAGGCCTACGACATGTTCGGCATCACGTTCGAGGGCAACCGCGACCTGCGCCGGATCTACATGCCACCCGACTACCGGAGCTTCCCGCTCCGCAAGGACTTCTACCTGGCCGATGACGCCGCCCGCTCGCCGGGTGCCGGTGTCCGGCCGATGGAGCGGACCCACGCCCCGAGCGAGACGCCGCGCGCCGCACCCGTCCGGCGCATCGGCGCCGGCACCTCAGGGACCCCGCGATGACCGCCACGACCCCCCGATCCGACGCACGGACGCACACCAGCAGCCTCGGCGACGACGCCTTCGCGGGTGAGCCCGACGATCCCCGCATCAAGCTCGATCGCGATCTCGGCATCTTCGAGCCGGTGCCGCCGTACCCGCCGCGCACGGAGCGCGAGGCCGAGTTCTACACCCTGCGGGACGGCGAGATGTTCCTCAACATGGGACCCCAGCATCCGTCGACCCATGGCGTGCTCCGAGTGGTCCTCAAGCTCGACGGCGAGAAGGTCGTCGATCTCGACCCGGTCCTCGGCTACCTGCATCGGGGCGTCGAGAAGCTGTGCGAGAACGCCGACTACCACCAGGCGATCTGCTACCTCGACCCGCTCGAGTACGTCAGCTCACTGTTCTGCGAGTGGCCCGGCGTCATGGCGTTCGAGAAGCTGCTCGACGTCGAGGTGCCGCGCCGCGCGGAATACATCCGCGTCCTGTCGGGCGAGCTCAATCGCGTGGCCAGCCACGCGTTGTTCCTCGGCTGGATGGCGCTCGACCTCGGCGGGCTGACACCCATCCTGTGGTCGTTCATCGAGCGCGACGAGATCGTCGAGATGCTCGCCTCGCTGACCGGCCAGCGGATGCTCTTCAACTACTTCCGCATCGGCGGCGTCAACGGCGACCTCAACCACGAGTTCATGAGCCGGCTCGGCGACTGGATGGGCCACGCGACCGAGCAGATCGAGGCGGGCAACAACCTGCTCAACGAGAACGAGATCTTCGTCCGCCGCATGCGCGGCCTCGGCAAGATCGATTCGAAGACCGCGCTGCGGATGACGATGAGCGGCCCGAACCTGCGGGCGACCGGCGTGCCGTTCGACATGCGCCGCGCGCACCCGTACAGCATCTATCCAGAGCTCGACTTCGATATCCCGACACGGGACGAGGGCGACTGCCTGGCCCGCTACTTGCTCCGGATGGACGAGATCAAGCAGAGCCTTCGGATCATCGACCAATGCCTGCACCAGATGCCCGACGGGCCGATCATGGCCAAGCTGCCGCGCCTCCTCCGACCTCGACCGGGGCGCGCCTACGCCGGCATCGAGGCCCCGCGCGGGCAGTACGGCGTCTATGCCATCAGCGACGGCACCGACCAGCCGTTCCGGATGCGTATCCACGACCCATCGTTCCTGCACCTCCAGTCGGTCGGGCTGATGATGCCCGGGCACCTCGTCGCCGACACCATGGCGGTCATGGCATCGCTCGATCCGATCATGGGCGGCGTCGACAAATGAGGCGAGGCGACCGACGGCCGATCCCCGCGTTGACCGCTCCGCGCCGTCGCTCACGTAGCTTGGGCTACGCTCGCTCGGGTGCTCGCGGTCGCCTTGGGCTCGGCTCGCCGGACGCCTCGCAAGGTAGTTCGATATGACGGTCATCGGGCGAGGCTGGGACAGGCTGACCCTGCCGGGCAAGTTCCTGTTCGTCCTGGTTCCGCTGCTGATCGTGCTGACGGTCGTCGCGATCGTCCTGATCACGACCTTCGGGCAGGCGGTCATCGACATCCTGGCCGCCAACCTGCCCATCGTCCGGTTCGTGGCGGCCGTGACGATCATCCTGGTGATGACTGTCCCGACGGCGTTCCTGATCATCTACATGGAGATGAAGATCATCGCGCTGATGAATCTTCGGATCGGGCCGGAC
>Ga0307415_100000301_pt1 | contig 21386 bp, 15 predicted proteins | sample DK1Cmetagenome_FD_204524 | JGI IMG/M metagenome (GOLD analysis project Ga0307415, IMG submission 204524) | Maize rhizosphere microbial communities from greenhouse at UC Davis, California, United States - DK15-C-2 | ecosystem: Host-associated > Plants > Roots > Rhizosphere > Soil | place: USA...
GTGGGTCGCGGTGGTGGCGATGACCGCCGGCGGCATGGCCTGGATCACGGTCGCCAACTCGCTAGCCGTCTCGGCACAGATGGCGCTGCCCAACTGGGTGCGCGCGCGCGGCATGGCGAGCTACCAGATGGCGATCATGGGCGCGAGTGCGCTCGGCGCCGCGCTCTGGGGCCAGGTGGCGACGATCGGCACGATGCAGACGGCTCTCTTCTCGGCGGCGGCAAGCGGGATCCTGCTGATGCTGCTCGCGGTCCGCTTCGTCAGCGACCGCGGCGAAGAGGAAGTCGACATGACGCCGGCGCGCGCCGGCTGGGCCACGCAGCCGTCCGGAACGCCGCCGGAGAACGGCCGCGTCGTCACCACCGTCGAGTACGTCGTCGACCCCGAGCGTGCCGAGGCGTTCATCGACGTCATGCAGCAGACCCGGCGCGCCCGCCTGAGCGAAGGCGCGATCGGCTGGGAGCTGCTGCGCGACATCGGCGAGCCGGCGCGCTTCGTCGAGGAGATCGTCGACGAGTCGTGGACCGAGCACCTGCGGCGCTTTCACCGCGCGACGGCGGCGGACATCGCGCTGCGCGAGAGGAGGCTCGCATTTCATCGGGGCGAGGAGCCGCCGGTGATCACGCGCTATGTGGCGAGGCGCTCGTGAGCGTCCGCAACGAGCCGGCAACCAGTTCCGACGAGAGACTCGCGACCATGGACTCGGACTCTCGTCGGCTCTCTCGAATGGCGGTCGGCGATGCCGTTGAAGTCGGCGCCGTGCTGGGTAGAGCCTTCGTGGAGGACCCGTTGATGCGGTACTACTTCGAAGGTTCTCGTGACCGCTCGGAGCTCGTGCGCAAGACGATGACGCTGGCAACCCGGTTGACCCTGCGTTGCGGCACCGGCTTCAGATTCGACTGCAGCGGGCGGCTCACCGGCGCCGCCCTGTTGCTGCCCCCTTCGGTTCGCGACTTCCCGCTGACGGCAGTGGTTGGCGCGATCCTCCGCACGCCAAGCCTCTGGCGGCCCCGATCGCTGCGGCGCCATTTCGGCGCGTCGGCCTCGATCGACGCGCATCGTCCGAAGTTTCCTTGCTGGCTGCTGCTGTCGCTGGGGATCGAGCCCGAGAGACAGCACCGGGGCCATGGCGCCTGGCTGCTCGAGCGGGTACTGCAGTCGCTGCCGGAATCGAATGGCGTCAGCCTGGAGACGGACAACGAGCGAAATCTGCCGCTCTACCTCCGGCACGGTTTCGAGATCACGAGCGAATTCGCGGTGGACGACGGTCAGGGTCCGCTGACATGGTCGATGTTGCGCGCCGCGCCGGTCGATGTCGCCAGGAGAAGGGAACCGAACGACTCGAACGCCTGAGGGCCGCTCCGCTCGTGCGCTGCTGGATCCCGGCCACGCGAGCCTCATCGACCGGCCGCGTCGCGCGTCGCCCACGCCGCCACGATCTCGCGGTGCAGCGGGACATTGCAAAGAAACTTCTGGCGGAGCTCGGCGTCGGGAATGGTCGCCGCCTGCGCGTGAAGCGCCTCGTGCGCGCGGCCCAGCCACTCGGCGGCGCGGGAGTCATCGCGATCGCCGGCAACCGCCAACACCCGATGACAGGTCCACTCGACCAAGCGCGGGAACTCCACCCCTTTGAGCGCGTCGGCAGCCGCCGCGGTCTTCGCGCCGAGCGCCAGCAAGGGCTCGAGCGCCCGCATCGCAGCGCCGGTGTCGCCCTCGGCGAGCGCGACCCGCGCCAGCCCTGCCGCGGCGTCGTGCCGATAGGGGCTGGCGATCTCGGTCGCGCGCGCACGCGCGGAGACGAAGGCCTGCACCGCCGCGCCATGCCGTCCGAGCATGAGCTCGGCGTCGCCGACCCGGCACAAGGCTGCGATCTCTTGGTCGCGCGCTTGCACCGCCACCGCGGTCTCGACGGCCGCGCGCGCGTGCACGAGCGCTTGCGCCTCGTTGCCCTGCCAGAGCGCCAGCGTCGCCAGGGCGCACAGCGGGCTGACCTCCAGAGCCCGCTCGCCGTTGACGCGCATCAGGCGCAGGCTCTCTTCCAGCTCGCGACGAGCCCGCGTCGGCTCACCGAGTCCCAGCCAGCCGGCACCGATGTTGCCGTGCGCGATCGCCTCGTTGCGCCGGTCGCCGGCCGCGCGATAGGCGTCGAGCGATTGCTGGTCGAACAGAAGCGCGCCGACCTCGTCGTCCTGCATCCCGGCGATCAGGCCGAGTGCGTTCAGGCACGAGCCTTCGACCTGGCGCAGCGACAGCGCGCGCGCCTCGGCCAGCGTCTCTTCCGCAATGACCCGACCTTCGGCGGGCCGGCCCTGGAACGCGAGCGCCATGGCCAGCATCCGTTGCGCGAGCAGTCGCAGTGGGCCGTCACCGGCGCGAGTCGCCGATTCGACGGCCTGCCGCGCCGCCGCTTCCATCGCCGGGTGGTCGGCGATCCGTTGCGCCAATGCGCTGCGCCGCCAGGACGCATGGGCGCGGCGCCGGTCGTCGTCCATCGCCTCGGCAAGCTCGGCCATCGCCTCGATGCCCGCGCGCTGCCCGGCGCGGTCGCCCTGGATCTCCAGCGTGGCCTCGCGCACGTCGAGCAGCCGCCAGCGCAGCGGCCGCATGCCCGCCCCGGGCGCGCCGTCCAGCAGCGCCAGCGCGGACTGCACATGCTCCAGCACCGCTTCGTGGGCCATCCGCGTGCGCGCGTGCTCCGCCGCTCGCGTGTGGTATTCGGCGGCGTTGGCGTCGTCGCCGGCCAGCTCGAAATGCCTCGCCGCTGCGCCCACGAACTCATTGGCCCGCAGCCCCGTCTGCGCCGCCAGCCAGCGCGCCAGCTTGCCGTGCAGCTCGCGCCTGGTGCGCCTGAGCACGGTCTCGTAGGTCACCTGGTGCAGGATCTGGTGCTTGAAGGCGTACTCGCGCAGATCGTCGCTGTTCGATTCCGCGCGCGGCAGTGCGAGCTCGCGGCGCACCAACGCCGGCAACGTGTCATGGGCCTTGGTGTCGAGCGCGATCAGCGCCCGGTCCCAGAACACCGGACCGATGACGCTGGCTTGCTGCAGGGTCAGCCGCTCGGGAGCCGGCAGGCTGTCGAGCCTGGCCTGCAGCACGCCGGTCAGCGTGGGCGGGACTTTCGTCAGCAACAGCCGTTCGGCATTCACCGTCCAGACCTCGCCGGTCTCGATCGCGCCCTGGTCGATCAGCATCTTGACCAGCTCTTCCATGTAGAAGGGGTTGCCTTCCGCACCGCCGATGACGAGCTCGCGCAGCGCGGCAGGCACTTCGGGGAGCTTCTTCAGCAGCTCGCTTGCGAGCAGCCGGCTCATGTCCTTGCCGAGCGGTTGCAGGTCGATGCGCCGGTGGACCCGCTCCGCACACCAGCTCGCCCGACGTTCGAACAGCGTGGGCCGGCTGCAGGCCACGATCAGCAACGGCACGTCGCGATCGACCTCCGCCAGATAGGCGAGAAAGTCGAGGCTCTCGTTGTCCGCCCAGTGCAGGTCTTCGAGCTCGAGAACGACGGGCGATCCGTCGGCGAGGCCGATGCGGCGGAACAGCTGCGCGGCGACGTGGAAGGCGCGGTTGCGGATCTGCTTGGGGTCGTCGAGGATGCCCTGGACGTGGCGGCTCTCGCGCCATTCGAGGCCGATCAGATGGCCGAGCAGATGGGCGTGGCCTTCCGCCAGGTCGGGACCGTCTTCGTCCAGGAACAGCGGGACGATGCCCTCCTCCATCTTGCGGCGCGCCGCCTCGATGCTGTCGTCGTCGGCGATCCCGAAGCGCCAGGCGACGATGTCGCGCAAGAGTCCGAACGGTTGGCCTTGCGTCTGCGGCGTTGCGCGGCCGCGGAAGAGGAAGAAGCTTTCCGGGCGCGCCTCGCTCCAGGCTGAGAACTCGTAGAGCAGCCGGCTCTTGCCGATGCCGGCATCGGCCACCACGGTCACGGCGGCGAGCCTGCGATCGATGAACAGCCGCTTGAAGGCATCCTGAAGCGACTCGAGCTCGGCGTCGCGGCCGATCATCCGCGTGGCCACGCCTTCGATGCCGCGGCTGCCGAGGCGAAAGCTCCTCGGCTTGGCGCGCAGCACCAGATAGCTCTGGACGGGCTCCTCGACGCCTTTGACGGTCATCGGCTCCTGACGCTCGACCTCGAACATGCCGCGCACCTGCGCGTAGGCATCGTGGCTGATGCGCAAGGCGCCGGCCGGCGCGGTCTGCTCCATGCGGGCGGCGATGTTGACGGCGATGCCGCGAATGCTGCCCTCGGCATCCACGCCGCCGCCGAGCAGCACGGCGCCGGTGTGCACGCCGACGCGGACGTCGAAGCCGGCGTGACCGTACGCGGCGCGCACTTCCGCGCCGAGCACCTTGCCGAGCTCGAGCAGGGCCAGGCCGCAGCGCACGGCACGCTCGGCGTCGTCTTCGCGAGCCTCGGCGGCGCCGAAGACGGCCAGAACGTTGTCGCCGGCGTACTGCAGCACCTTGCCGCCGTGCGCCTGGACGACGGCCGTCGCACGCGACAATGCGTCGTCCATGACGGCGCTGATCGCCTCGGGGTCGAGGTGCTGCGCGAGCGCCGTCGAGCCGACCACGTCCATGAACACGATGCTGACTTGCCTCAGCGTCTGTGCCGGCACGGACGGCGCTGCAGCCGAGGGCGTGAGCGTCGCGAGCTTGGCCCTCGCAGCCGCCAGCAGGGATTCGACCACCGCATCGCCCAGCGTTGACCGTTGACCTTCCAGGGCGGCGATCGCGGCTTCGAGTTGCTGCTGCTCCGTCATCGGCGCCGAGCATAGCAACCGACCGCGCCTTCCCCGCCGCCGCCGGCGCGCTCAGAAACTCGTCTTGCCCTTGACCAGCACCTGCACCTTCTTGATGTCCGAGGTCGCATTCAACGGGAACGCGACGTCGATGTGCAGCACGTCCTTGGTCGACACGCGCACGCTCGAGATGCGCAAGCCGACGCCGGCGTCGGCGAGCCAGCCCGGATTGACCGTGTTCACGTGCGGCCCTCCCCAGGCGCGGCCGACGTCGACGAATGCGGCGGCGCCGACGCGAAACAGGTTCCAGACGAAGGCGCCCGTGTAGACGCGCTCCTCGAGCGTCAGCAGCGCGCGCTTGTTGCCGGCCTGATAACGCAGCGGATAGCCGCGCAGGCCGTTGTCGCCGCCCAGCAGCAGCATGTCGAGAGCATCGGGACGGCTGAGCATGTCGCCCGAGGCGGCGGCATAGAACAGCCATCGCTTGCCCTGCGGCAGGTAGATCCTGGTCTCCCCGCCGAGGAGCTGCTTGCGCACGCGGCCGTCGCGATAGCGCCCCGAGAAATGGGCCGATGCGAGCAGCGCGTGGTCGGGCGCGGGCGCGAAGCCACGGCTGACCGACGCGTCGTACAGCAGCGCGTCGTGGCTCGATCCCAGACCTCTGCTCGCCCAGCCGAGCTGCACCGTCGAGGCCAGGCCGAGCGCGAAGAACTCCGGCGTTCCGATCATGTCGCGATTGGTGACCTTCGCGTAGCGCTCTTCGATCAGCTCGTGGCGAACGAACGGGCCGACCAGCTTCTCGTCGGCATTCAATGCCGCAGGTGCGATTCGCCCGGGCTCGAGCGCATATTCGTCGTCGAGCAGGTTGACGCCGAGCGAATAGCGCTGCACCCAGCCGTCGACCCGACCGCGCGACCAGCCGGCGAACACTTCGGCCTTGTCCTGTCGATGCCGGTACTCGCTGACCACGTTGCCTGCGTTGTAGACCGCGTCGATGCGGCTCTCCGTCACGGCACTCGCGCCGGCGGCCCAGCGGGCGTCGAGCGAATGGAAGGGGCGGACGACCGAAGCCGCGTGACGATGACCGTCGCTGTTGCGCGCCAGGCTCAGGCCCATCGCGGTCCAGGTGCCGAATGCGCGGTCGTTCGCCAGCAGGAGGTGGTCGCTGGAGCGATCGACGTCCGAGGAATGGCCGATGCCCAGCGTCGTTCCGGTGCCGAGCACGTTGTATTCGCGCAGCCGGATGCCGGTCGAATTCTCGCCTCCGGAACGCGAGACGCTGACGGCCGGAATGAGCGACCAGCTGTCGCGCGTCGCCACCTCGATGTCGACGACACCGTCGTGGACCGCGACCGGGCGGATCTGGACGTCGTAGAGGTAGCGCGCGCCGCGCAGCAGGCGCTCGGTTTCGTCGATCACCGCTGCCGAGACCCGGTCGCCGCGCTTGAACAGGAGGGCGCTCTCGATGACGCTTGCGCGCGTCTGGATGTGCAGCGCGTTCGCCCAGCGAAAAAGCGCCCAGTCCTCCTTCGGGTTCTGGAGGTCGAAGACGTCGGCGGTGCGGACCCGGACCTCGCCGATGCGCGCCTGCGCGGCTTCGAGCTCCGCGAAGGAAGGAGGAGCGTTCGCGACCGGTTGCGCGGCGGCCGGCATCGACAGACCCGCGCCGATCGAGAGGCCGACGGCCGCCGCGAGCGACCACGCCTGCCGCCGTGCTCCGCGCATGGAGAAGCGTTTCGCCTGTCGTGCCATCGGTTTCACTGTATGCACTTTGCCGGATGCAATACTGCCCCGTGATCGTTGCCTGGATGCTCGCCTACGTTGCCGCAGGCGCCTTCGTCGGTTTTTTCGCAGGACTTCTCGGCATCGGCGGCGGCATGACGCTGGTGCCGATCCTGGCGGCGATGTTCGCGGCGCAGCAGCTCGCCCCGGACCACACGGTGCACCTCGCGCTGGGCACCGGCATGGCGTCGATCATGTTCACCTCGAGCGCCAGCGTGCGCACGCACCATCGCCTGGGCGGCGTCGAGTGGTCGATGGTGCGCCGCATGGGGCCCGGCATGGTCGCAGGGTCGCTGCTCGCGACCGCGCTCTCGGGCTGGCTGCCGCAACGGGTGCTCGCGCTCTCGTTCGCGGCGATCGTGTACGCCGGCGCCACCCAGATCCTGCTCGGCAAGAGGCCCGCTGCCGGGCGCACGCTGCCCGGCACGCCGGCACTGCTGTCGGTCGGCTTGCTGATCGGCGTCGTCTGCGGGCTGGTGTCCGCAGGCGGTGCCTTCATGACCGTGCCGTTCATGCTGTTCTGCGGCGTCGCCATGACCACTGCGATCGGCACTGGCGCGGCGCTCGGCGTGCCGGTCGCGATCGTGGGCACGCTCGGCTACATGTTCAGCGGCCGGCAGGTCGCCGATCTGCCGCCGCTCGCGCTCGGGTTCGTGTACGGCCCCGCGCTGCTCGGCATCGTCGCCGGCAGCGTCCTCACGGCGCCGCTGGGTGCGCGCGCCGCGCACCGCATGCCGGTGACGACGCTGCGCCGCGTCTTCGCCGGTCTGCTTTACGTGCTGGCGACGAAGATGCTGTGGACCTACCTGTGATCTTGCCCTGCGAGAATGCAGCCCGTGCAGGAGGTGTCGCCTCGCACGAGAGGACCCAGCGATGAGCGCCAGCAACCTCGACGAGCTTCTGCGGACCCTTCGGTCGGTGATTCGCGCGCTCGACATCGGCGATGAAGAGGCCAGGCGCCGCCTTGACAGGCTCGTCCTCGACATCGAATCGAGAAGCGGGCGGCCGGGCGGCGCCGCGGCCGACGAGACACTCACCGGCCAGCTCAAGGCCTCGGTCCTGAAGTTCGAGGTCTCTCATCCTCGCCTCGCCGCCGTCATGAACGACGTTCTCGAGAAATTGAGCGCGATGGGAATTTGACGACGAGGGCTCGGCCCTGGTGTGCTGTCCTGCCGATATCCGACAGATGGACGGGCCGCAACGGGGATGAGCCGTAGGCGCGCAGGCAGGCAGATCGACCGGGCGTCGGCGGCGCCCTAGCCACCGCTGCCGACCGTGGACGCCTGCAGGTGGAGCTCGCGCAGCTTTCGCTTGAAGATCTTGCCGGTCTCCTCGCGCGGCAGGTCCGACCGGAACAAGATCGTGCGCGGCACCTTGTAGCCGGCGAGGCGCTCGCGCAGGAACGAGCGGACGTCCTCGGCGCCCAGGCTCGCGTCGTCGGCGGGTTGCACGGCGCCGACGAGCGACTCGCCGAACTCCTCGTCCGGGACGCCGAACACGGCGCAGTCGGCGACGCCGGCGAGTGTCGCCAGCACCGCCTCGATCTCCGCCGGATAGATGTTCACGCCGCCGGAGATCACCATGTCGCTCTCGCGATCGACGATGTAGAGGTAGCCGTCGTCGTCGAGGAAGCCGACATCGCGCAGCGTCCAGAGGCCGTCGCGCTCCAGCTTGCGGCGCGCCTCGTCGTTGTTGGCATAGGTGAAGTCTGGAACCGCCGCGCTGCGGGCATGGATGAGGCCGGCGGTGCCGACGGGCAGCTCCCGGCCGTCGTCGGCAAGGATCCTGACCACGACCCCCGGGATCGGTCTGCCGACCGAGCCGGGCTTGCGCACCGCCTCGTGGCTGTCGATGTGCGTGACCCAGCCGAGCTCGCTCGCCGCGTAGGCCTCGTGGATCACCGGCCCCCACCAATCGATCATGCGCGCCTTCGTCGCCGGCGGAAGCGGCGCGCCGGTGCAGGCGACGTAGCGGAGCGAGTCGACGGCATACCGTGCCTTGACTTCCGGAGCGAGGCGCAGCAGCCGTGTCAACATGGTCGGGACCAGGTAGGCATGGGTGATCCGCTCCGATTCGATCAATCGCAGCGTCGTCTCCGCATCGAACCGCGGCTCGATCCAGAGCTCGGCGTCCTTGAGAGCCGCCTGCAGGACGTACTGCGCCGGCGCCGAGTGGTACATCGGCGCGCTGACGAGGGCGCGCATGCCGGGCTCGATGCCGATGGCGATGCGCGCGGCCTCGAACAGCCGCTCCACCTGCTCGGGCGTCGCCGCGGCGCGGCGGATTCCCTTCGGCAGGCCGGTCGTTCCGGAGGTGTAGATCATGATGCTTCCAGGCGCTGGCGAGGCCGCCGAGCTCGCCGCGGCGTCGGAGGCATCGCGCAGGCCCTCCCACGACTCCCATCGCGACGGCACCGGCAGCACCTCGGTGATGTGGAACGCCTCGCGCGTGCGCGCGCTCGGCTCCGCCGCGAAGACGCGCACCGCATCCGGAATGCCCTGGCGAACCTGCTCGATCAGGTTGCGGTGCACGATCAGCACGCGCGCTCCGCTGTCGCTCAGGATGTGCCGGACCTCGGCGGCCTTGAAGTGCCAGTTGATCAGGCAGTAGTGCGCGCCGATCGCCCGCGCCGCCAGCATCAGCTCGAGGACGACGGGCTCGTTGTGCAGCATCAGGGCGACGACCCGACCTGGGCCGAGCCCCAGCGCGTGCAAGGCGACGGCCGAGCGCTCGCAACGGGCGCCGAGCGTCTCGGGCGGCTCGGCCCTGCCGTCGAAGTGAACCGTCGCGCCCATCGCTTCGCCCCGACACTCGATGGCCGAGGATACTGCGTGACGGCGGACCCAATCCGAGGCCGCTCGCCGGAGCTGACCCGATGACCACGAGTCCCGACACCCTGCAACCGCTGAATGCCGCGGTGCTTTCCGACACGCTCGACAGCCTCGGCTTGATGCAGCAGGCGATGAAGCCCTTCCTGCGCCCGCTCGACGACACGCTACGGCTCATCGGCCGCGCGCGCACCGGTCTGTACATGCCGGTGTACTCGCTCCCGGCCGCGGGCGAAAACCCCTACGAGGTGGAGATCGCGCTCGTCGACGACCTCCTGCCCGGCGACGTCGTCGTGCTGGCGTGCGACGGCCCCACCGAGCGCATCGCCCCTTGGGGAGAATTGCTCTCCACCGCCAGCACGGCGCGTGGCGCGGCCGGATGCGTGACGGACGGCCTCGTGCGCGACGTGCGGCAGATCCGCGAGCTGCGATTTGCGGTCTTCTGCGGTGGCATCGGGCCACTCGACACCAAGGGCCGAGCGCGGATGGTCGATCGTGACGTGCCGGTGGTGTGCGCCGGTGTGACCGTGCGCCGGGGCGAGCTCGTGTTCGGCGATGTCGACGGCGTGGTCGTCATCCCCCGCGAGGTCGAGGAGGAAGTCGTGCGCCGTGCGCTCGAGAAGGTCTCGGGCGAGAACCAGTCGCGCGAGGCGCTGCAGCGAGGAGAAAAGCTGGCCGACGTGTTCCGGCGGCTGGGCATCTTGTAGCCGGCCGGCTGCCTGCCCCTTCCGGCTTCCTCGACGTCATCGCGACGGACCGAACATCGAGCCTGCCCGGTCGCTGATCGCAGCGCCTGCCTGCAGCGCACGCTGCAGCTCCGGGAACACCTTGCCGATCTTGCCGAGGAGGTAGTCGCCGTAGGTGCCCTCGAAGGCGTGCACGCTCGCACCGTCCCAGCGCGTCGCGTGGTCGTCGGTGGCCGCAGTTCGGATCGGCTCGATGCGGGCGTCGAAGTCGGGGTCGAAGAACAGCGGAAACGAGAGCCGGTCGCGGCCGCTGCTGTTGAGGCGAACGCGATGCGGCGTGCTCTTGTAGAAGCCGCCGGTCATGCGGTCGAGCATGTCGCCGATGTTGCAGACGAAGGATTCCGGCACCGGCGGCGCCTCGATCCAGCCCTCTTTCGTGTGCACCTGCAGGCCGCCGACGGCATCCTGGCGAAGCAGCGTGAGGAGGCCGTAGTCGGTGTGCTCGCCGACGCCGTGGCGGACGTCGACCCCCTCGGGAATCGGCCGGCTCGGGTACTGGAAGATGCGAAAGAGGATCAGCGGATCGGCGGTGTAGCGGCTCGCGAAATAGTCGGCCGGCAGGTCGAGCGAGCGGGCGATGCCTTGCATGACGCGGTGCCCGAGCGCGGTCACCTCGACCATCCATTCGAGGATCGTCTGTCGCAGTCCCGGCAACGCGTCGTCGCCGGGGATGAGGTTGCGGCCATGCAGCGGGAGACCCGCCGCCACGCGCGGATGCTCCTCGCCCAGCTCGGCGCCGAGGTACAGGCCTTCCTTCCAATCGGGCCGGCCCGAAGTCAGCTCGCCGCCAAGCGGAAACCAGCCGCGCCAGGCACGGCCGCCGAGCGGCATCGCGTAGCGCGCCTTGGTCGCTTCGGGAAGGGCGAAGAAACGGCGGCTCAGGTCTTCGAGGCGCTGGCCCAGCGACTCGTCGATGCCGTGGCCGACGACATAGAAGAAGCCGTGCGCGCGGCAGGCTTCGCCGATCGCGTGCGCAACCTCCTCGGCGCCGGCGCGCAGGTCGATGACGGGCAGGTGGTCCACTACCGCGCGGCGAGGTAGCTCTTCGCGCGGGCGATCTCGGGCAGCGACGTGTCGGCGTCTCGCGTGAGCTCGATCAACCTGGAATGGTGGAGCCGCGCCTTGTCGCGATCGCCGGCTGCCTCGGCGGCTGCAGCCGCCCCGGCGTAGCCGCGCAGGCGGTTGGGCTCGCGCACCTGGGATTGCTCGAACTCCTTGAGCGCGGCGGCCGCTTGCTTTTGCTCGAGCAGCAGATCGCCGAGCAACTCGCGCGCGGGCACGACCCGGCCCGGGGTGACGATGTGCTTCTCGTTGCGATCCTCCATGTCGGCGGCTTCGCGCATGAAGCGCGTCGCCTCGTCGCCGCGACCCCTCGCCTGCGCGATCCACGCCGCCGCGGCGAGGCGCTGGATCTCGACCTCGGTCGCCCAATAGCTGTTCTTCGCCTCGACGAGCGTCCGATGCTGGGCCTCGAGGAGCTGCGCCTCCTTTTCGGCGGCGGCGGCGTCGCCCATGCGTGCCGCACCGAGGGCGCGCGAGAACGTCGTGATCGCTTCGCAGAACGCGAACTGCGTGTTCTGCGGCTCGAGCCGCGCCGCCGCGGCCCAGTCGCCGCGCTCGAGCGCCAGCCGCGCGGGAATCGCCACCGATGCATAGGGGCCGACGAAGATGGCCGGGTTGGTCTTGACCTCGCGCCTGAACTCTTCCAGGACGCCGCGCGCCGCCTGGTCGCGCGCGAGCTGCAGTTGCGCGTACACCATGTAGTCGGCGGCGTGGTAGGCCTCGTTGCCGTTGCCGTCCTTCTTGGCGACGTCGGCCGAGCGGCGGTTGACCGCGGCCGCATCCTGCCAGGCGCCCACGCGGGTGAAGATGTGCGACGGCATGTGCAGCGCGTGCGGCGAGTCCGGCGCGATCGCCGAGTAGCGGCGCGCTGCGCTCAGCCCCTTGGCAGCGATCGGCGGCGCGTCGTAGCTGTGGATCAGGTAGTGCGCGACGCCAGGATGCTCGGGGTATTTGACGAACAGCTTCTCGAGGACTCCTGCTGCCTTCAGATACGCCGCATAGCTCTGGTCCGCCTGCGACTGGGTGGCGGCGGTGTAGAGCGCCGCGAAGATCTGCGCCTCGTCGTCGTCGGGGTAGCGCGCCGCCAGCGCCTCGAACGCCTGCGCTCGCGCGAGTTGCCGAGCCCGCTCCGGCTTGTTCGCGAAATCGGCGTAATACGCCGCCACCGCTTCGATGTAGTCGCGCTCGCGCTGCGTTCCCGCGCCGACCCGCCGGCCTTCCTCGATCGCCCCCTGCGCCGTCGCCGCAGCCTGGGGCGAAGCGCCCTGCCCGGCGAGCGGGTTGTTCATGAGGAGAGCGGCGATGCCGAAGGTGGCCACGCCGCAGCGCGGGTCGCTCTCGAGGACGCTGCGAAACGCCTTCTCGCCCGCCGAGAACCAGAACGAGTGCAGCATCGCCACGGCGCGCTGCAGCTCGGCCTGCACCTTGGCATCGCACGAGTTGGCGAAATTGACCTTGCCGAGTTGCCCCTGGCCGTCGTGAACGTGTTGGCCGAGCGACGCGCCGGCAAGCGCGCACGCGAGAGTGCCGGCTGCCGCTGAAGAGATGAATCGCATGGTGCTTCCTTGCAGAGGCTGAAGAGGCGCGTCGGCGAACGACCGACGTGCGTGCGGGAATTCTGCGCCGCGCGCCCGGCCCAGGCAACACGGTGCGAACACCTCGCGAAGCTCGACACGCGAACTGTCGGGGGCATACGATGCGTCGATGAAATGCGGACGCTGTCAAGGCGACGTCGCAGCGGACTTCGCGTTCTGTCCGCGCTGCGGCAACCCGTTGAGCAGCGCGGTCGCCAACGCTCCCGCCGTCGCCGTTGCCGACGCTGATCGTCGATCGGCCACCGTCCTGTTTGCCGACCTGGCCGGTTTCACCACCATCTCCGAACGACTCGATCCGGAGGACGTCCGCGCCCTGCAGACCGACTTGTTCGACGCCTTGCGCGCAGTGGTCGAACGGTTCGATGCGTTCGTCGAGAAGTTCGTCGGCGACGCCGTGATGGCCGTCTTCGGAGCGCCGGTGGCGCACGAGGACGACCCGCAGCGTGCCTTGCATGCAGCGCTCGAGATGCATGGCTGCGTGACGGCGCTCAGCGCGCGTTGGCGGGACCGGCTCGGCTGCCCGCTCGCCCTGCACATCGGCGTCAATTCCGGCCGTGTCGTCGCCGGACATCTCGGATCGTCGGCGAACGCGGCCTACGCCGTCACGGGCGACACCGTGAACACCGCGGCGCGTCTGCAGGCGGCGGCCGAAGCGGGGCAAACGCTGGTCAGTCGGGCGACGTTCCTCCTGACGCAGCGCGAGTTCGCGTTCGACTCCTCCGGCACCGTGGCGCTGAAGGGCAAGGCCGATCCGCTGCCCGTGTACCGACTGCTGGGCGTGGATCACCAGCCGCGCCCCCTGCGCGGACTCGCGGCCCACGGGCTCACGGCCCCGCTCGTCGGACGCGACGCCGAGCTGGAGGAGATGCTCTCGGCCGCACGGCGCGCGCTCGACCGTCGCGCGCAAGTCGTGAGCCTGCTCGGCGAGGCAGGGGTGGGCAAGACGCGGCTGGTCGACACGCTCCTCGAGCGGCTCGAGGCGGACGCCGCCTTCGTCGAGGCGTCGGTGCGCCGCGTGACGTGCTCGTCGCTTGGCCAGCGGCCCTACGGCATCAGCGCCGGCCTGTTCCGCGACGCCTATGGCATCGCCCCCGCGGACTCGCTCGAGGAGGCGCGTCGCAAGGTCGAGGAAGGCATGCGCGGGATCGATGCCGAGGACGTCGAAGTCGCGCTCGTGGTCCCGGTCATCGGCTACATCCTCGGCCTGCAGACGATCGGGCAATTGAGCGAGATCGAGCCCGAGCGGCTCAAGCGGCAGATCTTCATGACGATGAAGACCGTGCTCGAACGCAGGCTCGCGCAAGGCCCGCTCGTGCTGGTGATCGAGGACATGCAGTGGGCGGATGCAGCCTCGGTCGAAGGGATGCGCACGCTGCTGGATTGGCTGCACGACCGTCCATTGCTCGTCGTGCTGACCGGCCGGCCGCCCTTCGACCCCGCGGCCGAGGACCACGGCCGCGCGCTCCACGCGATCGTGCGACTCGCGCCGCTCGCGGATCAAGCGATCGAGGCGATGCTGGCTGCGTTCTTCGGCACGGACTCCGCGGTCCCGCTGGGGCAGGACCTGCACGCGCGGATCGTGCGCCAGGCGGGCGGCAATCCCCTGTACCTCGAAGAGGTCGTGCGCGGGCTGATCGCGGCCGGCGTCCTGTCGCACGACGCCGATGGCTGGCGTTGCTCGGCTGCGACCGGCACGGTGGAAGTGCCATCGTCGATCGAAGGCCTGCTGTTGTCGCGGATCGACCGCCTGCCGCCGGCAGCCCGCCATTCGTTGCAGGCCGCTGCCATCCTCGGCCCCGAGTTCGAGTCCGCGCTGCTTCGCGCCGTCGATGCGGACGCCAGCGATCCGGCCATGCTCGAGATCCTTTGCGACGCCGAATTGCTGCTGCCGGTGCGACCCAGGGGTGCGCCGACGCCGCGGCATCCGGCGGATCGGTATCGCTTCGCCGGTGCCATGGCGCACGACGTGGCGTACCAGAACCTGCTGCTGCGCCGGCGAACCGAATTGCACCTGCGCGCCGGGATGGTCCTCGAAAGCCTGTGCGGCACGAGCCCGACGCGACTGGCGGACCTGGAAGCCCTGTGCCACCACTTCAGCCTGGGCGAGGACCGGCCGCGAGGCGTCCGCTACCTCGTCGCTGCGGGCGACTGGGCGCGCGGCATCTACGCGAACGACGATGCCTTGCGCTACTACGGACGCGCCCTCAGCCTTCTGCAGTCGGGCGGTCCGGGCGAAGAGCAGACGATCGGCAGCGACATCCGCGAGCACATGGGCGACCTGCTCGGCCCGATCGGTCGCCGCGACGAGGCGCGCGGGCATTTCGAGGCATTGCTGGCGTCGGCGCGCGCCGCCGCAGACACGGTGCGGGAAGCGCGATTGCAGCGCAAGCTCGCCGGCCTGCACTGGGACGCCGGCGAGCGCGAGCGCAGCTTCGGCTGTCTGCGCGAAGGATTGCGCCTGCTCGAAGCCGGCCCGAACGGCGGCAGCCACGGCCTCGATGCGGACGTCGAGCTGGCCGAGCTGTGCCAGGAGATGGGCCGGCTCGCGTTTCGCACCGGCGACAACCAGGGCGCCGTCCACTGGGCCGAGCGCGCATTGCAGCAGGCCGAGCGCGTCGCCAGCTGCGGCGAGGACGACCCGCTCGCGCGCCGCGCCGCCGCCGCCGCGATCTCGCACGCGCTCAACACCATCGGTGCCGCCATGGCGCGGCTCGAGCGGCCGGCCGAGGCTGTCGCGCACATCGAGCGCAGCGTCGCCGTCGCCGAGGAAGCGGGCCTGCTCCAGGCAGCCTGCCGGAGCTACGCCAATCTCGGCGTGCTGTACTCGACGATCGATCCCGGCCGTTCGGTGCTGACCTGCCAGACGGGCCTCGAGACCGCCAAGAAGATCGGCGATCTCGGCTTCCAGTCGCGCCTCTATGCGAACCTCGCGGTGGCCTATTGCGCGCTCACCCAACGCTGCGACAACGAAGGCCTGCAGGCAGCGCAATCCGCGATCGAGCTCGACCGCCAGCTCGGCCAGCTCGACCATTTGGCGGTGCCGCTCATCGTCCTCGGGCAGATCCACCAGTGCCACGGCGATGCGGACACTGCGCTGCGCTATTACGAAGAAGCGCTGGCGTTGGCCGAGGAGATCGGCGAGCCGCAGCTGCTGTTTCCCTGCCACGAAGGCATGGCGACCGTGTTCCTCGACCAGGGCGACGAAGCGCGCGCCGAGTCCTGCTTCCTCAAGGCCGACGAGGTGTGCGCCCGCGCCGGCGTCGATCGCGACTCGCTCGTGGTGTTGCCGTTCCTGTGCTGACCGGAACGGCAAGGCCCGCGCAGCCCCCGGCCGCGCGTCAGTGGCGAAGACGTTCCGCGGCGGCGAGGATCTGCGCCGCGTTGGGATAGCTGCACAGGCCTTCGGGCCCCTCGATCGCCTCGATGTCCGCCCAGCGCACGGTGCCGGCGCCATCGACGAGGAAGTGGCCGACGAGCTGCGTGCCGTGGCTCGCGAAGATCGCCTGATCGGTCTCGTTCGGCTCGAAGCCGTCCTTGGCGTTCAGTGCCGGGTTGGCCTGCATCGGCTGCATCGCTTCCGGCAGCTCGCCGGTCGGATTGATGCGCGCGTCCTCGAACTGCTTCATGGTGGCGCGATAGGGCCATTCGGGCCGCTCCTGGCTGCCCTCCGGCAGAAATTCGGCTCGCGGCACGCCGAAGGCCCGATGCGTCGCGCAATCCGGGTCGCTGAGAAGCGTCACCGGCGACGGCCGGTGGCGAAAGTACAGGCGGGCGCGATCGACCGGCGTGTTGATCACGGCCAGCGTTTCGATCCCTGCCTGGCGAAGGGCAGGCTGCACGCTCGCGAGCTGCGTGACCTGGCGCCGACAGAACGGGCAATGCAGCCCGCGAAAGAAGCCGATCAGGAACGGCCGACCGCGCAGGCTGTCAAGAGACACCGTGGCGTCGACGTTGGCTGCGGGGAGCTCGAACGCGGGCGCAGGCTCTCCCGGTTGCAGCGGTCGTCTCTGGTCTGCCATGGATGTTCCCTCGTGGTCCCGTCGCGGCGGTCGGCGGAATTCGACCGTATCACGATTCGCGCCGGTTCGATCCGACGGCGGACTCACCGTCCCTGGCACGCGGCTTCGTGTGCGCCGCTGCCTCTTCAGCATCCGTCCTCCCGCCGCCCCCGCCTACTCGTGGCCGACGACCGGATGCGGCACGTACGGCGCCTCGAGCTCGGCGATGTCCGCGGGTGCGAGCACGAGCGTCAGCGCGGCGACCGCGTCGTCGAGCTGCTCGAGCCGCGTCGCGCCGACGATCGGTGCCGTGACCTCGGACTTCGCGAGCACCCAGGCGAGCGCGACCTGCGCGCGCGGCCGGCCGAGCCGCGTCGCCACCGCGGCGAGCGCCTCGGCCACCTTGCGGTCGGCGTCGGCCGTTTTCGCGTAGAGCGTGCGGCCGAACGCGTCGTTCTCGGAACGCGCGCTCTCCGCGTCCCAGTCGCGCGCAAGCCGGCCGCGTGCGAGCGGGCTCCAGGGAATGACACCGATGCCCTCCGCCTTGCAGAGCGGCAGCATCTCGCGCTCTTCCTCGCGGTAGAGCAGGTTGACGTAGTTCTGCATCGTCGCGAAGCGCGCCCAGCCGTGCGTGTCCGAGACGTGCAGCGCCTTCGCGAACTGCCACGCGAACGTCGACGACGCGCCGATGTGCAGCGCCTTGCCGACACGCACGACGTCGTTCAGCGCCTCGAGCGTCTCCTCGATCGGGACGGTCGGATCCCAGCGATGGATCTGGTAGAGGTCGACGAAGTCGGTGCCGAGGCGCTTCAGGCTGGCGTCGATCTCCGCGAAGATCGCCTTCCGCGACAGGCCCATGCCGTTCGGCCCCTTGTGCATCCGCTGGTTGACCTTGGTCGCGATCACGACCTCGCCACGGCGGGCGTACTCGAGCAGCGCGCGGCCGACGATCTCCTCGCTCGAGCCGGCCGAGTACACGTTCGCGGTGTCGAAGAAGTTGATGCCGAGGTCGAGCGCCTTGCGGAAGAACGGCCGGCTCGCCGCCTCGCCGAGCGTCCAGTTGTGGGCGCCGCGGTCGGGCTCGCCGTAGCTCATGCAGCCGAGGCAGAGGCGCGAGACGTCGAGGCCGGTGCGGCCGAGCTTGGTGTACTGCATGGCGCAGTCTAGGCGCTATGCCCGCAGGGGTGCACGGCGAGTGGCAGCGTGCCAAGATCGCGGCCGACGCATTCATCTCGGGTTCAACCATGTCTCGACGCCCTCTTCTCGCAGCAGCGCTCGCCGTGCTCTCCCTCCTTGCCGCGGGCCCGACCCACGCCCAGGACTGGCCGCAGGCCGGCAAGACGATCCAGGTCGTCGTCCCCGCGCCGGGCGGCAGCGGCACCGGCGACACGATCGCGCGGGTGCTCGCCGAGGAGCTGCAGTCGCGCCTCAAGACCACGTTCGTCATCGACAACAAGGCCGGCGCCAACGGCAACATCGGCGCCAGCGCCGCCGCGACGATGCCCGGCGACGGCTACCACTTCCTCTTCAGCTGGGCCGGCACGCTGGCGGTCAACAAGGCGCTCTACAAGAACCTGCCGTTCGACGCGCAGAAGGACTTCGTGCCGATCCTGCTCGTCGCCGACGTGCCCAACATCCTCGTCGTCAACAACGACATCCCGGCGAAGGACCTGGCCGAGTTCGAGCGCTACGCCAAGGCCAACCCCGGCAAGCTCAACTTCGGCTCGACCGGCATCGGCAGCTCGATGCACCTCGCCGGCGAGCTCTACATGCGCGAGACCGGCGCGAAGATGCTCCACGTGCCCTACAACGCGCCGGGCACCGCGACGACCAATCTGATCGCCGGCGACATCCAACTCATGTTCCAGCTCATCCCCGGCATCGCCGGCCAGGTGAAGAGCGGCAAGGTGCGAGCGATCGCGGTGATGGCGCCGCAGCGCTCGCCGGCACTGCCCGACGTGCCGACCACCGCCGAGCTCGGCCAGCCGCGCCTGCTCTCCTCGACCTGGTTCGCGCTGCTCGCTCCGAAGGGCACGCCGCCCGCGGTCATCGCGCGAATGAACGCGGTCGCGAACGAGATCCTCGCCGACCCGGCAGTGAAGAAGCGCCTCGCCGACATGGGCGCGAGCACGCTCGGCGGCACGCCGCAGCAGCTCGCCGAGCACCTCGCCGCCGAGACCGAGAAGTGGGGCCGCGTGGTGCGCGAGGCGCGCATCGCCGCGCAATGACGCCAGCGCCGGCGCGGCGCCGGCGTCGCGCGGCAGTGCTGGCGCCGCGATGACGACGGGCCTCGCGGCGCTCAAGGCGCGCCTCGCCGACGAGCTCGCGTTCCTGCAGCTGCCGGCGCCGCGCTGGACACCGTCGCTCGAGCGCGACGGCGAGCCCGTCGCCGACGTCGCGATCGTCGGCGCCGGCATGACGGGGCTCGCCGTCGCCGCGGCGCTCGTGCAGCGCGGCGTCTCGGTCGTCGCCTACGACGAAGCGCCGGCCGGCCGCGAAGGCCCGTGGGCGACCACGGCGCGCATGGAGACCCTGCGCAGCCCGAAGCACCTCGCGGGTCCGGCGCTCGGCATCCCGTCGCTGACGTTTCGTGCCTGGTTCGAGGCGCAGTTCGGCCGCGAGGCATGGGACGCCCTCGACAAGATCCCGCGCCTGCAGTGGATGGACTACCTGCGCTGGTACCGCGAGGTGCTGGCGCTGCCGGTGCGCAACGCCCACCGCGTCACCGACATCGAGCCGCGCAGCGACGGCGTCGTCGAGCTCGGCGTCGCGGCCGAGGGTCGCACGATCCGCGCGTGGGCGCGCCGCGTCGTCCTCGCCACCGGACGCGCCGGCCTCGGCGGCCCCGCCGTGCCCGGATACGCCGAAGCCTTGCCGCGAACGCGCTGGGCGCACTCGTCCGACGACAACGACTACGCCGAGCTCGCCGGGCTGCGCGTCGGCGTCGTCGGCGCCGGCGCGTCGGCGATGGACAGCGCCGCGACCGCGCTCGAGGCCGGCGCCGCGCACGTCCACCTGCTCGTGCGCCGCGCCGACCTGCCGCGCATCAACAAGGGCAAGGGCGCCACCAACCCCGGCTTCGTCCAGGGCTACGCGCGCCTCCCCGACGACTGGAAATGGCGCATCCGCCACTACATCAACACGCAGCAGGTGCCGCCGCCGCGCAACAGCACGCAGCGCGTCTCGCGCCACGCGAACGCGCACTTCCACTTCGGCGTCGCCATCGAGGCCGTCGAGGAGCGTGGCGGCGCGCTGCAGGTGCAGACGTCGGCCGGGCCGATCGAGCTCGACTTCCTGATCTTCGCGACCGGCTTCAAGGTCGACTGGCGGCAGCGGCCGATGCTGCGCCACATCGGGCCGTGCATCCGGGTCTGGAAGGACCGCTACGCTGCGCCGGCCGGCGATGAGGACGACGAGCTCGCCGAGTCGCCCGACCTCGGGCCTGCATTCGAGTTCCAGCCGCGCGCGGGGATGCTCTGCCCCGGCCTCGACCGCGTCCACTGCATCAGCTACCCGGCGACGCTCTCGCTCGGCGTCATCACCGGCGACATCCCGGCGATCAGCGAAGGCGCACTGCAGCTCGCCGACAGGTTGACCGGCTTGCTCTACGCCGAGGACATCGAGCACCATTGCGCGCGCATGGAGGCCTACGCCGAACCCGAGATCCTCGGCGACGAGTGGGTCGCCGAGCCGCTGCCGTCGGCCGCTGCCGCTTCGAAGTAACCTCGCACTGCATCAGGACACCGTCTTCGCCATGCCTCTCGTCGACGTTTCCGAGCAGGACGTGATCGATCGCGCCGCCGGCCTCGCGCCCGGCGACCCGCTGCACGCTGCGCGTCGATTTCGCGCCAAGGTCGTCGAGGCGACGCAGGCGAGCCACGACGCGCTGCTGCAGGAGCCGGTGGACGGCCTCTCGACTGCGGACCGGCTGCGCGTCGCCGAGCACGTCTGCAAGATCGCCGGTGCGGCGAGCCTCGCGCGGCACTACCGAGCGCAGCTCGACGGCGCGGCGGGCCGCGACGCGATGCCCTCGCCCGCCCTGCCGGCCATGCTGCACTTCGCCGCGACGCTGACGACCGATCCGCGCCGTGGTGACCGCGCCGCGCTCGAGGCGCTCGGCCGCGCCGGGCTCGGCGACGCCGCGATCGTCGCGCTCGCGCAGCTCATCGCGTTCCTGTCGTACCAACTCCGCGTCGTCGCCGGCCTGCGGGCGATGCGCGCGAGCCGCGCCGAAGTCGGGCCATGATCCGCCGCAACGGCTTCACGGACGAGACGCTCGAGTGGCGCTCGTGGCTCGACCCGCTCCAGCTCGCCGACGCGAGCCCGCTGCAGCTCGAAGTGCTCGACGAGAGCCATCCGCAGTCGCGCACGTCGCCCTACTACCTCACGCTCGCGCACCAGCCGCTGATGCTGCGCCACCGCTCCGCCGCCTACAACGCGATCATGTACGCGCCCGGCGGCCTGCCGCGCGCCGAGCGCGAGCTCGGCGCGATGGTCGTCTCGGTGACCAACGGCTGCGTCTACTGCACGTCCGTCCACGCGCAGCGCTTCGAGCAGCTCGCCAAGCGCAGCGACACCGTCGAGCAGGTGTTCGACGACCCGGCGGCGGCGGGAACGACCGAGCGCGAGC
>Ga0307415_100000302_pt1 | contig 21307 bp, 14 predicted proteins | sample DK1Cmetagenome_FD_204524 | JGI IMG/M metagenome (GOLD analysis project Ga0307415, IMG submission 204524) | Maize rhizosphere microbial communities from greenhouse at UC Davis, California, United States - DK15-C-2 | ecosystem: Host-associated > Plants > Roots > Rhizosphere > Soil | place: USA...
GGTGGCTGGACCGCCCCACCGGCCGGCCGATCCGCCGCTATGAGCACCCCCAGCCCGGTGACCTGGTCCACCTGGACACCAAGAAACTCGGCCGCATCCCCGCCGGTGGCGGCCGCCGAGTCCACGGGCGGGCCGCTGGGGCGGCCAACCGTCGGGCCGACCGAGGCGGCGGTGGCTATGACTACCTGCACGCCGCGGTCGACGACCACTCGCGGCTGGCCTACGTCGAGGTCCTGGGCGACGAGCGCGCCCAGAGCTGCGCTCGCTTCTGGCGCCGCGCCCACCACTGGTTCGCCGTGCACGGCGTCACCGTGGCCAGGGTGCTGACCGACAACGGGGTCGGCTACCGCAGCCGACTGTTCGGGGCCGCGCTGGCCTCAACCGGCGTGCGCCACCAGCGCACCCGGCCCTACCGGCCGCAGACCAACGGGAAGGTGGAGCGGTTCAACCGGACCCTGCTGGAGGAGTGGGCGTATCGGCGGCTGTACCGCTCCAACACCGCCCGCGACCGCGCCTTGCAGCCCTGGGTTCACCGGTACAACCATCACCGCGCCCACACCGCCCTCGGCGGCCGACCGCCCATCAGCCGCGTCAACAACCTCCCTGGCTACTACAGCTAGGGACTCCGACATCGATCGCGGTAATTGCCTTGCGGTCGTCGCAACCTGGCCACAAGCTGATGAGCGACGAATGGTCCGATCAGGATCCAGGGGGGCGTCGCCTTGTCTGAGAACCCCGCGAACCTCCATGTGGTGGGCCGCACCGCCGACGGCTTGCTGTGGCACACGATCCGCTCACCGACCGGCTGGACGGGCTTCGGCGACGTGCTGCTCGCGGCCGGCCTGCCAAGCCTGCGAGGCCACGTGGTGGACGTCGCCTGCGCGCGCCGGCTGGCCAACACCGCCGCGGTGGTGGAGGGCCTCTACGTGCTGGTTGCCTTGGACAACCAGCCGCCAAGGCTCCTCCTGCGCTCCTCGAACGACGGGTCCTGGAGCCAGCAGCCCGGCGCCTTGTTCCCAACCGCCCGGAAGGTCGCCGCCGGAACGCTGACCACCCTGAGCAATCCGATCCGCAACGAGCTCCATATGGCCGCCGTGACCGACGACGGGCATCTGGTCAGCGCCGTCCACGACTTCACGGCAACCCAACCGGTGCTGCCCGACGACGTCGAGCTCACCTCCGGCGAGGTCGGCGACGCGCGAGCGACGGCGCTGTCCACGCTCGTCGTGATCAGTCAGTCCGTCGTGCCACTGCTGGTCGTCACCGCCGATGGGAACCTCCTGCAGAGCACCGGCCGCCCCGGCCAATGGGGCGGCTTCATCCCGGTGATCGCGGGCGTCGTGGGCCAGCCCCTGCCGGCCGACGCCATCGACGCCAGCCTGCCCACCGACGGCATCGTCCTGGCCACCGGGGACGGGCATGTATGGCTGGCGACCCATATCCCCAACAACCTCCTGAGCAAGTGGCAGGACCTGGAGCTCTCCAGCGCCGGCCTCACCGACGTGGGCACCTTCGCCACGGTCGCCGCCAAATCGACCCCGCAGGGGCTGCACATTCTCGGCACCACCACCGATGGCCACCTGTGGCACCAGCTGCGCCCCAGTCCGTCGGCGGTCTTCCGGGACGTGGAGGCGGTCGGGGTTGGCTGGGACGTCGGGTCGTTCACCACGGTGGACTGCGGCTAGCGCGGACGTTGTCGAACTTCTTAGACAGACAGGAGTCCCCGGTGTCGTTCCAGGAGAGGCGCGCCATCGCCCTGGCCGACCCCGAGGAGGCCGGCGCCGGCGACGAGCGCGGCCGCCAATGAGCGAGGGCGCCACCGTCACCATCGCCGCCCGCCTGTCGGCCAGGGCGGCCCCGGGTGAGGTCCTGGTCAGCCGCCCCGCCGCCGGCCGCATCCCCCAGCCCAACCTGCTCGAGCCGCTGGGCCCGGTTGCGCTCAAGGGCCTGGCCCGGCCCCTGGAGGTGTTCCGGGCGCTGGCCTGGGGGCGGCCAGCAGCTCGGCCAGGATGGACCCCAGCAGGTCGCTGGCCTCGGCGATGGAGCCGACCACCCAGTGCCGCTCGGCGTCGCCGTGGGCGATCAGGCGGATGCGCAGCCCCCCCGCCTCGCGCCACGCCCTGACCACGACGACCTGATAGCTCGGCGGTTCCATGCCGGCAGCATCGGCGGTGAGCGTCTCGCCTCCATCAATTTCCTGTTGTGCCGGGGCTAGAGTTCGTTGACGCTAGCGCACACGGTCGTAGGGCACGATACGGTCGAGGGGGTGGAATTGCATGAAACAACCGCGATCACGCCTGCCGCCGACCCCCACGCGCCTGTGCCTGCTCGGCGGCTTCAATCTCGTCGTCCAGGACGCTCCTGTGGACCTCCCGATCCATGCTCAGCGGGTGCTCGCCTACCTCTCCCTCGTGCGGCCGACGGCACGGGGCCACCTGCGCGCCAGGCTGGCCGACCGCCTGTGGGGCTCGGTGCCGGGGGAGCGGGCGCACGCCAGCCTGCGCACGGCGCTGTGGCGCATCCGCCAGGCCGACCCGCAGCTGGTGCGGGCCTCGCGCGAGGCCGTGCGCCTGGACGAGTCCGTCGACGTCGACGTCCGGCGCTGTGTCGCCCAGGCGGGCCGCCTGCTCACCGACGACGACGACGACCTGGAGCCGCGGGACACCGACCTCAGCGCGCTCCGCGGCGACCTGCTGCCCGGGTGGGACGAGGACTGGCTGCTGCTGGAGCGGGAGCGGATCCGCCAGGTCCAGATCCACGCCCTGGAGGCGCTGGCTCACCGGCTCCGCAAGCGCGGCCGCCATCTGGAGGCGATCGAGGCGGCCTTCGCCGCCATCGCCGAGGAGCCGCTGCGCGAGTCCGCCCACGCCGCCCTGATCGACATCTTCCTGGCCGAGCGCAACGTGGCCCAGGCGCGCTCCCAGCTCGACCGCTACGCGGCCCTGCTCTGGTCGGAGCTGGCCATCAGGCCGTCGGTGGAGCTGACCAACCGGGTCGCCGCGGCCACGGTGACGAGCCGCTGACGCGGCGATGACGGTGGGGGGGACGGAGCCCCCGTACGGTCCGGCCGCTCTGCTCAAGGAGGCGCCGATGGACTCGTACGAGAACCCGACATCGTCGATTCCGTTCCCGGGAGGGGCGCGGGTCCTGACCGCCCCCGGGAGCGCCGAAGCCGACCACCAGGAGGGGGAGGGCGGCGCGGCGTGGCTGTCGAGCCCCTTCTCCGAGGGACTGGTTGCCGCCAGCGACGCCTCCGAGTCCGAGGAGGCCTTCGCTGCCCTGGCCGCCGAGCTGGAGGACGAGGAGTTCGACGAGGCCCTGCAGGCGCTGGTCGACGAGGCGGCCGGCCGGCATCTGGACTCGGCCGGGGCCTGGCCCTCCGGCGCCACCGAGCAGCTGGCCACCGGCGAGGTCGAGGCGTGGATGGCCGGCATCGCGTCCGAGGCCGACCGGCTGCTCGAGCACGTCGAGCGCCACTTCGCCGACCGGGCCCCGGAGTCGCTGGCCGAGGGTGAGGTCGAGGCCGTGCTCACCGAGGCGCTGGCCGCCCAGGGGCATCCCGGCCTGGAGGGAGAGGACTTCCTGGGCGCGCTCGCCCGCAAGGTCAAGTCGGTCGCCAAGGGCGCCGTCAAGCTGGCCAAGCGCGGCATCGCCATCGCCGGCGGCGTCCTCCTGGGCCCGCTGTTCGGGATCATCCGGAAGCTGGTGCCGCTGCTGCTCAAACGGGTCCTGTCGTTCGCCCTCAACAAGCTCCCGCCGGGGCTCCAGAAGGACGCCGCCGCCCTGGCCGACAAGCTCGGCATCCGGCTCCCGTCGGCCGTGGCCGCGGTCCTGGCGCCCGCGTCCGCCCCCGCGGCCACCCCCGCCGCCCCCGCGGCCGAGCCGGCCCCGGCGACCGAGCCGGCCGCGGAGCCGGCGGCGGCCGCCGGCGCGACCCTGGCCGAGCTCTTCGACGCCGAGGTGGCCGGCGCCGTGGCCGGGCAGCGACCGGCCACGGTGGACGAGTACGAGAGCGAGTGGGAGCTGCTCGACCCCGGCGACGGGCGGGAGGACGGCGCGGTGGCCCGGCTCGACGCCGCCCGCGCCGAGCTGGTCGACCGGATCGCCGAGGCCCCTCCGGGCTCGGTGCTCACCGCCGAGCTGGAGCAGTTCCTTCCCGCGGTCATGGCGGCCCTCCCCATGATCCGCACGGGTATCCGGGTGATCGGCCGGGAGCGGGTGGTCGGGCTGATCGCCAAGCCCCTGGCCGAGCTGATCAAGGGCCACGTCGGGCCCGAGGCGAGCCGGCGGCTGGCCCGGGCCATCGCCGACAAGGGGCTGGGACTGCTCAGCCTGGAGGCCGAGGCCCAGGCCGGCGGCTACGGCCGGCTCGGCGCCGAGGCCCTCGCCTCGACCCTGGAGGACACCATCCGGGCCGTCGGCCAGCTGCCGCCCGAGTCCCAGGCCGAGCCTCTGCGACTGCAGGCCGAGCTCCAGGAGGCGTTCGCCGAGGCGGCGGCCCGCCACCTCCCCAGCGAGCTGCTCCGGGCGGACGTCGGCGCCCTCGAGCTGGAGGGGGAGTCGGCGGTGTGGGTGCTGATGCCGCGAGGTCCCAGCCGCCGCTACCGGTACCGCAAGTGCACCCGGATCTTCCCGGTCCGGATCGGCCGGCAGGTCGCCCGGGCGGTCGTCCTGGCCGACGGCGAGACGCTCGAGCAGCGCCTGCTCGACGAGGGCGGCGGCGGCTGGCCGCTCGAGGCCGAGGTCCACGTCTACGAGAGCCTGCCCGGCACCCACCTCGGCCACCTGGCCGCCGCCGAGGGCGAGGACCTCGCCGGCGGCCCGCTCGACGCCGGCGAGTTCGAGGAGCTCACCCCGCGGACCGCGTCGCTCCTGCTCAACCAGCCCGGCCTCGGCGGCCGGCCGGCCCCGGCGGGGACGGCGCGGCGCTGGTACCGGGTGGCCGTCGGTGGCCGGCCGCGGCATCCCCGGCGGCACAAGCGGCTGCTGGTGCGGCTGCCGCTGACCGGGTCCCGCCCGGTCCTGCGGCTGCACCTGCGCCTGGGCGAGCGCAGCTCGCACCGGATCGGGGAGCTGGTCGCCCAACGGGCCGACGTCCGGCTGGTGGCCGGCTTCCGCGCCCTCATCCTGGGCGTGGCCCAGCGGTCGCTGCCGGCGCGCCTCGCCCGCCAGTTCCAGCGGACGCCCGGCGCGGCCTTGAGCGTGCAGCAGGCCCAGACGGTCGCGGCCGCCCTCGGCGAGCGGATGGTGGCCGCCATCTCCGCCCAGCTCCGCACCCTGGGGCCCAGCCTGGCCGCGGCCGCCCGCGACCCGGCGGCGGGCATGACCCTCATCTTCGAGTTCGGCTTCGCCGACCGGGCCGCGCTGGCCGCCGGGCGGGCGGATGCGCCCACCATCACCGTCCGGCCGGGTCGCCACCATGACTGAGCCGACCGCCTCGCGCGACCAGCTCGCGGCCGAGCTGGCCCACTGGCGCTACGCCGTCGACGCCCTGGCCGACCTCGACGTGGTCGCGTCGCCGGCGGCCTGGGCCGGGCTCGAGCACTACCTGCGGCTGCAGGTCCGAGACCGCCTGGCCGCGATCGTCGCCGCCCTGCGGCTGGAGGTCGCCCAGCTGGACGCGGCCGCCGGCGGCGACCCTCCGGACGTCCTGCGGGCCCGGCTCCTGCGGCTGCGCAACCGCTACTTCCAGGCCGAGACCATCCTCGACTTCTACGGCGACGCCATCGCCACCCGCAGCAACCCGGACCTGGCGGCGCTGCTCCGCGGGTTCGACACCGTCGCCGCCGACGGCCTGGCCGCGCTGCTGCGGCCGCTCGGCCTCGACAGCCCACCGGTGCTCGTCTACCTCGACAAGGGCCGCGGCGCCGCCATCCTGCGGGCCGGGGTGCGCCTGTGGGACCGGGCCAACCCGTCGCCGGCGGCGGCGATCAAGCTCACCAGGCACAACCTGTCGCAACCGACGGCGCTGTTCCACGAGACCGGCCACCAGTTCGCCCACCTGACCGGGTGGACGGCCGAGCTGGGCGACGGCCTGGCGGCGACGCTGGGCCGGCGCTCGACCGAGCTGGCCGACCTCTGGCGGAGCTGGGCCAGCGAGGTGGCCGCGGACGTCCACGCCTTCGCCCTGTGCGGTTGGGCGCCGGTGCCGGCCCTGGCCAACGTCGTCGACGGCCCGACCGACGCCGTCCTGCGGATCATCCCCGGCGACCCGCATCCCTTCGCGCTGGTCCGGGTGCTGTTCAACGCCGCCTTGTGCCGGGTGTGGTTCGGCGCCGGCCCCTGGGACGCGCTCGCCCGCACCTGGGCGGACCGCCACCTCGGCCAGCCCGGCCAGGCCGGCTCCGACGGCGACCGCCTGGCCCGGCTCAGCCTCGGCGCCCTCGGCGACCTGGTCGAGGTCTGCACCAGGCGGCCCATGGGGGCGTTCGGCGGCCGGCCGCTCTCGTCGGTGGCCGACCCCCGGCGGGCCTCGCCCGCGGCCCTGGCCGAGCTGGCCCGGGTGGCCGGGCCGTCGCTGCTGGCCTCGGCCTATCTCGCCCGCAAGGAGCCGGTGCGGATCCTCGCCTGGCTCGCCGGCCGGGCGCTCGAAGACCCGCGACATGCCACCGACCATTGGCGGACCCTCCGCGGGTGGGTCGCCGCCCTCGGCGGGCCGCAAGCGCCCGCCCAAGACCGTGCCGCGGCCTGACCGCCGGAGCCAGGGAGGCCCGATGCCCAGTTCGAAATCCAGCAACAGCGGATCGGAACCCCAGCAGAACAGGATGGCGATCACCATCGACCCCAAGTTCGCCGACCGCCTGATGGCGGTGCTCGAGCGGATCGGCGCCGCCTACGTCCCAGACGGGTCGGACGGGAAGCCGGATCCGACCCGGGAGCGGACCGCCCGCGACTACGACGTCCTGCGGGGACTCCTGGGGCGGACCGACGCCCCGCGGCCCCTGCGGATGAACCGCGTGCCGTCCGGTGGCTACCCCCAAGCAAAGGCCCGGCAGGGCCAGACGGGTGGCGACAACGCCCTCAAGGTCCTGGACGTGATCCCGTCCACGGCCGAGTGCGCGATCGTCGAGAGCCCGGTGCAGGGGTCGGACCCGCTGCGGGAGGAGGTCGAGATCCCCGACCTGACGCCACCGGTCTTCCTGGAGCTCGAGACGATCACCAAGGACAAGCCGATCTCGCGTGTCGAGATCTTCGATGACAAGAGCAGGCTGGTCGCGTTCGGCCCATCGGCCGGACCGAGCCTCTAGCCCTCCGGAGGGCGACGATGTTCCGCTACCTCGCAAACCAGTGCACGCCGCAACCGGAGGGGAAATCCAAGCTCTTCCTGGTCCATCCGCTCCAGCTGAGCCGATGGCTGGAGGTGGCGTGGGCGGCGGCGCCGAGCGTCCCCGTCCTCGGCACGGACCCGGCCGGGAGCCAGCTCGGCAGCGGCTCGGTCATCCAAGACTTCGACATCCCGGAAACGCTGCTACTGGACCTGGAGCCGGGCATCGATCTCGCGAATCCCGGGGGTTTCATCCCCCACGAGGACCGGCACACCAACCTGCTGCTCTGGGATCACATGGTGTATGCCTACCTGATCGAGAGCACCGGCATCTACGAGATCATCGGCCAGATCCTGGTTCGCATCGTGCGTGGCGAGACGCTCGGGAAGCTCAGCCCGGAGACGCTCCAGTGGGCCCGGGCCACCGAGGAGCTGCTGTTCCGCAGCCCGCCGCTGTTCTCGATCGGCGGCGTCGAGAGCCGAGCCCGCCCGGACCTCCGGATCGCCCGGCGCAACGCCTACTGGCGGATGTTCGGGCTCGACCTCCCGCATCCGCTGCCGCCGTCCTCGGCCGCCGGGGGCGATGCCCAGCCGCCGTGGAAGCTCGACATCGGCAACGGCGCCAACACCAGCTTCACGCAACGGTGGAACGAGCTGCTCACCCAGATCTGGATCGGCTACGAGAACAAGGTCAACCAGGTGGGCACGAACGCCACCGACGCCGAGTACGTGGCCCTGCTCTGCCAGGCGATCGACGACATGCTCGGCAACCGCCGGCAGGGCGGCCTGCTGGCCCGGGAGGAGCTGTACTACGTCGCCGCCCTCGGCTGGTGCCACCTGACCGTCGAGATCGACACGCCGCTGGTCCGGGACCTGCAGGCCACGGCGACGAATCCCGCCGAGCGGTTGGCCAAGCTGGGCGAGCGGGTGGGGATGGCGCCCGCGCCACGCTCCCGAGAGCTGTTCGAGCTGGCCGAGCCGATGTCGGCCCTGCTGTGGGGGATCGAGCTCGGCCTCTTCAACACCGGGCCCGCGGCGGCGGCGCTGTTCCTGCCGACGGTCTTCAACGGCCCCGCGTCCAAGCTGAACATCGAGGTGAACCGCATCATCGACCTCTGGCAGTCGGCCACGGGGACGCGCATCAAGACGGCGACCGGAAGTCCCGCCGGGGTTCCGGGGGCGCGCCTGGCGGGGCAGCCGCTGCGGGCGCCGTCGCCGGTCTCCGCCCCGGTCGGCGTCCCCGCCGCGGCGCCCGCGGCGGTCACGGCCACCTCCAGCAACGGCTCCCGGTCCTGAGGGGCGCCCGAGATGAGCGAGCACTGGTTCGACGGCGTCGGCCTCGCCGAGTCGCCGTTCGCCGAGGCCGAGTCGCCGTTCGCCGGCGAGGTCGAGGCGCCGGCCGACGCGTGGCCGGCAGAGACCGTCGGGCTGCCGCCGTCCTGGCCGGAGGACGAGGAGGACGGCGCCGGCGGCGAGCTGCCGTTCGCCGTCGAGGCCTGGACCCCCTGGGCCCCGGCCGAGGCCCTGGCCGAGGCGTGGGGCGAGGCCGAGGATGCGGAAGGTCCCGGCCTTGGCCGCCTGGCGGCCGACAGGCTGGAGTGGCCGGGCGCGACCGCCGACCAGCTGGCCTTCATGCGCGCCGTCTACGCCAAGCACCTGGAGCGGTCCAAGGCGAAAGGGGACACGTTCACCGCCGACCTGCCCAAGGACCGGCTGGGCCCCATCGAGGGCGACCACCAGGCCCGCAGGGACGCAGCCGCGGCGGCGCGGGCGCTGCTGGAGGAGGCGAGGGCGGCGCTGGCCGCCCGGGCTGGCCGACCGGGTGCGCATCGGGATCATCAGCGCCTACCGGTCGGCGAGCCGGCAGTTCGACATCTGGCAGGGCAAGGGCCGCAAGGGCGGCGGCGGGTTCCCCCACTACTACGCGGAGATGCTGCGGCGAGGCCGCCTCCGCCCCGGCGACTTCGGTCCCGAGGCGGTGTCGGCGATGGCCGGCGAGCTGGCCAACTGGATCGCCGCCCCCGGCTACAGCAACCACCAGGATGGGCTGGCCATCGACTTCGGCATCGGGCTGGTCGGCCGGGGCCTGGGCAAGATCGGCAAGAAGGCGTGGTTCCACAAGTGGCTGGTCGCCAACGCCGCCCGCCACGGCTTCCACCCCTACCACAAGGAGGCCTGGCACTGGGTCTACCGCGGGCCGGCGGGGTCGGAGGCGCTCGCCGGCGAGGTCGCGACCGCCGCCCGCCCGGGAGAGCTCCGCGTCGACCGCGCGCCGCTGCTGGCCGGCCACCGGGGCCGCCCGCCCGACCTGCTGCTGCGCTGGAAGGTCACCTCGGTCCCCGAGGTGATCGACGTCGTCGTCCACCTGCACGGCTACTGGTACGCCGGGCTGCGCCTGGAGGACAACATCAAGCCCTGGAGCGGCCTCGACCTGGCGCCGGTCGGCGGCGCGGCCGGGTCGGGACGGTCCCGCCCGACCCTCACCGTCCTCCCCAGGGGCAACGACACCGGCGTGAAGCAGCCCAAGGGCCCCTTCAACCGGTACACCTTCCCCGCCCTCGTCACCAGGGACGGCCTCCCCGGGCTGGTGCGCTTCTCGCTGGAGCGCTTCGCCGCCCGGCTGGGCGGGGCCACCCCGCGGGTCGGCCGGCTCATCCTCACCGCGCACTCCGGGGGCGGCGCGGCCCTGCTGAAGATCCTTGAGCACCACGACCCGCACCAGGTGCACCTGTTCGACGCCCTGTACCAGGACGCGGGCGCGCTGGCGGCCTGGGCCCGCCGCCGCATCCAGCGGGACCGGGCCGAGCTGGCGGCGTCGGGCGCGGCGGCCGGGGAGTACATGGCGACCCGCGGAGGCGCCCTGCGGGTCTTCTACGGCCGCGGCACCAGGTACTACAGCCGCAAGCTGCAGGCGGCCATCGCCGCCGACCTCGACCGCTCGCTGGAGCCCTGGTACCGGGTGGAGGCCAGCCGGTACAGCCATTTCCAGATCCCGCGCCGCTACGGCTGGCGGGTCCTGGCCGACGCCGCCGCCGACGTCCCCGACGCCTCCACCGAGCCGGTGACCCACCGCGAGCTGGAGGGGCCACCGGAGGCCGAGGAGCCGCAGTTCGAGGAGGCGCAGCTCGACGAGGAGCCGCGGTTCGAGGAGCAGGAGGATGAGGGGGAGTTCGAGGAGGAGTACGAGGACGAGGTCGAGGCCGGCGAGGTCGAGCTCGGGGAGGCGGAGGCGTTCTTCGACGAAGTCGCCGAGGAGGCCGGCGCCAGCGTGACCTTCCCCAGCGGCGCCAGCCTGCGGGTGGTCTCGGGCCCGACCGGCAAGGGGGAGGAGCACCACGACCCCGCGGCCACCGGCAACCCCCTGCTCGACACCAGCGAGCCGGTCCGCTCGACGCTGCTGTCGGCCAACTTCACCGTCGGCGAGCTGGCCCGCAGCGGCCCCCACCGCTTCGACAAGGCGCGCATCGACCCAGAGCTGGTCCGCAGCCTGCAGCGGCTCCGCGACCACCTCGGCAAGCCGATGCGCATCACCTCCAGCTACCGGCCCTACCTCTACAACGACAAGCTCTACAAGGAGAAGTACAAGCGCAAGCCGACCAAGAGCCGGCACTCGAGCGGCCAGGCCGCCGACATCCAGGTCGCCGGCATGCGCGGCCTGGAGATCGCCAAGGCGGCGATCGACGTCCTGGGGCCGGACATCGGCGTCGGCATCGCCGACACCTACGCCCACGTCGACGTCCGCGGCCGCTGGGCCCGCTGGACCTACTTCGGCGACGGCACCGAGAAGCACCGCCTCGCCATCGCCGAGATCGACGCCTACCGGCGGCGCCGCCGGACCGCCGGCGCCCCGACGCCGGCGCGAGAGCGGGAGGAGGGGGTCGACGAGGCGGCGGTGGAGCCGGAGGGTGAGGGCGGGGAGTCGCCGTGGGTCGGGCTCGCCGAGGACGAGCTCGGCGAGGCCGAGGCGGGCGAGCTCGCCGCCACCGACACCCCGATGGCCGGCGAGGGGTCCCTGGTCGATGCCATCAGGGCCATCCCCCAGGCGATCGGCATCGCCGGAGCCCTCCTCGCCTGGCTGCGCGACGCCGCCGCCGGCGCGCCCCCGACCACGGCGGCCCAGGCCTTCGTGGACCGCCTCATCGCCGGCGGCAACCGCGACCGGAACAAGCTCACCGACGTCGTCTTCGCCCTCGCCCACCCCAGCGTCGGCACCCGGCGGCTCGACCCCAAGGACCCCAGCGACCAGCCGCTGATCGAGGACTGGCTGAAGATCCGCAACCGCCTCGTCGACCCCGCGCTGCGGCGCGCGGCCAGCGGCCAGCCCACGACATCCACCCCCACGGTCCCGGTGACCCCCGACCGGCCGCTGGATCGCGTGGAGGCGACCACCGTGGAGCGGTTCCTGGGCGAGCATCGGGACCAGCTGGCGCAGTTCCCCTGGCGGAGCCCGGAGGAGACGCGGCTGCTGATCGAGGCCATCTTCGCCGGCTTCCAGGAGCCCGTTTTCGAGCTGGACAAGGCCTACGGCAAGGGGGTGCCCCTGATCCACCTGGTGTTCCTGAGCCGCCACCCCGGACGGGTCCTGTCGGGGATGCTGTATGACGCGCCGGAGGTCTATGACCCGGTGAAGAAGAAGACACGCCATGTGCTGCGGCAGCGGCGCGCGCAGAACTCCAAGCTCAGCGACGACGACTGGGCCGAGCTGGACGGCATCAGGGACCTCGTCTTCGGCGTCGTCAGGTACGTGCTGCCCAGGATCACCCCGAGGCCGGCCGTCTCCGCGGCCAGCAGCTTCGGCGACAAGGTCGCCGCCCGGGCGCACTGCTACCTCGGCGTGGAGTACCGGCTCGGCTCCTGGGGCTACGAGCCCAACCCGGAGAACACCAAGCCCCGGCCGGACACCCTGGACTGCGCCAATGTCCTGGGCGGCCGGGGGACGCTCGACTGCTCGGCGCTGGTGTACTACGCCTACTGGGACGTGCTCGGCCGTCGTCTCAACCTCCCCCGGGGCTGCCGTTCGGGAGTCGCGTGCATCTACGACTCTGGCGAGTTCGAAGACCTGGGGAGCCCGTCGGCCGGTGGCCGAGCCACGCCCCAGGTCGGCGACCTCCTGTTATGGAAGGAGGACGGAGTCTGGAAGCACGTCGGCATCTTCGTCGGTGATGGCCACCTCATCGACGCCTGGTACACGGGGACGGTGGTGCGAAGAAGGACCTATGTCCCCAGCAAGTGGGGCTATGTCCTCCGCTTCAAGGGCGGTGGCGCCGGCAGGCCTCGGACCGGGTCCGGCGAGGCGCTCCTCGACGAGGGGCCGGGGGATCCGGCTCGGTGGACGGAGCTGGACAGCGAGGATCCGGGTCAGTCCGAGTGGCGGGACCCCCACGCCGGCGAGCGCAGGGTCCAGCTCGACCAGCAGCCCACCTACCTGTCCCATGCCAGGCCGACCGTGCGCCAGTACACGACCTACTCGCCCCGTGGGGGGCGGCCCAGAGCGGAGGTGGAGCGGGTCACCGGCAACGGGTCGTTCATCTCCCGGGTGCTGCGCATCATCGCGGCCGACAAGCACTTCGAGGGGCTGACCGGCCTGGACGGGCTGACCATCGGGATCGGCGACTTCGCCGCCGGCAGCGACATCAGCTTCCTGTTCGCGGCCCGCGACGCCCCCCGGCGCTGTTCAGGACCATCTTCGGCTCCCACACCGACGAGATGATGCAGGGAACGCCCAGGAGGGGCTGGCTCAGCCAGCACGCCAGCCGGCTCAACGACCACGGGCTCATCGCCGTCCCCTGGCTGCGCAGGGGCATCGCCCGCCTGCTGGCCGACCGGCGCTTCTACGGCATCCAGCTCGGCTTCTGGCAGCGGGACAAGGTCGCCTCGTCGCTGGCGGCCTTCCGCGCCTACGGGTTCGAGCTGGAGTTCTCGCTGGCCGCGATGTGCGGGATGGCCAACAGCGCGGGGCCCGGAGGGATGCGGCGACTGCTGCGCGAGGGCAAGGCGGCCGCCGAGGCCGCGGGGAAGACCGGGCGGGATCGCGAGCTCGCCATCCTGCGCGCGGCCTGCGACCGCTATGCCCATACCGGCGGCACGTTCGGCGCCTCTGAGCCTGAGGAGCGGCGACGGCGGGCCAGCGAGCAGGCCACCGCCGTGATCCGGCACGTCTTCGACGGCGGGCCCGCGCCCGGCGACGCCCAGCATCGGGCGACGCGCATCCTGCGCACTAACCGAGCCTTCCCGCTCCAGCAGGCCAGGACCTTCTCGGGCGACCCGGGCCAGTTCGCCCTCGAACCGGAGGAGCGGGTCCCCGCCACCCCGGACCGCGAGCTGCTGGAGCTCGAGGAAGCGTTGGAGTTCGAGGAGGAGCTCGAACTCGAGGAGGAGCTCGAGCTCGACGAGGCCTACCTCACCGGCGCATGACCCGCGGCAGGCGGACCCGCAGGAGTGTGTCGCCGGGGCGGGAGTCGATGGCGATGGCGCCGGCGTGGCGCTCCTCGACGATGCGGCGGGCGATGTCGAGGCCGAGGCCGGTGCCGCTGCCGACCTCCTTGGTGGTGAAGAAGGGCTCGAAGGCGCGGGCGGCGACCTCGGGGGGCATGCCGGGGCCGGTGTCGGCGACCTCGACGGCCACGCCGTCGCCGTCGGCGCGGGCGGTCAGGCGCAGGGTGCCGGCGCCGTCCATGGCGTCGACGGCGTTGTCGATCAGGTTGGTCCAGACCTGGTTGAGCTCGCCGGGGTAGGCCTCGACGGTGGGGAGGTCGGGGCCGTAGTCGCGAACCACCGTGATCCCGTCGAGCTTGTGGCCGAGCATGGTCAGGGTGCTGTCGAGGCCCTCGGTGACGTCGACGCGCTGCATCGCCGCCCGGTCCAGCTGCGAGTAGGACCGGACGGCGGCGACCAGCTCGGAGATGCGCCGGGTCGACTCCCGCACCTCGCCCAGGAGGGCGGCCACCGAGGCGGCGCTGGCCACCCACTCCAGGCCCGGGGCCAGGGCCGGCCCCTCCAGGACGGCCGCGGCCCGCTCGCACCAGCCCAGGTCGGCGCCGGCCGCGGCCAGGGCCGGGGCGAGGGTCCACGCGCGCTCGACGCCGTGGCGGGTCAGCCATGACGACAGCGCCTGCTCGCGGTCGGCCCGCGCCAGCGGGTCCAGGTCGGCCGCCGGCGGCGCCAGCTCCTGGCGGAGCCCGTCCAGGGCGGCCAGCTGCGCCGGCGCGACCTCGTCGCGGGCCAGCCGGCCCAGGGAGCCCAGCAGGGCCGCGGCGGCGTCCTCGAGGGCGTCGACGGCCCGGGTGGCGGCGGTGGCCGGGTTGTTGATCTCATGCGCCAGGCCGGCGGCGAGGGTGCCCAGGGTGACCAGGGACTCGCGCTGGCGGACGGTCGACTCGATCGAGCGCGCCGTGTGGTAGAGCCCCTGGATCAGGTGCCCGCCGAAGGGGAACCAGGCGTTGGACCGCTCGCGCAGCACCGCCGCCGGGACCCGCAGCACCCGGCCGGCGGCCGCGCCCCGGCCGGTCGCCAGGTAGACGCCGTGCTCGTCCCAGGCCCGGAAGCCGCCGGCCCAGCGGCCCGGCACGTCCATCCTGGCCACCACGGTGTCCTCGCGGCCGACCCGGCGGACCAGGTCGATGGCCCCCTCGACCAGCACCCACCAGGCGTCGGCGTGCTCGCCCTCGCGGAACAGCTCGACCCCGGGCTCGATGCGGACCTCGGCGCCGCCGTCGGCCAGCTCGGCCAGCTGCGCGTCGGTCAGGCCGTCGAAGATGGGCAGGGGCCGCAGGTCGTCGGGGCGCATCACACGGTGGCCAGGTAGCGGTGCACCAGGTAGATCGACATCGCCCCCTCGCCCACGGCCGACGCCACCCGCTTCATCGAGTCGAGGCGGACGTCGCCGGCCGCGAACACGCCGGGGACGCTGGTCTCCAACGCGAACGGCGCCCGGGCGAGCGGCCAGCGGCGGGCCCAGGCGGGGCCGAGCAGGTCCTGGCCGGTGACCAGGAACCCCTTGCCGTCGCGGGCCACGTCGGGGCCGAGCCACTCGGTGCGGGGGTCGGCCCCGATGAACGCGAACAGCCAGCTCGAGGGGACCTCCTCGGTGGCCCCGGAGTCCCGGTCGGCCAGGGTGAGGGCCTCCAGGTGGTCGCCGCCGCGGCCGGCCACCACCTCGGTGCGGTAGCGGACGCCGATGTTGGGCGCGGCCGTGATCCGCTCCACCAGGTACCGGGACATCGTCTCGGCCAGGGTGCCCGCCCGGGAAACCAGCACGACCCGCTTGGCGAAGCGGGAGAGGTTGAGGGCCGCCTGGCCGGCCGAGTTGGCCGCCCCGACCACATAGACGTCGTCGCCCTGGCACTGGCTGGCCTCGCTGGCGTTGACGCCGTAGTAGATGCCGCGGCCGGTGAGCTCGGCCAGCCCCGGCGCCTCCAGCCGCCGGTAGGACACGCCGGTGGCCACGATCAGGGCCCGGGCCTCGATCTCGCCCGAGCCGTCGAAGCGCACCGCCCGCACCGGCCCGCGGGCCTCGAAGCCGACGACGTCGCGGGCCAGCACCATCTCGGCGCCGAAGCGGGACGCCTGGGCGATGGCCCGCTGGGTGAGGTCGGAGCCGCTCAGCCCCTTGGGGAAGCCGAGGTAGTTCTCGATGGCCGCGCTCTGCCCGGCCTGGCCGCCCGGGGCCTCGCGCTCCACGACCACCGTGCTGAGCCCCTCGGAGGCCCCGTACACGGCGGCGGCCAGGCCGGCCGGCCCGCCGCCGACGATGCACACGTCGTACAGCGGCTGCTGGGCGGTGGTGCGCAGGCCGAGCGCGCCCGCCAGGTCGAGGGTGGACGGCGAGCGCAGGGTGTCGCCGTCCGGCACCAGCACCAGCGGCAGGTCGGCCGGCCCGGCCTCGGCCAGGTCGCGCAGGCGCTGGGCCTCGGGGTCGCGCTCCACGTCGTGCCAGCGGTAGGGGACGTGGTTGCGGGCCAGGAACATCTTCAGGTCGTGGCTGCGGTCCGACCAGCGGTGGCCGACCACGCGCACGTCCGAGGTGTGCTCCCGGTGGGCCTGCCGCCAGTCGCCGAGCAGGTCGTCGACCACCGGGTAGAGCCGCTCGGTGGGCGGGTCCCACGGCTTGAGCAGGTAGTAGTCGAGGCCGATGTCGTTGATCGCCTTGATGGCCACGGCCGTGTCCGCGTAGGCGGTGAGCAGCAGCAGCTTGGCCCCCGGGGCGTGGACCAGGGCCTGCTCGAGCAGCTCGATCCCGGTCATCTCCGGCATCCGCTGGTCGGCGGCGATCAGCGCCACCGGCTCGTCGCGGAGGGCGAGGCGGGTCAGCACGGCCAGCGCCTCCGGTCCCGACCCCGCCCGCACGACCCGGTACTCGCCGCCGTAGCGGCCGGTCAGGTCGCGGGTGATCGCCGCCGAGACCTGGGGATCGTCGTCGACCGTCAGGATGGTCGGTTTGCTCATGGGTCAGCCTTCGGGGGTCTCGCGCCTTCCGGGCAGACTGGAGGACACTGGAACCGGCAGCGCAAGCATAGTGGCCACGCCATGCCAGAGCAGCCGGACCGGGGAGATCGCCATGCGACCAGCCCGCAGCCTCACCGAGCTTCTGTTCGGCCCCGCCCTGACCGTCGCCGCCTGGTCGGACCAGCCCAACCCGGGCCCGGCCACGCCCCCGGCCCGCGACCCGCGGGCCCTCAACTGGTTCCTGGGGCTCGGCCTGGGCGGGCTGGCGGCGCTGCTGACCGGGCTGATCTGGGACGCCGGCCTGCACGCCCGCGACCCCGAGCTGGCCCATCGCGAGGGCCTGCTCACCCTGGCCAACCCCGGGCACCTGCTGCTGTTCCTCGGGATTGTGGCCGCGGCGGTGGGCATGGCCGGCGCGGTCTGGGTCCGGCTGGGGCTGGCCGCCGACCCGCGCTGGTCGCGCCGGGCCCGCGCCCTGCTGCTGCTCGGCATGGCCTATGTGACCGCCCTGTCGGTGACCTCCCTGAGCCGGGCCGCGGTCGCCGAGGCGGCCGCCCAGCAGCACGACGGCGCCGGCCACGTCCACGCCGCCGGCCACGTCCACGACCAGGCCGAGCAGGAGGTGGCCGCGACCGACTCCTGCCAACCCACCGCGTCGCAGCTGCTCGCGGCCGGCGAGCTGGTCGCCGACACCAGACGGGCCCTGGCCCGCTTCGCCGACCTACCGGATGCCCTGACCACCGGCTATGCGCCGCAGCTGCGCAAGCCCCAGGCGGTCAAGCACTACTTCAACGCCGCCTACGTGACCGACGGCCGGGTGCTGGACCCGGCCCGGCCGGAGGGGCTGCTGTACGCCTTCACCACCCGCGGGCCGGTGGTGGTGGCCGCGGTCTATCTAATGAACCGGGCCGGCGAGCCGGGCCGGGCGGTGGGCGGCTGCCTGACCTCATGGCACGGGCACGACAACCTGTGCTCGAGCGATCCGGCCAGGGGCATGATCACCGGGGTGCGCGACCGCCGCGGCGCCTGCCCGCCGGGGCAGGTGCCGTGGGCGGCCCCGCCGATGCTGCACACCTGGGTGATCGATACCCCCGGCCCCTTCGCCCGGCATGCCCGCGCCAGCGCCGTCTTCCGCCAGCTCCACGCCACCCCGCGCCCGTCCCCGGCATGACCGACGCGGCAGGTATCGCCGGTGCCTTGGAGGCTGCTACGTCACCTCAGCGATGACCAACACATTAGAGGGCGTCTGAAAATCTCGTATGATCCCGGCTGTCCAGTCGTCCACCACCAGGAAGCCCCTGTGACCCCACCCCGTCGCCGCTACCCAACCGACCTGACCGACACCGAGTGGCAGCTGCTCGCCCCGCTCATCCCGGCCGCCAAGCCGGGCGGCCGCCCGCCCCTGCATGACCGCCGTGAGCTGGTCAACGCCATGGCCTACCGGGTGCGGGCCGGCTGCGCTGGCGGCTGCTGCCCCATGACCTGCCGCCCTGGCAGACCGTCTACCACTACTTCCGCTTCTGGCGGCAGCAGGGGCTGTGGGAGCAGCTCCATGGTGTGCTCCGGGTCCAGGAGCGGACTCGCCAGGGACGGCGGCCCACCCCGGCGCGGCCATCCTGGACAGCCAGAGCGTCAAGACCACTGACCGGGGGGGCGGCACGGCTACGACGGCGCCAAGAAGCTCAACGGCCGCAAGCGCCACCTGCTGGTCGACACCCTCGGGCTGGTCTGCAAGGTCCAGGTGACCGCCGCCGATGTCGGGGCCGCGACGGCGCCGCCCAGTTGCTCAAGAGCCTAGAGCGGCGTCGGTTCCCCCGGTTGCGGCATGGCTGGGCCGATGGCGGCTACCGCGGCCCGTTCCTGGACTGGGCACAGAGGCGGCGGGGCATCGCCTTCCAGGTGGTGTCCCGCAGCGATGGCGGGCGACAGCGGCGCTGGCTGCCGCATGGCGCGACCCCGCCGATCGTGTCCCCGTTCACTGTGGTGCCGCGCCGCTGGGTGGTGGAGCGGACCTTTGCCTGGCTGGGCCGATACCGCCGCCTCAGCAAGGACTACGAGTTCCTCACCGCCACCTCCGAGGCGGTCATCTACCTGGCCATGACCCGGCTGCTACCCCGCCGCCTCACCCGCCCATGAGCTTTTCAGACACCCTCTAACCTTGTGATTTAACCCGGCAGGGTTGTTTGTGCAGCTCAAGTTGCCTGTGAGTGGTGAGGCCGTCAGGCTGCGCGGCCATGCCGACGCCAACCTTCCCCCTGGCGCGGCTCGGCCACTTTCGGACCGAGCTGCACGCCTGCTTTCCCCGCCGTGCCGATGCGCTGTTCGAGCTGGGCGACGCCCTGCTGTGCGCCCCCGCGATCCCGTCGCTGCCGCACCTGAGCTTGGAGCCGGTCCACCAGCGGGGCTGGGGCAGCGTCTATGCCGCCTTGGCCCGCGGCCGCATCGACACCGAGCAGCTGCGGGATCTGCTGGTGCGCTTCCTGCCAGACGCCGACCCGCTGGTGTTCGCCGTTGATGTGACCACCTGGCCGCGCTGTGACGCCGAATGCTCGCCCGAGCGGGGCTACTACTACCACCCATCGCGTCACTCCGGCGGGGCAGCCGATCATCGCCGGCTGGGCGTTCCAGTGGATCGCCCAGCTCGGCTTGGAGCGCGACTCCTGGACCGCGCCGGTGGACGCCCGTCGCCTGCATCCCTTGGACGACACCGACCACACCGCCGCCGTGCAGGTCCGTGCGCTGCTGGAGCGGCTGCCTGCCGGCGGGTCCGTGCCATGGGTTGTGTTCGACGGCGGCTATGACTCGGCCCAGCTGTCGCTGGACCTGGCCGGGGTTCCCGTGGCGGTGCTGGTGCGGTTGCGATCCGACCGCTGCTTCTCCGCCGACCCGCCGCCACGGCCACCCGGCAGCACGGGCCGGCCGCGTCGCCACGGGGCCAGGTTCAACTGCGCCGACCCGACCACCTGGCCAGTCCCGACCGCCACCCTGACCTGTCAGGACGACCAGTACGGCACCGTCACCGTCCAGGCGTGGGCGGGGTTGCATCCCAAACAGCAGCGCCACCCCGGCCACGGCACCCGTGGGCCACGGCCGATCGTGCGCGGCACCATCCTGCGCGTCCAGGTCGAACGCGTCCCGGCCAAGACACGTCCGCCGAAGGTGCTGTGGCTGTGGTGGGCCGGCCCTGGCAGCTGTGATCTCGATCTGGCCTGGCGGGCCTATGTCCGCCGGTTCGACCTGGAGCACACCATCCGGTTCTGCAAGCAGACCCTTGGCTGGACGACCCCACGGCCGCGGCATCCCGCCCAGGCCGAGCGGTGGACCTGGCTGGTGCTGGCTGCCTACGCCCAGCTGCGCCTGGCCCGCGAGGCCGCCGGCGACCAGCGGCTGCCGTGGGAGGTGCCGCGACCCCAGCTGCGACTGTCGCCCTATCGGGTGCGCCGCGGGTTTCCGCGGCTGTTGTGCGCACTCGGCTCGCCGGCTGCCACGCCGAAACCCTGCGGATGTTCCCCGGGCCGGCCCAAGGGCCGGCCCTCTGGGCCTGCAGTCCGCTACCCGGCGATCAAGAAGCCCGCCAACAAGCCCAGGAAGAAGCCACCCACGACCGCCGCGGCCGCCTGACCAGTCCAGCCCCTTCCATCACCGCTGGCCTCGGTCGACGGCCAGCCAGGCATGCCCGCCGGGTTAAATCACAAGCTAACGGTCGGGGCGAGATCGAATCGCTGACTTCACCCCGGACGGGCACACCTCGTTACCGGCGGATGGAGTAGCTTTGACCTCTGGGACCTCACCGACCGAGGCCAGCCTCGCCTGCTTGGCCAACCCCATCTGTGGACCAACGACGATGTCGAAGGGGTCGCCCTCGCGCCCAGCGGACATACCCTGGCTACCGTTGGCTTGGCTGACCGGACCGTGACCCTCTGGGATCTGACCCCGCTGGAGGACCTTCGCGGCAACATGGTTGAGGAGGCATGCAAACGCGCTGGCGGGCCGCTCGACAGGGCGTCGTGGGACGCCTACGCCCCTGGAGTCAGCTACCAGGACACCTGCGGCCGCTGACGAGGATGGGTCGTCCCTCAGTAACGTCGCTGGCGCTCAGGACTCACGCGGTTCCTCCTGGATCGGTGACCGCGGCGGTGGTGAAAGCTAGGTCACGTAAGGCTGTGCAGCACCGAATAGGCGCCATCCTTGCCCTGTCCATCGTGGCGTCTGAACTGCCGGCGCAGCGGTCGCACGCAGCCGCGATGCAACACATCCTGGATGCCTGGGGCTGCCACCCGGGTCCCGGCCCCCGTCCACCACGCGTCTAGCCATCCGCTCGTCTAGCCGAGCTTGGGTGAGGCTCGGTGAGCGGCGGACGGTCAGTCCGCTGATGGTTCCTGCTCGCGTTACAACTTTCTCTACTCTTTCTCAAGGCCGCCCTCGGCCGCCCGCAGCGCGGGGAGCCTGCCTCCGTCATATTGGCCTTGGGCACACTGGTGTCCTGCGCCTGAAATTCGTCGGCAATATCGGGCGAGGGATTCGAGGATCTCCTCGGCGGTCTTGGTCCAGATGAACGGCCGTGGGTGCTGGTTCCAGTCAGCAACCCACGCGCGGATG